>Ga0163150_10001186_pt1 | contig 45522 bp, 36 predicted proteins | sample OliLakLV19P2IB_FD_148628 | JGI IMG/M metagenome (GOLD analysis project Ga0163150, IMG submission 148628) | Freshwater microbial mat bacterial communities from Lake Vanda, McMurdo Dry Valleys, Antarctica - Oligotrophic Lake LV.19.P2.IB | ecosystem: Environmental > Aquatic > Freshwater > Lake >... | reverse complement strand
TTCTTGGGGTGGTGAGGGCAATTTTTCAAGTAAGGAATTCAAGATACGACTAATAGAAGCCGTAGTGGGTTGAATCGCGAAGAGCGTAGTGGTTCGATGCGCTATATGCGCATCAATTCGACAATTGTGCTTTAAGTACCGACCACGTTGCTTCCGATGTGTCGGCAGCGCCTTTTGCATCGCTCCATCGCGAGATGCTCCAAAGTCCGCTAGGTTCTGGTGTAATTGTCAGGACCATGGTGCCGGTGAGGGTTGTGGAGACGCCAGTTAGCTCTATTGGTGCAGTTAAGGTGTAGTCAGAAACAAACACAATCGAGTCGGGCGAGGTAAACGCAACGTTGCTGTTCAGGTACTCGAGCAACGGATTTTCTTCAGTCGACAAGCGTGAGACGAAGGAGAGAAATGCTTGACGCTCTTTTTGGATGGACCATGTATTAAAGAGCGCAGAAAATCGCGAGCCTATTTCCGCCGATGGCTGAAACACATACGCGAAATTGCTACGCGTCGGAAAGTCAGCCAGACACAGCATAAAATTCTCTGTGTTCTTCTCAATCACCGCATTCCGAAAATTATCAATCACAACCGATGCACTCGTCGGAGGTGTGAACAAGCCTCTTGCTGCTGTTGGGTTCTCGGGTGTGCGCGTCTGACATCCATTTAATATTAACAGTGCAATGACACCAGCAGCAAGTATCGCAGTAATCAGTATCAGCAGCCAGAGGCGTCGTGGTCTTGGTGTATGTGTAATCATTTGGTATGTGCAATCACTTGGTATGTGCAATCATGTGCGACGTGCAATCAGAATTGTACGCGGACTCTGCTCTGCATCGAATGTTGCACCGTTGTAGTCGCCCAGAGTCTGCTCCACGACAAGTCGGGCCTCGGCAAACATCTTTACCAGCTCTGCGTGCTCGTACAACCACACACGTTCGTGAAATACAGTTTCATAGCTGCATGGGTCGCTAACAGTAATGGTTTTAGCAACAAACGGTTCGACAATGGCACGTTCCTGAATCAACGTCACATCGTCAATCATCGACACAGTTTCGGCAACGAGCTCGCGGCGCACAACACGCGAGTTAAAGAAATCCATAATAAACACACCGCCATCAACAAGCGCATCATGCACGGCATGTAACACCTTCATGTTCTCATCGTGCGAATCGAAATATCCAAAGCTTGTAAAAAAGTTGATAATCGCATCGTAAGGGGCTCCCGAAAAGGGTCCGCGCATGTCCGCTACTTCGTAGCGCACATTCGCATGCGGATACACTTCACGAGCACGGTCTATTAAAAACCGCGATTGATCAATTCCCACAACGTTGTACCCGATCTGCGCAAGTGCCAGTGCATGACGTCCGTACCCACAACACAAATCCAGCACGTGCGCCCCATTCGGAATGCGTGCATGTTTCGTAACAATCTCTGTTGCTTCTACAGCCTCGACGTCCGTGCGATGTCGGTAGAGGCGCATGTACCAGGGCGACTCGAACCACGTGGCGTACCACTCGGGCGTACTTGACCCTTGAGGCTTCAGTGGTGCGGCATTATCGTTTTGATGGGACTTCATACGTCCGTCCGTCCTTCAAAAGCCCGTGCAAGTGTTGCATCGTCCGCAAACTCTAGGTCTGCACCTACAGGTACTCCGCGTGCAATGCGCGTAATACGCACGCCGAGGGGCGAGGCCATCTTGGCAATGTATTGTGTGGTTACCTCGCCTTCGACGTTGGGGTTGAGGGCAAGAATTACTTCATGAACGTCGGCTCCGAGGCGGGCAATGAGTTCGCGTAGGCGAATGTCGGTCGGACCCACTCCGTCCAACGGATTGAGAGCCCCATGTAGCACATGATACAGCCCCCTATACTCATTCGTGCGTTCGACTGCGAACACATCACTTGGTTCTTCGACCACGCAGATAACAGTGCGGTCGCGCTTCTGAGAAGCACAGATGCCGCACATTTCGGCATCGGTGAACGTGTGACACGTGTTGCACTCGCGCACGTGGGTTCGCATGTGTACGAGGGCGTTGGCGAAGGCCTGCACGGTTTCTTCGGGTTGACGTAATAGATGAAATGCCAGACGGCGTGCGGTTTTTTTGCCAATGGTGGGCAGAGCTGCGAAGTACTCTACCACCTGCTCGATGCTGTTTGAAGGAACCATACCGCAAATTACCCCTTTCGTCAGGCAACTAAGTTTCACTAGCTTCGTCCCACGCCGCCCTCACTAATCAGGACCTCTAGTATGTCGCTATTCAGTCGCATTTCAGACATCTTTAAGTCGAACGTCAACGACGCCTTGGACAAAGCCGAAGACCCCGAGAAAATGCTCAAGCAGATGGTCATCGAGATGGAAGAATCCGTCAACAAGACCACCATGGCCGTTGCCAATTCGATAGCGAACGAAAAGTCGCTCGAACGTCGCATCGCCAAAGAAACACAGATGAGCAACGACTGGCAGGCAAAGGCGGTTGCTGCTCTTAAGTCGCAACGCGAGGACCTTGCACGTGCGGCGCTCGAAAAGAAAGCCGTAAACGATCGCAACGTTGCCGATTTGGGTCCGGTGTTCACACAAGCCAAATCCACCAGCGTCAAAATGCGCGAGCAACTCGACGCATTAAAGAACAAGCTCGAAGAAGCACGTTCGCGTCAGAGCACACTCATTGCACGTTCGCAAGCAGCCAAGGCTCAGAAGCAAGTCGCACAATCGTTCTCAGGCGTTGGCAGCGATGCCTTCAGCAAATTCGACAAATACGAAGGCAAGATCGAGAAGCTCGAAGCCGAAGCAGAGGCGTACGAACAACTCGGCGGTGGTGACACAAACCTCGACCAGGAATTCAAGCAACTTGCCGTAGAGGGCGAAGTCGACCAGCAGCTCCTCGAACTCAAACGACAGATGCGTCTGCTTCCAGAAGGAGGCAAGTCATGAGCGCTACCGACACCCCTCAAAACCTAATCGACGAAGCACGCGCAAAAATCAAGGCCGTGCTCGAAGTCAAATACCCATCCTCTGTCGACTTCGGCGACGGCTCTTTTGCTGTCCCATATGGCTCTTCGAGCGTAGCCATTGTTGTCCGCGAATACACCAAGACCGACACCATGGTCGAACTCATGGCGCAAGTCGTCTCGGGCGGCACCATCGACGCAGAAGTAACCAAGTGGCTGCTTCGCAAAAACGCAGAACTTCACTTCGGCGCCTTCGGACTCCTCTTCGACGACACCATCATCTTCACGTACTCGCTACCCGGCACCTGCCTCGAATCGCAAGAGCTCGAGTCCGCCATCAACAGCGTGTCCATCATCGCAGACTACTACGACGACGAACTCATCAAGATGGTAGGGGGCAAAAGGGTCGCAGATCTGGCGTAGTACTCTCACCAAATAGAAATGAACATACGTGCAAGAGCGCCTGTAGCTCCCTCCGGAGCGGCTTCATGTTACTATTCCGTCGCAGACCGTTACTTTTTTGGTGTTGTGTGGTTAAGTAATCTCAAGGCTGATTGCTCACATGCAGTAATGTATTTCTCACGTTGGCTTACCGAGAATCGTCCAAAAGAGACCTTTCATAGTTACTCTGATGTTTTGTGTTTTCCTCGTCACCCAGGCATCTGAAGTCAGTGCTCAGTGTATCGCCACGTTTAGCACGATAACACCCTAGCTCCGACTTAAGGACGCCAACAATGCTTGCATTGCATGTAATGCACCTGCGGTGCAGTTGCATTTACTCAACAGCGGTCAACCGACCATAATGCTTACAAACAATTTTGGCACGGGGTCATGTATCACTGATGTAAACGGCACATTAAGCCTTTACGAGGGTACTGCTCGGTATTCAGCCCAAGAGGTACCTTACGACTTCTCGTTAGTTGCACATGCAACGGCCGGTAATCTATTACTAAGTACACGTAATTACGATAAGGCCATCCAGTTCGCTACAACGCCAACAATCGGAGCAGACGACATCATACGCTTGATCATAAACCGTCGGGCTATGTTGGCATCAATCAATCTGACCCAAAGGAGCTACTTCAGATCGGCCATCTAATGACGTTTAATGAATATGGGTTCATGGGATTCAATGCCTATTGGGATGGGTCAAACATGAAGAACATGTACGCAAATAGGGCATCAGTAACGATGGGTCTCGGAGATGCTCGCGTTGGTATACCAGAGCTGTTTGTAATAAATGTCGATGAACAGTCTACAAGTAATGCAACAATATTCGGCACGTTTAAAGGTATGTGTATCAGTACAGTGGGTGACATGGGTGTTGGCACACTAGCGCCAGAAAGTAAACTGCACGTATTTGGGGATGTTACTATTGGAGTAGATCGGTGTACAGCTTCTGTTTCTTCGGGTATTAACTATCGCTTGAGCGTTGATGGTGCAATCTTTGCAAAAGAAATTTGGGTTAAAGTATCCGATTGGGCCGACTACGTCTTTGATCCTAACTACAACCTGATGCCATTGGCCGATCTGCAGGATTTCGTTAATGAGAATCGACATCTTCCTGGCGTGCCAAACGCAGAAGAAGTAGCGAAAGATGGGATTTCTGTGAGTGAGGTGCAGAAGAATCTGTTGTTGAAGGTCGAGGAGTTGACACTGTATATACTTCAGTTGTCAAAACAAAATGAAACTCTTCAACAGGAGTTTGCGGCGATCAAAAAGCAGTTATCTGCGCAATCGTCCAAGTAGTTGCACTGCCGCAGTAAGACTTCACCTCAGCGATTATTGTGTTCCAACCGACGGAGTCGAATTATGCTAAACAAGTGTCTTACTGCTCTGATTGTGTTCGGAGTAATCATCTTCTGCCTCGAAGCATGCAGCCCTCCATTTGCACCAGAAATCGATGGGGTAGTCTCTATCCAGTATGTCTCAGCATCACCGCAGTTCGGATCCCAGACATTAACGGTGGACAGCAGTAGTATTCGATACATCAAATACGTTCCGAATTACCCTCCATTTTCGAGGGACACAGTTGTTCAGGACTCAGTGTTTCTGGTGGCAACTTTGACGAAAGTTAATATGGTATTAATACTGCTTCAAAACGATGCGGTCGACCCAGGCGTATTGCGACTCGACGGTGGATATAGCATCATGACGATAATTTATCGGCGAAAATCGGATTTACAGGAGACGACAAAGATTGTTAAATACACAGATCCTCCGCCATCCAGTCTACTCATACTTGATCATGCGATGGTCGAGAAATTGATTCAAATTCATGACAATTAACTAGGTGGAGATCAACATGTGTAAATCGAGTGGTCGTTCCGCGCGTAGACTGTACATTATTATCGCATGCTTATTGATTGCGAGTTGGTCAGGACGTGCATTGGCAATTTCTGCAAGTCCACTTGACACACTCTTCATAAGCACATCAGTTACTTCGCGATCGGTTGACACAGTTCTTTCGGCAGGGATCTACGCCCAGCTTGACACCGCGAAACACATCTCTCACCATCTACGACCAACTTGGCCGCATTGTAGAAACGCTGTTTGATGAAGAGTTGGAGGCAGGTAGGTATGAGTTCAACTATGCAGTTAGTAGCCTGTCTGCAGGCTTATGCTTCTGTGTTTTAGAAGCTAGTGGCTCGATGGTATCGAAACAATTGATCGTAGTCCACTAAAAACACGGTAAGGCATTAGCGATGCCATATTTCCGTACAAAATGGCATTGCCGTTGCCATATCTCCTTTCATAATGGCATTAGAGTTACCAAATTTACTTGCAAAATGGCATTTGAGTTGCCAAATTTACTTGCAAAATGGCATTAGCGTTGCCATATTTGCGGTATGGATCACTCTAGACATAGACTGTTAACTCCGCCTAAGGGCCATTTTTTCCTGTTGGGACCTAGGGGAACGGGCAAAACGTTATGGACACAGCAGGTTTTTCTGGATGCTCTGCGGATAGATTTACTCGATCCGGAGACATTTCGTGTGTTCGCTGCGGGTACTGAGAGATTGAGGGACGTAATAGCTGCACATCCTGAAGTAAAAACGGTTGTCATCGACGAGATTCAGAAGCTTCCGACGCTTCTGGAAGGTGTTCATCTATTGATTTCAGAACAGGTGAAGTACCAGTTTGTGCTTACTGGTTCTAGTGCCAGAAAACTTCGACATGGAAATGTTAACCTACTGGGCGGACGTGCGGTGATGCGGACAATGCATCCGTATGTAGCCAAAGAACTTGGTGCCGATTTCGACCTCGATGAACATTTAAAAACGGGACTTGTGCCTGTTGTAGTGGAGTCGCAAAACCGACACGACACGTTACGTGCATACAACGCGCTGTACATACGCGAAGAAGTCTTTGCGGAAGGACTTGTTCGCAACATGGAACAGTTCGCACGATTCCTCGAGGCGATAAGCTTCTCACAAGGGTCGATGCTAAACGTCACGAACGTTGCGAGCGATTCTTATGTCAAACGGAAAACAGTTGAGAACTACATTGAAATTCTCGAAGACTTGATGCTTGCGTTTCGTCTGACTCCGTTTACGAAGCATGCAAAACGTCAACTGGTGTCGCACCCTAAGTTCTATTTCTTCGATGTCGGTGTATACCGCGCTAACCGTCCATCGGGAAGACTCGATGACGCAGGATCTGTCGAAGGCATCGCTCTTGAAACGATCGTTGCGCAGCACCTAAAAGCTCGATCCGACATAGCTCGTGACAATAGTAAACTCTATTACTGGCGAACAAGATCGGGTGTTGAAGTCGATTTTGTTGTGTACGGTAATGACATCTTCGAGGCCATTGAGGTGAAGAATAGTAGTAGGGTACGTCCAGAAGATTTGAGGGGGCTTCGAACGTTTATCGAAGACTACCCGCAGGCTAAAGCCACTTTGTTGTATCGAGGAAAAGAGAGCCTGATGCAGCACGGTATACTCATCATGCCCATCGATGAATGGTTGCCGACGTGTTACTAAAGACCTACGAACGCATGTTTTGTAAGTCCAATTACTAGGGCGTCCGCGCCGTTATCCGAATGCTTCTGTTCAAGAAGCGACCTTGTGGCGTTAGGTCGGCGAAGCGCGAGCCTGTGGTCGAGGTCTCGATAGTAAACGTGTTTCCTACCAGCGAACGGATGAAGGCTTCGGTGACGCGTGCGCGTTGCTCGGAGAGTTCTTTGTTGCGTGTGTCGGTGCCGAGGATGTCGGTGCTGCCGAAGACGGTCAGGGCGGAGCCGGAGGGGAGGCGCTCGGTGAGCTGACGTAGCAGAGAACGGACGTCTTCGTTGAGCTCTGAGGAGTTGTAGTCGAAGCGCAGAATGGCTTCGAAGTCTGTCGTCTTGAGGTCGATGCGACGTCGTGGAAGCTTCGAGGCGTCGACATCTGCGAAACGTTCTGCAAATGCGCTGCCGGCTTCGGCTGTTACACGCACACGTGCCGATGTTGCATCGGCGGGAAGTGCAGCGCGGAAGGGAACGTTGACGTTGCTGGACTTGATTGCAACGGTTGTGTCGGTGTTGCCAACGTGCACACGCATGGTGCTGCCCACGACGTTAATGCCTGCGGCCTTGACGTTCATGGTGCCACGCACTTCTGAGAATTGCTGCACGGTGACCCATTCTTGAAGTGGAGCGTTGGTAACAACGAGGTCGACGCGACGGTTTTCTTCGCGTCCTGCTGGAAATTCCTGGTTCGAAGAAATGCGCGGTGCAAGTAACGCACGCGTTTGTATGCGCGATGCTTCTACGCCTAGGTCGACAAGCACTTGTTTTACACTTTGTGCGCGACGCTCTGAGAGTGCTGTGCCTTGTGCTTCGTCCGCGCCGCTCGTAGCCCCTTCGAGCACGACCCTTCCCTGAGGATTACGCTTCAGGATGTCTGCAATACGCACGAGTACCCACGAGTGCGCTTGTATTGGGTCGGAAGACGGAATGCTGCCATCGTTCGAACGGCGATAGGTTGTGGGAATAGTCGACGCAGTACTGTCGAAGAACACCGCATTGATGATCGGTGCCGTTGCAAGAAGTTCGTCGCCCGTTACAACTTCGGCCGATACGAGCGTGGGTTGGTCGAGTGCGATGGTGGGCGGACGTGTGTCGATTGCAATTGGCGGTGGCGGTGGAATTGGGTCGGGCTTCTTTGGGGTAGGGGGCTCCTCGGCTTTCGATTTAAAGCCGAAGCGTATGCCCACCTCTGCGCGAATGCCGAGGAGTTTCCAGTCGGCATCGGTGAGCATAGAGTTGAAGAAGTAGTCGAACGATAGTTGTGGGACGATTGCAATTGTATTGGAAACAGTTATAAAATATTCCAATGATGCACTTGCGCCAAACATTGCACTTGCACGCGTAGAAAACACACCCGATGCAATCGGCCGCTGCAGTGAGCTTTGTCCGTTCACCAAGAACGTTGCGTTGCCCTGGTCGGAAATTGATTCGATTTGCTCGAAGCGGCTGGAGAGGGGAAGAGCGATACGCGGACCAATCACGAGTCCGAGCGATCGCGATTCATAAGAACCAAGAAGTGCGATGCGCACATCGGGTTGAATTTCTAGAAACGAGAGACTTGGTTGTAGCTCGACGGTTGTTGTGAGTTCTAAATCGGTGTTTGTTGCTGTGTCGCGAACCGGATAAACGTTTGTGCGCTTGAATTGTCCGGAGCGTCCCGAAAAGCCAAGTCCGATGCCAAAACCCCAAGTGTCGGCGGCACGCAATTCGAGAATTGCGTTAAAAGACGGACCCGCCCCGTTACCGAATTCGAACTGACCACAATCGATTACATCGAGTGAACTGCTGAACGATGCGCTATACGTTGTGAGAGCAATGCCCCCTTGCACACGCATGGCAAACGATTCACGCTGTGCGGATGCCGTCGTTAGGGCAAGCAACACACATACGGAGCTTAAAAAGCCCCTTACCAGAAAGGAGCTTAAAAAGCCCCTTACCAGAAAGGCACTAAAAGAGCCCCTTACCGAAAAGGCGTTAAAAGAGCCCCTTACCGAAAAGGCGTTAAAAGAGCCCATTACAAGCATTGTTCGAACGTTGGGTCGTGTCATGGCCGACAAAGATAGCTGGCGTAATGTCACGGGAATGTTACGACGCCAAGACGAGTGGCGAACGGCATCACGGCAGGGCGACATTTAGCTTGAGTGCTAGGAGCTGGGTGCGGGTCGGACCCAGCCCGAGCGAGACGTCTTCGTCGACGTCGAAGTCGTAGAGGTGCGCACCAACGTAGGAGTCGACTGCTGCCAGGGCGTAGGTGACGATGAAGATTAGTCCAGCAAGGTCGCGATTGTCACGATACACTTCACGCGTCGTAAGCAGGCGTCCCTCCGAAAAATCACCACTTGCCTTTGCCGCTTCGTATTGCGCATCGGCTTCGTTGAACTTCGCATTGTTCGAAAAAAACAGCCATACCGACACTGCGGCAGTGCCAGTAAAGATTGGAATTTTCCAATACGCTTCGTTGTTGAATTGTCCGAGGCCCGGGCATGCGAGTGACATCAGCACCGACGTGGTCGGACTCTTCGTTAACGTAAGTGTGTCTTCGGCGCGAGCGCATGCAAAAGTGAGAATGATCAGTGCAAAAGTTGCAAGCACTATGCGAATCATGCAACACCTTTACATGCATCATCATGAGATACAAGAATTTCGATGGCGATATTTAGTCGATGCACGCAACAACCTCTATTTCAACAAGTGCATCTTTCGGAAGGCGCGATACTTCGACAGCAGAACGTGCGGGCTTGTGATGTCCGAATGCATCGGAGTAACAGGCATTCATCTCTGCAAAAGAATTCATGTCTGCAAGGAACACTGTTGCTTTCACAACATTGTCGAGCGTTGCGCCCTGTGTCTTGAGAATGGTGCGAATGTTGTGAAACACTTGCGTTGATTGTTCTGCGACTGTTGTGCCAATCATTGCACCTTCACTCGAGAGCGCAATTTGTCCGCTTAGGAACACCATACGTCCGGTACACACAACGCCATGCGAATACGGACCAATTGCGGGGGCTGCATGTTCTGCGATGAATGGAGATATTGTTTTGGGTTGCATGGGGCTCTAGGAATAAGGGGCTAATCTACGGAGTACGGTTTTCGTTCTCGCTAATCGCGCGACGTGCTAGAAAAGCTGCACCGATGATGCCAGCTTGGTTGCCAAAGGTGGCCTTGCGAACGTCGAGGTGGTCTGCAATCGAGGGCAATGCGCGTTCGAGCAAGCGTGTGCGAATGAGAGGGAGTAGCGGGGGATAGGCTTCGACGATTCCGCCGCCTACGATGAGCGTAGACATACCTAGAACAGCGAGTGCCGACGCGAAGCCCGCGGCGAGATACGACGCCAACATTTCGAATGTGGCCGCTGCATGTCTGTCGCCTGCTGTGAGTCTCCGGACAAGTTCCGAGATCGATGCAGTTTCTTCTGTTAGATTACGATAGTAACTAATTCTACCATCGCGTCCGGCGAACTCTTCGACCGTACCAGCACGCCAAGTGTAACCTGTAGAGGACGATTTGCTGTTGATGTCGACAATGATGTGACCAATCTCGCCGGCGCCCCCTGTCGGACCCCTATAGATTTTACGATTGATGATCACACATCCACCTACACCAGTGCCAAGCGTTGCATACAGAAAGTCGCTCACGTCACGTCCGGCGCCACCATCTGCCTCTGCAATGGCCGCCGCATTGGCGTCGTTTTCAACGACGATGTGTTTGTGCAGACGTTCTTCGAGTAGCGCTTTCACATGAACCGAAGTCCACGACTTCAGATTGGGTGGATGATGCACAACACCGTCGGCATCAACGACACCCGGAAAGCCAATGCCTATGGCATCTATGTCGCCCGTTGTTGCAAACAAGTTTACAGTAGTAACAATGGTCTCAAGGATAGCATCGGGTCCGCCCTCGGCGGGCGTCTCGACCGTCGTTGCATCATGCACAACGCCGCTCTCATCAACGCGGCCTGCCTTGATGTTTGTGCCACCGACGTCGATGCCGAGAACCTTCATTCCGGGAGATAATGATTCCCGGGATGACCGTTGTAAGTCGTTGATTGTCAACAAAACCTCATTCCGCTGTATCCCGCCTTATGATATACACCTCTTCGCCCGGACGTATGTATCCGTAGCGCTCACGCGCAAGACGCTCAATTTCGAGCGTGTCATTCTGCAAGCGCTTTACAACTGCTCGCGTCGAGTCGGCGTCGTGTTTGGCTTCGACAACTTCTTGCAAGAGCGCCGCGTGTTCCGACTCAAGTCGTACGCGTGTGAGAATGCCGTAGGGCGAGAGTATTACGAACACGATGACAACACCCGACAGCAGTGCTATGACGAGCAAACGTTTGCGCGTCATGAGCTTCTTCTGTACGGCTACGCCGGGTTTCTTGGCCATTGCGTATGTGTCTCTTATACTAACAAATGTTAGTTGTTGCCAGCGTCAGCTCAGGAGTTTACGAAGGGCTCGACCGGAATTCCTAACAACGTGCGGCACTCAGCTTCTGGAGTTGTAGACGGGTCGTCGATGTAAAGCTCAATGAATGGAGCCTCGACAATTGTTTTGTCGTGATGACTGACCATTGCTCGGAGCTTGTTAAACGATTCTTTAATGCCTTCGTACGAACCGACGTGTGTTAGCTGTGCATACTCGAGCTCGGGGAACTCACGCACCTGCACGCGATCATCACCCTCTGTGCCGTAGGGCACTTGCACCGCAACATCGTAGCGCAATGCATCGGAAGAAACAGTTGCAGGATTGTCGTATGAAAATCCCAGCATGACTTCGGGGGCAAGCTCGCGCTCGGTAGCCCAGGCCCAGAGTTCGCCGAAGATTGGACCGGCGTTTGTGTACGGACCCACATGGCGGATGCATGCGACGTTGTACGGACCCAATGGGTCGACTTGAATATCCATTATGCGTACTCCTCGATACTAGGGCATGTACAAATAAGCACACGGTCGCCGTATGCATTGTCTACACGGCCAATGCTTGGCCAGAATTTTCTATCGCGTACCCATGAGAGCGGATACACAGCCTGCTTGCGCGTGTACGGATGTGTCCATTCGTCCGCCGTTGCCACATACTGCGTATGCGGAGCGTTTTTAAGCACGTTGTCTTTAGCATCGACAACACTTAGGCACACATCTTCAATTTCTTTACGAATGGAAAGTAACGCGTCGCAGAACCTGTCGATCTCGGCCTTGCTTTCGCTTTCCGTTGGCTCAATCATAATTGTTCCGGGAACAGGGAAGCTTAGCGTCGGAGCGTGAAAACCATAATCCATAAGGCGTTTTGCGATGTCCTCTGCTTCGAGTCCACCACGTTGCTTGAATTCGCGTAGGTCGACAATCATCTCGTGCGCAACGCGACCCTTCGCACCCTTGAACAAAATGCTGTAGTGGCCTTCGAGGCGCTTCGCAATGTAATTGGCATTAAGAATCGCAACGCGCGTTGCATCGGTGAGCCCCTTACTGCCCATCATGGCGATGTATGCGTAGCTGATAAGCAGAATAGATGCTGAGCCCCAAGGTGCGGCAGAGACGGCGCCTGCTGCAGGAACGCCATTGCCGACAACATGTACGCCATTGCCGACAACAGGAACGCCATGGCCGACAACATGTGCGCCGGTTTGTGACCTAGTGGGGGAAATAACGGGGTGACCAGGGAGGTAGGGGGCTAGCTCGGTGGTAACGCAGATCGGACCCATACCGGGACCGCCACCGCCGTGCGGAATGCAGAATGTTTTGTGAAGATTAAGGTGACATACGTCGGCACCTATGGTGCGCGGACTTGTTAAGCCCACTTGCGCATTCATGTTTGCGCCGTCCATGTACACACGTCCGCCGTGCTCGTGAATAATCGAGCAGACTTCCTTAATCGACTCTTCGAACACACCGTGTGTTGAAGGGTACGTTACCATTAATGCAGCAAGATCTTTTGCATGTGCATCGGCCTTCGCACGCAAGTCGTCCATATCGACGTGTCCGTCGGCGTCTGCCTTCACAACCACAACCTTCATGCCTGCCATGACAGCCGACGCAGGGTTTGTGCCGTGTGCGCTGCTCGGTATGAGCACAATATTTCTATGCGACTGTTTGTTTGCGATGTGCAGAGAGCGAATTGCAAGGAGTCCGGCATACTCGCCCTGCGCACCTGCATTCGGCTGTAGCGAACACGCGTCGAAGCCAGTGATTTCGCACAACCAGTGCTCGAGCTCGTGAAAGATTTGTGTGTAGCCAGCAGTTTGTTCGCGTGGCACAAACGGATGAATTGCGTTGAACTCGGGCCACGTGAGCGGAATCATCTCGGCCGTTGCATTCAACTTCATTGTGCACGAACCAAGCGAGATCATGCTATGTGTAAGCGAGAGGTCTTTGTTTTCGAGGCGTTTCAAATACCGCAACATTTCGTGTTCGGTGCGGTGCTCATGAAATGTCGAATGAGTTAGATAGTTCGATGTACGATGAAGAGATGTGGGGAGTCCGGCATTCTTCGTTAGACGTGCACCACTCGTTGGCGACACATCATACTTCGAAGATGCAACTACATCAAAACACGCTAATACATCGGCAAGGTCTGCTGCTGTTGTTGTTTCGTCGAACGATATGCCAACAGTTTGTTTTGCGTCGTTATATGCAAAGTTTATTGCTTTAGAAGTTGCAATTGCTCGCACTGCGTTTGTATCGGCAGCAACAGTAACAGTGTCGAACCAAGCGCCGTTCACGATGGTGTGTCCTGCGGCAATCAGAGCTTCGACTAGTGCATTCGAAAGCGCGTGTACCTGGTGCGCAATGTTGCGAAGTCCGTCGGGACCATGATACACCGCATACATCGCAGCAACATTCGCAAGCAATGCTTGTGCTGTGCAGATGTTCGATGTTGCTTTGTCGCGACGAATATGTTGCTCGCGTGTCTGCAATGCCATCCGATAAGCGAGATCGCCTTGTGCGTCTATGCTCACCCCAATGATACGTCCGGGCATAAGGCGCTTGTACTGCTCACGCGTGGCCATGAAGGCCGCATGAGGTCCGCCATAACCGAGTGGCACACCAAACCGCTGCGTCGACCCAACAGCAACGTCGGCACCAAACTCGCCCGGAGGCACAAGCAATGTTAATGCAAGCAGGTCGGTACCAACCGTTACAAGTGCTCCGCCTTCGTGTGCGGCATCGCAGAATGTTTTGTAGTCGTGGATGTCACCATCAAGTGTCGGGTACTGCACGTACGCACCGAACACAGTGCCATCGAATGTTGCACTGCGCCAATCACCAACTTGAATGTTAATGCCTAGTGGCTCGGCACGAGTTTTCAACACGTCGAGTGTTTGTGGAAACACATTTGTGTCGACAAACAATGTCAGTGCATCTTTCGCATTCGCACCACGCGCAGCATACATCAAATGCATTGCTTCTGCCGCAGCAGTTGCTTCATCGAGAAGTGACGCGTTTGTGATCTCGAGTTTTGTGAGATCGATAATCATCGTCTGAAAATTCAACAACGATTCGAGACGACCCTGCGAAATCTCGGCCTGGTATGGCGTGTACTGTGTGTACCATCCCGGATTCTCTACAACGTTGCGCAGAATTACAGCAGGAGTAATCGTGTCGTAGTAACCCATGCCGATGTACGTGCGCCAATTTTTGTTGCGCGCACCAACAGCACGCAAATGTTTTAGCAATTGCGTTTCCGTTAGGGCAGGGGGCAGGTCGAGGGACTTCTTCAGCCGTATGTCGGCAGGAATTGTCTCGTCGATCAGCGCATCGAGTGTGGATGCACCCACAACACCGAGCATGGAAGAAAGATCGTCTTGTGAACGTCCGAGGTGACGTGAAGCAAAGTCAGTCATGTGGCAGTATGTCGCAGTATGTCAATGATCAATGGTTAATTTTCTTGTACATGATAAAAACCCTTGCTCTTCCTTTGTGTCTCGTCGTCGTGACACTTGCCTGTTCGTATGACAAAGTCTCGGCGCAGGATTTTCTGCAACGAAAATACGCCACACGTGTCGAGCGCGACATCGTCTACGGAACCGCCACCGGCTTTGCGGGCAAGTTGGATACCCTGAGATTGAATTATTGGAAGCCCCACGCCGACGGTAATCCGAGGCGGCCCCTTATCATTTTTGTGCATGGAGGGGGCTTTACAGGGGGCTCTAGGACTGACTTCGACGTGTTATGCGAGGGATACGCACAGCGCGGATATGCGGCCGCAACCATAAGTTATCGGTTAGGCTTTCATCCGCCTCCTCTCATGGCGAACCCTTACGCCTACGACACTGCCGAGGTCGTACGTGCGGCCTACAGAGCGTCGCAGGACCTGTTCGGAGCTGCAAGATTTCTTGTCAAACGTGCATCGTTAGACTCGGTGAGCGTGTCGTCAATGATTATCGGCGGCGCCAGCGCCGGAGGCATTACGGTATTGCAGGCGGCGTACATTTCAGAGAGTGAGCGCTACGGTTGTACACGAGCGTTTGCAGATGTGCCGGGCATTGGGGTTGCCGGAAAACGTCCGGACCTTGGCCCAACCACAGGCACCCTTCACGCCGATGCGGCAACTCCACGCATCCTTGCCGTCGTAAATCTGTTCGGCGCAATTCCGGACACGTCGTTTATTGAACGCGCGGACGATCCTGCGATGTATCAGTATCACCAGACAGGCGACCCCGTCGTGTCATGCGTGTACGCAAAGGGCTTATGGAGTTATCCGTTCGGCATTCCGGACAACTATTACTTTGTGCACGGCTCCTGCAACATAAAAAAGCGTCTCGATAACCTCGGCTACACATCTGCACGGCATCGCTCTTGGATTTTTAATGGTAGTGTGCATGGCTTTCACGGCGCAGCAGCAGTCGAAATAGATATCGCAGATTTTTTAGCACCACTTACGCGTGACGCGCTCACATCGGTCGACGATGATGCCTTCGAAAGCGAGCGCAACGATTCATCGAAGGATCGCACTAATAACGACCTAACTAGTAAAGACCTAACGAATAAAGACCGAACTAATAAAGACCGAACTAATACTGTGATGTCCGATGGAGCGACAGTAGTTGTTATGGACCTAGCTGGACGTCTAGTCTTTCAGGGCACCGATGCTCATCCCTCAGGTGCTCATTTCCCTAGTGCTCATCTCACAAGAATGCTGAACCTGCCCATTGGGGCTTACATCATGAAAATTGGTGTTGAAACACGGTTATTTCTAGTTCTTCGTTAACCCCGCACTATGACACGAAAACGCATTGTTCGCTGGACGATAATTATTGCTGTGCTCATTGCTGCCATCGTAGTGCTGAGGCTGGTTACGAGCAACAAGGACGGTGCCCAAGGTGGCGCGGGCGGCGCTTCAAAAGGACCTCCTGGGGGAGGCCCTTCTGGAGGAGGACCTTCAGGCGCACCACTGAAAGTTTCTGCAGTGGTTATCACCCCAAGCCCTTTTTCCGAGACCCTTTCCCTAACAGGATCGATAATGGCGAATGAGCGCATCGAGGTACGGAGCGAAGTGGGCGGACGTATTACGCGCATCGGATTTCAGGAAGGGGCGCGAGTACGCAAGGGGCAAGTGCTTATACAGATGGACGATGCGGAATTGCGCGCGCGGTTCTCAAAACTCGGACGTCAGCTTGTGCTCGATACAGACAAACAGAAACGTTATGAGGCGTTAAAAAAAATCGACGGGGTGAGTCAGGAAGAACTCGATGTAATTGACGCGCAGGTCGACATCCGCCGCGCAGAAATCGAAGAGCTGCAGGCGCAAATGGCGAAGACATTAATACGTGCTGCGTTTTCGGGTCGCGCCGGACTTCGTGAAGTGAGTGTAGGCGCAGTGATAACACAATCGACGCTCATTACGACACTTGCCGACGACAACACATTAAAACTCGAGTACACAATTCCTGAGCGGTATGCAGCAGGCATTCGTGTTGGTGATAGGGTTACGTTTACTGTACGCGGACGTGGTGTAGACGAGCAACAAGTGGCAACGATCTACGCTCTCGAACCCGGTGTCGACGCTGCATCACGCGCAGTACGCGTGCGTGCGCGCATTGCACACGGAAAGTCGGATGCTGCAATGATTCCGGGAATGTTTGCCGACGTAAAACTTACACTGTCGAATGTCAACGATGCACTCATGGTGCCTGCAGAAGCAGTGGTGCAGGACATGGAAGGAGCATCGGTACTTATTGTGCGCAACGGAAAGGTGCAGCCAACCAAGATTGAATTGGGCGGACGCACTCCGTCGCATGTGCGCGTTACAAGTGGCGTACATGCTGGCGACACCGTGCTTACAAGCGGCTTGTTGATGGTCAAGAAAAACATGCCGGTGAATGCGGAGGTCCGTTGAACCTCAGCACCCTCACCATCCACCGTCCCGTACTCAGCATCGTGCTGAGTACGCTTATCGTTCTGCTCGGTGTTGTTGGCTATTCGTTTCTCGGCGTTCGACAATTCCCGAACGTCGACCCGCCGAATATTTCCGTTACTACTACCTACCCGGGTGCAAACGCAGACGTTATAGAGTCGCAGATAACACTTGTGCTCGAAGAATCGATTAACGGCATCGATGGTATTCGTTCGCTCACGTCGCAGTCATCGGACGGACGTTCTACTATAACAGTTGAATTTCAACTAGGTGAAGATCTAGAAGCCGCAGCGAACGATGTACGCGACCGCGTAGAACGTTCGAAACGTAATCTGCCTCCTGATGTAGACCCGCCTGTAGTTGCGAAGGCCGATGCAAACAGCTTTATCATCGTAATGACTGTGCAGAGCGATGTGCGTCCGTTAAACGCTCTCAGCGACTTCGCTGCAAATGTCCTGAAGGACCGCATGCAGACCATTGAAGGTGTAGGCAACATCATGATCTGGGGTGAACGCAAGTATGCCATGCGCCTCGTGCTCGACCCGTCGAAGCTTGCGTCGTACCGCCTCACCACGACCGATGTGCGTCAGTCTTTACAACGCGAAAACGTCGATCTGCCAGCGGGACGCCTCGAGGGCACGTCCACAGAGCTTTCCGTCCGAACGATCGGACGCATGTCGTCCGTCGAGGAATTCTCGAACCTCATCCTCCGCTCTGGCGCTGGCTCGACCGTGCGTGTACGCGACGTCGCACGTGTGTATCTCGGCGCAGAAAACGAACGCACCATTCTTAAACGCGATGGTGTTGCAATGGCCGGACTTGCCGTCACACCGCAACCCGGCGCAAATCAGGTTGACATTGCAGATGAATTCTATCGTCGGTACGAAGCGTTAAAGCAAACAGCACCCAAGGACATCACACTCGACATAGCGTTCGATAACACAAAGTTTATTCGTCGCGCAATTCTCGAAGTCGAAGAGACTCTTGCCATTGCGTTTGGACTTGTTGTCCTCATCATCTTCCTCTTTCTTCGATCGTGGCGCGCAACCATCATTCCCGTTGTTGCAATTCCTGTCTCGTTAATCTCCACGTTCTTCTTCATGTGGGTGTGTGGCTTCTCGATTAACATTCTTACGCTGCTGGGCATTGTGCTAGCTACCGGACTTGTTGTAGACGATGCCATTGTTGTAATGGAAAACATTTTCCGTCGCATCGAAGAAGGCGAGTCACCCATGGAAGCGGGCGAGAAGGGGGCTTCGGAGATTTACTTCGCCGTTATCTCTACAACCATTACGCTTGCAGTTGTGTTTATTCCGGTGATTTTTCTGCCAGGTCTGACTGGACGTCTCTTCAGAGAATTTGGCGTTGTTGTAGCAACATCGGTTCTTGTATCTGCATTCGTTTCGTTAACACTCACTCCCATGATGAGTGTTAAGCTACTGCGTCACACAGAAAAACAATCGTGGCTCATGCGAGTTACAGAACCCTTTTTCGTGTGGATGAACAGCACATACGCACGCACGCTTTCGTCGCTCATAAAGCGCCCCATCATTGCAGTACTTGCAATGGTCGCTTCGATTGTGCTTACGATTGTTATTGGCTCGCAACTAAAAAGCGAACTCGCTCCACTCGAAGACCGCAGCCTTTTGACAATTAATCTTACGGCACCAGAGGGCACGGGCTTCAATCGCATGGATGTCATCATTGACACGATGCAGGCACGCGTCTCGCGTGCTGTACCCGAGAAGGCATTGCTTCTGACCGTTACGTCACCTTCGTTCCAATCGAATGCGAGCAACACTGGCTTCGGACGCCTCGCACTTGTAGACCCAGACCAGCGCACACGCACACAAACGCAGATTGCACAAGCCATTGGCAAGGTAATGTCCACCAACACCGATGTACGTACGGCAATCATTCCCGAGCAAACGGTATCGACGGGCGGACGTGCGGGACAGCCCGTGCAGTTTGTGATTATGGCGAGTCAGCTTTCAGAGTTACGCGAAGTGTTGCCTGCCTTTATGGATCGTGCCATGAAGCACTCGTCACTTGCAATGGCAGACGTCAATCTGAAATTCACAAAACCAGAACTCACTGTTAGTATCGATCGTGCACGTGCGCGCGAACTCGGAGTTTCGGTGCTTGACATTGCAGATGCCATGCAGGCTGGACTTGCCGGACAGCGTTATGGATTTTTTGTCCGTGCAGGAAAACAATACCAGGTCATCGGCGAATTCCAACGTGACTTGCGAAACACCCCAGACCGGTTGCGCGACCTACAAGTGCGCTCACAAGACGGCAGTATGATTTCGCTTGGTAGTCTTGTTACGCTCAAAGAACAAAGCACACCTCCGCAGTTATTCCGATTTAATCGCTCGGTTGCGGCTACGGTGTCCGCCGGACTTCCTCCGGGCAAAACCATTGGTGATGGTGTAAAGGCTATGCAAGAAATCGCAGCAGAGACATTGCCTTCGCACTACACTACTGCACTTACGGGCCCAGCCCGCGACTTCTCCGAAAGCTCCTCAAGCCTCGTCTACGCCTTCCTCATTGCACTTGCATTTGTGTACCTCATCCTTGCCGCACAATTCGAAAGTTTTGTAGATCCGTTTACAATCATGTTCACCGTGCCCCTTGCGCTAGCCGGTGGAGTGCTCTCGTTATGGATCGGCGGCGAGACCCTTAACATCTTCTCAGAGATTGGTGCAATTGTGTTAATCGGACTCGTCACGAAAAACGGAATTCTTATTGTCGAGTTTGCGAACCAGAGGCGCGAAGCCGGACTCTCTGTCGTCGACGCTGCGCTCGACTCCGCATCAACCCGATTTCGTCCGATCCTCATGACCTCCCTCGCCATGATCCTCGGCGCCTTACCCATCGCACTCTCCCTCGGCGCAGCATCTGGCAGTCGTGTCGGGTTAGGGGTCGTAATTGTAGGGGGCTTGCTTCTGGCTACATTCCTAACGCTGTACGTCATCCCCACGGTGTATGTGCTCATGTCGAAGCTCAAGCGCAAGAAAACACACACCCACGAATCAGCGGCAACAACACCAGATCCTGGTACACCAGGTGTTTCAGATTCTGCAATCAGTCGTGCAATAATAATTTTAGTTACAATAGGTGCTTTGCTGTTCGCGCCTACTTCGAGTGCGCAAGAAATTCTCAGTATGGATGATGCCGTTGGCATATCGATACAGCGCAACTACAGCATCCGCACGGCACGGCTAGACTCTTCGTCCGCCGCTCTCATGCAGGGTTCGCAGTACGCTCCATTTCTGCCAACGCTCAACCTAAATGCAACGGGTGCCCGTGGAAGCAACGACCTCTCGCAAAAGACTGTGTCGGGTGTTAATACAGAGCGCACAGGCGTTGGCTTTACGAACTTTAATGCAAATGCAACGCTGTCATGGACCGTTTTCGATGGCCTGAGCATGTTCGCCGAGAGAGACAGAGTAAACAGTCAGTCGCGTGCCGAATACGAACGTGTCCGTAGCAGAATGTCCTTCACCGTCGCCGACGTCATCAGTTCCTACGGCGCAATCGTCGCTACTCGCAGATCTATCGAACGCGCAACCACCACGCTCGACATCGCAGAACGTCGGTTCCAAATTCTTTCGCGCAGTCGCGATGTGGGTGCTGTTGCCGGCACCGACGTGTCGCAAGCAGAGATCGACCGCAACACCATACAAGCAATGCTCGTGCGCTCGCGTACCGACCTTGCAACAACGTCGACATCCCTTAACGCAATGCTCGGAAGACAGTCCAGGCAGCCCCTTGCCATAGACACTGCGTTCGTTGTTCCCTCATTGCCATTGCTCGATTCACTCGAACGTGCTGCAGATGCACGCAACCCCGAAGTGCTCGCTGCAGAGCGTGACATCGAAGTTGCATCGGCATCGGTCCGTATGGCAGATGCTGCCTACATGCCCCGCGTAGCACTTAATGGTCAGTACCAATACACCAACAACAACACCGACGCCGGCTTCATTCTCGAGAACCGCACAAACGGTTGGAATGTAGGCTTCACCGGAACGTGGAATCTGTTTAACGGCTTTTCAGACAAGTATCGTTCAGACGTTGCACGTGTCGACCTCGAAAGCAAACGCCTAACACTCGACGACATGCGTCTGCAAACACGCGCACGGTTAAGTCAGGCATACGCACGTTACGAGCAAGGCATAACACTGCAAACCCTCGAACGTGCCTCATTTATAGCCGCACAACGCAACGCAGAGGTCGCGCTCGAGAAACTTCGTCTTGGCACCATCCGCGACATCGAAGTACGTCAGGCCCAGCTCACACTGTTCGAAATAGGGGAGCGCCTCGCGCGCATCGAATACGAAACCCTCGTCGCAGCCACAGAAGCCATGCGATTGAGCGGGGCATTAGTTAGGTAATGTCACTCGACCGCTGAGTTATGACAGCAAGATTAATCCTGGTCACAACGGCCACGTTCTGTCTCTATGAAACATGATGCAGCGCTTCGGAGTTGTCGGTCTTTCCTAAAAACGATTGACCGATATGAAATGGTTAGGCAGGCGCGGCAGTTCAAACGTTGACGACCGCAGAGGTCTGTCGGGTGGCGGCCTAGCGGCTGGTGGAGGTGTCGTAGGTGTGATTGTGTACCTGCTGTTCAGTCTACTTGGCGGAGGAGATATTGATCCTTCGCAGCTTCCCAACCTTACACAGCAAAGTCAGGTTCAACTTTCGCCCGCGGAAAAAGCGGAAGATGACAAACGGGCGGAATTTGTGAAGGTGGTGCTGGCGGAGACAGAAGATGTTTGGAAAGCAATCTTCTCACAGAATGGGATGCGTTATGAAGAACCTGTGCTTGTGTTGTATCGCGAGAGCGTTCGGTCGGGGTGTGGTGGTGCGAGTTCGGCAACGGGACCCTTCTATTGCCCCTTAGATCATAAACTTTACATAGATCTGTCGTTTTATCAGGAACTACAAGATAAGTACAGGGCACCGGGAGATTTTGCGATGGCGTATGTCGTTGCACACGAGGTCGGACACCATGTGCAGCAACTTCTGGGCACTGCGGAAAAGGTCCAGCGGATGCGCCAACAAGTCTCAGAAAAAGAGTATAATCGTTACTCAGTAATGCTCGAACTTCAGGCGGACTTCTTCGCCGGCCTGTGGGCGCATCACACGCAGAAGCGCACACAAATTCTCGAGCCGGGCGATGTCGAAGAAGCGCTGAACGCAGCCAGTGCCATCGGTGATGACAGGTTGCAGCGTCAGTCAACAGGCAGAGTAACGCCCGATGCCTTTACACACGGCACTTCAGCACAACGCATGTACTGGTTCAAACGCGGATGGGAAACCGGAGACGTGAAGCAGGGAGATACGTTCAAGTCTGCCAATCTTTGAAGCTCGAAGTGTCTCGAATGCACGAAGCTTCCTGTATGCTTAAAGCGTTCCGTACGCTCAACGCACTATTCAAAAAACTGCTTCATCTCTGGATCGTTCATCAACTCTGTAAACGTTTTTATACCAGTCGGCTTTTCGATGTATCGTGCGACCATGGGATAGGTGTGCGATTTTTTTACATCAGCAGCATCGATCGATGACGAAATAATAACGACACGCACATTGCTAAACATTTCGATGCACTTAAGGCAATCGAGAAATTCCCATCCGTTCATGATGGGCATATTCAAATCGAGTAGTACTAGGATGTTGCGCGTAGGATTATCGCGAAGGAGATGACGAAGCGCATCACGCCCGTTAACAACCTTCGTTATGAGTGCATGTGAGCCCGTAATCTGCAGAAAGCGTTCACACACCATCAAACAAATCTCATCGTCGTCGACAAGCAAGATTTCGTAATCTGTTGTACCCATAATCCTAACCCAAGGATTTGTCCACACAGTTCTTATGTCCGTCGGTAATCTCGTTTGTGCGCTCTACAATAGTACGAATGACGGCATCGAGTTCAATTCCCGATGCTGTCAGTTCCTGCATATAGACCATGTCAGGATACTGCGTGGGATATTCTGCGCCAATGAGTTCAACAAGGGTCATCATGCGCGCAAGAGGAGCGCGGACAACGTGCGACTGCATCCATGTGATGTCGCGCAGCGCCTGGTTCTGTCTCTCTACTGTGTCGATGTACTTCGTACGCTCGGTGATGTCAGTTGCAGCAATGAGCGCACAGGGCTCTTTATTAAAGACAATCTGTCTCGCTCGAGCCTCCACAACCATGATCGTACCGTCTTTTCGAGTGTGACGATAGATACCATCGAGTGGTACGTCTCCGAGTGCCTTCATTTTTGCAATGGCATTCTCAAGGACAGATAATTCTTCCGGACGTCTAATGTCCCTAGCCGTCAGTGCAAGAAATTCTTCACGACTATAGCCATAGGTGTCAAGAGCAGCTTGGTTCACGTCGACCATGCGCAGGCTGTCTAGTTCACTTACCCACATCGGAATCGGGCTAAAGTCGAACATATCCTGGTATTGCTTTCGCGACTTCTCAAGTCGATCAAGAGATTTCACGCTGTCTGTGATGTCGTGTACCACGCCATACACTCCGACCGGTTTGCCAGTGCTATCAAACTCAAAGTTCGTGAGACAATGAACATGCCGAATCGTGCCGTCTTTTCGCAAAACTCTGTGCCGAAAATCAGCGTCAGCCATCGTTGCATTTGCAGCAGCAACCTCTTCAAGAACACAGTCTAGATCGTCTGGATGTATAAATGACTTCCAGAATTCGAACGTATGCTGGTCATCTTCGATGTTTAGGCCGTAAATGCGGCACGTTTCATCCGACCAGTGAGCTAACCCCGTAGCAAAATTTAGTTCCCAGTTTCCAAAGTGGGCAAGGGCTTGCGCCTGATTATGCCTATGGGCAAAATTCTCAAGTGAACGTACTTCGTACGCTGGCGTACTGTGAAGCATGGTGTTCCTTCTGCGTAGAATCTACCTCAGAATTGCGTTTGGGTACTGACGTACCATTGTCAGCGTCCAATATACATCCTGGTGTGTCAGGTGGTACGCAAGCCGTCAACTGGGAACAAACTCCGATGTTCCTGATAGGTTCCTTATGCAAAGGGGCGCCGCGCTAATGGCGCGGCAAGGGGGATATGATGGCAGTCTAGGCTACCACACCACACTGGTTGAATCACCCAACTTCAAAACGTATAAACCCTCAGCAATAAACGGCAGCGGTATGGTGAGTGTTAATGACCCTGCCACGTCCGCCGCATACACCCGGTGTCCGAGCATATCAAACAACTCAACGGTCTGTGTTTGTTTGATCATCGACTTGTCGATCGCAATGTTGAGTGTCTGCTTATCACGATCGATGTACGCTGAGATGGTGGATGGATGATTATTGTTTGCAGTTGCATCTCCCGAATTCGCGTCGTCGGCGTTTGCATCTCCCGAATTCGCGTCGTCGGCGTTTGCATCTCCCGAATTCGCGTCGTCGGCGACATCTGTCGGACCTGCCAGGAGGTCTTGCACGGCGCGCATTTTGTAGTTGCGGTGGGGTTTGGTGTAATCGTCGGTTAGGCCCCAGCAGCCGTAGCGATTATAGCCGGAGACGAGGGTGAAGTACATGGCGAGGCCACCGTCGAGGGCTTGCCAGCCTTCGCGGTAGTTGTATGTGACGACGTCGCGCATGCGCTCTGTGCGGTGCGCCGAGATCTGGGCCGAGAGGTTAGCGTTGAGTCCGAACGGAACGTGAGCGCCCCCTTCGTACGAAGTACAGCCCCCTACGAGATTCCACTGTTTTGCTTTGTTGGTGTGGTTGCGCCGATAGGTCGATAGCGATGTATTTGTTAGCTGCGCAGTAATGTCTTCAATCATGCCTTCGTTAATCTGTAACGGGTCTGGGTTGTCGGCCCGCGTAGAGCCGTGGTAGAGGGCCGTGCTTGTTGCGTAGATGAAGTTGCGGGGCAAACCAAATACGCGGTCTATGTAACGAAGGTGATTATCACTTCTTCCATGATATGCATGTTGTCCGGCCAGAACAACACGAATGCGATTGTTAACAGCATTTGCACCGAACATCCTACCAAACCATTGCGACAGTTGCACCGTGCGATGTGCGTATTGTTCGTCGAACGTTATGCCGCGGGCGGCAGAGGCGGCGGCGTTGTAGGGTCCGTGTGTGAGCTGCGTCGGACTCCATACTTCGTTGCTGTTTTCGACATAAATGTTAATTGACGGGTCTAGCGAATCCTGCAGCATTCTCGCGAGACTCGTTACATAACCCGAGTCGCACGACATGTGAATGTTAATCCAGATGTCCTTCTTCAGAATGTTTGCAAGCTCTACAATGATGTCCCAGCTCCACCCTTCGCCTCGACCTTGAAGGCTGGCCAGTGGCACTTGCGAAGCGGACGCTCTGGTCTTGCGCATCGACCACTGCATCACTGTCGGGTACGTTGGCTCGCCGCTCCAGATGTTCTGCACATTGTAATATCTGTAACACGTAAAGTCAGCGGCCTTGCATAGAGCAATGTAAGCGTCGGTAAACGTCTGCGTGGCAAATCGGTCGTAACCCGGACGATGTACAACCAAATTGGTGATACCCGAGTTTGCAGCACCAGCGGGAAGTGCCTTCGTATTCGAGAATTGCAAAAACACGAGGCCGTGATTTGCACTGTTCGCAGCACCAACAACAAGGTCGAACGTAGAAATATTCGAGACTGCGTTGTACTGCATGTTTTCGACCGAAACAGCAGTGCCCGTTGCGACCACATCTGCACTACCGGTGAAGTGCGCCAGATATCGTCCGCTGTAATCGACCCGGTACACTTCTGGGTCGTCGATCGTCTGCGTCCATTCCGTCGCGGGACGTCCGTCGAACAGCACAAGCGAAAAGTCGCTCTGCGGCCAGCCATTGGCATCAAACGACGTCGCACCCGAATACCTGTTTGTGTGCTTTACCACATCCACAAACGCACCCTGTGCGTCTAGATTCACTCCGAGATTGACAGGGGGCTGCGCAAGCGCAGAAGGGGCAACTGACAGCACGAAGAGGACGATGGCTACTATGCGAACTGACTTCATACATAACTCCAATCTTCGGTTAATGCGTCAAATTATGAACCCATGGCACACCAAAACAGAACGCACAAATCGAATCTTCTCGCGGCACCATCGCGAGTAGGATTGTTATACTTTCGCATTGCGTTCGTACCCACCTCCACGCGTATCTGATTATGGCTTACAACGAAGACCTTGCACAGCGCATTCGCAAGCGGCTGCTCGACCTACCCAACATCGAAGAGAAACGTATGATGGGTGGACTCACTTTTATGTACAACGACAAAATGTGTGTTGGTGTGCTCAAGGATGAGTTGATGTGTCGCATCGACCCAGAGAAGCACGACGAATCAATCGCACGCACCGGTTGCCGCACTATGGACTTCACAAAACGTCCGATGCCCGGTTATGTGCTCATCGAAGACACAGGCATGAAGAGCGACAAAGATTTCAACTATTGGATTGAACTCGCAATCAGCTTCAACGCTAGGGCGAAGTCGTCGAAGAAGAAGAAAGCGTAGGGAACCAATAAGAGTGTACGCCTTTGACTTCACAATCGTAGAGCACTTAAGTGCCGAGCATGTGTTGAGAATCGCTCAGCTCAACCACACTTCATTCGTCAAAGCACACGCCCATGTGTTATCTGACGAAGCTCTTTCAAAGTGTACTGTAGCGGCATTCGAGGAAGAATGGAGCAAATACCCAAATCCAAAAGCCAAATACGGATTTGCTTACAATGATCAAGATGAGCTGTTGGGCTTTGCTGTCGTATCGCAATGCAGACACGCTGGACTCGAATCGTATGGGGAGCTTCGATCGCTCTACGTACACCCGTCACACCAGCGCAAGGGGATAGGTAATGCGCTGCTGAAGTGGTCGATGGATGCAATGCGAGCTACGGCAAATGGACGCATGTACGTTGTCGTCGTCGCTGCTAATGCTTCGCGTGAATTCTACATAAGGACGGGCGCCGTCCCGGTTACAGCACTCAAGCGAGATGTCTTTGGCGACATGCTGGATATGGACGTTCTATGCTATGAGTCTAGGGAATTGTTAGTCATTGCTGAACCTTGATCATTGGCCAGGACCGGACTGCTTGTCCTTGATCGAACACAAGTAGGTATATACCGGCGGGTTCCGTTGACAACGATGTGTGTATGTCGAGGTCGGACCCTGTAGTTGAGCGCACCTCGCTAAGAAAGTCACGCACGACGCGACCATTGACGTCAACAATTTTCAACATACTGATCGGCACTTTCCGTTGATGGAGGTTGCGTACGCGTATTATAAACTCGTCAATAAAAGGATTGGGTGACGCCCACGCTCCAAACGTCGGAACGATCTGCACTTCTCCCGACACTGACGTCGTTTTACCAATACCGAAAATACCGCGGTTGGTGCCAACCCATAACTGCCCACTGCCGTCGTATGCAATACCACCAACACTAATATTAAATGGTAACGACAGTTCCTCAGACCATGTACGACCTAAATCAGATGACAAGAATACTTGCGATGGGGTAGATATCGCCACGTCGCCAGACGAGTTACTGACGATCGACCATGCCGCAGGTGTAGCAGAGCTCTCAGAAAATGACAAGCTGAAGGATGTGCGCCACGTCCGACCGGTGTCATTGGATACTATTAGATTCCAATCATTATGCCGATACGTCCTTCCCATACCAGAACCAGTTTCCACATCCGCAGCCATGTCTGCGACCCATGCAAAGAGAGATCCACCCTTCAATAACGTCACACGCTCTATCCATAATCCTTGAACCGGAACTGGCACAGCTGACCATGTGAGGCCATTGTCCTTCGATAGGATTATACCACCGTGAACCGTGTCGACAGGTTCGTCGTTCTCACGCACAACATAGCCGCGAGACCCCATGACTAATGGTCCGCCAGGGACATCCACGATCGATGAAATTGCACTACGGCTGTCTCTGACCCCAGGATCGATACTGACGTCTAACCAATTCCTGCCCATGTCAACGGACCTGTGCAAAACCTTCCATCCAGCCCACAATACATCTCGACTACTCCACTCCACAGCCGAAACGGTGTCATACATAAGATAGCGTACGCTGTCGGTGTTCGCTAGGGCTAGGTTGTTTCCCCGCACCAATAAACCATCGGGATGAGCAAACAGTACTTCCGAACCAATGTCCAACACATGTTGCGACGATGCTTGCCCCGTACGAATTGACGCTGTCACCGGAATTCGGATGGCGTTACCTGAAGCAATGCTGATGATAGCCCCTCTATCCGTTACTGTCCATAATGTATCAGCGTCACTCACAACAGCGACGTGATTCGCTTCTGACAGCGGGTTACCAGCCGTGTCATAAACGCGCATACGCGGTATCAACACCCGCTGAGCATCGCTATACTCATATATCAATCCGCTTCTCTCGTGATCATACAACTGCACAGCACCATAGTGCAAGTCGAGGACGCCGGAGGCACGTAACTCGGCAATTCGTGTCTGACCAGTACGGACATTCAGCCGAACGCAGTATTGGCGTGTATTTAGGCCGACCGAGAATCTGTAATTCAACAGAACCGTGTCGCCTTCTACATCTCTTTGAGTCGGAGAAGGATTGACAGATGCATTGTAAAGGACCTCCGGGAGTGAATACGTACGGTACGTATGGCCGTCAGTGACGATTATGACGCCACTGTCAAGCGCGATGACGACGGTTGAATCGTCGACAGGGATCATCGGTCCGATGTTGTCCTGAGGCAGGCCGAACGAAATGACTTTTCCATCCGCACGAACTGGCTCTGGCATGTATTGCCATGGATTGTTTTCACTACTTCGCAACGCGATTCCAGTTCGTATCTCGAACTGCTCGCTGACTCCTACTGCAGCACCATTCTTTAAGAATTGGAGATCAACAATGTCACCAGGGAGGTCTACTGGGCTCCATGTCGCATTCAGCATATCCAGCGAATACCATTGCTTTGCCGTTGGCGAATACGAGCGGAATCCACGTTGTCGGTCATAAGCATATGAATCCCATTTTCCTGTGGAGTCAGGGGCAGGCGCATAAGACCATGTGCTTCCAGAATTGGTAGAATACGCATCGCGTATTTGAATACCATTAGGTTCGTATGTCGTGAACGCATCGAACATTCCGAACCCGGTACTCAAGTTCTGACCTCCGAGGTCAGTACTAGTCAATATTCTGGGTGAGTCGCTCGCTGTACGCCACAGGTATGCTCTGCCTAACGTCGATGGTGTGAGAGGTCCTCCACCAATAATAAACGTGCCGTTGTTCAGTAGTGCAGCACGGGTGCCGCTCTCTACGTGCGCAAACTCGGATACGCTCAAGAGAGGAGTCAGAGAGTCGAGATCTACTCCAGAAAAACAACCTTGGCGCTCTATACAGAGTATCGTACCCCACTTAGGATTGGTGATAACATAATCGTAAAGTCGAGGGCTACGAAATGACGACCACCAATAGGTTGGATCCTGAGCTTGCGCTGACACCTGAAGCATTGCTATAATCGCAATGGTCGATAGTAACAACCAACTCCAGCGCATGACAATGTGGATTTGCATGGTGCCTCAGTACGTTAATCACAACAAACGTCAGAGTCATCTAAATCCTTACATATAGGCCCTGTAGTGTTGCATTCTTGATTGCAAACATCATCGTCGTTGTAGCTGCAAATCGTGCGCATCTGCTTACAGCAGGTAGTAGGTGTGGTCAGAAAAGTTTTCATTGTTATTCCCCTATAGGTTGACAAAAAAACTACTGATTACTTCATGTCAAAAGCAAGATACGTTCAAATAGCACTAGTGTCAAGTAACCCTCTGTGCCAATAACACCATGGACACAATCTGTAGAGCAAAGGAAGCTCGCGAAGTCCGTGGAGCGTCCATTGGAGTGGGTTGAGAAAATCGGACCAGTGATAACTTGAGTCAGAGTACTCAACGTAGGACTAATGAGGAAGAGCAGATATAGCGACGAGCAGATCGTCGCAATTGTACGGGAATCACACGCCCAGGGTGTAGCAACGGCATCGAAGAAATACAAAGTGTCGCAGCACACGATCTACATTTGGCAGTAAACGAAGAGTTCACGAAATACGGCACGATGGAGCCGACGCAAGTCTCGGAGCTGAAGAGGATCGTTCAGGAGAATGCACGGCTGAAGAAACTGGTAGCCGAACGCGATCTGGAGATTGAGATCATCAGGGCGAGAGATCGCAGCAAAGCGGATGCGAAGAGCATCCGCGGGTAGGCGTCCCACAGAGAATCCAAGCAGTGGAGTACGCCATGGGTCGAGGGCTTGGCCAGCGGAGTTCATGTGCATTGCTGCATGTATCGCGGTCGATGATGACCTACAAGCGTCGGCAGCCAGAGAAGGATGCGCCGATTCGAGCGATCATCGACGACGTGGTGAGCAAGCACCCTGCATGGGGCAAGCGTCTCGTGCATGACTGGATGATCTGGAAAGGTCATCCCTATACGCTAGGGCGAGTGCAACGCGTGTATCGGCTGGCAGGTCATGCAGCACAGTGGCGCAGGCGCACAAGGAAGATTCGCACGCGCAAGCGTGTGGAGCCGATTGCAATACAGACACACGACGTCTGGTGTATGGATTTTGCCGAGGATTGTCTGATGAACAGCAGAAAGGTACGGGCCTTTCTGATCAAGGACGAGGCAACATCCTATGGGCTATGTATCCAAGCAAGCCGATCCTTTAAGGGCGTGGATGTGAAGTCGATATTAGACGAGCAGGTTCGCCGGTACGGAAAACCGAAGCACATTCGCTGCGACAATGGCAGTCAGCGGCCTCATAGCAGGAGTAGTGAAAGATTGGGCGCTGGATCAGAAGATCACAATAGCCTACATCGATCCAGGAAAACCATGGCAGAACGGTTATGCTGAGAGTTTCGTTGGTACATTCCGCCGAGAAGTACTCGATGCCGAAGTGTTTGCATCGATAGAGGAGGCCAAGGTGATCTTCAATCAATGGTTGCGCATGTACAACAACGAGCGACCACACAGTAAACATAATTATCGTCCTCCTGTAACCGCATTCAAAAGAAAGAATGCTGCATGAGAACTATTTTGTAACCTACGACTGGTCCGATAAAGCCACCCTACTCAGTCGACATCGACATGTTGTGTTATGACATTGAACTAGGAAAATGTTCTAACTATCAGTGACCCGCAAAGGGCAGCGGGAATTCCGACAAATAGAGCGAGGTTGCCTCTATAAGATTGGCAATCGCTTCGTCGAGTGTTTCGCCTTGTGTTGTAGTGCCGGTCTCTGGGTTCAAGGCTATATAACCACCCTCTTCGGCTGGTGTAAGAACTGCGGTCAGTTCCATATGAAATCTCCAAATCGTTTGATTTACTAAGCGGTCGCTGATGGTCAACAAATGTACGCCTGAACCTATTGTCTCCGTTCCAATCGTACTAGATTTGCACACCCCTCACTTCTAGATAGAGCTATGTCCCTTCGCACCGAACGTGATACCATGGGCGAGATTTCCGTGCCCGCATCCGCTTATTATGGGGCGCAGACTGCGCGGTCGCTGATTCACTTCGAGATTGGTGAGGAGCGCATGCCACGCGAGGTGATCGAGGCGATGGCCATTCTGAAGAAGGCCGCGGCGCTCGTGAATGCAGATCTGGGGGAATTGAGTGAAGAAAAGGCAGACCTAATTGCGAAGGCTGCCGATGAGGTGATTGCAGGGAATCTCGACGAACATTTTCCGCTGCGTGTCTGGCAGACGGGGTCGGGTACACAGACAAACATGAATGTGAACGAGGTGATCTCGAATCGTGCAATCGAGATTGCAGGAGGCGTGCTCGGAAGTAAGAAGCCGATTCATCCGAATGACGATGTAAATAAAAGTCAGAGTTCGAACGATACGTTCCCGACGGCAATGCACATAGCAGCGGCGTTGATGATTACGCGACGTTTACTGCCCGCTGTAAAAGAACTGCGCAATACACTGCATAGTAAAGCAGTTGAGTTTGCCGATATTATTAAAAGTGGACGCACCCATTTGATGGATGCAACGCCGGTAACACTCGGACAGGAGTTCTCGGGGTATGTGCAGCAGCTCGATAACGGACTCGAGAGAATAGAATATGCCATGGGGGGCATACTAGAGTTGGCGCTCGGAGGGACGGCTGTAGGGACTGGACTTAACACACATAAAGATTTTGCTGTGAAGTCGGCGAAGAAGATTGCAAAACTCACAGAACTCCATTTTGTCTCCGCGCCAAATAAGTTCGAAGCACTTGCGGCACACGATGCACTTGTGTTTGCGCACGGTGCGCTGAAGACCCTTGCCGCATCACTCATGAAGATTGCAAACGATATACGTTGGATGGCATCGGGTCCGCGTTGCGGCCTCAACGAAATCTCCCTTCCCGAAAACGAACCAGGCTCGTCGATCATGCCCGGTAAGGTAAACCCCACGCAGAGCGAAGCCATGACCATGGTGTGTGCACAGGTCTTTGGTAACGATGTCGCAATTAATATTGGTGGCGCATCGGGCAACTTCGAGCTGAATGTGTTCAAGCCGCTTATTATCTATAACTTTTTGCAGAGCACGCGACTCCTTGCCGATTCGTGCACGATGTTCAATGAACATTGTGCCAAGGGCATTGTCGCCAATCTCGATAGACTCGAATTCTACAATCGCAATTCGCTCATGCTTGTAACGGCGCTCAACCCACACATCGGATACGATGCTGCTGCGAAGATTGCAAAGCATGCACACAAGATGGGACTGACACTGAAGGCCGCCGCGTTAGAGCTGGGGCTGCTGACAGAAGAAGATTTTGATAAGTGGGTTAGGCCAGAGGACATGCTCGGACATAGGTAGGTCATAAGCAATTGCCAAGTGGTTTGCCGATGCTGTCGCATCGGCCGTACACAATTTTCGTAGAGGGTGTTATGTATCGTTACTTCGTTGTTGCACTGGTGCTCATCCTGGTAGGGGTCTCTGCGTTAGGGGCTCAGAAAGTAGAAAAGTTTACTATCACGCTCGATGTACCCTCGCGCGGTAATGTGGCACTAACGCTCGACAGACACGATGCGTTTGCACCGGGCTCGCGCATACAGGTAATGACGCCTCGAGGCATTGTGCTGGTAGACCCTTCGTCCGTTAAAGTGTATCGCGGCTCGCTACCAAATGAACCGAAGAGTTTTGTGGTACTTGCTGTTTCGAAGTCGGGGAGCCTTATCGGCAGCATTCAATCGGGTACCGAAGTTTACAATGTGCGACGCGACCCTATGGCTTCGAGCCCCTTAACGGTAACGCATAATGACGTGACCGCAAACTCATGCGGAGTAAAGGACGAAAAGATCTCGAACGAAGTAATGCGCTTCATGCACGAAAAGCCTACAGAGCAATCGCAGGGCGATGAAATGCTCGAGATGCAGATAGCCGTCGAGGCGGATTATCAATTTTTTCAAAAAAACGATCTTAATCGCGACAACGCACTTGCTTATATAGCACAGGTCATAGGTGCGACATCGGCGATATACGAGCGCGATTTCAACGTACGTATCACCACCACCAATGTGCGACTATGGGAAGACTCTACTGACCCTTACCCTGAAGATGGGAACTCGTACTCGTTGCTTACTACTTTTATAGAGCATTACGAGGCTACGATGTCGAGTGTGCCTCGTGACATTGCAGTATATATGACCATTCGCGGTGGATTGGGTGGAGTTGCGAAGTCGATTGGTGGTATTTGTGAGCCGGGGAGCAGTTATGCCTTTGGCGATCTCGTTTCAGATCTTGCAAATGCACCAAATACGTATTCATGGGATCAGGTTCTGTTTGCACATGAGATTGGGCACGTCTGCGGTGCAGTGCATACGCAGAACTGTTTCTGGCCAGGAGGGCCGCTCGATAGTTGTTATACGTCGGAGGGTGGAAAGTGCTTGCAAAGTGAGCAATTGCGTGCGATTGTTGGCACGATTATGAGTTATTGTCACTTGCGTCGCAATGATGGTGGCGGAATAGCTGCAGAGTTTCATCCTCGACACAAGCACGTTGTACGTGCATATCTAGAACGTGCCTCGTGTATAGGTGCTCGTGCTGCGGCGAAGAGCAATGTGTTGCGCGGACGACTTATCGACAAGGCAACGCAAAATGGAATAGCTGGTGCCGAGCTGCACATACGTGTGTTTCAAACCGACATCTTTCTTGGGACGTTACCACTTGGTATAGATACCGTAGAGATTACCGCAGTTGATGGGTCTTTTGAGTTTACTGGATTGTCTGAAGGCATTTATACGGTTGTTCTGCCAATGGAGTGGGCTGTTACGCCAGTTAGCATCATTGCAGCAGAACAAGGGGTGAATGTAATTATAGGCGACGATGTTGTTCAACGTGATATCGTTGTAACGAAGGGACGACCTGTTACAATAGAGCTTATTACTGGCGGCGATTCGTCAGATGTAACGTTTATTATCGTCTCGCAGAATATCGAAGCGCTCGTGGAAAATCTTACGGTGCCAGGTTCTGCTGCTGCAATGGGTGTAGGTGTTACGAGATCGCTTCCAATAGGGTCTTACACTGTGGTACCGCATGCAGTCGGACGTCGCTTTACACCATTGTATCTCGACGTCGACGTCACAGATTCTGAGCCAATGCCTGAACTGAGTTTCACATCTACGTCAACATCACCAGACTCTACTGCTCTAATCGTAGCTATTTCGAGCATCAACAATGGTGGTGTGCGTTCGCTTGAAGTTGGAGATGACATCGAGTTGTCACTCGGTGCAGATGCCATTGTTGCTAACAAGCCAACGGGCAAGAATGGTGTTGCTGTCTTCGAAGGCATGCCAAGTATTTTCTACGAGTTGAAATGCACTATCGACACGCTAGTATGGGTGTCTACGAGCGAAAGTGCTATCTCGACGGATGCAAGGTATGCGAGTCCCGTAATGTTCGAGAAACGTGAACGTAGGATGCCACTCATTGCACGTCCGTATCAGCTTGCAGTTACGAACGAAACCTATACACCACTAACAGGTGCTGAGCGCATCATCGGTCCGAAGATGCCCACGACACGTTTACCTGCAATTCTCAATTTGCCTTTCGAAGTAAACTTCGGTGCAACACGTTCTTCAAAGATGTTTGTGTACCACGGCGGCGATATTGTGTTTGGACAGAGAACGTTGAGTAGGTACATCGCGCCGTGGGGTTCTCACGAGGAAGCGGACTTTATTGTCTCAACATTTTCTACGCGGTTAGGGGCCGACAGTACAGCACTCAGTGAGACAGGTGTCTGGTGGAAGATCTCAGGTGAAGCTCCAAACCGCACGATCGTTGTCGAGTGGCGTAAGCTAAAGCTGTGCAGATCAACGAACAACTGCACCGACATCGGCACGTTTTCATTTCAGGTACACGTCGAAGAAAACACAGGCATTATTCGCATGGTGTTTGGCGAGATCGAAGTAGGGTCGCTAAGCATTCCTTGCACCATTGGTTTGCGTGGGCGAGACCAACTCGATGCACGGGCCATTGCGGGTCAGAACGTTGGACATGACTGGAGTGCACCTCCTACGGTTTCCTTCTTTGCCGATCGCAACGACATCCCTCTAAACAAGAGCACGAAACCAGTATCGGGTCTTACCTACACGTGGTTTAGCGCAGCCGTTGGTGTAGACGACGACGCCAGTGCACAAGATGGCGCACTTGCACATGCAATCCGCATCAGTCCTTTACCCGCATCGGACGAACTCGTTGTCAAGGGGCTCCCACAAGGGGCTCGCCTTCGTCTTGTCGATATGCTTGGATGCACAGTACTTACGTACGCTGCACTTAACACAACTGCACAGATAGATGTCCGTGCACTTAGCTCCGGACAATACCTGCTCCTCGTCGAAACCGCACACAACACGATTATAAAAACAGTTACGGTAACACGATAATGACAAAAATAATTTGCCTGATGCTAGTATGCTCATTGCATGTAGCAGTTGCCGAGACATTCGACATCACGCTGAACGTGCCTTCGCGAGGAAACGTCGCGTTGCGTCTCGAGCGACACGACGCGTTTGCACCCGGTTCGCGCATACAGGTAATGACGCCTCGTGGCGTCGTGCTGGTAGACCCTGCGTCCGTTAGAGTGTATCGCGGCTCGCTGCCCAACGAACCGAAGAGCATTGTTGTGCTCGCGGTTTCGCGTTCGGGTGTTGTCGGGACGATAGATGCGGTGACCGAACGCTTCGATGTGCACCGCGATGCACGCGATGTAAGCGCGACGAGCGTAAATGTGAGCAAGACGAGCGTAAATGTGAGCAAGACGAGCGTAACTGTAAACAACGCTCAACCAAGACCATGCGCAGTAGTTGAAGAAAAGCTTCCAGACGAGTTGTTGCGAATAATGCACGAGAAACCATCGGAGCGGGTTCAGGATGCAGAAACGCTGGAAATGCAGATAGCGGTAGAAGCAGATAATCAATTTTTCCGAGAAAATGAATCGAACCGCGACAAAGCACTGGCTTACATAGCGCAGGTCGTGGGAGCAACCTCTGCTATTTATGAGCGCGACTTTAATGTGCGCATAACAACAAGCAACGTGCGACTCTGGGAAGACCCTTCTGACCCTTACCAAGAATCGGGTTCATCTGGCGAATTGTTGGAAGCGTTTGTTGCGCATTACGAGGCAACGATGTCGAATGTGCAGCGCGATATGGCTGTGTATATGACGATGCGTGGCGGACTTGGCGGTGTGGCGAAATCGATTGGTGGTATATGCGAGTCTGGTAGCAGCTACTGTTTTGGCGACCTTAACGGCGATCTTGCAAAAGCACCAAACGAGTATTCGTGGGATCAGGTGCTGTTTGCTCATGAGATTGGACACGTCTGTGGTGCCATTCATACGCAGAATTGTTTTTGGCCTGGTGGGCCTATCGATAGTTGTGTGAACTCCGAAGGTGGAACCTGTGTGCGCGGCGACCAGACACGTCCGATTATCGGCACCATAATGAGCTACTGTCATCTGCGGCAGTTCGAAGGCGGCGGAATTGTTGCGGAGTTTCATCCGCGTCACAAGCAAGTTGTCCGTTCGTATCTCGAGCGCGCCACTTGTGTCGGTGCACGCAGCGGAACGAAGAACAGTGTGCTGCGTGGCCGTCTTATCAATTACACTACGCAGACGGGAATTGCTGGGGCTGAACTGCGCATTCGTGTATTCAAGAACGATCTGTTTATTGGCACGGTGTCGCCCGGACCAGATTCTATAAAAACTACGGGCGCAGATGGGTCGTTCGAGTTTACCGGGTTGTCAGACGGTGTGTACACTGTTGTACTCCCTGACGAATGGGCTATTACACCAATCACTATTAATGCAGCAGAGCAAGGTGTAAACATTATCGTTTCTGAAAACATCGTTCAGTACGACATCAATGTAGTGAGCGGACGTCCCGTCTCGCTAGAGCTGAATACGGGTGGCGATGCAACCGACATCACAATTACACTTGTATCGCAGAACCTAGAGGCACTAGTCGAGGTTGTCCCGGTGCCTGGAATATTTGCCGCACTTGGCGTTCCTTACGTGCAAACGGTGCCTATCGGTTCATATACGATAGTGCCGCATGCTGTTGGACGTCGGTTTACACCATTGTATATCGACGTCGACGTAACAGCGTCCGGACCACCGGCAGAGGTTTCGTTCGTCTCGTCGTCTACAGCACCAGATACAACGGCGCCAATTATTGCGATTTCTACAATAAACAATGAAGGAGTGTACGCTCTTGCCGTTGGCGACGAGGTAGAAATAATGCATTATCTCGATAGTACAGGCACAAAGCGTCCAACAGGTACGAATGGGGTGGTTGTGTTTGAGAACCTGCACGCAAGCGCATACTATTTAACTGATTGTTTCATAGATACAGCTGACTGGGTACCAAGTGCGAGTAGTAGGCAATTCGCTTTCGCGGGAAATGGATACCCCGTAATATTTGAAAAGCGTGAACGGCAGTTTCCTCTCATCGCACGTCCGTACCAACTCGTTGTTACAACAGAGAAATACGAGTCAGTTGCCGGTGCCGAACGCATCATTGGTCCGGATGCATTTGCCTCCGGCGACCCTGTACCCCGAACGCTTCCATTCGACATAAGCTTCGGTCCGGAGCGTAGCTCAAAAGTCTTCGTCTACCCAAGTGGCGACCTCGTATTTGGTCAGAACCCCGTCGGTACATACGAAACACCCGTAATGTCGTACACCAATGCCGACTTCATTATTTCGGTCATGTCACCGAGTTTCTTTGCACCATACACCATCGACAGTACAGATCTCGACAACACTGGTGTGTGGTTTAAGATCACTGGTGAGGCGCCAAATCGTGTGGTAAGTGTGGAGTGGCGTAAACTCGCAGTATGTGATGGTTTTGGAAGCGCATGTAAGGGTGTTGGTACAGTCACGTTTCAGGTGCACATCGAAGAACACAGTGGCATAATTCGCATGGTGTACGGAGTTGCAGATCCTGCCGATCAAAGCGTACCTGTGTATGTCGGTCTCCGAGGTCGCGATAAGCTCGACGTGCGAGCACTCGCATCTGAGATTTCTGCGTGGAGTACGCCCGAGACCACGAGTAATGCTTCGGACGTTTTGGGTTTCCTTCTTCACAACGAGAACCACCCGGTCGAAGGTCTTACCTACACATGGCTCAACGCAGCTGTAAGCGTAGATGAAGACGCCAGCGCACAAGCTAGCTCACGTCATAGCTCGTCACGCGCCGATGCAATTCGCATCTCTCCGTCACCCGCTTCCGACGCTCTCACGGTTAAGGGGCTCCCCGAAGGGGCTCGCCTGCGGCTTGTCGACATGCTGGGTCGCGGTGTTCTAACGCCTAGCGCTCTCAAAGCGACAGCAAACGCATCGAACACCTCGCGACATCTGGTCAGCACAACAGCATACTTTGATGTGAGTGCGCTTGCATCGGGGCATTATTTACTTCTCGTTGAAACAGACGGCGCAACAATAGCAAAAACAGTTATGGTAAACCATTGATGATAAAACTCATTGTCCTGATGCTGGCTTGCTCTGTGCACATTGCATTGGCCGACACGCTCGAAGTAACGCTCACGATTCCATCGCGAGGTGACGTTGCGTTGAAACTCGAGCGACGCGATGCATTTGCGCCGGGCTCGCGCATACAGGTAATGACGACGGCCGGACCTGTGAACATCAACCCGTCGACAGTAAAGGTCTACCGTGGCACGCTGCCCAATGAGCCAATGAGCATTGTTGTATTGGCCGTATCGAAGTCCGGAATGATTGGCAGTATTAGTGTGGGTGCGGAGAGTTTTAATGTGCGACGCGGACCCCTTGCCTCTAGCCCCTTACAGACAAATGCAATACTCGTAACACCTAACGAGCCGACAGTTCAACCTTGCAGTGTGGCCGATGAAAAAATCTCGAACACTGTGATGCGCTTCATGCACGAGAAGTCTACTGAGACTGTTCAAGGCACAGACACGCTCGACCTTCAGGTTGCAGTCGAAACAGACCATGAATTTTACCGGCGTAATGAATCGGATCGTGATAAATCGCTTGCATACATCGCGCAAGTTATTGGTATGACCTCGGCAATCTATGAGCGCGACGTGAACGTGCGCATTACAACAAGCAACGTGCGTTTGTGGGAGGACGCCGATGACCCTTACCCCGACGATGCAACATCGTATACGCTACTTAGTGTGTTTTCTAATCTCTATGAAAGCACGATGTCGGATGTGCAGCGCGATATCGCATTGTTAATGACAATGCGTGGTGGGTTGGGTGGAGTTGCGATTTCGATTGGTGGTGTGTGCGAAAAGGGTAGGGCCTATTGTCAGGGCGACCTTGTTGGCGATTTGGCGAATGCACCGAATTCGTTTGCGTGGGACCAGACGCTCTTCGCTCACGAGATTGGTCACCTGTGTGGAGGAGTTCACACACAGAGTTGCCTATGGCCGGGAGGTCCGCTCGATAGTTGCATTGTTTCTGAATATGGGAATTGTGTTGGTGCAGGTCAAACACGTCCCGTCATCGGCACAATCATGAGCTACTGTCATCAGCGTCGCGCGGACGGTGGTGGACTTAAGGCAGAATTTCATCCGCGTCACAAACGCATTATACGTTCTGTGTTAGAGCAGGCATCGTGTGTTGGGGGTCGTGTACCACTGGCGACTAATGTGTTACGCGGACGCTTCATCGACCAGTCGACAAAAATGGGAATACCCAATACATCGTTAGACATTACTGTCTTTGTCGGATTTTCTGGTGTTGGTCTCGGAGCTGTTGGACCAATCTCCACTAGTCTGACATCGGCCGACGGCTCGTTTGAGTTCACGGGATTAGCCGATGGCATCTACACTGTTGTGTTGCCAAGTGGATGGGCAATTGTACCTTTCACAATTAACTACGGTGCGAACAGCGCAGACTTCCTTGTTACAGACGATCTTGTTCTGCAGGACATCGAGGTCGTACGTGTACGTCCAGTGAAGTTTTCCGTAACGGTCGTCGACAGCACCATTGTTGACTTTGTCGTCGTATCACAGAATCTCGCATATCTTTCAGAGGTGCTTACTGTTGAAGGGGACAAATTCCTTGAAGGCAAGGCGTTCGCGCAGGAATGGCCGCATGGGTCGTATACCATTGTTCCGCATGCGTTAGGATACGAGTTCACACCAGTGCGTATGGATGTTGAGATACCAGCAACAGGAGCAGTGCCCGAGTTAAAATTTGTATTAGAGGCAGCCTCGCCAGAGAACACATCGTCGATTGTTGCCATCTCTGCTGTCGACAGCGGCGGCAGGTATTCACTGGCTCCCGGCGATGACATCGAATTGTTAAATATTGGTACTCAACAGAAAACATCAAAGCCTACTACAACGAATGGCGTTACGGTGTTCAGCGAGCAACCATTTGGTGGATACTTCGAGCTGACGTGTACGATCGATACAAATGTGTGGGCACCTTCGGAACGCAGTACGATGTCTGGATCTCCGCAGAACAACGCTCCCGTCGTATTCGAGAAACGTCCACGAAAAACGCCGCTCATTGCGCGTCCGTACAACCTACAAGTCTCGAATGCACCGTACGCACCGCTCACAGGTGCCGAGCGAATTATTGGTCCCGAGCGAATAGGCACGAACGGTTCGGTTGTACGCTACCTGCCGTTTGCACTAACGTTTGGCGCTGTGAAGTCCGGACGTGTGCAGGTATTCCCCAGCGGCGATCTCGTCTTCGGACTCACGGCGTTCGATCGTTTTAGTCCACCGCTCGAATCGTTCAGTCCTGCTGACATCGTCATATCGACTTTCTCTATGCCATTCTTCGCCGACAGTTCAGCTCTTGCAGAAACAGGCGTATGGTGGAAAGTATCGGGCGAAGCGCCGAATCGTGTTGCGTCTGTAGAATGGCGAAAAATGGAAACAAGAATTTGTGCCGACAATTCATGTCCCGGCATCGGCTCCTTCACGTTCCAGGTCCGAATGGAAGAGGGCACAGGTCGCATCATTATGAACTATGGCACGATCACTCCCGACACAGTCAGTCGCAAGGTCAACATCGGACTTCGTGGTGCAGACAGACTCGACGTCCGTGTAGTCAAGGATGTATTAAATGTCAACTGGAACGCTCCACAACTCTCTACGCAACTTGCCGGAAACAATCTTCAGGTATCGAAGGCCAACGCACCTGCCAATGGTTTGTCGTACATCTGGTCGACGCCGCCCGTAACAAGTGTAGATGATGATCTTAGCGGCGACGACATCGACCTCAATGCACCCAACCTATTCTGGATAACATCCTCTGCATCGGAGGTCATTATGATAAGGGGCCTCGAAGGGGCAACCATCAGCCTTGTCGACATCATGGGGCGCACATTGCGAAGGTCCAAGGCTATCCCAGCGCTCTTAGAGTGGGACGTAACCACGTGTGTTGTCGGACGTTACACCCTCGTTGTCGAAGAGCCGAACGGATCGACATTTACACAACCTGTTATCATCATCCGCTAGTGCTCGAATTCGACCCCTACCTCGCTCCGTTCACAACGTTTGGCATACAAGCCAATGCCGACCGCGTCGTCGCAGTTGAGAGTATTGCCGATCTTATAACCTTGTTTAGCAAAAAGCCGTTTCCGAGAATTCTTGGCGGTGGCTCGAATGTGTTACTCAGCGGGGACGTCGAGGGGACTGTTGCACTCATGCGTATTCGCGAACGCACAATCGAGCGCGAGGATGCCGACCACGTATGGGTGCGCTTTGGTGCTGGCGAGGTGTGGCACGATGTGGTGACGTGGTGCGTGCAGCAAGGGTGGGGCGGACTCGAAAATCTTGCGCTCATTCCTGGGACCGTCGGTGCTGCGCCCATGCAGAACATTGGGGCCTATGGGGTAGAGCAGAACGCAGTGTTCGATTCGCTCGTGGCTCTTGATACAGAGACGCTCGACGAGACCTGTTTCGATGCCCCTTCCTGCGAATTCGCTTACAGAGACAGCGTGTTTAAGCACAAGTATCGCTATCGTATGATTATAACATCGGTTACATACCGGCTTTCGAAGAAACCCGTCGTCAATACAACGTATGCTGATGTATGGAACGAGCTCGAAGCAATGGGCGTGACCGACGTCGGCATCGCCGATGTATACCGCGCGGTCGTGCAGGTTCGCACGCGCAAGCTGCCGGACCCAAAACAAATAGGAAACGCAGGTTCGTTCTTCAAGAACCCTGTAGTGTCAGCCGATCTGCACGAGGCTCTAAAGAGCGAGTACCCAACCATGCCTGCATATCCGCAAAGTAATGGCACATACAAACTCGCCGCAGCATGGCTCATAGATCAATGTGGGTGGAAGGGGCACAGAAGGGGCGACGCAGGCGTGCATGCCAACCAGGCACTGGTGCTCGTGAACTACGGTGCTGCAACAGGCGCAGAGATACTACAGCTTGCAACAGATATTCAAGCAAGTGTGCTAGAGAAGTTTGGCGTCGAGCTTGAGCGCGAAGTGAATGTGTGGTGAGTAAATCAGATATTCCTAATACTAACGAAGATACAATTGACACTTACGTTGGTAATGGTCTAGTCCCCGTTTGTTCGTAGCGGGACTCGTGATTGTCAGTTGATAGAAAAGTTTGTGAGTTGTGCAGTCGATGATAGAAGTTGAGGCAACGATACGTTGTTCTTCCGTAAGTACTCAGCAGGCGACAGGTATCCGGTGCCGCTGTGAATGCGCTTGTGATTGTAAAATTCTACCCAGCGTGTGAGCACTTCGTTGGCATGGTGCAGATCGGTGAAGGCATACTGACGACAGATAACGCTCTCGACGATGCTGTGATACGATTCGATGTGCGCGTTCTGTTCTGGGGTTGCCGGTCGTGTGAAGCGGCGGCATGCTCGATACCCGTTGTCTTAAATTGATCGCGCACGAGATGTGAGACAAACTGACTGCCATTGTCGCTGCGCACCGTAATCTTCGTTACCATCGGAAGCGTGCACTGGATGTCCAGAAACAGCGCCACGACATCGGCCTTCTTGATTCTCCACTGCAGCAGCCATCCGACATTGTACCGACTCTTGACGTCAATCACGGTCAGCATCATGGCGTTGCGTTTGCTGCCGTGCACATGCATGTATTTGATGTCGAACTCAAGGTGCGTCAGCGGAAGCGTAGGATTCGGCACCAGGTCCTTGACCCATTGCTTCCTGACCTTGCTGCGTGCGGGCTTGCTGTGCAGTAACGCGTGCGTGTCCATGATACGGTAGACCTTCTTCTTGTTGATCACGAACGTATGCTCATGCTGGAGCCACTTCGTGACCTTGATGTAGCCATAGTCGACGCCGCCGCCTTCTCCAGCTCTGCTGTGATTAGGTCTACGAGCTGTTGTTCTGTCCACGCCGTACCCTTGGCATCCACCGTTGTCGTCGTTGCTTTGCGGTCGCGTGTACCCTGTTGAGGTTGGTAGTAGAAGGTGCTTTCTGCAACGCCCGTTTGCTCTAACACAAAACGCGTGCTGTGCCCTTCCTTGACATACTCGCGGGCGATCATGAGCCGCTCCTCATGCGTAGTTCCGTTTTTTTTAGCAGACTATCCTTGATCCGTAAAGCCAGGGCCTACTCAGCGATCATTTCCTTCAACGCCTGATTCTCCACACGCAGCCGATGCGTCTCACGGTCTTCCTTGTGTACGTAACCCGATAACCCTGCTTCACCCAGCAACTGGTGCTTCTTCTTCCAATCGTGTATTTGACTGGCCGCTATGCCATGCTTGCGGCTCGTCTGCGCGATTGGTTAGCGTTGTGCTTCTTCCAGGATCGCAAGCTTTGTTTCCTTGCTCCAGCGACGATGTGTTCCCATGGTGTACTCCGTTGTGTAATTCGAATCTACAATCAGGAGTCCTCCTACAGCTAATTGGGGGGCTAGAAAGCATGCGGCCGGACCCAATCGTATCCGAACCCATTATTATCCTGAGAGTGGTGTCGGAAATTATTCTTTGCATATTCGAATCGCACTGAGCTAAGGTAGTGACTGGAATCAGTGCGAGACAAGTCATACCCACCAAAAGCAAAGAAATTACCTTATAGCCTCTGCAATTGAGAGCAAAATGTTGAACCATTGTATTCATGAAAAACCTCTCCTTGGCTATGTCCGTTTTCTAGTTGAAATTTTCGTTGGCGTTCGCGTAGATGGTTGATCGAGTGACCGTTTGTCGAGTTCTTTCTGAACAGCGCGCTGCAACATAGGCAGACGTTTGAAATTGTGCACCTTATTCCACGCATGCTCCATTTACATCAGTGCAAGCGCAGTCCATCGCAAACGTTGATCGGTCGTAGTCCAGCGCGTGATATGCCGCGTGAATCGTGCCACGCCACTGTTCACACTTTCAATGACATTCGTGGTGCGAAAACTGCGACCGAGAAGCTTGTGCAGACCGAGTCGCGCCATCGTCAGCATGTCATCGATTCCTTCATTGAACGATCGTGCGGCCTGGATCGATACTGTTTGTAAATCCGCGTGAATCTTCTTCGCCATCGCCTTGGCTGCGTCGTTGCCTGCGTAAGGCCCAAAGTCCGCTTGAAACCTTGGTCCGTGATGCCGATGGCAATCACCATACTCTGGTTCTGCAGGACCTTACCGTCGATGAGGCCGCATGGCAACGTAGGTCTCGCCATCGAGGCGACGATCAAGAAACGCGTCGAGGATCGTTTTGTCTCCTTGTACTGCCGCGTACC
>Ga0163150_10001185_pt1 | contig 45528 bp, 33 predicted proteins | sample OliLakLV19P2IB_FD_148628 | JGI IMG/M metagenome (GOLD analysis project Ga0163150, IMG submission 148628) | Freshwater microbial mat bacterial communities from Lake Vanda, McMurdo Dry Valleys, Antarctica - Oligotrophic Lake LV.19.P2.IB | ecosystem: Environmental > Aquatic > Freshwater > Lake >... | reverse complement strand
CTTCAGAGATTGGGCGAGCAAGGTGCGGCTGCGTCGAGGCCCGAAATCTTGCGCTAACCCATGATCATCCCGCGGGTCTTCCACCATCCGCGGGACAAGGGCCAAGAAAAACGGGAACACGCGACGCACTTTTTGAACCGCAGTCTCATTTCGCGCGCAGGCGTTAGACGTATTTTACCACAGGCGCTGGCTTGATTTCAAAGGCCGTTTTTGGCCACCGTAGCCGAAGTCGTGAGACTTCGGTCGTGCCTGAAGTCGTAGGTCACGCACCCCCGTGCGTGACATGGAGGCGGGATAGGCCTGGATTTCGGCAGGCGCGCGGAATGGGAGGCCGGCGCCGCTTCTTGTCACGCACGGGAGTGCGATGACCTACGGCGACTTTCACGATCGCGCGTGGCCAAAAACAGCGATTGACAAGTAGGTCCGGCTAAATGGGAAGGAGACCTGATCGTGCCGCGCGATTTCGTGGTGTGCTGGATCCTTCGCCCCGCAGGGGCAATTCAGCGCCAGCCCAGGGCAACGCCCTGGGGAACCGCGATGGCGATCTTCGATTTAGCCCTGTAAGGGCGTCTCAGCCGGAGAGAGCATGGGCCGGCGTCATTCGTCGCACAAGCGCCCATTGAAGTTGCAACCACCGGCGCTGATTGCGTTATGGCCTCATGCGCTCTTTCAGGGCTTTCAAATTCTCTGGGGGCAGCGTCCCCAGGGAGTTGCCCTGGGCTGACGCTGGAACGCCCCGTTGGGGCTTGCGACTTGGTCCGGATTGACCGAGTGGATTGACTGGGTCAGAACGATTCAATAACTAGTTCTGACCCCCCTATTTTGACCCCCCTATTCTACGCAAACGAGTGACGACCAGTCATCAACATCCGTTTCATTTCCCGCGATTCGCGCGCGACAATTCAAACGCCTTCTCCAGCGCATCGTTTAAGGGACCGTAACCGGCCACGTTGCCTTCCGAATCGACAACAACGGTCTGGGGGATGCTGTTGATGCCGTACAGATGAAACAGCTGGCCCCAACTGCTCGGTTCATTTGCCTGTGCTACATCGATCACAATCGGGTAGCCCAGGTTGTAGGTCTTGACGTCCTTTTCGATGTCCTTCAATTCGGTGCTCGAGGTATGCACGCCAATAATGACAACGTCGGGCTTCTCGTCCGACTTGAACCGACCAGCTAGTGTGGGTAGATCACGATGGCACGGCCCGCACCAATGAGCCCAGAAGTGCAGGACGACCGTCTTGCCCCGCAGCTTTTCCCAATTGAGAGGCTCGCTATTCAGCCATTTTGTATCCGGAAACTTCATCGCCGGCTTACCCGTCAGCTTACGCAATTCGGCGACTGGCTTTTCGGCTGCGTCGACAATTGCTTTCCATTCCTCGGGCGTGCGATCTTTTTTCTGTGTGTAGAGGAGAGGCGGGTCGTGCGTGAAATCGCTGACCTTAACGCCGTCGGTCAATTCCATCTGGAAAAGCGAATCCGGCAGGGGCTCATTCGCTTTGGCTTCGACGAGATTGAATTCCCGGCGGCTGAGGATTGCAGACTCCTCCGCATCCGAAACGCGGGTGTCGTACCGTACATACCCTTGATGGGCGGGGAACCAAACGCCCGGCGATAGTTCGCGGTAGTCGTCGAGGAAGTACTCCGTACCAGGGCGAGAACCCTCGAATCCAAATTCCGTGGCGAACGCTTTCTGCTCTTGCTCGGGCAGCGATTTTACCCAGGCTTCGGCCTCTGCCTGCGATTTATAGGGCCGACCGAGAACGCGAATGAAACTAGCCAGCGGGTCGGTCGGGTAGTGCGCAATAAGAACGGCGAAGCCTCGTAGTCGACCTTCCGCGACGTCAATCCAGTATCGCTGTCGCAACGGTCGGTTCTCGACAACGTAGCACTTTCGACCACGGTAATCTTGTTCGGCGATCGTCTGAAAATCATCGAGCCGGCCATATTGCTGCACAAGTTGCTCGGGCGTGGCTTTTGACTTGTTCCACCACTGCGTGTGCGGCCCCATTCGCAGCCAGCTTAAGTCGCCGAGCATATTGGTCGTGACGTAGCGATCGTGTCGCACGTCCAAACCATAATGTTCCCGTTTGTAGGTGTCGTACTTTTCGTGGATGATCGCGCGCTCGCCGTTCCAAATCCAAGTGCCGATTCGCACACCGGGCTGCAACACGTGCTTGCGGACGCGACGCTGGTCGAAGGCGAATTCCAGCTCTTCGGTCACTTCGGGTCGCAGGCTCTCGTACTGTTCGGGCGTCGCTACTTTGCCTGGAAATTGCCTTTCGAGTTCCTTACGGCTCACTGCGATGCCCTCGGGCGTGTTGATCCATTTGCCCTTCAATCGCAGGAACAACGATTGCAGTTGGTCGATTCTCCCCTCCTCGTCAACAACCTTGCGCACCAGTTCGGCCGCAGGGGCGGGATCGCGTTTGGACGAAGCGGCAGATGTTGATCGAGCGGCCGACGGCTCCATGGTTTCAGCGGCGCACGCCGGACACGTTGTGATGGCAAAGAGCAAAAACGAAATGCAACAGCGATGTTTGTTCGCCATAAACGTTCCCGGCAGGAGAGCGGCAATACTTCAGATTCATCCGTAAGCTTAACTGACACGGATTTCAAACGCGATTCTCGACCCGGCCATTCTCGGTCTGATCGAGCGAACTGTCAGATACTGTGCGGCTTTGCCTGCGCGAGGCGCCGCTTTGGGGTCTCGCGGTCGTCATAGGCCTTGGGTCCGAGCCGGTCCGTTCCCCCGCGTCGTCGCCCACGTTGGCTCGTGTCCGCCACCGGCCCTCACGACTGGTTAACCAGGGCCAACAATTCTGCAGGTCGCCGAGCGTCGGAGCGCAGCCTCGATCCGATCTTTCCAGTATGATACGATGCATCGGTTACGACTACGAACAGGACGCAATAATGCGGAATGCAATGGGCACGAGATAGGCGGTGGCTTTATCTGCTTCATCCTGGTGCTTCCGACGATTCAACTCATGCAAGCGCTATCCCGATGAATACTATCAGCGTTTCTTCGCTTTTTGCATGCTCAGCGGCTCCGTCTTATGGATCGTGCGGCAAGAATCGGCGTTGTACGCGCGCAATCGCAGACACCACGATTCTTACTGCGCTAATAGTCGGCACACTCGCTTTAACGTCGACTGTGGCTGAGATCGCTGCATTTCAAATGCCCCAGCAGGGTCAACAATCCTCGCAAATTGACTCGCAGGCCGACACTCAGTTGGGTCCCAGTGACAATCCGAGACGCGACGCCAATAGCGCGAACGACGCAGCTCGACTCGCGGCCGGCGTCGGAGTCGACGCGTCAGGTAATACTCAATCTGCCGTCTCGGTCGATGACGTAATCGAGCGTTGGAGTCGTGCCTCTAGTAGTCGTACTGTTCAGGCGACGTGGATCGAGCGTCGCACCGATTCCAAGGAAATAGCTCTCAATCCGAATAGGCCGGCTGCGGTGGTTCCCTGGACTGAAGCCTCCTTCGACGGGCAATGCACGTTGCTGCTCAGCGACTCGCGCTCAAGCTTTAGCTACAAGGGACAGATTTGGAATGAGCCGGCCGGACGGTACGTGCCTCGTGATCATACGAGCGCGTTCAATGGCGTCGACAGCAAGCAGTTGATCAGAAAAGTGACGCGCGAGCAGTACCCGCGCGGGATCGTCAGGAAGAGCAAGCAAAACATCGCCGTGAAGTCACTTCGGTTTCGGCCGTTGATGTGGTATCTCCGTCCGTTTGATACCACGATGGGTGGATTCGACAAGAAGGACCTGAAACTCACGACAGTGATCGACGATATCGACGGCGCACCCTGTCCGGTCATGCAAGCTAAAGGGTGGGAGTTGTGGATTGATCCGCGGACCTACCTTATTCGCAAGGCCTCCATAACGGAACTCGACGGAAGTCCGAGCGTCTTGATGGAAATCCAATACGAGGCACCAACATCGAAGGGCGATTGTGCGCTCAAGGGATGGACACTTAAGTCTATGCGAGGGGACAGCGTTCGCACGCAAACCGTCTCTTCGTCCCCGTCCTTGAAGCATGATGTCCCGGTTGCCAAGGACGCCTTCGAGATTAGCTTTCCGGCCGGGACGTGGGTGGTGGACGAATCCGGTGCAACGGAAAAACAGTATCTTGTTCGCGAGAATGGTGGACAACGCGCGATAACAGACCGCGATCTCGGAAAGAGTTATGAAGCGCTGATTGCCACCGACCCGGATCGAGCCAAAAGAAACGATTGAAGGCAATGGGACTTTCTACTTTTTCTGGCGTCGGGGACGTCCGCGGGGGCGGAGGCTCGCCGCTTTGCGATTTGACGACGAGCGTGGGGCGGACCTGCTTCTACGACCCCTTTCAGGGTCGGACGATAGGATTCGCGGGTTCGCATTCCGGTGGTCGAGCGGCGCTCGACCACCGGCTAATCGCTGCGACCCCGTGGGGGTCCAACGGAGTGGTCCCACGGCTCGCGCCGTGGGCTAGCATGTTTCGCCCCTAACGGGGCTATTGCGCTGCCATGAGTTGAGAATACCGTGCCGGTTCCACGTTTATTCTCCAAACTAGAACTCACGGTCCCAATACTTCACTTTGACAATGCATTAGCCGCGTGGGACTTCGGTGATTGTGGAACGAATGGTTTGTGTTGATTCTCGTTCACGAGTGTCACGCCCTCAATCGGCGCGATGTCGTCCCACCCTACTAGCGCACAAGCAATGAGAGCTCACCGCACCGTCTCGCTCACGATTTTGCCGCCGATGATTACGCCCGTGCAGTGCGACGCGTATTCGAACGGGTCGCCGTCGTAGAGGGCGATGTCGCCGTCCTTTCCGACTTCGAGCGAGCCGACGCGATCGGCGATGCCCAGGATCTTGGCCGCGTCGCGGGTGATCGTGGCCAGCGCCTGCTCGAACGTCAACCCGTGGGCCGCCGTGAGGGCCGCCTCGAAGAGCACCACGCGGGTTTTTGGCACGTAGGCTTCGTAGCCGCTCTGCATGGCGACGGGAATTCCGGCCGAGATCAGTTTGGCGGCCGTCGTAAAACTCTGGTTCTCGCGATCGCCCACGGCGCGGGCCATGCTGGGGTGAATGATCACCGGCACGCCGGCGGACTTGATGTCGTCGATGAGCAAATAGGCTTCGGCGGCGCCGTCGAGCCAAATCTTGATATTGAACTCCTTGGCCAGCCGCAGCGCACTGGCAATGTCCTGCGAGCGGTCGGCCGTGATCAACAGCGGCAGCTTCCCTTCGAGCACTTGCACGAGCGTTTCGAGACGCAGGTCTCGCGCGGGCGGTTCGCTCGCCGGGGCGTCGGCCTTAGCGGCGGGTTTTTCGGCGCTTGCGTCCGCGGTCTTTTCCGCGCTTGGGTTCGGAGTCTTCGCGGCCGGCGTCTCAGGTGTCTTTTCTCCGTCCTTCTCCTGAGGTTTTGCCGCGGCCTTCTGCTTGGCCTGGTGCTCGCGGGCCTTGAGCAATTCTGCTCGCAGCAGGGCCATCATTTTGCCACGCGTGCCGGGCGAGCGGGCGTCGGACTTGCGGGCGTCGACGGTGAGCGTCGCGGCGACAGCGCGGGCTTCGACCACCAACGCGTCCTTCACGGTATTGCCCTTTGTTTTGACGATTAGCGTCTGACCAGAAATCAATTCGCCGGGCGCGTGGCCGGTGTGCAGCGTCGTAACGCCAAAGCTGCGCACCCACGCGACCAGATCGTCGTGCGCGTTGTAGGCGTCGATCGCGCGGAGCTCGGGTTGGATCGGCATCGAATGCTCGAGCTGGTCCTGATCGTGGTCCTGGTTCAACATGCCCGAGAAGCCGACCGTGGAGTGTGCGTCGATCAAGCCGGGCGTGACGACCGCGGCATCGAGCACGCGGAAGCCTTCGGGGATGCGGATGTCGGCGGCCGCGCCAATCGCGGCGATCTTGCCATCTTTGATGACGACGACGCCGTCCTTGATGGGAGCGCCGCTCATGGTGTAGACGGTTTTGCCTTGGACCGCGACTTGGGCTGTTGCTGTTGTCGTTGCCAGGATCGCGATGGCGAGTGTTGTTGCGATCGGCATTGCGCACGATCGCGCGATGCGGGACAATGTCGAACTTACGGCCGCGTTAACAGGGGGCTTACGCCCCCCGCTCGCCGTGGCCGTGATTAAGCGTTTATGATTGGTGCTCATTGCTGGCTCGTTTGGTCTACCTGGTCGAAGCAACAGAAGTAGGGCGACTGATCGTGGCCCGCGCCGAAGCCGCCCTCGGCGAACAGTCGGTCTTGCGGATCGGCGCGGTCGAAGACCTTGAAGCCTTCGACCCACGTTTCCTGCACTTTGGCGTAGATGCTCAGGGGGTCGCCATTGAGGATCACAAAGTCGGCGTCCTTGCCGGCCGCGAGCGAGCCAACGCGTTCGCCCAGGTCGAGCATCTCGGCGCCGGCCAGGGTCAGCGCGTCGAGCGCACCCTTGCGGGTCATGCCGGCCCTGGCTGCCAAGGCCGCGCTGCGCATGAACAAGCGCGAGTCGGTGATCCAATCGTCGGTGTGGAACGCGACGCGCGCCCCGGCTTTTTCCAAGATGTGCCCGGTTTCCAATTGCATGTTGCGGGCTTCGAGCTTGCCGCCCGGCGAGTCGATGACGATCACCGAACAGGGCACCTTCGCGGCGGCGATTTCGGGGGCGACCTTCCAGCCTTCGCTCACGTGGTGCAGCACGACGCGGAAGCCGAACTCTTGCGAGAGGCGGATCACCGTCATGATGTCGTCGTGGCGGTACGTGTGGTGATGGACGACACGCTTGCCCTTCATGGCCTCGACGAGGGCTTCGAGGTTCAAATCGCGCGGCGGCAGTTTGGTTGGGTCGCCGCCGGCCCGATCGATCTTGTATTGATACTCGCGGGCCTTGATGTACTGCTCGCGGACCAGGAACGCGCTTTTGCCGCGGGTGCCTGGGAAGGGAGCGCTGCGCATCGAGTTGCTGCCATTGGCCATTTTTAGGCCGCCCATCGGCGTGCCGCTGGCGTCGCGAATGAACAGGTCGTCTATCTTCTTTGGTCCCGGCCGGGCGTAGCGCAGCTTGAGGTAAATGGTCTGGCCGCCGATCAAATGGCCCGAGCCCGGCATCACGTTCAGCGTCGTCAGCCCGCCGGCCAAGGCCCGCTTGAAGCCCGAGTCCATGACGTTCAAGGAATCGAGAATCCGCACGCCTGGCTGAATGGGCCCTGTGCCGTCGGCCCCGCCGACGCCGCCGATGTGACTGTGCGTATCGACCAGGCCCGGCATGATCACGCGGCCTTTGCAATCGACGCGTGTCGCGCCAGCGGGAATCGCCACGCTGGCCGCGGGCCCCACGGCGACGATCTTGGCGTCGTCGACGATCAGCACGCCATCGGGGATCTCATCGCCGGCAATGGGGATGATCTTGGCGCCGACGAAGGCCCGTACGGCGGCCTGGGCTGGCATGGAACAAGCGAAAGTCACCACGCAGCAGATCGGCAATATGCGACGAGCGGTGCGGCAAAGCATGCGGAGAGCTGGTGTGAAACTTCGGCCCGTCATCGGATCTCCTCATCGGTCTGCTTGTCGGCGTGCGGCTCTGGTTCTACATTACTTGGGCCGCACGCCGTGAAAAAGGGGATAAGCTGGGATAAGTCCGATAATCGGAATATGCGGCGCGACATGGAAACGACCAGTACGGGCGACGCCCGGGCAATCCAAATGGTTTGTCGATTGTGTATCGATCACTACTTTTCCCTAGCCCAGGCATTCATGCCTGGGTTTTCGTTGCCCCCAAGCGTTGTCGTCCGCCCGCTTCAGCGGGCCGAAACCCATTGCAGCCATTCCGCCCTGAAGGGCGTGAAAAACGAAATCCATGACCGACGATTTCCCAGGCATAAATGCCTGGGCTAGGGAAATCATGAACGCCACAATCCGCTCACGGCACATGCAAAGTCAACGTTTGTAGCATGCTGGAATTATCGGTCTCACCCCCTTTTTCGTATCCCGAACATGCGATGACGCAGGAACCCATCACCATTCTGGGTGGCGGAAACACGGCCTTTGCGCTGGCCGCGAACCTGGCCCTGCGCGGGTCGAAAGTCACGCTCTGCGAGCTCCCCTCGTTCGCGCACATGGTCGAGCCGATTCAGGCCAACCGCACGATCGAATTAGACGGCGTCGCCCAGCGCGGTACAGCGCGGCTGGCCGCCGTCACGACCGATTTCGCTCAAGGGTTAGCTGCCGCGGAGGTGGCGATCCTGGCGATTCCCGCCTATGGGCATCGCGCATTTGCCGAAGCCTGCGCGCCGCACGTGCGCGCGGGTCAAATTATCATACTGACTCCCGGAACGCTGGGCAGCCTCGAGTTTGTCGAAGTGCTCAAGCGGCATAAGAAGCTGGACAAAGTCATCGTAGCGGAGACCGACACCGCGCCGTACGTCTGTCGGCGAGTTGCTCCCACGGCGGCGCACATTTGGGGCGTCGTGTCGGGGCTGGGGCTGGGCGTTTGGCCGGCCAGCGAAAGCGAGCGGGTGCGCAGTCGGCTCGAGCCGCTGTTTCCCGGCGTGCGACTTTATCCGCACGTGCTGGCGTGTGGATTGTCGTCGATGAACCCCGTGGTTCACCCCGCCGGCATCCTGATGAACGCCGGACGCATCGAGCGGTCGCGTGGCGAGTTTTACTTCTACGACGAAGGCGTCACGCCCAGCGTGTGTCGCGTGATCGAAGCCGTCGATGGCGAACGACTCGCGGTGGGCGCTGCCTTGGGATGCAAGCTGGCCGATGTGGCGACCGCGTTTTACGAAGCCGGCTTCGGCCCGCAGGGCGACCTGTGGGCGGCGATCAACGGCAGCCGCATGCTCACCGCGCTCAAAGCGCCCGGCAAGCTCGACATGCGCTGGCTGACCGAAGACTCGCCGTATGGGCTGGCATCGTGGGCCATGCTCGGCGAGCAGTTAGGTTCCCCTTGCCCGACGATGCGATCGCTTGTCGATTTGACCGGCGCGATGCTGGGCGTGGATTTTTGGATGTCGGCCCGTCGGCCCGAGCAACTGGGCCTGGCCGGTCTCGATCGGCCGGGGATGCTTGCGCGGATGAAACGGGGATAGCGGTCTACCGAGGACTCACGTCCTCAACTACAGGATTGTGCTCCCCGCGCCGATTGTTCCGGCTATATGTTTTGCAACGTCCGCGTTCCTGTACGGATTGGCCTATACTTTTGACAGCCCGTCGGCGCGTTTTGCAGGCCTTCGCATAATTGCAAGCGTTTCGATTGGGCCGCGATCAAAAAAGCACGGCCAACTACAAGGGAACTGTTCATGCTCCGCTGCTATTTGTTGCCGTTCGCCGTTGCCGCTACGGTTGTCGCCGGAGCGTCGTCCGCGCCGGCCCAGGATTGGATGTTCGACAAAGCGCCGTATTCCAACGATCCAAAGACCGGCAAGCGAGTCGATCAGTACAAGGCGAAGCCCAAGGTCGAACGCATCTCGGCCGAAAAATTCTACAGCATCGACGGCCCGCATCCTTTTGGGCCGTTCGCTTGGGAATCGGCGCCGTGGCAATTGCTTGAAGGGCCCGGGGCGTACGCCGGCGGCTATGGATACAACGGCGGCTTTGGCTCGTACGGTTCCTACGGTACTTACGGCGGCTATGGCGGGTACGGTGGATTTGGCGGATACGGCGGCAGCTTCTACCGATACTAGCGCCTTACTTTTTCTCCACCGTCGTCAGCTCGTCTGTCGGGAAGGTCGTTAGCACCAGGTCCTTGAAGTAGACGTCCTGAGGCATCTTGTTGGAGTGCAGTTGCAGGCCGATCGGACCTTCGTACATGGCCTTGGGCGAGGGATCAGTCCAGTCGGCGACTTTCACGCCATTGGCCGCCAGTTGAATGCGATTGCCGCGGGCCAGAATCTCCAGCTCGTTCCAATCGTGTTGCTTGCCGACCTTGATGGCCGGTTTGCCATCGACGGGCAGGCCGTTGCGGCCGAACAGATCGTAAAAGCCCCAGCCCGAGGGAAACATCACCAGGTGGCCGGCGAAGGTGTACTTGTCTCCATGCTCGGGCGCGTTGCGGCCCCACATGGCAATGCCCGAGTGCATCTCCGAGAGCTCGCCCAACTTGACCGTGGCCAACAGGCGGAAGTCGGTGAACTTGCGATCGGTCATGAGGTACGTGCTGACCGGGACGGGCTCGGTGTTATGGCCGACGATCGCGCCGTCCTTAACGCTCCACAGTTTGTCGTTGCCGGTCCAGCCGGTGAGATCCTTGCCGTTGAAGAGCTTAATCGTCTCGGACTTGCCTTCGCGCGGCGGGAGGACGAAATCGCTGGCCTCATCGGTCTTCTTCGCTGCTTTAACGGCCAGTTTCTTGGCTGCTTTCTTGACGTCCAGTTTTTTTACATCCTGCGCGGTGGCCGAGGACGCGATGCCCGCAGCAACGACGACCGCAAGCAACATCGATACAGCACGCGACCAGCCGAGGGGCAAGCGATGCATGGTAGGCTCCAAGAAACGGGTGCGATGGGCGGGCTAAACAATACGGCAGCGCCCGTTACGATAGCCGACGATTGGATCGGTTGCACGGGGGCCGACGAGAAAATTGTGGCGGGCACGTTTGTAGGGTGGGTCGAGCGCAGCGAGACCCACGTGGCACAAGGTAATGACGTGGGTCTCGCTGCGCTCGACCCACCCTACGTTTACCGCGTCACCATTGCGATTTGCTCGCGCGTGACCGGCTCGATCAGCCCATGCTCGCAGATGATGGCTTTGATCAGCCGGGCCGGCGTGACGTCGAAGGCCGGATTGTAGACCCGCACGCCCGTGGGCGCGGTCTGCCGGCCGAAGCCGTGGGTGATTTCCTCACTCCCGCGCTCTTCGATGGGGATCTGGCTGCCGTCGGCCAACGAGAGATCGAAGGTGCTGGTCGGCGCGGCGATGTAGAAGGGAATCTGGTGCGCGGCCGCCAGCAGAGCCACGCCGTAGGTGCCGATCTTGTTGGCCGAGTCGCCGTTGGCCGCGATGCGGTCGGCGCCGGTGATGACGGCCTGCACGCGGCCCTCGCGCATCACCTGGGCGGCCATCGAATCGCAGATGAGTGTCACGTCGATGCCCCGCTGCTGCAGCTCCCAGGCAGTCAGCCGGGCGCCCTGCAAGAGCGGCCGGGTCTCGTCGGCGTAAACGTGCAGCCGCTTGCCCGACTCGTGGGCGGCGAAGAACACGGCCAGCGCCGTGCCGTAATCGCTGGTGGCCAGTCCGCCGGCGTTGCAATGCGTGAGCACGCCCTGGCCGTCGTTCAATAATTCCGCGCCAAAGCGGCCGATGGCCCGGCACATCGCGCGATCTTCTTGGTGGATCGCGCGGGCTTCTTCTAAGAGCCGCTGGAGGATCGCGTGCGGCGAAGCCTTGCCACGCAGCGCGGCCGCCGTGCGCTGCATGCGATCCAGGGCCCAAAACAGATTCACCGCCGTGGGGCGGCTGCTGGCCAGGTACTTTGATACTTCCTCGAGGCGGGCGAACAAAGCCGCTTCATCGCGGCCGGCGGCAGTTTGTACGCCCACGCACACACCGTAAGCCGCGGCAATGCCAATGGCCGGCGCTCCGCGCACTCGCAGCGAACGGATGGCTTCCCAGACGGCTTCCACATCGTGGCAATCGATCTCGCGCAGCTCGACGGGCAAGAGCGTCTGATCGATGAGCCGCAAGTGGCCGTCGGACTCACCGATCCAGTAGAGCGTGGGGATTGAGGGTGCAGTCATGGCCGCCATTCTACGCAATCGAGCTAGCGGCGGAAGCGCTGGCCGAGATGTGCAAACAATAAACGAGGCCGGCGGCGGTGCTTTGATTGACGAGCCTGCGTCGACTTCGGCTCCGGCAACTTCTTGAAGACAATCAGCGCGGAGCATGGCGAATCAAATTGCGTGGGCCGCACGACGCCCAGGCAAATGGTCAGCAAGTCGCCGTCGACGCGATAAATGCCGGGCATTGTCCACTCGGTGGCCTGAACCTGATTGTCCGCTGCGGCAGAAAGCCGCGTGAAAAGGGTAATTTGCTTGGGGAATACGTCGGCATCGATTTCCACGCGACTTTCCGATCGCTGCGGGCGGCCGTCAGCGTCTTTCCAAGTTTCGACATACTTGCCGCCGACGATCTCCATGCGCGATTGCTTGACTTCTTGCGTGGCAGGGGTCGGCTCACCGGCCGCGTCGGCATGGTCGACGACCCATGCGCCGCGGAGTTCTCGAGGGGTTTCGGACGGCTTGTCCGCACCCCGCGCACCAGCAGTTGATAGCACGACCGTCGCGAATACGAAACGAGCCATGCGGTCCATGCGAATTCCTCCGTGAAGTCGTCGTGACGGTTCCCGCGCCAATAGACGCTCACGACGCGAGAAAGTTCCCGAGGTTTCGCTTGCGACAAGGCGCGCTTCCCTGCGGGGCGCGGCTAACCGGGCGTTTCCAACCGAGGGCTGTACTTCATTCCAAAAGTATCAGCGACCGCGCGGTTGGTCACTTCGTTGTCCATGACGTTCACGGCCCGGGCGATGGCCTTTGAGTTGCGCGCGGCCGCTTCGATGCCGCGGTTGGCGATCTGCAGGGCCCAGGGGAGCGTGACGTTGCACAGTGCGTAGGTGCTGGTGCGGCCGACGGCGCCGGGCATGTTCGTGACGCAATAGTGGACCACCTGCTCGACCAGGTACGTGGGCTCGCTGTGCGTCGTCGGACGGCTCGTGGCCACGCAGCCGCCCTGGTCGATGGCCACGTCGATGATCACGCTGCCGGGCTTCATCAACTTCAAGTCGCTCTCCTCAATCAGCATCGGAGCGCGGGCGCCGGGAATGAGCACGGCGCCGATGACCAGATCGGCCCAGACTAGTTGTTCGCGGATGGTGTGGCGGTCGCTGAACAGGCAATCGACGTTGGCCGGCATGACGTCGTCGAGATACCGCATGCGGTCCATGTTCACGTCCAGCAGGCCGATGTTCGCGCCGAAGCCGGCGGCTACCTTGGCGGCATTCGCGCCCACGACGCCTCCGCCGATGATCGTGATGTTGGCCGGAGCGACGCCCGGCACGCCGCCCAGCAAAATCCCGCGGCCCATCTGCGGCCGTTCGAGATACTTGGCCCCTTCCTGAATGCTCATTCGGCCGGCGACTTCGCTCATGGGCGTCAAGAGCGGCAACCGCCCGCGGTCGTCTTCCAGCGTCTCGTAGGCCACGGCCGTGCAGCCGCTTTTGAGCACGGCCTCGGTGAGCTTTCGATCGGCCGCGAAATGGAAGTACGTAAAGACGATTTGCCCCTTGCGCAACATAGGCCACTCGGCGGGCAGTGGCTCCTTGACCTTGATGATCATGTCGGCGCAGGCGAATAGTTCGGCCGGATCGCTGACGAGCTTCGCGCCCTGCGCGGCATACAGATCATCGGGAATGCCCGAGCCGAGGCCCGCGCCCGTTTCGACGAGGACTTCGTGTCCGGCGCGGGTGAATTCTTCCGCGCCGACAGGCAACAGGGCGACGCGATACTCGTCGCGTTTGATTTCGCGGGGGACGCCGATGATCAAAGTATGATGCTCCTGGGGCTGAAGGCGCGGGCATCGTACCTTGTGGGCTTGGCCTCGTGCAAGGAGGATTGATCAGAGTTCCCTCAAGTGTAGGCATTGGCACCTACACATCCGCAAGCATGTAGAATTCAGCGAGAATGAAATCAATCGGTTGCAGTCGATCAGACGAATTGAAACCGTCAGCCCCGTCGGGGCGAGACGTGCTAGTGCTTTGTCAATGCTCAGATTTTGGGTAGCAGAAGTCGTGAGACTTCTGATGTTCGCGACAGAATCAGGGTAATACGGAACTCTCACGAGTTCCGCTACCCGCAAACCAGGATGTGACACAGCACAAGCATGTCTCGCCCCTACCGGGGCTGCCACGACGCACGCCCTCCGCGGGGCCTTTTGTCGTCGGTGCGATCACGAGGCATCGCTTTGGCGTCGTCGGAAGCGGAGCCTATGAGTACGCGCTCAGGTCCCGTCCGGCGGCCGGGACCTACTGCTTACTCGTGCGAGGCGGCTGGGAAGTCGAGGTGGGCGTCGTCCTCGTCGTCGCCCTCGCTGGCTGCCAGGGCGGCGTCGGCTTCGAGCACGGCGTCGACTTCCGCGGCAATCCGCGGCGACATGTGGCGATCGGCGCTCCCACCATTCACGCCCCCACTGATCGTGCCGAGACCGTCCATGCCGTTTCCGTCGGCGTCAGCCCCCTCAGCACCACTTCCGGCGCCGATCAATCCGCTCACGCGCCGCCGCAGGTAGAGCTTGATCGGCACTTCGCCAAAGGGAAGCTGGTCGCGAAACACGCCCAGCAGGTACCGCTGGTACGTGTGATTCAACGCCTTCGGATCGTTGCAAAACAGCACGATCGTGGGAGGCTGGATGCCGACTTGCGTGGCGTAATAGATCTTCGCGCGGCGGTTCTTTTCGATCGGCGGCGGGTTGCGTTCCAGCGCCGCGCGGAGCAGCTTGTTCAACGTGCCCGTCGAGACCCGCTCTTGCGACTGCTTGTAGAGCATCTGCGCGTGATTCAGCAGCGCCTTCACGTTCTTACCCGTCTGACCGGTGATGAAGGCCATCGGCACGTGCCACATGGTGCGGAAGGTGTCGCGCAGGTAGCTCACCCATTTTTCGGTGGGCAAGGAGTTGGCCAGCAGATCCCATTTATTGACGACGAAGATGCAGGGCTTGTACTGCTCGGCCACGTAGTCGCAAAGCTGCTTATCGACCTTGCTCACGTGCTGCGAGGCGTCGAAGAACAGCAGCACGACGTCGGCCCGGCGAATGCTGCGCTGGGCGCGGTGCGTGCTGTAAAAATCGATGTCGGTGTTGATGCTCTTGGTGCGGCGTAAGCCGGGCGTGTCGATGGCCACGAAACTTTTGCCGTCGAGCTCGAAGCGCACGTCGACGCTGTCGCGCGTGGTGCCGGGCACTTCGCTGGTGATCATCCGCTCGGCCTTGGCCAGCGTGTTCACGAAGGTGCTCTTGCCCGTATTGCGGCGGCCCACGATAGCCACCTTCATGCCGGGTTCGGCGGGCGCTTCGTGGATCGAGGCGCCGGGGTCGGGCAGTCGCTCGACGATCAGATCGAGCAATTCCTGCTTACCGCGGTTCTGGTGCGTGCTCACGCGCACCAGCTTGCCGCGACCCAGACGGTAGAACTCATCGGCGTGGTTGTCGAGCGAGTCGGCGTCGGTTTTATTGGCCACGCAAATCACCGGCGCGTCGACGTACCGCAGCCGCTTGGCGACGTCCTGGTCCAACGGCACCAGACCGCTGCGCGTATCGACGACGAATAGAATCACATCGGCCGACTCGAGGGCCGTTTCGATTTGTTGTTCGATATGCTGCGTGAGATTATCGACGTCGTCGATGCCCATGCCGCCCGTGTCGACCAATTCGAAATAGCGATCGTCGACGCACATCAGGTACGTCATGCGGTCGCGGGTGACGCCGGCCGTGCCATCGACAATCGCCAGGCGCTTACCGGCCAGCCAATTGAAGAGGCTCGATTTGCCGACATTCGGTCGGCCGACGATGACGATTTGAGGAAGAGCCATGGACGCACCAGCACAGAGATAGCGTCCGCAACAGCGATCTCGGGCTTTCGCGACCCGGTGCTAGAAGCAGACTCGGTAAACCTTTATGATACTTCGCCTAGCACACGGATACGACTGGTAATACGTTGCCGACAGCAGGTTAGTTCTTGCAATTGGCCGAATCTGGGGTGTGCAATCGGGGGGCGGGCGTCTCGCCCGCCACTAAACCACGACGAGAACCGGCGGGCGGGATACCCGTCCCCCACGGAGAATCCACGTGCAGGAACACGAGCAAGACGCCGCAAAGAAGGTTCGCAGAATCCTCGTGCAGCGGCTGGAAGGACTTCAAAGGGCAGGCGTGACCCATAGGATCAAACCCCGCAAATCGCCCCAGGTGCCGGCAGCTTCTCAATCCACGGCGGCCCAATCCTCGGCAGCTCGGGCCTCGGCAGCTCAGACCCCGGCAAAGCATTCGTCGTCCGCGGCGGAATCTCCAGCACAAATGTCAAAGGCAGCACATTCAAAGGCGGGCGAGTCCAGATCGACAAAGGCTTCCGAAGCGACGAAGCCGCTAGCAGCGGAACTGTCCGACGCCGACCGGCTGCCGGCCCTGGAGATCGTCCGGGGCGAAGTGGCTGCTTGCACCCGTTGCCACGAACTGGCCGAAACTCGCACGCAGACGGTCTTCGGCGTGGGCAATCCACAAGCCCGGCTGTGCTTTTTGGGCGAGGCGCCGGGGGCCGACGAGGACCGGCAGGGCGAACCGTTCGTGGGCCGGGCCGGGCAACTGCTCACCAAGATCATCGAGGCCTGCACGCTACGTCGCGAGGACGTGTACATTCTGAACGTGCTGAAATGCCGGCCGCCAGGCAACCGCAATCCGCTGCCCGACGAGGCCGCGAATTGCCGTGGCTTCCTCGATCGGCAACTCGCCATCATCCGGCCGGAGTATATCTGCTGCTTGGGCGCCGTGGCCGCGCAGAATCTGTTGGCCAGCGAGCAGTCGATCGGCAAGATGCGCGGACGGCTGCACGACTACCGGGGCATCAAGGTGTTATGCACCTACCACCCGGCCTATCTGCTGCGCAATCCCGAGGCGAAGAAAGACGTCTGGCAGGACATGCAATTCCTGATGCGCGAGATGGGGATCGAACTGCGGAAGTGAACGCAGCGCGGGCTTTGCTCGGGCAACCCAAGGGGGCGGGCGAATAGTGGATAATCGATCGATTGTCCTAATCGCAATAAAAAGACCGCACTGGTGGGGCAGGAACCAGCGCGGTCGAGTGTCACCCGTTGAAGGGCGACGTCCTGATTTTACCCGCCGCGTCGCCGGATGCAAGGATTTTTTTTGCGATATCGGACGGTCACAGGCTGCTGCGGTCTTACCGGGCCGAAGAACCGCTCCGCCCCCCACGGGAGTCCCCCAGACCACGTCCTCGGTCCAGTTTATCAGTCCAGTTTGTCGCAATGATCGGCGGACCAATTGGTTGAGGCAGGAACTGGGGGTCGCCAGTTCTCGTGGAGGGTGCAACGTGGATCCGGCCCAGTGAATTCAAAGTCGTGACGGCGCATTAGCCCCGCCAGGGGCGTGACATGCTAGCCCACGGCGCGAGCCGTGGGAAAAGGCGCGAGCCGTGGGAAAAGTTCGGCGATTGCTCAAAGAAGCCCCAAAGGGGCGACAGATGATTGGAAACGGTCGAATACGATCGTCGCGACAATCTGACGGTCCCCATGTTTCGCCCCGCTGGGGCTGAAAACTGCGTGGGACACAACACGGTCCCACGGCTCGCGCCGTGGGCTAGCATGTTTCGCCCCTAGCGGGGCTCCGAACGATGTCTCGACCATACCGCGAGATTACTCGGCAGATTATCTATCGGAATTGTTACACAATTCGGCATCGCGGCGGTCGGCAAGTGCTCCGTCGGACTCGCATTGAACTGGATCCCACGCATGTACCTCACTGGCACATCCCAAATCGAACCTTTGACCAAGCACAGCCCGGCATAGCCGGAACCAACGAAAAAGGGTCGGCGAGTCGTTGTCGGAAGCCGGTCCTGCGAACGGCCGAGTCGCGCCGGCGACAACGAGTCCCGACCCTCTCGGCGTCCATTGAAATCCGCGCAAGGCGCGTGCAAATTCAACGTTTGTAGCACGAAGCCATCCGCTGAATTTAGTTTCGCAGGCCGTTCTTGTCGGTTACCCTGAAGGCGCGTCAAGGTTTTTACCTTCCAATTTTTAAGCCTGGCCGGGATTACCCTAGTGTATGCGCGCGTTTCTGGCGATCGCGGCGTTGTGTTTGACAAAAGCGGACCGGCTCGGGCGCGACGAGTGGCTTGTTTACCTTGTCGGTGTTTCGATTGTCCGCGTTTCTATTGTCCACTGGGGTGCAGCCGATGCGACGAACTCCGGGGTTCACGCTTGTTGAGCTACTCGTTGTCATCGCCATTATTGGCATTCTGATTGCGCTGTTGCTGCCCGCGGTGCAAGCGGCACGCGAGAGTGCGCGGCGGACGCAATGCGTGAGCAACTTGAAACAGCTTGCCTTGGCGATGCACGGTCACGCCGACTCCAAGGGCTACTTTCCGCACAGCCATTACAATTACATCGACAGCACCGACACCTCGACCGGGCCGTACTTGGGCAAGAACAATCGGCGGTGTTGGTTTCACGACATGCTGCCGTACATCGAACAAACAACTTTGTACGAACCGTTCGATAGCTTCATGGCCACCGCGGGCGGCGACGCGTTGGCATTCAAACAACTTCAGTCGATTGTCCCCACGTTTGTCTGCCCTTCGGATTCACTCAGTCCCAAGTTAGAAACTTTCTGGGGAGGCCTGGGCACGCCCAATCAAGGCTTCTCCGGGAATCTGATCGTGTGCGTCGGCAACGACTACTTCAACCGCGGCCCTCTCTCGCCGGCACACTTGAACAGCGCCAAGCTCAACGGCGTGTTTTTCGCCCACAGCAAAGTGAAGTTCGCCGACATTACCGATGGCACGACGAACACGGCCCTGGCGAGCGAGTTGATCCTGAGCACGGATATTGGTTCGCACGATATTCGCGGTCGCTATTACAATCCGGCCCACGGCGGCGTGGTTTTTAGCACGCGAGTGACGCCCAACACGTTGGTGCCCGATCGCTTCAATTGGTGCTCGAACACCCCCGTTCCCGCGGCGCCTTGCACTTATACGGCGACCGACATGTTCGTCTCCGCCCGCAGCTATCATCCGGGCGGCGTGAACTTTGGCCTGGCCGATGGCTCCGTGCGGTTCGTGATCAACTACATCGATCCCGCCGTGTACAAGGCACTCGGGAGTCGCGACGGCGGCGAAGCGATGGGAGACTTTTAGATCGTCATTCCCGCGCAGGCGGGAATCCAGGGACTCGGGCAGCCCGGTGGCGAAAGAGACTTGTGCGCGGCGGTTGTGAAACTTGTGGCGCAGAGCCGACTTGTGGTTCACTGGATTCCCGCCTGCGCGGGAATGACAGTCATGATGGCCCCGACAGAAGTTTGAGTTTGGGAGTTTCTAACCGTCGTTAAGTTATTTCGTCCGGAGCATGTTCGGTTCCGGCCTCCTTCAAACCTCGGCTTCGCACACATGCGTTTTCAACTGGGCGCAGTTTCGCTGCTGGTCGGAGCGCTGCTGTGCGTGTCGGCAGGCTGCGGCGGCAAGGGGCCGTCGACGTACCCTGTCACGGGCACGGTCACGTTCAACGGAACGCCCTTGGACCAAGGGCAGATTGTGCTGATGTCCGCGGATGGCCACTCCACGCCGACGGGCGGCCAGATCGTCGATGGCAAGTTCACGCTGCAATCCACGCCGGGCGAGAAGACCGTGGAGATCACCGCCACGCGCGAAGCGGGCCCCGTCAACCCCACGATGGGCCAGGCCGCGCGGGAGCAGTACATCCCGCAAAAGTACAACGTCGAATCGACGTTGAAGGCGACCGTCGTGCCCGCTGGCGCGAATGCGTTCGACTTTCCCTTGATCGGCACGGCCGAGTCCGAGGCCGACGCCCGACGCGGTGGTAAGTGACGCCGCGCACTTCTGTTGGTGCTCGTCGACGCGCAGTCTCCAATTCAGCCAAACATCGTGCGTTCGTCGTAGTGACCCGAATCGATCGGGTCCGGAGATTTCCAAACATGGGCCGCGCCAGCCGCCGTTCCCTCGCGCCACGCCGGTTAGGATCCGCGCAAAAATAACTTGGCTAATTTGCCACGGATTGAACACCGAGTGAACACGGATGAAGAGAACCACAAAGAACACGAAGGACACAAAGACGACGGACACGAACGCTTTCCCTTAGTGGTCGTTGTGCCCTTTGTGGTTCTCTTTGTCCGTACTACAAACGTTGGTTTTGCAGGTGCGTTGCGCGGTTTTTAGCCGCTCTGTGCAGTCGGAACTCGGGATTGGGTTGGTTCGCAACTCACGCAAGAATCGCGAAACCCCGAAAGAGCGAAACTATTTCTGGTTTTCGCTCTTCCGGGGTTTCGTGATTCTCGTGGTTTATAAGGCGACACCGAGCAGACGATGTGACGCCTTGCGGAAATAACCCTCAATACTCCTCAATTCCCTCTCGTATTTGGTTCCGGCTATGCCGGGCGCCGTTTGATCCGTGGCAAAAAAATTCGCACAAGCTATTTCTGCGCGAGTCTTTAGCGTGCATCCGGACCGCATGAATGCGGTACCTACGAACCGCGACTAGTTAAGTCGACGCGGCCATTCTGGCCAAGAAAAAAGCGGTCGCATTTCGTCGCGCCGGCGAGTATCGTAGCGTACTCGCAATCGCGCCGCACAGGGCCGTGTGGCGAGCTCGCATCGTCGCCCCACTCAGCATTGTCCCCGCCGTCATCACATCGAGCGCCGTGGTCGTCAATCCCTACCAACCGCAAGAGACGGAAGCCGCGTCAGCGACGCCAGGCACAGGGCTGCCAAGTGCAGCACTGCCAAGCTCAGCAGCATCCCCAGCCGTCGCGGCGGGCGAAGTGAGCCCACGCGAGCGACTGACCGTGTGGGTCTTGTGGTGGGTCTACGGGGCCTTCTATTTTTGCCGTACGAATCTTTCCGTTGCCGTGCCCGGCATGCAGAAATCGTTGGCTTTGGGCGGACTGGGACTCACTGGGACCGAGACGGGATCGATCCTGGCTTCGCTGAAGCTGACCTACGGTATCGGCCAGCTCATCAACGGTCAGTTGGCCGAACACGTTTCCCCCCGCAGGCTTCTGGGCCTGGGAATGCTCGCGTCGGCGGGTATGAACCTGTTGTTTGGACTTTCGGCCGGCTTCTACACGTTGCTGGTGATCTGGGCCGCGAATGGGTACTTCCAGTCGCTGGGCTGGACCCCCTGCGTGCGCGTGGTGGGCAACTGGGTGCCCGCGCAGCGCCGCGGCAAGGCCATCGGCATCCTCGGCACTGGCTACCAGGTGACGCAGGGACTGACGTACCTGGTCGCCGGATACTCGGCCCAGTATTTGGGATGGCGCGGCGCGGTTTACGTGCCGGCGGCCATTCTCGCGGCATCGGGAGTTTTCATGCTCGCGATCTTGCGAGACTCGCCGGCAGACCAACGATTGAGTGACGAGCGGAAGAGCGACAAGCGAGACGCTGGCGCACGCCGCGAGCACGCCGGGCAAGCAGGCCCACGCAACTCGCTCGCTCAAACGTTAATACTCACCATATCCAATCCCGCACTCTGGTTGCTGGGCATTGCGCTGGGATTGCTGAACGCCTGTCGCTACGGGTTTGTCGACTGGGGCGTTGCGCACCTGACCGAGGTGCAGGACATCGGCATCGGCAAGGCCGCCCTCAATTACGTCGTGTTGGCGATTGGCGGAGTAGCCGGTTCGTATCTGACGGGCTGGATCACCGACCGCTTCTTCGGCGGCCGTCGTTCGCCGGCGATCTGCACGCTGCTGGTTCTGCTGGCCGTTTTGACGCTCTTGTATGAACGGGCCGCTCAGACGAGCGCCGTGGCCACGATCATCCTGCTGATGTTGATCGGCTTTTGTGTCTTTGGCCCACAAGTGCTGCTCGTGGGCACCGCACCCGCCGATTTGGCCCGCCGCGGTACGCCGGCGGCCGCCGCGGGCTTTGTGAATTTCCTGGGATACATGGGCGCGGCCCTTGGCGACAAGGTGACCGGCTATTACAAAGACCACGAAGGATGGCAGGTGGCGATTTATATCTGGGCGGGCTGGGCGTTGGCCGCGGCCGTGGCGGCGGCGATGCTCTGGAACGCGAAGCCCAAGTCGGACGAAACATCCAAGACGTAAGCGACGGCCCCTCTAGTGGTCGGCGCACCTCGCCAAGGACTAACAGAGTAGATGTCGGGTGTCACTGCTGAAACAACAAACCGTGGCAAGGCCATACCGTTGATTCAGTCTGGGTTGGAATACAGGAAGGGTGCCATGCCCACTTCGGTACCCCGAAGTGGGCATGCGATTGGAAGTTCGGGCATGCTCACGCAAGCGTGAGCACCCTGTTCGTCCAGCCGTGTTGACGCACTGCTGGACGAGCCAGCAGTGGCACTCAGTAACGGCACCTCCAGTTGTAGACGGCGGACGATAGGACCAGCGAGGGAGACACATGCAGGCGATAATCATCGGCGCCGGGCGCGGCGCCCGGTTGATGCCCACCACGGCCGATTCACCCAAGTGTTTTGCCGAAATCGGCGGGCAGCGGATCCTCGATTGGACGCTGGCCGCGCTGCGGGCCCAAAGCATCGACCGCATCGCCTTCATCGGCGGCTACCAGATCGACAAGGTCCGCGCGGCCTATCCTCAGTTCACCTTTCGGCACAACGACCAGTGGGAGCAGAACAACATCCTGGCCTCGCTGTTCTATGCAGAGGACCTGATGAGCGAGGGCTTTATTTGCTCCTATTCCGACATCTTGTTTACGCCGGAAGTCGTGCGCCGCGTGCGGGCCAGCGACCACGATATGTCGGTGGTCGTCGATACCGACTGGACCGACCGCTACCACACGCGGACTGAGCATCCGCCCGATGACGCGGAAAAGGTGACCGTAAAGAACGGCCTGGTGACGCGGATTCATCGCGAGATCGCCCCGCAAGAGGCCCACGGCGAATACATCGGTGTGGCAAAATTCTCCGCGGCCGGCGCGGCGCGGCTGCGCGAGCACTACCACCGCTGCCGCGAGCGGCACGCCGGCAAGCCGTTCCGCGAGGCGAAGTTGTTCGAGAAGGCGTACCTGATCCATCTTTTTCAAGAGATGCTCGAGTCGGGCGAGCAGATGGCCCACGTCGATACGCCGGGCGAATACATCGAGATCGATACGCAGCAGGATTTTGAGTACGCGCGGCAGCATTGGAAATAGTGGAACGTAAAAGGGGTCGGGAGTCACTGCCGCCAACGCGGGCTACCCAGGCGTAGGCGGTTGGCGACAGCGACTCCCGACCCCCTTGCGCAAGGAACTTAGGCGATGAGCACCGATCTTCTCTTTCCCACGTCCGTCGTCGGCTCGATGCCCCGGCCCGATTACGTCAAGGACCTGATCAACGACGAGGCCATCTCGCCGCAAGAGTATCGCCGGCTGATGCAGGCCGCGGTCGAGAGCGTCGTGGCACTCGAGGAATGCGCGGGCCTGGACGTCGTGACCGACGGCGAATGGTGGCGAAAGTCGTACATTGGCGTGATCGCCGAGTTGGCGCACGGCTTTGAGCTCGGCCGCAACCCGGCCGACGGCCGCCCCTGGACGATCGTGGTCGACAAGCTCTCGCCCAAGACGCCTGGCTTCATCGCCCAGGAAGTCGCACTGCTGAAGAAGATCACCAAAAAGCGGATCAAGGCCACGCTGCCGGCGCCGGCCCTGCTGGGTGAGCGGATGTGGGATCCCGAGAAAAGCTCGCGGGCCTATCCCACGCGCGAAGCCTTCGTGCGCGATTGCATCCCGATCTTGCGCCGCGAGCTGGAACTACTCCGCGACGAAGGCGTGTGGATCGTACAGATCGACGATCCCCACCTGTGCCTGTTTGTCGATGACGATGTCCGTTCCCAATACGACAACGCCGACCAGGCCGCCGATTTCGACGTCGACATGGTCAACCAACTGGTCGACGGCATCAAGGACGTCAAGCTGGCGGTACACCTGTGCCGTCGGGCCGGCGCTCGGGTACGCGGCGAGGCCCAGCACAAGGGCGGTTACGATCCGATCATCCGCCAATTGAACAAGCTGAAGGTCAATCACCTGACGATGGAGTTCACCGCGCCGGGTTCGGGCGACATGGCCGTGTTTCGCCAGTTGCGCGAGGATTTTGAAATCGGGTTGGGCTGCGTGAGCTGCCAGCCGGGCGTGATCGATTCGGTCGAAGCGATCGTGGGCCGCGTCGAGATGGCGCTCAAACACTTGGCGAAGGAGCGCATCACGCTCAACCCAGACTGCGGCTTCGCCCCGGGCTCGGCCGCCAACGTGAGCATCGACGAAGTGTACCAAAAGCTAAAGAACGAGGTGGCGGCCGCGCAGCAATTGCGCGAGAAGCATGGTTGATCGGGGGGCGGGCGTCTCGCCCGCCTTGTGCCAGAATCAGGCGGGCCCCCAGCAAACGAGGAATTGAGAATGCGTCACGCGACAGAGCTTCAAGCCCATAGCTCAACCTCCCCAAGGCCAAGTCGTTCCCGCGCAGGCGGGAATCCAGCGAAACACATGGCGGCCTTGCGCCTTGGGTCTTGCAACCGCGCAAGGATCTATTCGGCGCTGAAGTTTCCGATTCCCTGGATTCCCGCCTGCGCGGGAATGACGAAGGGGACGCCGATCGCATCCGTCCGAGGGATGAAGTTAGGGGCTCTTGGATTGGTTTGCCCTTTGTCGTTGGTCATCCTTGTGTCGACGGCTCTCGCCGGCCAACCTCCCGCAGCCCCGGCAGTCAAGCAGCCGCGCACGAAAGCCGCGACGGTTACCGTGCCCGATGAATCGCCGGATCTCTACGACCAATCCAAAGTCGGCGAGCTCAAGGATGGCCGCGTGATCGTACCGACTAATCAGGTCCTCTCGCCGTTGGGGCGGCAGGTTGCCTTCGCGGGTCGTCCGACTGATCTGGCCCTCTCGCCCGACGGCCGTCGGCTGGCCGTGCTCAACATCGACAGCGTCGTGCTCATCGATGTCGAAAGCGGGAAGGTCGTTCACACGGCCCCCCAGAAGAACGGCAGCTACAAGGGCATCGTGTTCTCGCCCGACGGGAAGCGCGTGTATGCCTCGAACATCAAGGGCACGATCGGCGCGTTTGAACTGGAGGACGACGGCGATCTGAAGGCCCTTGCGCCGATCAAGCTGCCCGCCAACAAGGAGGCCGGCGGCAAGAACGCGCTGCCCATTAGTTTGTGGATGGACCCGGCAGGCAAGACGCTGTGGGCCGTCCTAAATCTGAACAACACGCTCGCCGAAATCGATCTGTCCGATGGACACGTCGTGCGCGAGATTCCCGTCGGCAACGCCCCCTACGATGTGCTGGTTCTTGGACGCACCGCTTACGTCAGTAATTGGGCCGGCCGCCGGCCGAAGCCGAATGACCCGATCGGAAAGTCGGGCATCGGCATTCCGGTGCGCGTCGATCGTCGAACAAACATTGCCAACGACGGTTCAGTGTCGGTCGTCGATCTCGAGGCCGGCAAGCAAATCGCCGAGATCGTCGTGGGCCAGCACCCCGCGGGCCTGGCCGCTACGCCCGATGGCCGCTATGTGGTCGTCGCCAATGCGCATAGCGACACGCTGTCGGTCATCGACACGGCCGCACGCAAGGTCGTGGAAACCATCTCGACGCGGCCGGCCGAGAAGCTGATCTTCGGCAGCACGCCCAACGCCTTGGCCTTCAGCGCCGACGGCCAAACGCTGTACGTCGCCAACGGCACCAACAACGCCATCGCGGTCATCAAGTTTTCGCCGGGTAAGAGCCAACTGCTGGGTTGCTTCCCAACAGGTTGGTATCCGGCCGCCATCGTGCTCGACGCCAAACGCCAAGCCCTCTACGTGGCCAACACCAAGGGAGTCGGTTCCCGTTCGACTGCGTGGAAGGGCAAGCGCGAAATCAAGGGCCAGAAGGTTTTCGGTTTCAACTCGCACGATTACGAGGGCACGGTAACCCTGGCAGAGATTCCCAAACCCGAGGAACTGCCCGCCCACACCAAGACGGTGCTCGAGAACAACCGGCTGACCGAAACGATCAGCGCGCTCGCGCCGCCGCGACCGGGCGTGAAGCCGCTGCCCATTCCGGCGCGGCACGGCGAGCCGTCGGTCTTCAAGCACGTGATCTACATCATCAAGGAGAACCGCACCTACGATCAGGTCTTCGGCGACATCGAGAAGGGCGAGGGCGATCCGAAACTGTGCATCTTTGGCCGTGAAGTGACGCCCAACCATCACAAGCTGGCCGAAGAGTTCGTGCTGCTCGACAACTTTTATTGCAGCGGCGTACTCAGCGCCGACGGCCATCAGTGGACGAACGAGGCGTATGTCAGCGACTACCTGGAAAAAGCTTTCGGCGATTTCCCGCGGAGCTATCCGTATCCTGGCGGCGACGCCATGGCCTATGCACCGACTGGATTCATTTGGGACAACGTGCTGAGCCATAAAAAGACTCTGCGAGTCTACGGCGAGTTCGTCTCAGCCACGATCCGCTGGAAAGACATGGCGAAGAAGGGCCGGCCGACGTTTACGGATTGCTATCGCGATTTCCTCGATGGCACGGGGCTAATCGACGTGCAGGCCAAGGCGAACATCAAAACACTGGAGCCGTATCTTTGCCCCACGGCCATCGGCTTTCCCGGGATCGTGCCCGACGTGCATCGCGCCGCGCAGTTCATCGCGGACCTCAAGCGTTTCGAGCAGCAGGGCCGCATGCCAAATTTCTGCATCATGCTGTTGCCCAACGATCACACCTCCGGCACGCGCGAGGGGATGCCCACGCCCGAGGCCGCGGTGGCCGACAACGACCTGGCGCTGGGTCGAATCGTCGAGGCCGTAAGCCATAGCAAGTTTTGGGCCGACACGTGCATCTTTGTGGTCGAGGACGATCCGCAAGCCGGCTTCGACCACGTCGATGGGCATCGCACAGTGGCGCTAGCGATCAGTCCCTACACGCGCCGCCGAGCGGTCGACAGCACGAACTACAACCAGACGAGCATGGTCCGCACCGTGGAGTTGATATTGGGGCTGCCGCCCATGAACCAGCTCGATGCCTCGGCCACGCCAATGGCGAACAGCTTCACCTCCACGATCGATACGACACCCTACGACGCCGTACCGAACAAAATTCCGCTCGATCGCATGAACATGAAGATGGCCGACATACGCGATCCGCGGCAGCTTCACTGGGCGCAGGAATCGGCCAAGCTCAACTTGGACGACATCGACAAAGCCGACGAGAATATCTTCAATCGTATTCTCTGGCACGCGGTGCATGGCAGCGACGACACCTACCCGGCCTGGGCCGTTCTGACCGACGCGGATGAGGATGACGACGATTAAGGGTCCCTACCCTAACCCCTTGGATGCCTGAATGCCCCTTGTGCGTCCGGGGCGTCGACTCCGTCATTCCCGCGCAGGCGGGAATCCAGGGGCTCGTAGTGGCGAAAAACTCGTGCGCGGCGGCTTGCGACTCTGGTCGTGCAGTACCGTCGTACGCTTCGCTGGATTCCCGCCTTCGCGGGAATGACGGTAGTGATGCGTCGTTGAGTCGTTTGCCGCCGACAGGTTGAGTTAGGAGTACTAAGCCTGCTTGCCGAGGTAGCTCGAAGTTTCCTAGCCCAGGCATGCGTGGCCCCTGAATCTTACCTAGATTGCCTTGGTGATTCTCGCGAGGCTTCCTATAATCCCCGCCCCACGGTGTCTGGAACCGTCGGCTGCCGCACGGCATTCTTCTGAGTTGCACGTCGACAGCCCACGGTTCCTGACACCTTCACGACTGGCGCACCAAACAGGATCACCCCAGGCATCCCCATGATCGACGTACCGGAAATCCTCGACTTGCACGCGGCGACGGTCGAGCGTTGGCACCGTGAGCCTGTCGACAACCCTTACGAGGGTTTCTTGCACGCGGTCTGCCAGCAGCACCAATTCAATTTTTTGCTGTGGCACGAAGAGGATATCGCCCGCAGCCCGAATGTCGGCGATGCGAAGATCGCCGCGGTCAAGCGGGCCATTGACCGCTACAACCAGCAGCGCAACGATTGGATCGAGCAGCTCGACCTGTGGCTGATGGTCGAGCTGAAGCGCCGGGGAGTCGCGCCGCAGGCCGAAGCGCGGCTCAATACCGAAACGCCCGGCAGCGCGATCGATCGCTTGTCGATTCTCTCACTGCGGATTTACCATCTCGACGAACAAGCTGCCCGCGAGGACGCCACGGCCCAGCACCGCCAGACGGCGGCCGACAAGGTGGCAACTTGCCGGACGCAGCGCGTGGACCTGTCGACGTCGCTGGCCGAATTGGTCGACGACGTTGCCGGCGGCCGGAAGCAAATGAAGACCTACCGGCAGTTGAAGATGTACAACGACCCGGCGATGAACCCGTATCTTTATGCGGCTAAGAAAGTGGCTTGAGGAACGAAAGGCGGCGGGCTCGTCAGCCCCAGAGGGGCGGTACATGCTAGCCCACGGCGCAAGCCGTGGGTAAGCGGTTCACGACGACAGAAAAGCCCCGTTTGGATCCGCGCAAAAATAACTTGGTCGATCATTAGCCACGGATTGAACACTGATTGAACACGGACGACAAATACAATCACGAAATTAGGAAATCGAAAAATCCCGATTCCTCCGTACTACAGACGTTGACTTTCCACGCGCCTTGCGCGGATTTTGACGTCCGAGTTTTCCCTAGCCCAGGCATTCATGCCTGGGAAATCGGTCGTCAAGGATATCGTTGTTCATGCCCTTCAGGGCGGAATGGTCTCGGTGGAAGGTTTTGCCCGCAACAGACGACGATTTCCTAGGGGTGTCGAAAACCCAGGCATGAATGCCTGGGCTAGTGAAAAGTGGCGATCGAACCACGAACCGCCATTTATCATGCGTTACCCACTGACCACCGTCCACTTGGGTTGCCCGGGCGAAGCCCGCGCTGGGTTGATCCGTACTACAAACGTTGAATTTGCACGCGCCTTGCGCGGATTCTTGTCGCCCTGTGCAATCGGAGGACGGGATTGGGTTGGTAGGCAACTCACGCAAGAATCGCGAAAACCCGAAAGAGCGAAAATGCGAAACTATTTCTGGTTTTCGCTCCTTCGGGCTTTCGCGATTCTCGTGGTTTATAAGGCAACATCGAGCAGACGATCTGGCGATTTGCGGTAATAACGCTCAATACCCCTAGATTCCCTTTCGTATTTGGTTCCGGCTATGCCGGGCTGTGTTGATCCGTGTTTCATCCGTGGCTGAAATGCGATCAATTTATTTCTGCGCGATGCCTCGGGGGCGAAACAGCCGGCGGGTTATCCCCGCGCAAATTTTCGTGCGTGCGCCGGTGTCGCCCCGATGGGGCTTTCAGAATCGCCGATGTGCTATCGTCCCACGGCTTGCGCCGTGGGCTAGTATGTTTTGCCCCTGCCGGGGCTGAGGATCCGAAAGGCTCGCACCGACCCTCCCCCGGCCCCTCCCTAGGAGGGAGGGGAGTCTCGGGAGTCACGCTGCCTCTTCGCGTTGACCCAGCACGCGGTGGCAGGCCTGGCATACGTCCGCGACGCCGATGGCTTCCATCGATTCTGGCCCTGCGGTGCGGCGTTCTCTGCTGCGCGTCGGCAGGCACATCTTTTGAATCGAAGCGTGCTGCGGGCCGTAGGGGCCATTGCGCTCGGCCGGTACAGGACCATACAGACCCACGCAGGGCGTTCCCACGGCCACGGCCACGTGCAGCGGACCCGTGTCCGATGCGATGAAAAGTCGCGCTCGCCGGCAGATCGCGGCCAGTTCAGTAAGCGTTGTCGCGGGCGCAAGTCGCGCATTGCCCTGTGAAAGGGAAACAATTTCCTCGGCCCATTCCCGTTCTTGTGGGCCGGCCCAGACGATCAGGCTGGGCGTTGCTTCGCGTTCGCCTAGGTAGCGCGCGACCGCGGCGAAGCGATCGCGGGGCCACCACTTCGACGGCCAGCCGGCGCCGGGATTGATCACGGCGAATCCGCCGCGTAGCGGACTCTCGGCCACCAAGCGCTCCGCCATCGCGCGGTCGGCGCTCGTTTCGGGCAGGTCGAAGCGAACCGTGGGCGAGGTGATGCCCAGCGGTCGCAGCAGTTCGAGATTGATGTCGACGACATGCCTGGTCGTCGCGGCGACCAGCTCATTGTTCAGCCGCGTGCTCAGTTCGCGACCTTCCCAGCCCGAGAATCCAATCCGCCGCTTCGCGCCACTCATCCACGCGACCAGGGCGCTTTTGGTCAGGCCCTGCATGTCGATCGCAACATCATACCGCTCGCGTCGGAGTTGGCCGCGCAACCGCCAAACGAAAGCGGGCGATTTCAGCCAGCCCCGCGGCACGTTGATGATTTCGTCGATGGCCTTGTGCCCGCGCAGGAGATCGGCGGAGCGACCTTCGACCATCCAGGCGATGTGCGATTTTGGAAAATGTTCGCGCAGCGCGCAAGCGACGGGAATGCCGTGGATGACGTCGCCGATGGCGCTCAATCGGACAATGAGAATGCGCGGCGAAGATGACAAGATCGAGGCTCCTGGAATTGGCTCGCGGCGGTGCTAGCGGCCGCCCCGGTGCGAGCAGACCCGGCGGTGACCGAGCGTGCTTTGGCGGCGGCCCATGATATCCGCAGCGGCGGGGGTCGCCCAATAGGTGTTTTGGCCGCGGATTTGGCCGGTTATAGTGGGGAGTGTGGTTGTGCAGTTCACTTGTGCCTAAGCGGTGTTCGTTGTGGCGTTGGTCTCCCGACCACGCCACCGGTGTGACGGTCGGGAGACCGTCACACAACCTGTGGCCGTCACACAACCTTTGCCGTGGCCCGTAAGCTCTACTTTCCCCGGGGACGATCCATGAATGTCCGCCTGCTCATCGCGTCGTTGCTGCTGCTAGTGCCGACGGTCGCCTGGGCTGCCAAGCCGGCGCCGCCGCGCGAGGGGGACGTTCAGTTTGAGTTGACCGATAAGGAGGCCAAGCTACCGGAAATGTTCCGACTGTCGGCCCATACGTTCCACTTCGAGCAGAAGTTCCAATGGACGAGCGCCAAGGCGATCGAGATTTCCGAAGTCACGTTCCCCTCGCCGGTCGAAACGCCGCACGCCAACAACAACACCGTCCACTGCGAATACTTCCGGCCATTGGCCCCGGGCAAGCACCCGGCCGTGGTCGTGCTGCACATCTTGGGCGGCGACTTTGACCTCTCGCGGCTGTTCTGCCGGCAGCTTGCCCAAAACGGCGTGGCGGCGCTGTTCCTAAAGATGCCCTATTACGGGCCGCGGCGGCAGCCCGATTCGCCGGCCCGCATGATCTCGGAAGATCCCCGCGCCACGGTCGCCGGCCTGCGGCAGGCGGTGCTCGATATTCGCCGTGGGGCCGCCTGGCTCGTCGGACAAGACGAGATCGACCCCGATCGGTTGGGCATCTTCGGCATCAGCCTGGGCGGGATCACCTGCGCGTTAGCGTCAACGGCCGAGCCGCGCTTCAGCCGCATTTGCCCCATGCTGGCCGGCGGCGATATGGGCCGCATTGCTTGGGAATCGAAAGAGCTGGCCCCGATGCGCGAGCGCTGGCTGAAGTCGGGCGGCTCGAGGGAGGATTTTTATGCGCTGCTGAAGTCGGTCGACCCGGTCACGTATGGCGATCAGGTCCGCGGCCGCAAGATCCTGATGCTCAACGCCAGCCACGACGAAGTCATCCCACGGGCCTGCACCGATTCGTTGTGGCACGCCTTCGGCGAGCCGGAGATCGTGTGGTTCGACGCGGGCCACTACACGGCGATCCGGTTTATCTTTGCCGGGATGGAGCGGGTGACGCGGTTTTTTGGCGGGGAAGTAGATGATTAGCAAAAACGTCATAGTTACGTGCGTTTTTTTCGCCTGACGAATCTGTGATCCACGAATGCTTCGCCATTTGTTCGTCCGAGGCGAGAGCCATATCAGTGTCGGAAGAATTCCAGGTGGGCGAAGCAGCCAACACCGTTATTGATTGACAGACGATCTTCCGGTTGCTAATAGTGGGAAACGGCAGTGCATACGCTGATCGTCGTCCGGGCGAGAGGTCCGTGTGCGAAAGATTTGAGTTTTTTGAAGCTAGGCATGCAGATCTAAGGGGCGGCAGATTCTAACGGGGAGAACGCTAGTGAAGCGCATAATCGTCTTTCTTGCGATAGCCAATTGTGTTATCGCGTCGGCTCAGGCAAACCCGACAACGCTGTATCACCTGACTGACCTCGGAACCTTGGGTGGGGGCACAAAGGCATACGGCATCAACGCGTCGGGTGAAGTCGTTGGCGCTTCGTATACCGAAACGTCGAACAACACACAACACGCCTTCGTTTATCGCGGCGGCAAGATGTCTGGATTTGGGACTTTTGGGGGGGCTGAGAGTATCGCGTTCAGCATCAACGCATCTGGTCAATTCGCCGGTTACGCGAACACGTTTGGTTATTCCGAGTCGCACGCCTTTCTATACAGCAACGGCGTAATGAACGACTTGGGAACGCTGGGAGGAGACATCAGCGTAGCGTACGGCATCAACTCGTCAGGGCAGGTCGTCGGCTTCTCCAAAGTGTCTGGCAGCAACTACAACCACGCGTTTCTTTACAGCGGTGGCGTGATGCATGACCTAAACCCCTTGGGGGCGATAGAAATGATCGCTCGGGGAATCAATGACGCTGGTGATATTGTCGGTTACGGAGATATAGGCAGCGGTAATCGTGCCTTCATCTATTCCGCAGGGAGCTTCCATTACTTGGGAACTCTCAACGGTGGCTCCACATACCCGACCGCAATCAACGCATTTGGTCAGGTAGTCGGTTCGGCGAGCGCTGCTCAGGGCGAACGAGCCTTTCTGTACAGCGGTGGAGTGATGACAGACTTAGGATCGTTGTACGGCTACACTACTAATGTGGCGTTGGGAATCAATGCCGCCGGACATGTCGTCGGTACATCAGAATCGTCAAACCGCGACCGGCGTGTTGGTTTCCTCTACCAGGACGGGGGCATGCTCGATCTCAATACGCTGTTGGACAATTCTGGATATGGCTGGACCATAGTCGAAGCAGGCGCAATCAATGACTCCGGATGGATCGCCGCGACGGTATACCAATCAAACGGGCCGTCACATGCGATTCTTTTGAAACCTGTGCCAGAACCTAGTTCACTTGTCTTGGGCGTTTTTGCGGCGATAGCCAGCGTCGGATTGACGGTGCTGTGGCAGCTTCAAGTACGAGTATTGTCGCGGCGCATCGATCATTTGAGCTGAATTGCCACAGCGATCGGCGACGGAATCATCCTAGCTTTAGCGTATGCCTACGCCCGCCGGGCCTTCTTCTTCGACGTACACACGTCGATAATCTTACCGTCCTCGCGGATCGCCAAGTGGAACCGTTGTTCGCCTTCCAGCCGGTGCAGCGAGAGATGGTGCGACTGGCTGGCGGCTGCCAGGTAGGGTCGCTTGTCGGGGCCTTCGGGGGCACGGATCTTGCCCCACGAGCCGTCGCCCAAATACAGGATGCCATTCGGGTCGACCAGGCCGTCTTTGAGCGGGTGCGTCCGCTTGAAGGCGTGATCGTGATGCTCCAGCACGATGTCGACGTTGTGCTTGTCGAACAGCGGCACCCAGTGCTTGCGGTTTCCGCCGCCCGTGCCGGGAAACAATCGCACCGACGGATAAGCCGGCACGTGATTGACCGCGAAAAGATGGGCACGGTCGGTCCGCGCGGCCAGCGCCTTGTCGAGCCAATCGGCCTGCTCGCCGCCGATGGGCGCCATGTGGCCCGAATCGAGCAGCACGAGGCTCAGGTAGTCGCCAAAGTCGAGCGTGGCGAAACTCTTCTCGGCATACAGTCCATCGTGCAGGGCAAAGTAAAATGGCGCCATGTTGCGGTCGAGACTGTAGCCGCCGTTCACCTCGTGATTGCCGATGCACACGACCATCGGAATCAGGCGGCCCTGGCTGTCGATCATGTTCTGGCTGTAGTTGCGCATGAACTGCAGGCTGGTCGGCATATCGCGGCCATTGTCGTAGCCCAAGTCGCCGCCGATCAGCGCGAACATGGGGTCTTGCTTCGCGGCGATCTTGTTGTTGGCCACGGCATGCCGATCGACGCCGCAGTCGCCGCCAGACACAAATTGGAAATCGTTGGTCGCCTTGGCCGGCATGGTGCGAAAGCGCAACGTCGATTTCTGACTGGCGATGAAGTTTCCCAGCCCGCCGCTCGCAGGCGCCAGCTGGCCATTCAATTGCGGCGGACGACCGATGAGAAAGCGATACTCGGTTCCGGGCGCGAGACCCGTCAGTTCGGTGCGAAACACCTTCAGGTCGCTCATCGGATACGGCGTGGTGCGCGCAGCGACGGTTCGCCAGTCGTTCTTACCCTGCGCGGCAAAGGACACCGCCGTATCGGGAACCTCGCCTGACTTGCCGATCCATTGCACGGTCATGGTCGTCGTCGGATCGCGCTGCCAGGTGAGAAACAAGGTGTCGGGCCGCACGCCCGCCTTGCCAGCGCCGGCGGCCGCGGCTTGCGAAAGTGCAAGCGGCCCTGCGCCCAAGGCCAACGCCATGCTCCCCAATCCGGTTTCCAGAAACGCGCGACGGTCGAAAAGCGCCATGACTTCACCTCCAGAGCTGTGACGAGCTTCCCTGACGATCTTACGCGGGAAATTCCGTGCGCACAATTAGTAGCGTGCCGCAAATGATTTCTATCGCGACTCGTTCGCGCGGCAAACGAATGGCTGCTTCATGCAAGTCGAGCAATTTCAACACAGTAATCGAACATTTCGGGCAATCGGCGGCGTTTTGGGATATGATCGTGCAAGCCCCATTGCCGCGACGATCGGCCGGAGCGAGCAGTGTGGCGGAATAGCTCAAACTCTCGACGAATAAGGAACTTGCCGTGGCCGATGCTCCAGCTTCCACAACCAACAGACCGCGGAGCCACGGCGTGCAAATCGCTCTAGTCGTCGCTGGCCTGCTCCTGGCTTGGCTGATCGTGGCGTACCTGTTTTTGCCCGGACTTTGGAAGCACTACGTGCGGAAACATCCCTCGCTCGTTGACATTCCGGGCGTCACCAAGACCGCGGAGGGGACGCCCGGCGATCCTTTGAATGTGGCGTTAATCGGCACGGAAGCGCAGCTCAAGGGCATCATGCAAGCCGCCAAATGGTATCCGGCGGCTGCGCTCGGTTTGAAAAGCGATTTGAAGATCGCGGTCGACTCGGTCTTATCGCGCCCCGATGATGAAGCGCCGGTCAGCAATCTGTTTCTCTTCGGTCGGAAGGAGGACCTGGCGTTCGAGCAGCCCGTGGGCGACAACCCTCGACATCGACACCATGTGCGGTTCTGGAAGACCGACACGTTGGACGACGATGGCCGACCGACTTGGATCGGCTCGGCCGTCTACGATAAGCGAGTCGGCCTGAGCCACACGACCGGGCAGATCACGCACGTCACGAGCGCTGACGTGGACACCGAGCGCGATTACCTGTTCAAATGCCTCGAAGAAACGGGTGACCTCGCCGAGCAATTCACGCAGGACGATTTCCACAAGGTGCTCGCAGGGCGCAACGGCGGCGGCGACCCTTGGCACACCGACGGCAAGTTGTACGAAGGCGTGATTGTCCAGAGTGGTCCCTAGAACTGTACGCCCATGAAGATCACACGCTTCGCCGTTTTTGGCGCTGGCTTCTGGACGCGTTACCAACTGGCCGCGTGGAAGGAAGTGGGCCGCGTAGCGTGCATGGCGATCTACAACCGCACGCGGGCCAAGGCCGAAGCGATCGCCCAGGAGTTCGACATTCCGGCGGTGTACGACGACCCCGAAAAACTCCTGCGCGAAGTGCGGCCGGAGTTCGTCGACAACATTACCGAGGTCGGCGGTCACAAGCCGCTTTCGTTGCTGTGTGCCCGGCACCGCGTCGCCTGCATCTGCCAGAAGCCGATGGCCGCGTCGCTGGACGACGCTCGCGAAATGGTTGCCGCCTTCAAGGCAACCGGCACGCCATTGTTCGTCCATGAGAATTGGCGCTGGCAGTCGCCCATGATGGCCTTGCGAGGTCTGATCGCATCGAAGGTCATCGGCACGCCGTTTCGTGCGCGGCTGACGATGACCTCGGGGTTCGATCTCTGGGCAAATCAGCCCGCACTAGCGGAGTTGGAGCAATTCATTCTCACGGACCTGGGCGTACACATTCTGGACGTAGCTCGCGTGCTATTTGGCGAAGCAAACAGCGTCTATTGTCAAACACAACGTACGCTCTTGCCGGCAGTAAAAGGTGAGAATGTCGCCACGCTGCTGCTGTCGATGGGCGCTGCGCGTACAACCGTGACGGTCGAGTTGGGCTACGCGAAGACGCCACTGGAGCCGAGCCAGCGCGAGTGCTTCCCGCAGACGTTTGCCTTTGTGGAAGGCCCGCTGGGATCGATCGAGTTGTGTTCGGATTACATCATCCGCGTAACCACGCAGGCTGGCACGCAGATCACGCGTCACACGCCGCCACGTTACGCCTGGGCGGATCCGGCCTACGACATCGCGCACGCCAGCATCGTGACTTGCCACAAAAACTTGTTGGCGGCCATTCGACAGGAGGCAACTGCCGAAACAACCGGCGAGGACAATCTGAGAACGCTCGAACTGGTGTTCGCCGCGTACGATTCTGCCCGTACTGGGCAGGCGATTTGCTTTGCAACGAGCGGGCGCGCGACGTGACTCGAAGTGCGCGAGATAAAGGCCCACGATTGCTCGCGCTCGATCCCAAATTCTTGGTCCAAGGATCCGCGCAAGAATCGCTTGGTTAATTTGCCACGGATTGAACACCGATTCAACACGGACGAAGAGAACCAAAAAGAACACGAACATCGAGTTCGCCGCCCCGCTCGCGGGGCGCTCCGCGGTTCCGGGCCATTACCCATTCCACCTGAGTCGTTGCCACACGTACTACGCCCGCGGAGCGCCCCGCAAGCGGGGCGGCTAAGTCCCCGATTTGTTCATGCTTTCCCATCGTTACTTTTCATCCGTGTTTCATTCGTACTACAAATGTTGACTTTGCACGCGCCGGGCGTGGATTTTTCCGTTCACGATTTCTCTAGCCCAGGCATTTATGCCTGGGCTGGGGAAAAGCGGCAATCGATGCACAATCAACCAACCATTTGGGCAACCAACCATTTGGGTTGCCTGGGCGTAGCCCGCGCTGGGTTTGACCCGTGGCTAACAAGTTGCACAAGTTAGTTCCGCGCGAGTTCTAAAGCCGCCGTTTGTCAGTGACGTTTGCCATCTGGGTCACCACGACGAGGCGTTCGCGATCGAGCCGCCTGTTATCTGGTAGTGAAATTGCAGCGTGCCTGTTAGAATTCCTCGGTCGTTGTCGCGAGTGCTTAGAGTCACTACCTCAACGTCCCAACACGCCGAGCAGTTAAGTTAGAGACACAAAGCTCGCCGTGCCCCACGGAGAGACGACCCGATGGCCACCTCCGCCGAAACCACGCTAGCGCGGCAACCCATCCCGGTGCAACTCGGTCCATCGACCGTCGGCCGACGGGAATTTTTGCGCGCCGGCCTCACGGGATTGGGGAGCTTAAGCCTGCCGGGCATGTTGCGTCTTCGGGCCGAGGCCGGCTTGCCGAGCGCCAACCAATCGACAGCCGTGATCGTCATTTTTCTGCACGGCGGCGCAAGCCACCTGGAAACGTACGATCCCAAACCCGACGCGCCGCTAGAGTATCGCGGTCCATACAAGGCCATTTCCTCCGCCGTGCCTGGAATGGCGCTGTGTGAGTTGTTGCCCAGGCACGCGCAGATCGCGGATAAGTTCACGCTCGTTCGCTCGATGGTCCACTCGGGCTTTTGCCACGGCATCGGACAGCAGCAGATGTTCACGGGCCAGGAGGTTCGCCAATTTCAGCCCAAATCGTCGTACCCAGAATTTCTTTCGATCACCAACTATCTTCGCGGACAAGAAGTTCGCCGATTGCCCAACTACGTCGGCGTGCAGCCCATTCCCTATCTCGGCGCAGCGTACTTGGGGGCCGCCTACGAGCCGTTCGCCGTGAATGGCGACCCGAACTCGCCCGACTTTCGCATTCCCAATCTGGCCGGGCAAGCTCAGCAACAGCGACTCAAGGGGCGCGTCGATCTGCGGCAAAGCATGGACCGATTCCGGCGCGATCTCGATCGCTCGGGCAGCATGCGCGCCATGGACCATTACGAGCAACTTGCCTGCAACATGCTCACGTCGCCGGCGGCGGAACGGGCCTTTGACCTCAGCCTCGAAGACCCGCGCGTGCGCGATCAGTATGGGCGAAACGCATGGGGACAGCAGTGCCTGCTGGCCCGGCGCCTCGTCGAGCACGGGGTCGATCTGGTGACGACAACGCTGGCTGGGCCGCTGGCTGGCCGGGTCCACAATTGGGATGATCATGCCGTCAACCATCACGTCTTCGACGCGATGAAATTCCGCGCCGCGGCGTTCGACCAGGCGGTCGCGGCGATCATCGAAGACATCCACGAACGGGGCCTCGATCGCCGCGTTCTACTGATCGTCACCGGCGAGTTTGGCCGCACGCCGCGGATCTCCTACGCGCCCGATAGTGCGAGCGGCGCCATGCAACCCGGACGCGATCATTGGCCCAATGCGACCAGCATGCTGTTTGCCGGGTGCGGCGTCGCGGCGGGCCAGGTCATTGGCGCGACCGACCGCCGCGGCGAGGAAGTTGTGGATCGGCGGATCGGCGTCCACGATTTCCTGGCCACGATGTACCGTTTCCTGGGCATCGACGTCAACGGGTTGGCGTTCCGCGACTATTCCGGGCGCCCGATCCCCGTACTCAACGATGGGAAGGTGATTCCCGAGCTCGTCGGTCGCGCTGGGATGGCGCGGTCCTGAGCATCGCGCTCCGCTGGCGCGTTACGGCTAACATTTCTGGCGCAAGGGCCAGATTCGTTTGCGTATTCGGCCGCTTTGGCTGCAAACTTTTCCGCATTCCGCAATTACTATGTTGAGGCGGCTCGTTCGCCCCGGCGTTTCCGCGGGCGAAATGCTTGTCCTCATTCAGGTTGCGCGCATGGTGGCGACTTCCCGACAAGAGCAATTCCTGCGGTTGTTTCTGCAGCACCAGTTGCAGGTCGAGGCCTATGTTCGCTCGTTGGTTCCCAATCGGGCCGATGCCGAGGAGCTAGTGCAGGACGTGGCGGCCGTGCTGTGGCGCAAATTTGACGACTTTGAGTTGGGCACGCGGTTCGATCACTGGGCCTGCCGCGTGGCCCACAATCACGTGCTGTACTACTTTCGCCGCAAAGGTCGCGACGCCATGACCTTTGGCGATTCGGTTCTGGCGGCCGTGGCCGAAGAATCGGTGCGGCAGAACGACATTTGGGCCGAACGCCGCGAGGCCCTCGAGGCTTGTTTGAAAATGTTGCCGCCAGCCGACCGGGAGTTGATACGGCTGCGTTATCAAGCGGCGGCCACGAATCGCAGCGTGTCGCAAGAGACCGGACGGAGCGAATCCGCCATCAGCAGGGCATTGAATCGAATTTACATGGCGCTATTACATTGCGCACGGCAACAACTGGATTCGCCTGGAGAAAGGAGTACGGGGTAATGTCGAACTTGAATGGCTTGCAAGCAGAACTGCTGACGCTCTGTGGAATGGCTCGCGACGGCAGCTTGACGGCCGAACAGTTTGCCCGGCTGGAATCGATTCTGCGCGACAGCGCCGAAGCGCGCGAGCTGTATGTGCAATTCGTGCAGTTGAACTCGTACCTCATTCGGCAGGGAGGGCCGATCGCGTCCTCGACCAACGACGAGACCAACGGTTTGCCGCCCTTGGCGAGGTCAACCGATGTGCCCTCGGACGGTCAAGTGCCCGGGATGCCGTTTCTCGGACTGCTCGACACAACAGGATTCGAGTTCCCAGGATTTGGCGCGCCGTCGGCGTTGGCGTCGTCGCTCGATTCGCAGCCAGAAAATCCGCGGTCGATCGACACCGAAGCCGGACGTAAGCCAAAAGAAAGCACCACCCTGGCGAGGCAGGGCTCGTCGCACCGTAAACAATCGCTTGCCGAAACACTCACCGGCGCATGGCTCGCGGCTGAAGGTTTTTTTGCACGCCCACTGCCGCTGGCCGCGTGTGCTTCCATACTGTCGGTGCTGGCCGTGCTCGGGGTGCAACAGCGGATGCGCAGCGGCGACGAATCGGTCGCGCCCGCTGCCGATGCATTACATATTCAACCCGCCTATGTGGCCACCTTGGTCAATGTGACCAACTGCCGTTGGGACAAGGCCCGCAGCACGGCCGATGTCCAGCGCCAATCGGCATTGCGCGCGGGCGAATCGTTGCACTTGTTGGAGGGGGTGGCCGAGATCGCTTCCTCACTGCCGGGCGGAGGCGCGGCGACGATTCAGCTCGAAGGGCCGCTGGCCATGATGCTCACCAGCGAAGGCATGCCGAGCCTGTTGTACGGCCGAATGACGGGTCTCTTCACGTGCGATTTCGATCAGTTTACGCTCGACACGCCTTTGGGCCGCGTGCTGGTCTCGGGCGATGCCTCGATCGGAGTCACCGCTGCCGCGAACGACGTCGAGCTGCACGTCTTCTCCGGCGCCGCGACGCTCGAACTGTGGGGTATGGGATCGAGCGGAGCGCCCGAACAGGTCAAGGCAACGGCGGGCAATTCACTGCGCGTGCGCGTGGTCGGCGATGGGAAACTCTCAGTCGATCGCGGAAAGTCGCGCGAGAATTGGTTTGTCACTCCCGCCGCCATCGCCGCCAGCCGGCTGCCGATCTCGGAGGAATACGTGGCGGCGATTCGCGAGGCCAAGCCGATCGCCTACTGGCGATTCGAGGAGGAAGTCGACGGCATGGTGCGCAATGAAGTGGGCAACCGGCTTCCTTGTCGCATGGTCGGCGACGCGGTTCGCCTGCGTAGCAGCCGCGACAGTCGTACGGTCGAGTTTGGATTGACAGCCGGCCCCGGGTATTTGATTTCCGACGACGTACTCGACGGAGTCATCGGCGACGATTACTCGCTGGAAGCCTGGGTCAAGCCGACGTACTACCACCACGGCGCGCTGTTCTCTTTGATCGCGTGGTCGCCGATGCAGTCGCCGGTAGGCAGGCATCGTTTCCTGCTGGAGCTGTGCGGCCCTGTTTCGGGTTACGAGAACTCTATTCGGCCGTCCGAGATTTATCCGGGTCGAATCCGCTTCATCAACTACACCGTGGATTGCTTCTCGGCATCGTCGTACCTCGTTCGCAAATGGCAGCTTATGACCGCCGTGAAACAGGGCGCCGAAATGCGCTTGTATGCCGACGGACAACGCGTCGGGACGGCGACCGATCCTGCGCCCCTCGGCAACGGCTTGCGGGTTCTGATGGGCCAGCTTTTCCCGCCCAGTCCGCTCCTGAAAGATGAAGTGACGTCGCGATTGTTCGTGGGCGAGTTGGACGAAGTCGCGCTCTACGACCGCCCTTTGAGCGAAGACGAGATTCAACGGCATTTGCACCTCGGTCGTCCGGATGCGGAGGCCGCGACCGAGGCACGCAATCAAAAGAGTTTCTGACCAATTCTTTGCAGCGACGAGCGCTGCGATTAATTCATTGTCCCGGTAATCAGGCATTTTTACGAAAGGGAACGCTAATGCGACGCAAGATGTTGACTCTCACCCTCGTTCTAGCGGCTTGTTCAATGCTCGCAGGTCAGGCGCTGGCAGCGCCGCTACTGGCCGTCGACTTCGGCCGCGTGATCGATGGCAACCCGACGCCGGTTCAACCTGGGTTCAACGGCATGGCGGGCTCACCGGTCGAACCATCGCGCACGGAACCGTTCGGCGCGTACACCGTGACCGTCACCGGCGAAGGCTTTTACAGCGCGGGCTTCAATGCGGGCAACGTGCCAGCCGGCATCGCGGCTCTGTACGAAGACTATTACTATCACAACAGCGCGGAGAACGGTGTCGGCATCACGGTTTCCATCGCCGGCGTGACGCCAAACACCGACTACGACGTCACGCTGTGGTCGTACGACGAAGACAACATATTCAGCGCCACGCCAACGGCTTGGGGCCCCACCGGCACGACAACGGGCACGAGCGGAAGCGTGGTAAACCTTGCCACGCCGTTTCCGACGACCTTGACCGAATACAACACAACGATTCGCGTGCGTTCGACGACAGGCACGCTCGACATCTTTGGCACGACGACCGGCGGAAGCGGGGGGACGCGTATCAATGGTTTTGAGGTGAATGCGGTGCCCGAGCCATCGAGCTTGGTGCTGCTGGGCGTTGGCGCGGTGCTGGTCTGCGGTGCGCATCGAGCGGCAGGGCGGCGGCGGTGATCCTACAAACATTGGTTTTGCATGTGCGCTGCGCGGATTTTGATATCGGAGTTTTCTCTAGCCCAGGCATTCATGCCTAGGGAAATTAGCCAAAATGATCTCGTTGTAAACGCCCTTCAGGGTGGAAAGACTTATCGATGGATTTTGGCCCGCTGAAGCGGGCGGACGACGACTGTTAGGGGGCAATGGAAGCCCAGGCATGAATGCCTGGGCTTGAATGCCTGGGCTGCGGAAAAGTTGCGATCGATGCACGAACGTCCAACGGTATGGGTTGGCCGGGCGTCGCCCGCGCTGTGTTTCGGCGGTGTTTATTAAGTGGCTGCGCAAATTTGGCAGGGGACTTGAAGTTGAAGGAGATTGCTATGACGATGCGGTCCAAGACGATGCTACTAGGCGCTCTCTTTGTCGGCTTGTCGCTCGCCCGGCCAAGCGCAGCCGCGACAATACTGAAGGTCGATTTCGGCCAAGGCAGCGCGGCAACTTCCGTGCAGCCCGGCTTCACCGGCATGACGGGCCTGGTCAGCCAACCGACTGACTTGCAAACCTTTGGTCCCTACACGGTGTCACTGGATGGGGAAGGCTACTTTGCAACCGGCGCGAGCGCGGCCAATGTGGACGCGAGCGTTCGCAATTTGTACCGCGACTATTACTACAACAACTCGTCCGTCAGCGGAGAGGGAGTTGTTCTGAAGATCGGCGGCGTGACGCCCAACCAGCCGTACAACCTGACGCTCTGGTCCTACGACGCCGACCAGAGCTTCAACACGACGCAGGTCGACTGGAGCCCCTTTGGTGCGACAACGGGACCCACGGGCAGCATCGCCATGTTTGCGACACCTTTTCCGACCGCGCTGGCGGACTACTCGAAGACGATCCAGGTCACGTCGACGTCCGATACGATCGAGATCTTCGGCACGACGAGCTCCGGTTTTGGCGGCACTCGTCTGAATGGCTTTCGCTTGAACGACGGCGCGGCCGATGTCCTTTCGATCGACCTTGGTCAGGCCACTCAGCCACCCAGCCCCGTGCAAGCGACGTTTTCCAGCATGGCGGGCGCGGTTTCCGATCCGACGGTGACGCAGTCGATCGGCGCGTTCAACGTCAAGGTCGAGGGACAAGGCTTCTTCAGTTCGGGCGATGCCAACGCCACGATGCTCGACGCGGGCGTGCGCGATCTGTTTCGCGACTACTACTACAACAATTCCACGACTAATGGCGACGGCGTCAAGCTGACCATCGAAAACGTGACCCCCAATACGCTCTACGACCTGACGATCTGGACTTACGACGTCGACAATGTGGTCGAAGCCACGCCAACGACCTGGTCGCCCACGGGCAGCACGACCGGCACGAGCGGACTGGTCACCAACTTTCAGACACCACTTCCGGCAACGCTCGCCGACGGCAAGACGACGATTCGTGTCAGCTCGACGACGACTGCGCTCGACATCTTTGGCACGACGACTGGCGGAACCGGGGGCACGCGTTTGAACGGGTTTCAGCTCGAGACTGTATTACTAGGTGACGTGAACGATGACGGCGTCGTCAACATCTTCGACATCAATCTGGTTTCATCGCACTGGAATGAAACAGGACCGCTTGGAGACGCCAACAACGACACGATTGTCAATATCTTCGACATCAATCTGATCAGCTCCCATTGGGGCGAGACCAGCTCACCGGGCGCCAGCACTGCCGTGCCTGAGCCCAGCAGTTGGCTCTTGCTTGCATTGGGCGGCGTAGTTGGCCTGCGGTGGCTGGCTCGTCGTGTCGAGCGGCCAACGTCGCGCGTCGGTGTAGCCGTCTTGGACTGATTCGCGGTTCAAGCGTGACTGAGAACGTGGCGAACGCGCGTCGCGAGTCCGGCCGAACTGGAACGAAGGGAATTGGATATGGAAGCACAAAGTCGATCGCGGTTCGGCCGTCGGTCGACGGCGTCTGGCGGATTTACGCTGGTCGAGCTGCTCGTGGTGATTGCCATCATTGGCGTCCTGATCGGGCTGTTACTGCCGGCCGTGCAAGCCGCGCGCGAAGCCGCCCGGCGGGCACAGTGTACTAACAACATCAAGCAATTGTCGTTGGCGCTCTTGCTGCATCACGACAACAAGCAGTGGTTTCCGCCCGGAACGTACAACTACATCGACGTACACACCTCCACGCCTTCGGGCAAGCAGAACCGCCGTTGCTGGATGCACGATACGATGCCCTACTTCGAGTATATGAACCTTTACCAGAAATTCGACGGGTTCATGGAGAGCGGCAAGATCGCTTACGATTTTCCCGAGTGCAGCACGCAAATCCCGACGCTCATGTGTCCCTCCGATTCGGCCAACCCCAAGGTGCAAACGTGGAGCTTCTCGACCCTGGGCGTGCAGGGGCCACCCCCCTCGCTCGATGGAATCGGCGCTAGCCAAGGTTTCTCGGGCAATTACGTCACTTGCGCGGGCAATGGCTATTTCAATCCCGGGCCTCCGGCGTCGCCTCCGGCGTATCGAAACAGCGCGAACCTCTCAGGTATTTTCTTCGCGTTGTCGCAGATTGCCATCAAGGACATCACCGATGGAACCTCCAACACGGCGCTGGTGAGCGAGCTGATTCTCTCGCCGGACATCGACGACGACGACATGCGCGGGCGGTACTACAACTCGTGCGGTGGAGGAACCAACTTCACCACGTTGTATCCGCCCAACACGCCGCTGGCCGACAAAATCAATTGGCTCTCGAAGAACCCGGTACCCCAAGCGCCTGGCTTCTACTGTGCCGGGGGAAGGTGCCTTGGGCAAGACACCTACGTGTCGTCCCGCAGCTATCATCCCGGCGGCGTCAACCTGGCGACTGCCGACGGATCGGTGCATTTTCTCGCCAGCGAGATCGATCCACGTGTGTATGCGGGTTATGGAAGCCGCGGAGGGGGTGAAGTGGGGGCGATCCCATGAACGCGCGACGCCTGACCAACAAGTGCGCAGTCATTGCTGCCCTGTCGATCTCGATGTGCATCGGATGTGCGCGCAGCGACTTGGTCGACGTATCGGGCAACGTCACTTGGAAGGGCGCCCCCGTGCCCGATGGAGAGATCATCTTTTTTCCGTCGGATAAGGCAAAGCCCCCTGCCGCCGGGCGAATTACCGACGGCGCGTACAAGTTCAAGAGCAAGGCGGGAACTATGAAAGTCACGATCGAGGCAGCCCGCTCGACCGGCAAACGCGATCCAGAGTACGGCTTCCTGATCAGCGAGCTGTACATCCCGCCCCGATACAACAAAGACAGCACGCTGTCGGCCGACGTAACGCTGGATGGCGAGAATCGGTTTGATTTTGCATTGACCGATAAGCCCTAGCCGAGCCGGCCGATTGATTTCGAGACCCTTGAACTCATGTTTCAGCCACGGATTGAACACAGCGCGGGCTTCGCCCGGGCAACCCAAGTGGACGGTGGTCAGTGGGTAACGCATGATAAATGGCGGTTCGTGGTTCGATCGCCACTTTTCACTAGCCCAGGCATTCATGCCTGGGTTTTCGACACC
>Ga0163150_10001182_pt1 | contig 45579 bp, 29 predicted proteins | sample OliLakLV19P2IB_FD_148628 | JGI IMG/M metagenome (GOLD analysis project Ga0163150, IMG submission 148628) | Freshwater microbial mat bacterial communities from Lake Vanda, McMurdo Dry Valleys, Antarctica - Oligotrophic Lake LV.19.P2.IB | ecosystem: Environmental > Aquatic > Freshwater > Lake >... | reverse complement strand
CGAACCGCGGCGAAGCCTTCGCCCCGCATGAGGTGGCCGCCGATTCTCCCTCACGCACACCGTGCCTGCGGAGCAGACTCGCACGCCTGGCAAAAAACGTCGACGCCGCCAGCCCGTGTTGCCCGCAAAACGCCGCCACACTGAGCCCGCTCTGGCGATGCACCTCAAAGAGCCGCCGCCACTGACGATCCGTCCTGCGATGTCGATTGATTTTCATCTCAACAGCATGACCACGTCACCGACTCCGTAACAGATGTCGATTGCCGAACGGTTACATTGAGTAACGACCCATTTGATATTCGTGAGTTGCTGTTGTTTGCATCAGCCTTGGAATGACCGCATGCTGCGCTGCCGTAGTAGCCTGTACCTGTTCGTCACCGAGTTTGCGTCTTCCGCCGGCGCCGCGGGTTCATTGCCCCGCTCGTCGCCGTGACAGGTCTTAACACGAATTGAGATCGTTCATTCCTGACGCTTTCATTTCCCGACCTCCGCATGTCGATCCGCACAGAACTTTGAGGAGACCTCGATGGCTAATCTGCGACCCGACGACTCGACGCTACGGGCGATCGCCCGGCCGCTCCTTCTGGCGGTCGCTCTGGCTTGCGCTTGGATGCCAGTCGGTGCGTTCGCCCAGAAAGCATGCGATCGCCTCAATTACGACGAAACCAAGGTCGGCCACTATACGCTTCCTGACCCTCTGCTGGGCAAGGACGGAAAGCGGATCACGGATCCCGCATCCTGGCGAGCCACGCGTCGGAGCGAGATCCTGCGCGACTTTCGCGACCTCATGTACGGTCACACGCCGGAGTTGCCCATCAAGTTGCGGGCAGAAGTCGTCGCTACCCGCAAAGACGCCATCGGGGGGCTGGCGACGCGCACGATCGTCAGGCTGCACCTGTTCGACGATGCAAAGGCGCCTCAAATCGAGCTGATGGTCTACCTCCCCAACAAAAGGACCAAGCCCGCGCCGATGTTTCTCGGCTTGAGCTTCACAGGCAATGCGAGCATTGAAGACGATCCCTCCATCCCGCTGCCGACGGGTTGGATGCGACCTCAGTCGGGCGTCGTGGTCAACAATCGCGCCACCGAAAAGCTGCGCGGCGCCGGCGCGGATGCGTGGTCCATCCAGTTGGCGATCGAGCGGGGTTACGGTGTGGCCACGTTCTACTATGGCGACGTGGAGCCGGATCACATCGAGGGCTGGCGCGATGGAATCCGCGGCTATGCACTCAAACTCGCAGGCCGGACGGAGCGCGCTCCGCACGATTGGGGAGCGCTGGGAGCCTGGGCTTGGGGGCTTAGTCGGGCGATGGACTATCTGGCGACCCTGCCCGAGGTCAACGCAAAGCAGGTCGTCGTCTTCGGGCACTCCCGCTTGGGAAAAACCGCGCTCTGGGCGGGAGCGCAAGACGAGCGGTTTGCAATTGTGATTTCGAACAACAGCGGAGAAGGGGGCGCTGCGCTTGCCCGTCGCAACTACGGAGAAAACATCGCCTGCTCAATCGAGCACGCTTCCTGGCGATACTGCGACCGCTTCCGCGACTGGGTCGGTCGCGAGAACGAACTGCCTTTCGACCAGCACATGCTGCTTGGACTGATCGCTCCGCGCCCGCTCTACGTCGCCAGCGCGACCAAAGACTCGCTGGCCGATCCCAAAGGCGAGTTTCTCTCAGCCGTACACGCGGAGCCGATCTATCGCTTGCTTGGCTTACGTGGTCTTGAGACCTCCACGTGGCCGCCACCAGCGGACAAGCCGATGGGAGACTCAATCGGCTACCACCTGAGGACTGGAAACCACGCTATTACACAGTTCGATTGGCAGGAGTTTCTGCGATTCGCCGATCGTCAGTTCGAGTCGCGGTCCGATGAGAAGCAGTCGCCGTAGTGACCTTCGCAGACGCGCGGCAAGAAGGCCGTGACTCTCGGGCGCGGGTTCTCGGCTCACTGGAGGGTACGCAGTCGTAGACAGCCGCTATTGAAATCCTCAACCGTGACGCCGGTCCGTTCGCGGTAGAATCCTCGCACGGAGGCCGATCATGGGTGATTTCACTCGCCGTCAGTTCGTCAAACGGACCGCCGTGCTCGCCGGCGGGCTGGGGTGCGTCGCGGGCAGGGGTCGGGCTTTCGCCGCGGACGGCCCGCAGGTCAAGCCCGAGGCGCTGGCGCGGCTGGCGGAGCAGGTGAAGGGGCGGGTGGTGTTGCGGGGTGACGCCACGTACGATCGGGCCCGGCGGGTCTTTTACTGGAATCCAAGGACCGAGCGGAAGCCGGTGGCGGTCGTGCAATGCGGGCACGAGGAGGATGCGGTGCGCGCGGTGGAGTTCGCGCGCAGGTGGGACCTGGAGACGGCGGTGCGGTCGGGCGGACACAGTCATCTGGCCTGGGGGAGCTCAAATGGGCTGGTCATCGACCTGTCGCCTCTGAAACAGATCACCATTGATCGGCAGCGGCGGATCGTTGAGGCGCAGGGCGGGGCCACCAGCGGGGAGGTCGCCCGCGCCGCCGGCGAGCACGGCCTCGCGCCGGTGCTGGGCCAGTGCCCCGGCGTGGGCGCCACCGGCGTCACGCTTGGCGGGGGGCTCGGCTGGCTGGCGGGGCGCTACGGGGCCTGCTGTGATCAGCTTCTTTCCACGCGGCTGGTCACCGCCGACGGGAACACGCTGGATGTAAACGCCGAAGCGCAACCCGATCTTTTCTGGGGCATGCGCGGGGCCGGGGCCAATTTCGGCGTGACCACGTCCTTCCAGATGCGTCTGCAATCCGTCGACAAGGTGCTAGGCGGCGAAGTGCATTTCGCCGTGCGGGACGCGCGGGCCGTGCTGCGCGGGTTCCGCGAGCTGATGCGGGAAGCGCCCGATGGCTTTCAGGCGACGCTCAACCTGACGCCGGCCGAGCGAGGCATCTTCATCAGTCTGTGCCACGCGGGCGACGAGAAAGAGGGCGACAAACTGCTGGAGACGATTCGATCGATCGCGAAGCCGACGAAGGAAGCGGTGCGGCGGCAACCGTTCGCGGAGCTCGCCGAGAAAGCGCCCGCGACGAATCCGGGCAACGCGGCAGCGCCGGCGTTCCGCGCGATTCAGACGGTGTGCCGCGACCAACTCACCGACGAGATCATCGACATCTACATCGATCAGCTCGCCCACGCCAGCGCCGACGTGGTCATGGGCCTGAGTCATTACATGCACGGCGAAGTCTGCCGGGTGAAGCCCGAGGCGACCGCCTTTCCCCATCGCGCGGCCCACTCCGTCCACCTGCGCGTTGCCTACAACTGGACCGACGCCAAGGCCAACGATCAACGCTTCGCCTGGGGCGAAGAGTGGCTCCGCCAGTTGCGGCCAAAGTCCGACGAACGGATCTACGCCAACTACCAGACCTACGAAACGAAAGCGGGATCGCCATCGCTGTTCGGCGCGAATTACGACCGATTGCTCGCCCTGAAGAGGAAGCACGACCCAGACAATTTCTTCCGCAGGAACGCGAACATCGCGCAGGCGAGATCGTGACACATGGTGCGCAGAAAAGAAATCGAGGCAATGTTTGGCCCGTTCCTTTTCTCGTTCTCTGTTCCGCGCGATGCAATGCTGACCGCCGGTCACTTCGGCTCCCGCCGCTCCACCCGAATCGGCTTCTCGACGAGGTGCCGGTGGAGCCATTGGATCGCCTTCTCCTTCATCGCGCTTGTGAAGTCGTGAGCGGCTTCTTCGTCCTCAAAGAAATCGAAACGATCGGCGAATTCCTTGTAGCGGGGCCGCATGTCGTCGGCGAACTTGCGGATCGATCGGATGTCGATCCCGCCGTCCTTGGTGCCGTTCAGCAGGAGCAAAGCCTTCGGGACAATGGCATCCATCCTGGCGGGAGTGTTGGAGTCGAGCGACCCAGTCAATTGTTTCAACCGGGGTGTGAACTCGGCGATCTTCGCCTCTTGCTTGGGGCCCGGCTCGATCTTCGTCACGTCCCACCAGAAGTCGACACAGCCGCAGATGGGCATGACCACGGAGATTCTGGCCTCACGCCAGGCGAGGACCATGGTCGTGGCCCCTCCCATCGAAAAGCCCAGCACCGCCACCCGTTGCGGATCGAACTCAGGCCGGCTGGGGAGGTGGTCGAGGATTCTGGAGACATCGTTGGCGGTGTGGTTCACCACGGTCTGGTGCGGCCAGACCCAGTTCTGCTCCCCTTTGATCCCGCCGATGCTGGTAGCGATCGCGCGGTCTCCACTCAGATGGGCATCGATCGCGATCACAGCGTAGCCGCGCTCGGCGAGTTGCCGGTGCCACTCCGCCTGCCAGGATTTGTTGGATCCCATGCCGTGGATGAAGATGACAACGGGAAGCTTTTCCGCCTTCGGTTTGCGGTAGACGTAGGCGGAGACCGGCTCATACGGGTCCCAGCCGGGGAAGAGGACCTTCTCGCGGACGACGTCGTCTTTCTGAACGTCGGTGGCCTTCACCTCAATGGCGGTTACCGGCTGCTGCGCCGCGGCGAATCGGGGCGAAAGAAACCCGATCAGGAGCAAGGCGATGAAGCTCGACGACGCGCGAACCATGGATCGCCAAGAGTTGAATGTTGTCATGGGAAGACCTCACGGGATGAGCAATTCTACTCGGCGGCTCACATCCCCTGCAAGGCATCGACGTGCGAACGCGTCAATCTCCTCGGTCCTCATCGCGCTGATATCAGGTCATACTGTAATGCCGCTTCGAGCGCGTCGAGGAAGTTCTTGCCGCTGGCATAGCGTGAACTATTCTCGCAAAACGCAATCAGCAGGATGCCGAGCGTTACATCTGGCTCCTCCCTTGCAATGAGTGGTGTGTCCGAGCGATGCGGCTGGCAGACTGAGGGCCTTCGAGCCCCGAAAGGAATCAGCATGAGACGGCGAAAACGAACCCTTTCATGTTTGAGCTTGTTCGTGATTGTCCTCACAGCGGCCCTGGGTGTGTCGGCGGCCGATGAATTGACGCCCGCGCCCATCGCCTCCGACGCGACGGTCCGGTACGACTACGACGTCGTTTACGTGCGCGCCCCTCGCGCGAAGAAGGTGCTTTGGGCGAATACGGAACCGCCGACGATCAACCCCCCGGCGGCGGAGTTGATGCTGCTTCGGCCGGATAGCACGCAGGAGGTTCTCGTCGGCGTCGAGCCGCACGAATCAATCGGCGATCCGTTTGTCTCCTACGACGGCAAGGCGGTCTATTTTGCGAAGTATCACCGAGTGACGCCCCTGCGCGGGCAGGACATGGAGGCCGGGTCGGACATCTACCGGGTCGACGTGGCGACGCGCAAGGTCACCCGGCTCACGCACCAGGAGCGGACCCCCAACCGTGGCGCCTTCGATGCGCAGAAACACAAACTGCCCGCGGCGGTTTACAACCTGGGGCCCTGCCCGCTCCCCGGCGGCCGGGTCGTCTTCACCAGCGACCGCAATCAGTATCGCGGCGTGCAGGACCTCGACACGGCACTGCAGCTCTTCGTGATGGATGACGATGGCCGCAACGTCGAGGAGATCGGCCAGCTCAACCTCGGCGGGGCGATGCACCCGGTCGTGCTCAAGGACGGCCGCGTCATGTTCTCCAGCGCGGAGACGCAGGGCATCCGCACCGCGGAGCAATGGGGGATTTGGGTCATCAACCCGGACGGCACCAATTGGGACCCGCTATTCAGCGGATTTGTCGGGGCCAGCACATCAATCCATTTTCAGGCGCAGCTTGGCGGCGGAGATATCGTGGCTGAGTGGTATTACCCCGGCGCGACCACGCAAGGGTTTGGCACGCTGCTGCGCTTCCCGCTGAATGCGGGCAACGAGTACGCGGGCTTCGGTCCGGGCTACACGGAAGACCCGCGCAACCTCCACCGTGCCCGGACCAACGATGTGAAGCAGCGCTACGTGAAGTTCCCCTTCTCGCCGCGCGGCCTGAGCATCCTGACGGAGTTTTGCACGAACGACGATGTCGCGCCCAATGACCACAGCAGCGACCGCGGCAAAGTCACGCACCCCTCGGCTGCGCCGGACCAACACATGCTGCTCGTCTGGTCGCCGCCGGTGGCCAAGGGCAAGCGCGGCAGCTCGCACGAATTCGACAGCGGCATTTATCTGGTGAAGTCCGGCGGGCCGGTGCGCGACCCCGGCGAGATGCTGCTGGTGAAGAACGACGAGGCGTACTTCGAGATGTGGCCGCGGGCACTGGTGCCTTACCAGCGCCTCTACGGCGTGAAGGAGCCCAAGCGGCTGGCGCCGCTGGCGAATGACGGATCGCTCTCAAAGCACCTCCCCGCCGGGTCGCCTTTTGGTTTGGTCGGGACCTCGAGCCTGTACAAGCGCGAGAGCTATCCGCAGGGCGTGGTGCATAAGGGCAGCGTGACCGCAACTTCGCACAAGCCGGGCGACGTGGTGCGGACGTATTTGGAGCAGGGCGGGATCTACAAATCCGATGGGACGAACAATTGGAACAAACAGGGTGCCGATGCAGGGCTATATACGAACGACGACATCTGGGGCATTCGGGTGCTTGCGCTGGAGCCGGTGACCCACAAAGGGCAGTTCCACCCGCAATACGGCCACGCGAGCGGCGGAGCGGTCAGCCACGGGGCGGCCGAACGGATGCGCATCCTGGGCGAGTTCCCGGTGCGAAAGTTCGATGGAGCGCACCAGCCGGTCGATCCCGACGGCAACCCCGACACCAGTTTCCTCGCCAAGATCCCCGCGAACGTCGCGTGGACGTTGCAAACGCTTGATCACCGCGGCATGGTTCTGAACATGGCGCAGACCTGGCATCAGGTCCGGCCAGGCGAGGTGCGTACCAACTGTGGCGGCTGCCACGCCCACAGCCAGCAGCCGACGGCGTTCGAGCAGACCGCGGCGGCGAACGACAGCTTCACGCCGTTCGATCTGACCATCGGGAAGACGCCGCTGTTCACCACGAAGCGGAGTGATGAGTCGAAGCGGAAGTGGGACGTCACGGAGAAGACGGGCGTGCGGTTCGCGGCCGGCGGCGTGGTGAACGTTGAGTATCATCGCGACATCAAGCCAATCTTGCAGCGGAGCTGCGTCGCGTGCCACAGCGGTAAGAGCAGTGAGCCGGCGGGGAATCTCGTGCTCGACGATGAAACGCCGGTGAAAATCAATTTCGCCCGCGCCCCGGTGCCGGGAACCTACGCCCGGCTGGCGGCCGACGAAAGCGCCCGCTTCGGCACGCCGCCCATCGGCGGCGAGTGGCACAACCACAGCCAGGCCTCGCGCTACATCCGCAAGATGCAGTCGCGGCGGAGCCTGCTCGTCTGGAAGATCTTCGGCGAGCGCCTCGATGGCTTCAGCAACGACGACCTGCCCACCGAGACCAAAGCCGGCGACGCATCGACACTCGCGTGGCACGGCAAGCCATTGGAGGCCTCGCGCAAGAACATCGCCATCGCCGACATCGACTTCACCGGTGCCGTGATGCCGCCTCCGGAAGCGGTTGCGGGCACGTACCGTGCTGCCGATGGGACGAAGATCAAAGTCGCGCCGCTGAGTGACGAGGACCGGCTTACCATCGTCCGTTGGATCGATCTCGGTTGCCCGGTCGATCTGGACTTTGATCCCAATCGGCCGGGGGACACGCGCTACGGGTGGCTCCACGATGACCAGCGGCCGACGCTCACGGTCGCCGAGCCCAAAGCAGGCGCTAACCAGGGTCTCAATCGCATCCTGATCGGGATGCACGATGCTGGGACCGGGCTCGATATGCAGACGTTTACGGTAACTGCCGATGTCCCGATCAACGGCCGCCCCGCCGGCGACAACCTCGCCGTTGCGTTCGGTTCGACGGGTCACGGAGTTTATGAACTCAAGCTGTCAGCACCTTTCCAGCAAGGGCAGCAAACGACATTGACCGTGTCAATCAAAGACGGGCAAGGCAACGAAAGCCGCATCGTGCGGACGTTTTCTGTCTTGAAATGACCGTTCCGTTGCCGTGAAACCTCGCGAACCGGTATCGCAATGTGATTCGTTGGATTGACGTCCACGGCCCGTTGCGTACCGACGCTCGCCGATCTGGTAGATGATTTTGCCTTTTGCGCTGTTAAAGTTGCGCCCAACTTTGCCTTTTAGCATTGCGTTCCCGCACCACATCGTTTCCGTTTGGAGCCTTGGACCATGGGTAAGCATCAAGCACTTGCCGTCGCGGTTGTGCTGGCATCTTTCGGTGTGTGCTGCACGGCCCCCGTCGCCGAAGCTGCGACGCCGATCCCGCTCCCGAAGGATCCCAGGCAATTGGTGCTGGAGTGGAATGTCGAGCGGACAGATCTGCCTCAGACTAAGCCCGGCCCGATGCTGACGATCCGTGCCGACGGGCAGGTCACGGTCACGCAGCCGCACGGTGCCGGCAAGCCGGTGGAAGCGAAGCTCACGGTGGCTCAGCTGCAAGAGGTTCTCGCGAGCGTCATCGGCGACGGCGACTTCTTTGCCGTCGACTCCCGCAAGCTTCAAATGGAGGTACAAGCGGCCTGCCGTAAGGCCGGCTTGGCGGTCGACGGTGCCGGTCGATCCAGGACGACGCTGCGCGTCCGCACTGAAGCCAAAGACCATCAGGTGGATTGTATCGATCTCGACGAGCATGGCGATACCTCTCCGGAGGCCGCGCGGTTGGTCGCCATTCATAAACGATTGGAGCGGTTGGTTGCGTGGGCGTACCTCGGCGGCGATACAGGCCTGGTCCAGGCAGTCAAACTTGCCAACGATCACCTGACGCGCGAGCTTCCCGATGTCGCGCCGCTGACCGCCGATGATTTGCTCTCGGCGGTCGAACGCACCAACGGGTCATCGCAGATTATCTTCGAGCGCCGCGGCGTGGCGGCGGATAAGAACCCGTTCTCCTTCGTGCAGGCGATGATTGCGAAGGACATGCCGCAGGCCGAAGCCCGCGTGACGGTACGCGCCTCGCTTGCGACGGCTGAGATCGACAAGGCACAGACCAGGCGGCCGCAGAAAGGGCCATTCAAGCTCGACCCGCCGCCCGTGGCCAGTGACAAGTCCGTGAACTGGGACTATCCAATTGTTTACGTCCGAGCCCCGCGCGATCCAGAGGTTCTACCTCAGTTTGCCAATACCCACCCGCCGACGGTGATGCCGCCCGGCTGCGACTTGGTGATCCTGTATCCGGACGGGCGCGAGGAAATGCTCGTTGAGGCGGGTGAGAAAGAAGCGATTGTCGACCCGTACGTCTCGTTTGATGGCCAGTGGGTCTATTACGCGAAGATGCACGATGTCAGCGAGCACCCCAAGCGTGAATCGCGGGCCGGGTCGGACGTCTTTAAGGTTCACGTGGCCACCCGCAAGATCGTGCAGCTCACGAACCAGCGCGACTTCACACCCAACACGGCGGTGGCACAGCGGGCTCAGGAAATGTATTTGAAGGAGCGCAAGGTATTCAACCTCGGCCCATGTCCGGTGCCCGGTGGGAAAGTCGTCTTCACGAGCGATCGCAACGCCTTCCGAGCCGCCCCGGCTGGAACGCATCACCCGCTCGCGATGCAGTTGTTTGTCATGGATGACGAAGGCGCGAACGTTGAGACGATCGGCCACATGAACCTCGGCGGCGTTCAGCACCCGGTCATCCTGCGAGATGGCCGCATCATCTTCACGACCAATGAGACGCAAGGCCTGCGCGGCGGCTATTTCTTCTGGGGGGTGTGGAGCATGCACCCCGATGGCAGCAACTGGAACCCGCTCGTCAGCGCCTACGACGGCGATGTGTTCCACTTCTACACGCAGCTTTCCGATGAGCGCGTGGTCATGAACAACTATTACCCGGGCGGGCTGACGCGCGGCTTCGGCACTTATCACATGCTGCCCGTCAATGCTCCGGAAGGGCTCGCGTTCGGCCCTGCGTATCAGGGTGATCCCCGCAACCGCACGGGCGTGACCATCAACTCGATGTCGTTCACCCCGTATCGATTCGAGGCGCTCACCGTTTTCGCCACCAAGGACGATGTCCGGCCTAATGCGGCGTTCGGCAAAGTCACTCATCCGTCAGGCGCTCCCGAGAACCACCTGCTCACCGCCTGGGCGACTTCCGCGACGCCGAAAGATGCGGTCAAGGCCCCCGACCAGGCGCGTCCGACCGAGCCGTTTGATAGCGGCCTCTACCTCATCAAGTCGGGCAAGCCCATCAACCAGCCAGGCGAGATGCTGCTGGTCAAAAACGATCCGAAGTTTCATGAACTCTGGCCTCGGGCCCTGGTTCCTTACAGCCGTATCTACGGCATACGCGAACCGAAACACCTCGCCCCCGTGCGCAACGACGGCAAGCTCACCAAGCATTTGCCCGAAGGCGTGCCGTACGGACTCATCGGCACGAGCAGTCTGTACAAGCGGGAAAGTTTCCCTCAGGGCATTGTGCCTGAGGGGAAAGTGACCGCGGAGTTCAACAAGAAATCGGGCTCGACACTGCAGCGCGATCTAGGCGGGGTGTACACCAACGGCCGGAACTGGCTCCAGCAAGGGGCCGACGCGGGTCTCTATAGCAACGATGAAATCCACGCGATCCGCATTGTTGCCACCGAACCGGTGACCATGGCCGGCGGGGGCGACCAGTTGCCCCACCGTGGACACGCGACAAATTTCCAGGACCCCAGCCCGCAGCGCGCTCCCTCCGAGCGGCTCCGCATCCTCGGCGAATTCCCCGTCCGTAAGTTCCTGGACAATAAGCAGCCGATTGATCCGGATGGCAATCCGGATACGAGCTTTGAAGTGAAGATTCCTGCCGACGTGGCTTGGACTTTCCAGACGCTCGACAAGCGCGGCATGGTGCTGAACATGGCCCAGACCTGGCACCAGGTCCGCGCCGGCGAGCGCCGCAACAACTGCGGCGGCTGCCACGCCCACAGCCAGAAGCCGACCGATTTCAACCTGACCGCTGCTGCCAAGGACGACTACGAGCCGTGGGACCTCACCGGCGACAAACGCCCCCTGCTCACCACCAGGCAAAATGACCAGACGGGTAAGCAGTGGGATGTGAACAACGAAACCGGTGTGCGGTATGTGGACAGGGTTGCCAACGTCGAGTACCTGCGCGACATCAAGCCGATCCTCGAACGCAGCTGCGTCGCCTGCCACACCAAAAATGCCGAGGAGCCGCCGGCCAAGCTGGTGCTCGATGCCGACGATGAGACGGTCAACGGTGTGCCCGGCACCTACTACCGCCTGGCCATGGATAAGAAGGGTCAGTACGGCATCCGGCCGCTCACGAAGGAGTGGGGCGGCTACGTGCAGGTGACGCGGTACATCCGCAAGATGCAATCGCGCCGCAGCATCCTCGCGTGGAAGATCTTCGGCGAGCGGCTCGACGGTTTCAAAAATGAAGATCACCCGACGGAAAAAGTGCTGGGCGATCCGGAAACCATCGAGGTCAATGGCGAGCGCCTGCCCAATACACAGCGAAGCATCGAAAGGGTGGACATCGATTTCACCGGCACCATGATGCCACCGCCCGATGCCGTGAAAGAGGGCAAGGTGAAACCGCTGACCGATGAAGACCGGCGGATGATCGTCCGCTGGATTGATCTGGGCTGCCCGATCGATCTGGACTTTGATCCCAAGAATCCGGCGAAGCGCGGCCGCGGCTGGATGTTGGACGACAACCGCCCGACCTTGACGCTTACTTCGCCCGCCCCGGGCAAAAATACCCAGCCGCTTAGCCGAATCGTCATCGGCATGCACGATTATTACACGGGCTTGGACCTCGACAGCTTCACCGTAACCGCAAACTTCGCAATCGACGACATCGCCCCTGGCGAAAACGTGACAAGCAAGTTCAAGCGCAATCCCGCCGGTGTCTGGGAACTGCCGCTAACCAGGCCAATCGCCGCGCTCCAGAACGGGTTGATCAAGGTATCCATCAAGGATCGTGAGGGGAACTTGACGATTATCGAGCGAACGTTCCAGGTCGCGTCGCCTGCAGCCTTTGTCGCCCAAGGTTCCGCGCGAAAAGGTCCGCCACCAGCATATGAAGCTGATTGACATTATCGTCACTCGCCTCAAGGCCGTGCCCGACGGCGACGGCAACATGTTCGACAACACCATGAACCTGCCCGATCCGGACGGCAAGCCCGCCGACATGAGCAAGCCCGTCAAGGTGTTCATCATCATGGGCCAGCCGAACACACTCGAGATGGGCAACGTCAAGGGTGACAAGGCCAGCTCGCTGGAGAAGGCGATCAAGGAGGAAGGCCTGAACCCGTTCATGGTCGATGACGCGGGCAACTGGACCAAGCGCATGGACGTCCGCAACGTGCATACCCAGGGCAGCGGCGGCCCCGAGGGCAGGCGATACGCCGGCAGCTACGAACACGCTCCAAGGCGGAGGTCCAGGCAGCGTTGCGCCTGCCGATCGTCTCGTCTTGCAGGCACCGCTGCCATCACGGAAGCTCCAGCATCCGCTGAATCACCGGCTGCCCGTAGACCGCGCCACCAGTGAGAACGGTGAGGTTGGGCAGGATGCTCGCCTCGCCGGGGCTGTGGGTGTGGCCGCAGAGGGTGGTAATCAGCATTAAAATGGGGTTCTTCCGCACTTTTGGTGAACGGGGCGCGCCGGTCTTGTTTTCGCAAGGTGGACTTCCCCACTCCCGGTGGGCGCGGCGAAAGGACAGCATCATACTGTTCAAGGAGTATCCCATGGCAAGGCGGAAGTTCAATCGTGAGTTCAAGGGGGTGCATGACTGCCCAGTTTCTCCACGTCACTTTCTCCTTGGCCGCAGATACCGCCTCGCTCCATCGCATCGGTCTGGTTCGCGATCTTAATCGTCGTGTCGTCTAGGCACGGGCTTAGGTTCTTCCTCATCGACCAGCCGCACGCCGCAGCCATGCCCTGCCCACACAGGCGAGGTAACCCACCACCGGCCTGCTCGGTCTGCTCAGCCTCACCCTCCTCGCCCGCCGCCGCCGCCTGAGTTCTCTCGCGACCACATCGCGACAACATCCGATAGACGGTTCACCAGCCCCTGGGTATTCGCCCAAGGGCTTTTTCGTGGTGGCACGGGCCGAGGGGGAGGGGTTGGGGCGACATGGCGCACAAGGCCGGCATCGCCGCCGCCACCCGCACAGATGAAATTGCTAATCCCACCCTTTAAGAACGCTCGGCCTACTACGTGCTCATTGGCAGGCGGGGCGAATCACCAGATGTCGGTGCGGACCCTGTCATGAAGCAGCGCCCGTTCGCGGACAATCACATGGCTCGGTAGCGGCGGCGCATCATGAGGCCCGCGATCCCCATCAGGCCCAGCGCGGCGGTGGCGGGTTCGGGGACGGCAGCAGCCGCGACGGCGATGGCCAGGCGGACGTTGTCAAAGTTGACCTGCGAGCCGCCGCCGTTGCCCAGGCGAATCGCCAGCGATCCGCCGGTGACGGTATTGCCGGTGGTAAAGATCAGCGTGGCATCGACGAAGTCGCCGTTGACCAGTGCGGTAGGCGCGGTGATGGATGCGAAGGCAATGCCGCTGTCGAGCAGTGAAAGGAGGTAGGCGGTGTTGGTGGGTTCGTTGAGTGGATCGCCGACGGCGACGGTGAGGACATAGGTCGTGTTGGGCGCGACGAGTCCGAGATCGCTGGTGGTGGTGATCGCCTGCGTACCGCCTTGAACGTATGCGAACTGGAATCCGTCGCCGGTGGCGGGCAAGGGATTATCACCGGTGGTGCCCGCGTATTTGACGTCGTTGGAATCCTGGATGCCGGTCACGAAGGTATTGGCGCCGCCGCTGCCGACCCAGCCGGGGACGGTGGAGAAGTCGCCGGTGAATGCCCCATCATTCAGGTTGGGCAACTCGAAGCTGCCGTTGGCGACGGCAACGGGCACGAAGGTGACGGGTGTGGCTTCGAGGCGGACATTGTCGAAGTTAACCTGCGATCCCCCGCCGTTGCCCAGGCGGATGGCCAGCGGTCCGCCGTTGACTGTCGAACCTGTGAGGAAGGTGAGCGACGCATCGACGAAGGTGCCATTGCTGGGCGCGGTCGGCGCGATGGCGGTGGAGATGGCAGTGCCGTTATCCAGCAGCGCGAGCGTGTAGATGTTGTTGGTGGGTTCATTGAGCGGATCGCCCACCGCCACGGTGAGTTTGTAGAGCGTGTTGGGCGCGACGGCTCCGAGGCTGCTCGTGGTGGTGATGGTGTGATTGCCGCTTTGCACATAAGCGAATTGCAGGCTGTCGCCTGTGCCCGGCAGCGGGTTGTTGCCGGTGGTGCCTGTGTACTTGACGTCGTTGGACTCCTGCACGCCGGTCTGGAAGGCGTTGACACCGCCGCTGCCAGTCCAACCGGTCACGGCAGTGAAGTCCCCGGTGAATAAACCATCGCCCAAGTCCGGATCTTCGAAACTGCTGTTGGTAATCGATACGGGGACTGCCTGGACGCTGCCGGCGGCAACGGCGATGCAGGTTGAAAGCAACGACACGAACATCCACCTGGCACGTTTGAAGCTCAGTGGAATTGCACCAGAACTGAAAGCCGATCAATGACTCGGCCCCGCGACACCCCATTGAGTGTCGATAACAGGGTACACAACAGGCTCGACTGGCTCAACGCGGTCGTGGCATGGGCGCCTCTCACTCCTTCGCGACACAATACAGATACCGTTCGCCGCGCAGATACAACCGCTCACCGTCGGCGACCGGCGGCGCGTACGCCAGGGTCTCCTGTCCCGGCAGCGGCCACCAGCGCTCGAGTTGGGTTTCAATGCGGTTGCGCGCCACCACCTTGTACGCTCCCCCCTGCTCCAGCACCAAGGCAGTGCCCTGGTTGTCCATCACAATCACGTGCTTGCCCACCAGCGTCGGGCTGGCGGCGACCGGGACTGCGTTGTAATGCATCAAGCCGCCCAGCGGCAGCTCCTGGCGGACCACCATTTGCTTGGTCGCCAGCTCGAACACGTACAGCGATTGATAGATGTCGATCTGATACACGAACCCGTTGGCGATCAGCGGCGACGCGGCGGTCCAACGATCGATCCACCCCCCATCCGCCTTGCGGCTCACCTCCGGCGGCGTGTGCAGCCGGGCGACTTCCTTGGGATCCAATACGTCGGCGTCGCCGCCGGTGAAATCGAGCGCCACCAGCGATGTCACGCCGAACTTCGGCAGGTACATCACCTCGCCGAGCATCACAGGCGGCGACCAGCCTTCATCGCCCGTGCCTTCCACGCCGCGCAGGCGGTACAGCAGCGCGCCGTCCGACGGGCGGATCACGTCGCCGCGCTGCGTGACGAAGACGGGCTGCCCGGCAAGGCGTGCGCCTTGGATGGCCGCCACATTGCGGGAGACGCGCTGCTGCGTCCATCGCAGCGCGCCGGTTACGGCGTCCAGGCCGTAGAGACGGTTCATGAACACGCCCAGCACGCCGTCGGCCAGCGCAGGCGAGGAACCGTAGGTCAGAGCGCCAGTATTCAGCCGGGTGATCCAGCGACGATTGCCATCGAGATCAAAGCACGCCACCACACCCATGCCGCACAGCACGTAGACATGTTTGCCGTCGCTCACGGGCGTCGGCATGGTGAAACCGACGATGCCGAAATGGGCTTCGAAGTGGCCGTCGGCGCGGAGCGCAAACTTCTTCTCATCGATGGCGGCCAGCGCCTTGTCGATGCTCACCCGCAGCTTCAGTCGCTTCTCGCGGTCGGTCTCGGCGCGGAGCTGGGCGACCAGCGGGTCAACATCCTTCGCGTAAGCGGGGGTGGCCGCGCGCTCGGCGGCGGGCATCGCTTCGTAATAGTTGATCGCCGCCGACCAGAGTTTCTTCCCGCTGTGCTTGTTCAGACAGATCAGCTCGTCCGGCTCCGCCATGAGAAAGAGGCGGTCGCCCACGATAATCGGCGTCGACGTGCTGCGTGCCGGCAACTCCGCCATCCAGCGGATGTTCTTGCTCTCATATTTCACATCCGGCGGGTCCATGACGCGCATGCAGAACTGCATCGCCTCATGCCCGCCCTGCGCCGGCGTGCTCACCTTCACCAGCAGCCGGTTCCACCCCGGCTTGAGCATGGCCTCAAACCGCGGCGATCGGTCGATGCTGTGCGACAGCTCCAGCCGGCTCACTTGCACGTAGTTGGCCAGCATCGAGTGCCGCTCGGCCTTGCGGTAAACGACCTGGCCATTGACCCACGCCTTGAAGCCGTGCGAATGATCGACGACGACGATCACCTTGCCGCCGCGCGGCGAGTGGATGTAGGTGTGCGCATAGGCGACGCGGTTGCGGGCGAAACCCATGAGCTTGACGAAATCGAGCCAGGGCATCTCCGCGTTGCCGAAGACCATGATGTCATCAGGCGGGACGCTCGCTTCCCTCCAAGTGAGCTCGCCGACCTTGTCGCCGGACCCCGGCGCGGCGCTCGCCTCGCCGCCGAGCGTGTCGCTGTCGAAGTCCTTGACCGAATCGTTCAGCGCGAACGGGCCGATCACGAGCCAATGGCGCAGCAACCCCTTCTCGACGGGCGCGGCTTCGCCAGGTGCTTCACCGTCCGGCTTGCCCGCGCTGCATAGCATGCCCTCCATCGCGCCGCGCGCGAGGCGCGACCACTCGACCGGCGCGGTCGCCTCCGGCCACAAGCCCGTCGCATTGCCGCGCCAACCGCTGGTGGGCCCCGCGGGGCCGGCGAATGCGCTGACGGCGACGCACAGGCACAGTGTCAAACCGCCGAGGCGCAGGGTGGGCATGTTGGAAACTCACAGAGGTTCTGGCAGCAACCATATCATCAACCCGAAACCGAGAATTTGACGCCCGGCTTACCGCACTCGGGGGCGCCAGCACGACACGCATGTCGTCGCCCCTTGGAGCTTGTGCAGGAGCCGCGGCAGGCCTTCGGCGATGAGTCATGTCAGTTGGGCTTCGTGTCGGCCTTCGCCTTGACGGCCGCGTCGAGGGCGGCCGTTTCGCGCTTCAGGGCCTCGCGCCACATCTTTTCGTTCTTCTCAACTCGCTCGCGTCGTTCGCCAGCCGCTGTGCCGTGAGTTGTCGAGGCCTTTGCGAAACGCGGCGACGCGGTTGCTCACACAATCTCGGCCGCTGCGGCGGCCCCTTTTACTTGAGTTTTCATCTGCTTATCTGGTTTGCGTGAGCAATTCCAACGCTGCTCCATTACGGCTCCAGAGACGGTGCGATCATCACGCTGAGCTGGCCGGCGTGCCATCGCTCCCGCCATCTACGTCATCATATCTTGACCATAGACAAAAATCAATAAATTATTATTGTTTTTTATAAGATTTCCTCGTCCCGAAGTCGCTGCCTTGTCCGGGTCGCGAGCACCATCATCGCCGCCACCCGCCTTTTACAAGTCGCGCGCCGTAGACGCCGCCCTTCATGATGACGATCGCGAGGGAGCCGTTCGAACCGGGAGCATTCTCTATTGATCCAACGTAGTGTTCGCCGCGGCGTACCCTCGCAGCCCGTGAGGGGGAGGCAGGCGCCGAGCAGGCCCGCGACCACGGGTGTGGGTTGCTCAAATCGGGCTCCGATGTCCTGATGTCCTAACTGTCCTACTTAAAACTAGAAATAGGAAAAGAAGAGCATGAATATAAATAGAGCGGTAGAGAAGGATCGAATTGAAAGGACAGTCAGGACAGCACTACCGGGAAGACAACCACACCCGCGTGGTTGCCGGATCAAGGTGGTAACACACACCGCCGATGGCTACGGCCACGACGAAAGCTTCTTCCTCAAAAGACCAACTCGAGGACTGTCACCGAGGTTAACCAGATTTTTGCCAGCGCCGAGGGTTTGGTCCCCGCAAACATGAGAATGGTCAGAATTCAGATGTTCGCGGGCGTACACCGATGCAGCCCAAGGCTCACCTTATGTGATAGGCATGAATCCGATGGTGCACTTCGGCAGGTGGTCAGGGTCTGATGCGGGTAACCCTGCAGCGGCGAGTCAGGTAGGGCCAGCGTGGTGAGACGCCCCCTCGCAGCCAGCACAAATTGACTTGCCAGCGGGCAGCGACGCGCTGTGCTCTCACAGGTTGGAAGAGTTCTTCATACATGAAAAAATCAACGCCGCTCACTTCTGCACGGAGGCGAGTACGGAATGGAGCCGCGAAAACGCACCTCGACGGGGGTTGCAACACTCATTTTCCGTTATTCGGATAGAGGGCCGCTGCGCTCGCGGCGGCATCGTCGAGGAGCAACCCATGTTCACGCGCGTGCTGACGGACCTTGAGGGGCGGTTGGGGAGGCGAATGAAGACGCAGGTGCAGGGCAGCCTGGTTCCGCCGGCGACCTGGCGGGGCGACAGGCCGCAGTGGGCGCGGCTGGTCGCGCATGCACGACTCTATGCCACCTGCCGGGCGGTGTACTTCAGGAACGCCGGATGTTCGGAGTCGGTGATGGCGCGGCTGTTTGACGACCTGGCGAAGACAGCGGAACTGATTGGGCGCGGCGATTCGCTGTACACGCTGTCGGTTTGGCTCAACTCGGCGGAGGTGCGGCCGCATCCCGACGCCAAGGTGCTGCGCAACCTCATCCACATCATCGAGTCGCTGGATCTGTTCTAAACGGGGCAAGTTCACCGACCCGAATGAGTAGCCCGGTATTCGGTGGGACTGATGCCGATGAGGCGGTGGAAGGTGGAGGTGAAATGTCCGTGGCTGGCGAAGCCGGTGCGGGCGGCGATCGAGCCGATGGGCACGCGGGCGGCGCGGAGGAGCCACTTGGAGATCTGCATCTGGCGGCGCATGAGGTACTGCTTGGGCGTGACGCCGATGAGCCTGGCGAACAGCCGGTGGAAGTGGAACGGGCTCATGTGCACGTGCTTGGCGATCTGGACGAGCGGCGGCGTCTCCGCGTAGTGGTCGTGCATAAACGCCACGGCCGCGGCGATGCGCTCATCGTCGATCAGCCCGACGGCAGGCAATTCATCTTCCGCCGATGGCCGCAGCTCCAGGTACCACTGCGTCGAGCCCGGCATCACCGCGCGGCGGCGGAACATCACCCAGCGATCCCGGCCGCCGATCGTCGCGACGAAGTCGTGCGTCTGCTCCTCCTTCAAAGCCGGCACGCGCTGCTCCAGCACGAGTTTCAGGTTGATCACGAGCTCATCGACCAGGCGCGGCTCGCGCAGGAGATTCTCGCGGATGCCGAGGTCGGGCAGGATGAGTCGGTCATCGTGCCCTAAGAGCACACGGCCTAGTCCGACTTCCGTTGGTGCGACGTATTCGCACTGCCACTGACGCAGCAGCACCACCGCCTGCTCGCGATCGTTCGTCGTGAAGATGGAGCTCTTGCGTCCGAGCACCAGCCACCAGGCCCGGCGGTCCTGGTGCGGCTCGAGCACGCCGACGACGAGGCTGTGGAAATCACTAAGCCAGGCGGGCACGCCCTTGTCGCCGCGAACGGTGGTAAGGCTCCCTTGGTGGCCGAAGCCGGCGGTAATTCTGTCGAGGCTTCCAGCGCTCCCTAGAGAGCGCGCGACCGCCGCGGGCGTGAAGCCTTGCGTCGCAAGAATCTCATCGGACTGGATACCGGCGGGGTCGCCAACGGCCACTAGAAACGCGTCGCACTTGAGCTTCGCCTGGATGTGTTTGAAGCAAGCCTTCGCCGATGAACTCCAGGGTTCACAGGACGTGACGTTGTGCGACGAAGAGCTGCGCGTGGCGGCATCGAGAAGGAGCATAAAGAGCCTCGGTAAGTTAGACCCCCGTCCCGGAACGATGAACTCGAAGCCAATCGGGCGGTGACAATAGTCACTGCGGGAAGATCAGGCCAATCGCATCGAGCCCGTCACCGGCCCGGCCGCGAAGTCCGACCGCTGCTGCACCGGCACCTGTGATTTGTGTGTCCCCTCGCTTCCCGCCCAGCCAAGGACTGATGTAGGTCTCGCCGGTTTCGAGGTCAACAAAGTGCAGCGCCAAGCCATCGATGCGCTGGCCCCATCCGAGCGTCATCCCGCAGACCGCCCAGCCGTCGGCGGCAACGGCCACCACCATGTCGTCGGTCCTGCGGCCATGAATCGCGCCCTCGACAACGCCCTCTTCCGTGCGAAACAGGGGTTGTACACCGGTAATGACTTTGTGCTCGGAGAGAAACCCCTTCCAGACCCGCAGCCCTACCAGGTGGCCGTCGCGTTTGTCGGTGAATGGAGCGCCGCCAGAGTTCCCCAGGACTTCGTTCACATTGGGTCTATCCGTCAGCGCCGCCGGGGTGACGGCGAGCGGGGGCGGCGCCGATGTCGTTGTTGACGACGGCGATGGCATTGTCGATGGCAAACTTGCGACCGGCACCGCCGGCGATGGCGGCTCGTTCGATTGCCCGGCGTTCGTCAGCAGAACAATGATCGCCGTCACGACTGCGACCGCCGCCGATGCGGCCCACAGGCGGTTGGTCGTTTTCACGGGGCGCTTGGGCCGATTGTCCGCCAGGTAGAGGCGCAACGATCGCGACAGGTCGCCTGATGATGCGAAGCGCTGCCGCTGATCGATGGCAATCGCCCGCAGAACAATCGCATCCAGTCGGGCATCAATCCATGGTGCGGCGGCGCACGGGCCTTCGGGTTGCCTGGCCTTGCTCGGTGCATCCCGCTGGCCGCGCACAATCTCATCGAGTACTTCAACCGTTGACCCGCGCGTCTTAAACGGGAACGAACCCGTGAGCATGTAATAGAGCAGCATGCCTAGCGAATAGACATCGCTCTGGGCGCCGACCTGAACGTGCCGGCCCTCGGCCTGCTCCGGGCTCGCCCAGGGAATCGATCCGACGAACTGGCCGGTGGTGGTCACGGTGATGTCCGATCCGGCTTCCTTTTCTCCGGCGTTGCGCGCGAGCCCGAAGTCGAGGATGCGCGGGTTGCCGTGACGGTCGATGCGGATGTTCGAGGGCTTCAGGTCGCGGTGCGTCACCTGCTTTTCGTGCGCCGCGCCGATGGCCTCGGTGATCTTCAGGAATAACCCAAGGAGCGCCTCGGGCGTTTCGCGCACCTGCGGGTGGGACGACATGTAGTCATCCAGCGGCTGACCCTCGACGTAATCCATCACCATGTACGCGAGGCCGGTGCTCGTGCGGCCACGGTCCATGATCCGCACGATGAACGGGTGCTCGAGTGCCGCCAAAACGTCGGACTCGCGCTGGAAACGGGCCCGCTCCGCGTCGCTCGCCAGGACGCCGCCCCAGAGGATTTTGACCGCTACTCGGCGGTTGGTCTTCTCGTGGACGCCGCCGTAGAGGGCGCCCTGAGCACCGTGATTGATGCGGGTGAGGTCGCGGTAGCCGGCAATGACCAGTTGGAACTCATCATCCACCGGCGCATTGTCCTGGCCGATGGTCGTTCCCATGTCATCGCTTCCGCCCGGTGTTTCGCTCGCGACCCCCTGGTCGCCGGCCGACGCCTGCCGTGCCGCCCGCAGCGCATTGGCAAGCAGCGCCGGGTTTGGTTCGCTGTCGCGATGATCCCCGGCATGACGCGCGACCAACTCGCTGACGAGCTTGTCGATCTCCTCCGCCGGCGGGATGGATTCGTCGTGCCCCATGTCTGCTTTCAAGTGGCGCTGAGGAAACGTGACCCGCTCCCCATCGACGCCCGCAGCGACTCCATGGCCCGCTCACACAGGTGCTCGACCGACTTCGCAGTGCGGTTCATCAGTTGAGCGGTCTCCGCAACTGTGCGACCGTCGATGAATCGGTGCTGGATCGCAGCCCGGTAGTCTTCCTTCAGCCGGGCAATGGCCACCCGCATGCAACCGACCGCCTCGTCGGTCGCGGCGATCCGGCTCGGACTCTTCGTCGGCGACGACACCTGATCGAAGATCGCCACCAGCGAATCCCGGCTCCATCCGCCCTGGCCGGTGGCCCGGGTCATGCCGCCGCCGCGCTTGAGCGCCTTGGCAATGCGCACCGCATCGGCGAGCTTGTTGTAAGCGATCGTCGCCATCCACCGAAGCACCGCGTTCTCGCCGACCGGCTTGAAGCCGGCGATATTCTTATAAGCCTCGATCATGGTTTCTTGAACGATGTCATCGATCGCCGCGAGAGGATATTCGCTGGTCCCCATCACCTTCCGCACCACCTTGCAAAGGGCGCTGAAGTTCTGGCGAAGCAGTTCCTCCGTTGCATCGCCGTCTCCTTGCGCCGCCCGCTCGATCAGCACCAACTCGTCAGCCGCCGTTGACGTCATCTGTCGTTCTCCAGGTGCTCCCGGGTGGATCCCGGTGGCTTCTCTCTCCGGCTATGCTCCCCACGCAGGGAATGTGGTAGCCGGTGACCATCGTAATCAAAGTTCTAAAATAAAGCGGGGATTAAATCACTCGTTCTCCGTTATTGAAGCGCGTTCCCGCCCGTTCATGGGGACACGGGCTGTCACAGTCGGGGTGACGGCCTGTCCATCTCGCGTTGAACCTCCCGGAACATCAAGGACCGATTATGAGCGAACAAAGCGAACCATCGCCATCGCCATCCCCCAGCCCAAGTCCATCTCCGAGCCCGAGTCCATCTCCAAGCCCGAGCCCGTCTCCCAGCCCAAGTCCATCACCGAGCCCGAGTCCATCACCGAGCCCGAGTCCATCTCCAAGCCCGAGCCCGTCTCCCAGCCCGAGTCCATCTCCAAGCCCGAGTCCATCTCCGAGCCCAAGTCCATCACCGAGCCCGAGTCCATCACCGAGCCCGAGTCCATCACCGAGCCCGAGTCCATCTCCGAGCCCAAGTCCATCACCAAGCCCGAGTCCATCACCGAGCCCGAGCCCATCACCGAGCCCAAGTCCATCACCGAGTCCAAGTCCGCAGTTGTGACTCGAATGCCACCGATGAAGGACCCGCATGACCTTCCTTTCACAATTTGATCTTCAATTCGGGCCCCGGCTGGCGCTGCCGGACCGGCCCCGACACGAATCGTTCCGAGCCATGTTTGCGTGGCTGGAGGAGCATTGCCAGGCCCCCTACACGATCATGGAGACGGGATGCGTGCGGAAGGCCGATGCATGGTCCGACGGCATGAGCACGGTCCTCTTTGATCAATTCCTCCGCGTCCATGGCGGGCAACTTATCTCCATCGATCGAAGCGAGGAGCATTGCAGAATCGCACGCACCCTGGTGAACGGCCACAGCCGAATCATCAACGGCGACAGCGTGGAGACACTCCATCGGTTCGCGGCCGACCCCGGTTCGACTGCGCCCGACCTGCTCTATCTCGACTCGATGGACGTGGACTGAACCAACCCGCACGACTCGGCGCTGCATCATCTGAAGGAACTCTGCGCCATCATGCCGATGCTCGATGGCTGCCTTCTCGTCGTCGACGACCACAAACGTGATGGCGTCCTTGGCAAGGCAAGCTACATCTGCGAACTCATGCACCAGATCGGCGCAACCCCCCTCTTTGACGATTACCAGATCGGATGGGTGCTGCCGAAGCGCCCCTCGCGCGAAGCCAACAGATTGGACGCCGCTGCGGTTGGCGTTTCAAAACCGCCCCCGCGTAAGCTTGTCCTCAGGAATCATTGCAGCCCAGGCGATGTGCTGATGCTCACGGCCGCGATCCGCGATCTGCACAAGGCGTACCCCGAGCAGTTCCTTACCGCCATCGACACCTGCTTCCCCGATCTCTGGCGGCCTAATCCTTACGTCACCAGCTTCGACACCTCAGCCGATGACGTGCAGGTGATCGACTTCGGCCGGCCGCCCCTCCTCGATCAGTGCCACACATCACCCCGGCACTACATTGAGTCGGGCCACGACCTTTTGCAGCGCGTCCTGGGCCGGCCGGTACCGCTCACGCGCTTCGCTCCCGACATCCATCTGACTGACGCAGAGAAAAGCACACCGCCGGCTGGTTTGTCGAAGCCCTACTGGGTGATCGTGGCCGGTGGCAAGCGCGACGTCACCGTGAAGTGGTGGCCTTCGTCGTACTACCAGCGCATCGTCGACCATTTCGCCGGTGCCGTCACCTTCGTCCAGGTCGGCAGTGCCGGCGACCACCATCCCTCGCTCACCGGCGTCACCGACCTCATTGGCAAGACGGACCTGCGTGAGCTCGCTCTACTGATCCATCACAGCGACGGCGTCCTCTGCCCCGTCACTTGCGCCATGCACATGGCGGCCGCGTTCGACAAGCCGTGCGTCGTCATCGCCGGCGGGAGGGAGCCTGCCCACTGGGAGATGTATCCGGGCCACGCGTTCCTGCACACCATCGGACAGCTGTCCTGCTGCCGACAGACCGGGTGCTGGAAGGCGCGCATCGAGCCGCTGGGCGATGGCGATCACGATCGCGACAACAACCTTTGCCTCCAGCCTGCGTCGGCCGACTCGCTCGCGGGTGTTCCGGGTGACCGCAGCGAGCCGGCCGCGCAGTGCATGGCGATGATTACGCCCGATGAGGTGTGTCGTCACATCGAGCGGTATCGCGGCGAACTGAATGGCGTGCCGCTGCTGCTCACGCCCGCCACTTCCGCCCGGCTCATGGATCGGGCCGCGAGCGCGGTCGCGCCTTACCCGCCGCGGTACGAAGGTCGCGGCATCGTCATTCCCGGCGGCGGCAGGTATTTTCAGCAGGCCTGGGTCTGCATCCACATGCTGCGTCACATCGGCTGCACGCTACCAATTGAGCTCTGGCACTTGGGGCCACAAGAGATGACGGATGACTGGCGCGAGGCGCTTGCCCCCCTGGGCGTTACCTGCGTCGATGCCCTCGAGGTCCGCAAACAGCAGCCGGTGCGCATCCTCAATGGCTGGGAGCTCAAACCTTTCGCCATCCTGCACAGCCGCTTCAAAGAGGTGCTGATGCTGGATGCCGACAACGTCCCGATCGTCGATCCGACATTCCTGTTCGACTCGCCGCAGTTCAAAGTACACGGCGCCATCTTCTGGCCCGATTACGGCCGCCTGGCCCGCGACCGTTCAATCTGGTCGCTCACCGGCATCACCTACCGCGACGAGCCTGAGTTCGAGAGCGGACAGATCGTCGTGGACAAAGAGCGCTGCTGGGGGCCGCTGAGCCTCGCCATGTGGATGAACGAGCACAGCGACTTCTGGTACGGCCCGATCCACGGCGACAAAGAGACCTTCCACCTCGCCTGGCGCAAGCTCGGCCTCGATTACGCCATGCCCACGACGCCGATCGAGTCCCTCGACGGCGTCATGTGCCAGCACGACTTCGATGGCCGGCGCATCTTCCAGCACCGCAACATGCACAAGTGGCGGATTGACGCCCCGAACAAAGCAATCGCGGGCTTCAACTTCGACGACGAGTGTCGGAGCTATCTCAGGCAGTTGCAACTGCGCCTGCCGGCCGAAGCGCGTCCATTCGATGATGACGCTGCCGATGGCGAGGCCCAGGCGCTCGCGAAGCGACTATGCAAATCGCGCTGGCTGTATCGCCGCGTCGGGCACGACGAGCGCCGCCTGGCTTTCGACACCACCGGCTTCATCGCCGAGGGTGCCGCGGGCTGCGAACGGTGTTGGAACCTCGTCCGCAACAACGCCGGCGAGTGGACCCTCTCCATCAGTGCTGACAGTCGCGTCACATGCACTCTGATGCAGAACGGCGAAGGCTGGTCCGGACGCTGGGAGCGGCACGAAAAGATGCCGGTCGAGCTTTTACCGATGCACGATGAGCACTGAACACGACAAATTCAACTGTTGGCGGGGAACTTGACCTTCTAAACCCGTTATTGGATTGGGCCCCTGCCGCGCCACTGTTGGACCCCCCGGTGCGGTGGGGGTCTTTTCTATGAAGCCGGACCTGTCAAGTCGGATTCGGCAGGATGCGTAGCAAGCACTCCGATTCATTTCCTTTCAGATTTGCCTCCCCGGACCGGCCGCGCGCCGGTGCCGGTGGAATGCCTGAAGAAGGACCGGTTGCTGACGTTCTACGACTTCCCGGCCCAGCACTGGACGCACGTTTGCCCGACAAATCCGATCGAGTCGGCCGTCGCGACGGTGCGGCTGCGTCACTGACAAGACCAAAGGCAACGGCAGCAAGAAGGCCTGCCTCGCGATGGTGTTCACCTGATCCAAGGCGTGAAGTTTGTCGACGGAGAGAAGAGGATCAAGGCCGCCTGATCATGCGGATCCCGTCCACAGGATTTGACGGACCGGTAAATACCCGCGACTTTTTGCCGGTTGACCATACCCCAATCGCACAGCACCACAGACACCGGCAGTCCCCGGCACTTGCGGGCCGTTGACTTCATCGGTGTCGGCTGGATGATGGGGAAGATGTCGACTGCGGACCCAAGCTTCTCCCAGGCCTACTTTGCCCACAGCCTGCCAAGCCAACCGTGTAGTCAATGGGAGTTGCTAAGCACCCATCTCGCCGAGGTAGCTGACATGGCGGGCCAATTTGCTGGTGTTTTTGGCGCCTCCTCTTGGGGCGCGACGCTCGGGTTGTGGCACGATGTGGGAAAGTACTCCAAGGCGTTTCAGGACTATCTAAGAGGTCGTCCGGACCTGGCCGGCGAGGATGCCGATGCGGCAGGACGCGTGGATCACAGCACCGCCGGCGCCCAGCATGCGATGAAAGTTCTAAAGGAGCCGGATCTGATCGCGGTGCGACTGCTGGCATGCTGCATCGCGGGGCATCACAGCGGGTTGCTCGACAGCGGGTCGGAAGCGAAGGCCGATGAGCGGGGCAATCTCGCTCATCGCTTGAAGAAGACGATCGAACCGTGGAACGCGGCACCGGGAGAGCTACTGGCCGCGCCGACTCTCCCGGCTCCGCCGTTCACTTGGATGTTCCATGATGGCGGGTTTCAGCTCGCCATGTTCGGCCGCATGCTCTTCTCGTGCCTGGTTGATGCGGATTTCCTATGCACCGAGCGCTTCATGGAACGAGCGAGAACCGAGGCGCGGCGATCAGCGCCGCCGAAATGGGATGAATGGGCCCGTCGCGCCGACCGGTATGTTTCCGACATGCAACGCTCCGCCACCGCCGATACATGCGCAAATGTGCCGCATTCATCTGTAAACGAGCACCGTGCCCATGTCTACCGCCGCTGCACCGAAGCCGCCGTGTTGAAGCCTGGATTCTTTTCGCTGACGGTTCCCACCGGCGGAGGCAAGACGCTCGCGAGCTTCGCCTTCGCTCTCAAGCATGCCGCCCAACACGGGCTAGGCCGGATCATCTATGCACTGCCTTACACCAGCATCATCGAGCAGAACGTGAAAGTGCTGCGCGGCGTGCTGGGAGATGACGGCAGCCAGGTTCTTGAACATCACAGCAATCTTGACCCCGAAAAGGAAACTTACTGGGGCCGGCTCGCCTCGGAAAACTGGGACGCTCCCGTCGTCGTCACGACCAACGTGCAGCTTCTCGAATCGCTCTTCGCCAACCGCACCTCGCGCTGCCGTAAGCTGCATCGATTAGCGCGAAGTGTGATCATTTTGGATGAAGCACAGTCGCTGCCGGTGGACCTGCTGCGGCCATGTCTGGCAGCGCTGGCGGAACTGGTGCGCAACTACGGCGCGACGATCGTGCTCTGCACCGCCACGCAACCGGCGATCGTGAAACGCGAAGGATTCGCCATCGGCCTGGAGCATGTGACGGAGATCATTGACCAGCCACAGGCCTTGTATGAAGCGTTGCGCCGCGTGGACGTGAAGTATGTGGATGAATTATCCCCGGCGGCGCTGGCGGATCGCCTCGCGGAACTGCCGCAGGCGCTCTGCATCGTCGACACACGCAACCGCGCCGCGGAACTCTTCAAACTCGTCCGCGAGCGCGGCGTCGAGGCGATCCATCTCAGCGCCGCGATGTGCCCCGCGCATCGCTCCCCGCTAATCGACCGCATCAAGGCGATGCTGAAAGCCGGCCAGCCTTGCCGCGTGATCAGTACGCAGCTCATCGAAGCGGGCGTCGATGTCGATTCCCGCGCGGGGGCGTGGATTGAAACCCACAGGCGAGCGGCGAGCTCTTCCCGCCCCAAGGTCGCCCCCCGCGCGGGGGCGTGGATTGAAACAGCGCGAAACCCGGCACCCGCGCCGAAGCCATCGTCGCCCCCCGCGCGGGGGCGTGGATTGAAACTTCGCCACCGTGCGGCGTCGCGTCAGAAGAAACGTCGCCCCCCGCGCGGGGGCGTGGATTGAAACTCGCCGACCGTGCCGTAGGTGTAGGTCGCGCCTTGTCGCCCCCCGCGCGGGGGCGTGGATTGAAACATTGAAAGGGTTGCCCAGTTGGAAGAGGCGAACGCGTCGCCCCCCGCGCGGGGGCGTGGATTGAAACTTGTCGAAGCGGGTGACGCCGCGGCCGATGACCCGTCGCCCCCCGCGCGGGGGCGTGGATTGAAACACGTAGAAGTCGTTGTTGGCATTGACGGCGGCGGTATCGGCGTTGTCGGCGAGGTCCGCCGGGTGCTGCTCGCACAGGTCCTGCCAGATGCGCGTGGCGCTGAGCCCCAGTTCCACGCCCGCCACGATCGCTGCGTGATGCGCACGGCAGGCGCTCATCGAGCGCGGCGGCGCACCGGTAGGCGCGTCCGCCCCAAACCTTCCGGGGGGAGCCTCGCCGGCGATTGAGGCGCTCCGGCCAGCGTCCATCTCAGGGGGCGCGCTCCCGGAGGTGGCCGGTTCCGCACCGAAGGAGCCGGTGGGCGCTTTGGCCGGTTTTGCGCCCACGCCCTCGACATCGCCAGTGGGCGCTGGCCGGGTGGCCGGATCTGGCCCGGGCGGATCCCCGCCGCGGCGGACATAGTTGCCCACCGTCTCGCGATGAACGCCCAGCTCCCGAGCGATCCGCCGGCAGGACCAGCCACGCCCGTACAACGTCAGAATCGAATGAATCTCGGCCACTCGCAGTCGATTCGCCATCGAAGGTCTCCAGCTGGAAAGCCGGTGAACTTACGGGACGAACCCCTTCACGAGTGGCCGGTTTTGAAAGCGCCCGGAGGTGGCCGGTTTTCAGGTTCTTCCGCACATTTGGTGAAGCTACGCAAGCTGCAGTGCTCACTCACAGTTTCCAGCCCCAACCATCGGTGGGTTTCACCAAAAGAGCAGAACCGGTTTTCAGCTCCCGATGACATGTTCACGAAAAACGACCGGATCAGCTCCTCCGCCCTCACCCGAGCCTGCTCAAGCGCGGCGGGTTCGCTGGCCGCCATGAAGAACGCGAGTTGGGCCTCCTTCATCGCACGGCCCACAGCGGGCCACGCTCCCGTCCTCGCTCTCAGCCTTGGCCAGGTGGAACTGCCCGTCGCTGTCACGCTTGGCAGTGCACTACAAGACGCCGTTGTTCTCTCCGAGCGGACGCGGTAGCCTTGGCCCTCGATGAGGTGTCGGACGGCCTTGTTGTGGATGGAGATGTCGCGGAACATTGGATGCGCCATCATTGGGATCGTTAGGGCAGAACCACGGGCGTCATCCGAACGGCCGTCTTCGAGCACGAACACCGCAGGTACGCTGCGTCCGGCGATGTATTCCGCGCGACGTCCCCGCAGTTCGACGGGTCATCGCGGCGATGAGCGCAAGTGTTCGCTCGCCAAACAACCGGACAGCGTGTATTCGGTGGCATAGTCGTGTTGCAATGGAACGCTGGCCAGCGCTGTAGCGGCGTCATAGTCTCTCGAGAGGACGATCACATAGAAGAGATTGGTCCGCATCGTTGTCACCCGCGAACATCTGATTTCTGACCTTTCCCCTTTTGATGCGCCGGCGAGCGACCCCGGAGCTGACGACAATCTGGTCAACCTAGCCTGTCTCGCCGCGGTGGATCCGGGCCAAAATTTTCAGGGTCTGCAGAAATGTGCATTGACCCTGTCGAAGCGCTGGCCCAAGGTGCGTCGAGGTCGAAGGTCTCGCGCAGACCGCTGGCCGGGGGCGTTGAGCCAGACGGATTTGTCACCGAGGATTTGCTCAGCGTCACAGCAATGCGTTGTCGCTGGCCCTGAAATCGAACTTGATTGCCGCACCGCCAGCGGGGCAGCGGCGACCCCGGACCATGTTACCTGTAAAAGCGCAAGGTGACTTAGGCGTTCATGGGGCGGGAAATGTTTTTCAGGGGTCTTGATAATTGTTAAAATTCGTATCGGAAACGTGCAAAACACCACGGCGGGTTGCAAACGGGTGCGCAAGTATTCGCGATAATGCATTGAGGTGCATTAAATGACGTCGAGATGCACCGCCTTCCATCGCGGAGGAAGCACGCGATACGTATTCTGGAGCCTCGATCATGGTATTGCCGAACGTGCGGACCATGTTGACGTACAAGCAGGTCGCGGAGCACTTGCAGTTGTCGGAGCGGACGGTGGCCACCCTGGTGAAGATGCAGCAGTTGCGCTGCGTGCGGTTGAGCGGTAGCGTCCGTGTTGATCCTGTTGACCTGAACGACTTCATCGAGCGGTCCAAGAGCTCCAACTAATCCACGAACTGGGGGAATGCCATGGCATCGATCACTTTCGAAAGCAACGGGCGTCGCACGATCCAGTTCGTGGGCAAAGACGGCAAGCGGCGAAGCGTTCGCCTGGGGAAGGTCAACTCGAATACCGCGGAGGCGATCAAGGTCAAAGTGGAGAGGCTGGTCGCAAGCAGCATCACCGGCCACTCCCTTGATAGTGAAACCGCGCGGTGGGTAACCGGCCTGGAAAGTCCCCTTTACACCAAGCTGGCATCTGTCGGTCTTGTCCCTCAGCGGGAGAGCATCGTCCTGGGTCCATTTCTGTCGGCATACATCGACGGCAGGGTGGACACGAAAGCATCCACACGCCTTTTTCTCGATCGGGTTCGCAAGCATTTGTTGGCGTTCTTCAAAGTGGACAGGTCGCTTCGATCAATCACGCCCGGCGACGCTGATCAATGGCGACTCCACCTCATCAGCTCTGGACTCGCCGACAACACGGTCCGTCGGCACTGCGGCATCGCCAAGCAGTTCTTCAACGCAGCGTGCCGCAAGGAGCTGATCGCGGCCAATCCGTTTGGTGACCTCCCTTGTTCGGTGCGAGGCGTGACGTCGAAGTTCTACTTTCTGAGCCGGGACGACACCGACAAGATCCTTGCCGCCTGCCCGGACGCACAGTGGCGGCTCCTCTTCGCGCTGTGCCGCTACGGTGGCCTGCGGTGCCCCAGCGAACCACTGGCCCTCACTTGGCAGCACATCGACTGGGAGCGAAACCGGATTACCGTCCCGAGCCCGAAGACGGAACACCACCTTGGCGGTGAGTCGAGACAGATCCCGCTATTCCCTGAACTGCTCGCGCCCCTGCGCGAGGTGTTCGAGGCAGCCCCGCCGGGCACCTCGTTTGTGATCACCCGGTACCGGGACGTGAACTCCAACCTTCGGACGCAGTTGAATCGCATCATCCGCAACGCGGGGCTCAAACCTTGGCCGAAGCTCTTTCAGAACCTGCGCTCGACGCGAGAGACGGAACTGGCGGACCAGTTTCCGCAGCACGTGGTCTGCGCCTGGATCGGCAACTCGCAGATTGTCGCCGCCAAGCACTACCTGCAGGTCACCGACGATCACTTCGCGGCGGGCGCCGCTGATTCCGCTCCGAAAAAAGCGGTGCGAAATCCGGTGCAGCAACCCCCTGCAACCGATGAAAGCGACCTGCAAACCACGAATGACGAAAATGAAAAAACCCCTGATTTGCAGGGGTTTTCAGGCGATTGCAAGAATCTGCAATCGGATTTGATGGGCGAGGTGGGACTCGAACCCACGACCTCACGGGTGTGATCCGTGCGCTCTAGCCAGCTGAGCTACACGCCCTTGGTTGCCTTGCGGCAGGATATCGTGCGAGCGGGAAGGCTTCAAGCGACGGGCGGGGCGATGCCCGCGAAGCGGGAGCGGCGCACCGAACCCGACGGGGTTGCGAGGCTGATGCGGGTCTGCCCGTCGCCGCAGGGTGCCCGCCGGCGTCCGCTCACGCCTCCTCATCGTCGTCGCCGGCGGCGACCTGCTGCTTCTGACGGACCTTGGCCGACGCCGACTCGGCCGGCTTGGCCGCGAGCTGCTTGGGCTTCTTGGGCGGCGTCTCCTCGATCTCCTCGTCTTCATCCTCCTCGTCGTCGCCGCCTTCGGTGGCGTCCTTCATGCCCTTCTTGAAGCTGACGATGCTCTTGCCCAGGTTCTTGCCCAGCGAGGGCAGCCGGCTGCCGAAGATGAGCAGCGCCAGCGCCAAAAGGATCAGCAGCGTGGGCATGTTGAACGCGAGTGCGAGAGTGCTTGGTGTCATGGCTCACCTGTTGGAAAGTAGGCAGTGGCAGGAGGCAGTCGGAAGTTTTGATGGCACTGGCAGTCCGCTGCCAGTGTTTGACCGTCACCGTGACAGAGGGACTTGGGCACTGGCAGCGGACTGCCAGTGGCATCATGTCACAAGCTCACGGCTCACTCGGCGGTCTTTTCACTGGCGATGGCGGGCTCGATGATGTCGCTGCCGGTGTCGACGGCTGCGGCCGAATCCGCCTCGATCAGCTTCTTCTTCTTTTTCTTCTTAGGCGCATCGGGCACGTTCATGGCGTCATCGATCTGCGTCTCGACGCCCTGGAGGCCCTTCTTGAACTGGACGATCCCCTGGCCGAGGCTCTTGCCGACTTCGGGCAGCTTCTTGCCGAAGATCAGCAGGCCGAGAAACGCGAGGATCATCAGCTCGGTCATGCCGAGGTTGGGGAGGAATGCGAGCGTGTACATAAGTCACCTGCTTTCGGTCGCCGCGGTCGCACCAGGATCGCCGCAGCCGTTCAATCATAGCACCGTGCGAATCGGCGGCGGAAAATCCGGGCATGAAATAGCCCGGCTCTATGAAAGGAGTCGGGCTGGATTAGGAACGGGTTCGGTTATCGAGGCACCGGCTATTGCCGCCGGCATCTGTAAAGTTACGGCGAGCGGAGCATCTTAGGCAGGGACGCGGCGGGGATGCAAGTCGGAGGAAGAAAATCGGTAGTGGTCAGTCTGAATTGGGTGGCACGGGCAGACTGCCGCTCTGGGCGGTTTGCCCGTGGTGAAGCACAAGGACGCTCGCCACGGGCAAACCGCGGCGGACGCGGCCTGCCCGTGCCACCCGGCTTTCAAACTGACGCACCGCCAGAAAATCAGGAACGCAGAAAAACTAAAAAGCAGCAAAGCAGAAAAGAAGCGGGACAGATACCCCGGCGATTCGCCGAGCCTCATCATCGGGCTTGGGGTTGCATTTGTGCTTCATTCAGATTCTCCGCTCTTCCGCTTTTCTGCTTTTCTGCTTTTCCCATCACATCCCCCGGTCCACCGCCGCGGCGATGCGGGTGCAGATCGCGATCGTCTCGGCCAGCATCGGCGGCGTGATCGACTGGGCGCCATCGGTCATGGCGTGGGCCGGGTCGGGGTGCACCTCGATGATCAATCCATCAGCTCCGCACGCCACCGAGGCCTTGCACATGTCGGGCACGAGACGGGCGTGGCCGGTGCCCTGCGACGGGTCGACGATCACCGGCAGGTGCGTTCGCAAGTGAAGCTCGGGGACAACGGAGAGGCTCAGCGTGTTGCGGGTGTGGTCCTCGAAGGTGCGGATGCCGCGCTCGCAGAGGATCACGTTAGGGTTGCCCGCGGCGAGGATGTATTCGGCGGCCTGGAGGTATTCCTCGAGCGTCATCGCCATGCCGCGCTTGAGCAGCACCGGCTTGGGCTGCCGGCCGGCGGCGTCGAGCAGCTTGAAGTTCTGGCTGTTGCGGGTGCCGATCTGCAAGCAGTCGGCGTAGCTGGAGACGAGCTCGACCTCGCCGGGCGTCACCACTTCCGTCACCACCGCGAGGCCGGTTTCCTTGCGCGCCTTGGCGAGGAGCTTCAAACCCTCTTCGCCGAGGCCCTGGAAGCTGTAGGGATTGGTGCGCGGCTTGAACGCGCCGCCGCGGAGCGCGTGGGCGCCGGCCTCGCGCACCTTGATCGCCGACTCCATGATCTGCTTCTCGCTCTCGACGCTGCAAGGCCCGGCGATGACCGGCACCTTCGTTCCGCCGACGACGCACTCGTCGCTGATCCGCACCTGCGTGCGTTTCTTCTTGCTCTCCAGCGCGGCGATCTTGTACGGCGCGAGGATGGGGACGACGCGGTCGACCCCCGGAATATTCTCCAGCGAGCCGCGATCCTTCTTGCGGTCGTCGCCGATGGCGGCCACCACGGTGAGGTCGGTGCCGACGATGACGTGGTCCTTGAGTCCCATTTCACGGATCCTGGAGACGACCAGTTGGACCTGGTCCTTGGTGGCGGTGGGTTGCATGACGATGACCATGGGAAACTCCAAGTAGAAGAGTTCAGAAGGCAGCGGTCAGAGATCAGGGGTCAGCGGTCGGAGGTCAGAGATCAGCATCGGATGAATCAGTCGTTCCTCGTTCTTTTCTGACCTCTGCCTCTGACTTCCGATCTCTGACCGCTGACCTCTGACTTCTGATCTCTGACTTCTGACCTCTTCGCCATGAAAAAACCCCGACGCGGGCCGCATCGGGGTCGTGTGTGTTGCGCGGTGAAGCCGAACTTACACAATCCCCGATACGGCCTTGGGCCAGTAAAAACCGAAGCCAAAAAAGCGGGGGTTGGCAAACATGAAGCAATTATGGCTCACGATTTGGGGGGTGTCAAACGAAAATGGGTTGACCTTCATCGGGCGCCCAACTTTTTATTAGGAAAGCAGGAAAAGAGGAAAGCAGGAAAGGAAAATGAATCGATCGTTAGGTGCCATGGTGCCTCTCTCCATCCGTTCCTCATTTCCTTCTTTCCTGCTTTCCTAAATGGAAGTCGTGGCGCACGAACGGCAGGAACTCCGCTCGCCAAAAGGAGCGAGGTTTGGACCGCCGTCGCTTATCATTTTGGAATGATCATCCCTCTCCGCACCGCCCTGCTCTCGCTGATCATCGCCCTTTCCGCCGTCGCCGCGGACGATGGCAGGGACACACTGCCCACCGATCTCGCGGGTAACGAGGCGGTGAAGAAGCACATCGAGTCGTTCCAGGGCCGCGGCGCGGTGGGCGACTTCAATACGAAACCTCTGTCGCCCGCCGAATCGCTCAAGACGTTCAAGCTGACCGAGGGATTGACGATCGAGACGGTGCTGCACGAGCCGACCGTGATGCAGCCCTTGTCGATCGATTTCGACGAGCGCGGGCGGATGTGGGTGGTGCAGTACAAGCAGTACCCGTTCCCCGCCGGGCTGAAGATCGTGAAATATGACGAGCATCTGCGGGCGGTGTTCGACAAGGTGCCGGCAGCGCCGGGGCAGCCGGGGCATGTGAAAGGCGCCGACGAGATCACGATCCATGAAGACACCGATGGCGATGGCAAATACGACAAGCACAAGACGTTCATCAGCGGGCTGAACATCGCGACCAGCGTGGCCCGCGGTCGCGGCGGCGTGTGGGTGGCGAACCCGCCGTATTTGCTCTTCTATAAAGATGCGAACAACGACGATGCACCCGATGGGCCGCCGGAGGTTCATCTGTCCGGGTTCGGCCTGGAAGACACGCACGCGGTGATGAACAGCTTGAGGTGGGGGCCCGATGGCTGGCTCTACGGGGCGCAGGGCTCGACCTGCTGGGCGACCGTCTCCAGCGCCGTCACCAAGAACGTCCACTTCAAGGGCCAGGCGATCTGGCGGTATCACCCCGAGACGAAAGTGTTCGAGGTCTTCGCCGAGGGCGGCGGCAACACCTTCTGCGTCGAGTTCGACAGCAAAGGCCGGTGTTACTCGGGGACCAACTGGGGCGCGCTGCGCGGGGTTCATTACGTGCAGGGCGGGCGGTACGTGAAGGGCTGGGGCAAGCACGGGCCGCTGATGAATCCGTACTCCTTCGGCTACTTCGAGCACATGCCGCACGAGGGCTATCAGCCGCGCTTCAGCCACAGTTTGATTATTTATGAAGGCGGCGCGATCCCGGTGCTCGAGGGGAAGATGGTGTCGATCATCCCGCTGCACAATCGCATTCAGGTGAGCGAGTTGGTGCCTTGGGGTTCGACGTTCAAGACGAAGGACACCATCGCGGCCGTGGAGTCGAGCGACCGCTGGTTCCGGCCGGTCGACATCAAGGCGGGGCCTGATGGCGCGATCTATGTTGCCGACTGGTACGACACGCGGCTGACGCACGTCGACCCGCGCGACAACTGGGACAAGACGCACGGGCGGATCTATCGCATCAGCGTGAAGGACGATTCGCGGCTTCGCAATGGCCCCGACGGTGCGATCGAAGCGGGAAAGATTTTCGACCTTTCCAAGCGCACGTCCGAAGACCTTATCTCCCGGCTCGGCTCGCCGAACAAGTGGGAGCGGCAGACGATCCAGCGCATCCTCGCCGACCGCAAGGAAGCGGCGCAAGCTCCGGCCCTGCTCGCGGCCGCCCAGCAGGCCAAGGGACAAGACGCGCTGGAACTGGCGTTCGCTCTTTTCGCCACGACGCCTCCCGACCCGAAATTGACGGGGGCCTTGCTGACGCATCCCGACCCGCATGTGCGCCGCTGGGCTGTGCGCCATGCGGGGGATTGCGCCGGCTACGGCCTCTGCCCGCCGCTCTACAAGGTCGCGACCGAGGAAACTGATCTGGAAGTGCTCAGCCAGCTCGCCTCATCCACCATCCGCACGCCCTATTACTACGCGGTGTTTGAGATGGCGATGCGCGACGACCTCGCCAAAGACCCGCACGTCCCGCTGCTGTTGTGGTGGGCACTGGAATCGAAGCAAGTGCTCAAGAACTCCGGTTGGCTCGACCGCTGCATCAAGGAGGACCGCTGGAAGCACCCGATCATCGGCCAGACGCTTTTGCCGAGGCTCGTGCAGAAGTGCGTCATGGACCCGACGCCTGTGAACCTCGCCGCCGCGGCCACGATCCTTGACGCGGCGCCGACGGCGGACGATGCGCGGCGGATGATCAAGGCGGTCGAGGATGCGTCCAAAGGCGGTACATTGCTTGAAGGGACACCCGACTTCCAGCGTGCGCTCGCCAGCGTCATTGCAAGAGCCGGCGGCAACAAGGGCGACGCGCCGTCGATCCTCCTGCTGCGCGCCGGAGATGCGGAGGCGCAAGCGAGCGCGGTGGCCTTCATCCTGAACGACGACCCCGCGATCAAGACGAAGCGCATCGAGGTGATCGACACGCTCGGGCAGGTGGGCAAGCCGGAGGTTGCCGCGATGCTCTTGAAGGTGGCGACGACCTCGCAGTGGCACTCCGTCCGCCGGGCGGCCCTTGCCGCGCTGCAGCGCTTCAGCGACCCGAAGATCGGGGAGCAACTCGTGGCTGGCTATTCAAAACTGCCCGCCGATCAAGGTGTCCGGCCGCGCGCCATCGACACGCTCACCAAGCGCAAGGAATGGTCGCTCGCCCTGATGATGGCGGTCGATGCCGCAGGTACGGCCGGCATCCCGCGCGGCGATATCGCCTTCGAGCAAATCGAGCGCATGAAGCTGCACAAGGATGAAGAGCTCACGAGGCTGATCCGCAAGCAGTGGGGCCGGACCCGCGCCACCGCCGATGAGAAGCTGAAGAAGATCGACGAGGCCCGCGCTCTGCTCACGGCAACCGATGCCGCGCCCGGCGACGCGAAGAAGGGCAAAATCCTCTACACCACGAGCTGCGCCCTCTGTCACAAGCTCCACGACACCGCCCCGCCCGTCACCCCCGCAAGCGTCGCTCTCGCCCCCGACCTCACCGGCTACGAGCGCGACAACCTCGACTACATGCTGCTCGCCATCATCGACCCCTCGGCCGCCATCCGCGAGGAGTTCGTCAACTACGAAATCGAAACGAAGGACGGCCTGCTGCTCACCGGCTTCCTCCTCGAGCAAAACCCCAAGAGCGTCACCATCGCGGACGGCGTCGAAGGCAGAGTCGTCATCACCCGCGACCAGATCGTTTCGCTCAAGGCTTCGCCCACCTCGCGCATGCCGGAGCAGTTGCTCGACGCCCTCAAGCCGCAGGACCTGCGGGACCTGTTCGCGTACCTGCGCAGCAAGCAGCCGGTGAAGTGACGCGCGAGCCGCGAACCGGGGCGCAGCGCGTCGCGGACGGCCAGGATGACCGGCGATTCTCCGGCTCACTGTGGAGTCGAGGCCGTGAAGTCGAGGCCGTGGACTTCCGCGCGACGGACCACCCATGTTGCAGTTGGCGTCCGCGACGCGGCGCGGCGCGGCTCAAACGCATGTTACGCGGCGCTACAATAATCCGACGACTCTTTCTTCGCTTCTCATTACGATCGGAGGCCCCCATGCCCCGCCTGATTGCCATTTTCTCGGCCGCAGCGATCGCAGCGTCTGTCGGCTGCCAGTCCCCGCCGGCCGAGCCGCCGGTCGTCACCTCCACCGACAACCGCGCCCTGCGGCCCTCGACGCGCACCTACGGCTACTCCGACGCCGAGGTCGAGGCCATGCGCGAGAAGATCAAGACCCTTGCGTTCCCCGCGGCCCCCGGCGAAACGGTTCGCGCGCTGGGGATCGAGCTGCCCCCCTTTTCCTCGGTGGAGATCGCCGACTTCCTGCCCAATGACGCCAACCTCGCCGCCAGTTACCGCAAGACTGCGCCGCTCAACGGGCGATACCAGTTCGTGCTCGTTGAGCATCAGTACATGCAAAAGGACCAGTCGAGCAAAGTCGTCGAGCACTCGGCGGAGATCAAGCGGACCGCGCCGTGAACAGCGAGCCGCTCAATACAGCGAGCCGTCAATAACGCACAGCGAGCCGTCACGTCCTCGTGCACGGCAGCCGCCGCCAGAGCAGCCACGCCAGCCCCGCCGAAGTCGCCAGCCAGATCGCCAGCCAGTAAAGCGGGATCAGCACGCGGTGCGACGCGGACGGCTGCATCTTCGTCTGCGTGCCGCCGCTGACAATGAAACGCTTCACGGCCGCGGGATCAAAGCGGTCCTCCCGCACGGCGAAGACCGCGTCGGTCAATTCCCTCGCCTGCGCCTGGACTTTCGTGTCGTTCGGATCGAGGCCGATGCGCCGCAGCGCGCCGACAAGCACGACGCCCGAGATGCCGCTGCCCTCGTCGCCATCTCGATCGCCTTTGCCGACGAAATCGGTGGTGATGCCGTAGGCCGAGGAATAAGTGTCGCTCTCGAAGTCGAGCCGGAGCGCGACGAATCGGTTTTGCGATTGCAGCGTGACGGCCATGATGCGTAGTGGCGCGGCCTCGCCCCGCCATCGGGTGGCCATGCCGGTGCCGCGGAGGTTCGCGGTCAAGCCGTCGGTGATGAGGTGGAAACTGCTGGCCCGCGACATATGCTGCGGGATGGCCCAGGTGCTCAGCCAGTCGGACAGCAGCAGCGTGGCCGCAACGAGGGCGAGGCTCCACAGCGTCACCGCCAGGCCCATCGCCGCGGCGCGGCTGATGCGGTCGCGGTCGAGGATGCCGGCCTGCCGGAGGTCGCTGCCGCACTCGGGGCAGTCGAACCCGCCGATGCCGCGGGCGGGATATTCGCATCGGCCGCACGCCATGCCGGTGCGCGGCCGGCGGCGCAGGCGGCGGGCGATGGCGCGCAGCAGCGCGCCGAAGCGCTGCGTGACCGAGGTCGCGGTGGTGAAGCCGACCTCGCGCAGGTCGGCCTGACAGCGCGGGCAGGTCCACGACTCGATGGCGTTGAAAAAGTAGCCGCAGGCCGGGCAGCGCGGTTTGCGACTCCGCTTGACGGGCCGCCCCGCCGCCTGCCGGGTGAGGCGCTTGCGCCGCGCCGTCGCGGCCGGCACATCGTCGGCCAGTTGGGACATCGCGTCGGCGTCGCTGTCGGCGTCGGTGACCGGCGGATCGGGTTCGCGCTCTGCCTCTGGCATGGATGAAATCGCCCGGCGTTGTTACAACGCATGGTCCGCGGCCTTGTCCGTCGATGTCGGGCATGAAGGTTCTATTACCACGAAGGCACGAAGGCACGAAGTTGGACACCAAACTGGCAACGCAGGTGGCCAATCGACGGTGCCACGGCTCGGCTCGGCGACCCGTGCGGCCAACCGCGGACCTTGGCTCACTAAGCCGACGGCGCGACACCACGACGATCGCGTTGATCCGCTCTGAAAACCGCGTCGAACGCTAACTTTTCACCCGAAAAGATCAATAATAGATGTGGATCAATCGGCCGGTCGGCCGGCACGATGCTGGCGATCTCGCGAGGGTAGACGTCCCCCTGACACTGTTTGAAGCCCGGTGGACATCAAGGTAGACAAGAAGGATGCGGAAATAACAGCCGCCAACGGGATTCGGAGGGGGGTAGACGTCTACCTGACACGGCCTGGATATTGACGCATATCAAGGCAGACAAACAAGATGGATCAAAAATCGAGGCCAAAAGGGAGGGGGAGGGGGTAGACATGTCTACCCCACTGGAAAACCAAGTCATGTATCGCAGTTGCTCGCTCGTCCGATAGAATCAAAAGGCACCCGCACCGCAACAGGGATCCCCGCATGTTCCGCATCGACCTCGACAAGCCCGGCCGCCACCGCAGGTACTGCGACGGCGTCTCGCGCCGCAGCTTCCTTCAGCTCGGCGTCGCGGGCATGGCGTCCGTCGGCCTCGGCACCGTGCTGCGGGCCCAGGGGCAGTCGCTGGCGCCCGGCGCCAACCCGAAGGACACGTCCATCATCATGATCTGGCTCGACGGCGGGCCGGGGCACATGGACACTTATGACATGAAACCGGAGGCCCCGCCGGAGTACCGCGGACTCTGGTCGCCGATCAAGACCAACGTGAAGGGCATCGAGGTCACCGAGCTGTTCCCGCTGCACGCGAAGATCGCGGACAAATATTCCGTGGTCCGCTCGATGCACCACGACAACGGCGACCACTTCGCCGCGGCTCACCTGCTGCTCACCGGCCGGCCGGGTGCCAGCGGCGTGGACCAGACGCAGAAATATCCCGGCGTCAGCGCCATCGCCGCCAAGCTCGCCGGTCCGCGCAAGAAGGGCCTGCCCGCCCACATCGCGGTGCCCTACTCCAGCACCGTCGGCATCCGCCCCGGCTACTTCACGGGCAACTACATCGGCAAGGAAGGCGACCCCTTCGAGACCAACGGCGACCCCAACGCCGAGAAATACAACGTCTCCAACCTCAACCTGCCCGGCGGCATGACCATCGACCGCCTCGATGACCGCCGCTGCCTCGTGAAGAAGCTCGACCGCGTCCGCAAGGAGGTCGACAGCTCCGGCGTCATGGAGTCGATGGACCAATACGAGCAGAAGGCGTTCGACCTCGTCACCAGCGCCGAGGCCCGCGCCGCGTTCGACATCGGCAGTGAGACGCCCGAGGTCCGCAAGAGCTACGGCCGGCACAGCCTCGGGCAGAGCTGCCTGCTGGCAGCCCGGCTGGCGCAGGCGGGGGCGACGTTCATCACCGTTCACTCGGCCGGCTGGGACGATCACTGGGATTTGAAGAAGGGCATGGAGCGGAAGCTGCCGCCGGTCGACGAGGCGGTGTACGGTTTGATCAACGACCTTCAGCGCCGCGGCATCTTCGAGAAGACGCTGGTGATCCTCTGCGGCGAGTTCAGCAGGACGCCGAAGATGAACGACGGCGGCAACGGCGGCCCCGCGGGGAGCATGGGCACCCCCGGCCGCGACCACTGGGGCAACGCCATGGCCGTCATGATGGCGGGCGCCGGCGTCAAGGGCGGCAGGCTCATCGGCTCCACCAACCGCCTCGGCGAGTCGCCCGTCGACCGCCCCTACACCCCGTGGGACCTGCACCGCACGATCTATCACGTCCTCGGCGTCAACCCCGACGTCGCCTTCCTCAACCACGCCGGCCGCCCCGTCCCCGCCATCGAAGGCGGGCAGGTGATCCGCGAGTTGTTTGTGTAGGTCAGGCTTTCCAGCCTGACTGTTTTTGCTGGACCACCGCGACGCGGCCAACCATGTCAACCTGGAAAGGCTGGCCTACGTACGTCAGGCTTTCCAGCCTGACAGGGCTTGAGCGATCAAGAATGTCAGCCTGGAAAGGCTGACCTACGTAAGCCCTATCATGCCGACATGCCCCATCGGCACGACCACAACATTTGGCACCACATCGAGCAGGCCGAGGCGTTCAAGCTGCTCGACGTCGACCCACAGCGCGGGCTGTCGGCCGACGAGGTTCGCAAGCGGCAATCCGAGTTCGGCCTCAACAAGCTCACGCCCCGCAAGCGGCGCAGCGAGCTCGTCCGTTTCCTCCTTCAGTTTCATGCCCCGCTGGTTTACATCCTGCTCGCGGCGACGGGCGTCACCGTCTACCTCGGCGAGTGGGTCGATGCGGGCGTCATCTTCGGCGTCGTGCTGATCAACGCGATCATCGGCTACATCCAGGAGGCCAAGGCCGAGCACTCGATCGAGGCGCTGGCGAAGTCGGTGACGACGCCTGCGACGGTTCGCCGCGATGGGCACAAGACGCAGGTGCCCTCCGTCGAGCTGGTGCCCGGCGACATCGTGCTGCTCCAATCGGGCGACAAGGTGCCCGCCGACGTTCGACTGTTCCACGTCAAGAGCCTTCAGGTTGATGAGTCGATGCTCACCGGCGAATCGGTCGCGGTCGAGAAGCACTCGGAGCCGCTGCGGCATGAGACGGTGCTCGCCGACCGCAGGAACCAGGGGTTCGCGGGCACGCTGGTGACCTACGGGCAGGCGGAAGGCGTGGTGTGGTCGACCGGCGACGCGACAGAGATGGGCCGCGTCGCCCGGCTGATCCATGAGGTGGTTTCGCTGGACACGCCGCTGACGCGGAAGATCGATCAGTTCAGCAAGCTGCTGCTGGTGGTGATCCTGGCGCTGGCGGCGCTGACGTTCGCGGTGGGGCTGATGCGCGGGCAGCCGGCGGTGGAGGTGTTCGTCGCGGCGGTGGCCCTGGCGGTGGGCGCGATCCCCGAGGGGCTGCCGGCGGCGGTGACCATCACGCTCGCCGTCGGCGTCACCCGCATGGCCCGCCGCCGCGCCATCATCCGCAACCTGCCCGCCGTCGAGACGCTCGGCTCCACCACCGTCATCTGCTCCGACAAGACCGGCACGCTCACCGAGAACCAGATGACCGTGCGCCAGGTGTATGCCGGCGGAACGATCATCCACATCAGCGGCAGCGGCTACGAACCGCGCGGTGAACTCACCGGCGAAGGCGACGGCGCCACGCTCGACAAGAACATCGCGCTGCGCGAGTGCCTGCTCGCCGGCCTGCTGTGCAACGATTCGCAGCTCGCCCGCGACGGGCAGCACTACGTGGCGCAAGGCGATCCGACCGAGGTCGCGCTCATCGTCGCCGCCGAGAAAGCGGGACTCACCGGCGCTCACGAAGGCCGGCAACAACCGCGCCTCGACGTGATCCCCTTCGAGTCGCAGCACCAGTACATGGCCACGCTGCACCGCCACCGCGGCGGCAAGCATCACGTGATCTACAAGAAGGGCGCCGTCGAGCGGCTGCTGGAACGCTGCACGACGATGCTCGACGCGGCGGGCGGCGAGTGCCCGATCGATCGCGCGACGATCAAGGCGGTGGCCGACGACATGGCGGCGCACGGCCTGCGCGTCCTCGGCTTCGCCAAGCGACACGCGCCCGGTGACCAGAAACAGATCGAGCACGCGCACGTCGAGCAGGGCCTCACCTTCGTCGGGCTTCAGGCGATGATCGACCCGCCGCGGGCCGAGGCGATCAAGGCCGTGAAGGATTGCCAAGAGGCGGGCATCGTGGTGAAGATGATCACCGGCGACCACCTGCTCACCGCGAAAGCAGTCGCGAAGCAGCTCGGACTGCACGCGAGCAACGAGAACGACGGCGAGCTCATCGCGGTGCCCGGCCACGAGCTCAAGGGCATGAGCGATGAGCAACTGGCGGATACCGCGGTGAAAGCGGCGGTCTTTGCCCGCGTTTCGCCGGAGGAAAAGCTGCGGCTGGTGCGGGCCCTTCAGTCGCGCGGCCATGTCGTCGCCATGACCGGCGACGGCGTCAACGACGCCCCGGCGCTGAAGCAGGCCGACATCGGCGTCGCCATGGGCATCACCGGCACCGACGTCGCCAAGGGCGCGGCCGATATGATCCTCACCGACGACAATTTCGCCTCCATCGAGGCCGCCGTCGAAGAAGGCCGCGGCGTCTATGACAACCTCACCAAGTTCATCATCTGGACGCTGCCGACCAACATCGGCGAGGCGACGGTGCTGCTCACCGCCATCATCACCGGCTTCACGCTGCCGGCTCTGCCCGTGCAACTGCTGTGGGTGAACATGATGACCGCGATCTTCCTGGGCACCGCGCTGGTGTTCGAGCCGAAGGAAGCGGACATCATGCAGCGGCCGCCGCGCGACCCGAAGACCCCGATCCTCACATTCCCGCTCTTCATGCGCACCGGCCTCGTCACGCTGGTGATCCTCATCGGCGCGTTCGGGCTGTTCGTCTACGAGCAGAACGCCGGCGCGTCTGACGAGCAGGCGCGGACCGTGGTGATCAACACCATCGTGATGGTGGAATGTTTCTACCTCCTCAACTGCCGGTCACTGACGCACTCGGTCTGGCACGTCGGCGTGCTGAGCAACCTTTGGGTGCTGGGCGGCGTGGTGCTGATGTTGGCGGCGCAGCTCGCGTTCACTTACGTGCCGGTGATGAACCGCATGTTCCACACGGAGCCGATCTCGGCGGCGTCATGGCTGCGCATCGTGCTGGTCGGGGCGGCGGCGGGGCTGATCGTGGGGTTCGAGAAATGGGTGCGCTTCAGCGCGGGGCGACGCCGTGGCAGCGGCGCGAGTTAAGTGGCTGCTGCTCTGCAAAAGACCCCCAAGCCCGATGATGAGGTCCGCCGAATCGTCGGGGTATGTTTTGAAGTTCTGAAGAGAACCCCGACGGTTCGCAAAGCCTCACCATCGGGCTTGGGGCGAATGATGGCGTTTTCCATGAAGCAGTGGCCGCGGAATTACTGCGCCTCGTCGTCGACCTCGGCGTTCGCGTCGCGTTCAGCATCCGGCGCTTGCGGCGCAACGTCCTGGCCATTGCCGCCGTGCGATCGCTTGCGCCTTCGCGAGCCGTCGCTGGGCACCTCGCGGATGAGGATGGTGCCCAGTTCGTTGGTGCTCACCAGCTCGAGCTCGCGCAGAGCGATCAGCGCGGCATTCTGCTCCGCTTCCTTCTTCGAGTTGGCCCACGCAGGCGTGAACCGCCGGCCGTCGATCTCGACGCAGACCTCGAACGCCTTCGAGTGGTCCGGGCCTTTCTCGTCGAGCAGGATGTAGCTCGGGTTGGTCGGCAGGTGTTTCTGGGCATAATGCTGGAGCGCGGACTTGTAGTTTTCCTGGTGGGTCGAGCGGGCGGCCTCCTCGATGAGCGGCTTCATGTGCTTGAGGATGAACTTGCGGGCAGGGCGGATGCCGCCGTCCATATAGATCGCGGCGATAATCGATTCGAGCACCGCCGCCGCCACGCTCGACGGCAGCGACGGCCGGCTGCTCATGCCCTTGCCGAGGTTGAGCATCCCGACGAGGCATAATTCCTCGCTGATCTTGGCGCAGGCCCTGCGACTGACCACCGCACTCTTGATTTTCGTCAGTTCGCCTTCAAGGTAGGTGGGGAAAACATCGAAGAGATATTCGGAGACCACCCATCCGAGAACGGCATCGCCCAGGAACTCCATCCGCTCGTTGCTGTCGAGCCGGCTGGCGGCGACGGAGGCGTGGGTCAGGGCGGACTTCAGGATGGACTCATCCTTGAAGGTGTATCCGATCAATTCAGCGGCATGTTCACGCATAGGGCAGTGGGGGGGGAAGGGTGTCAGG
>Ga0163150_10001181_pt1 | contig 45586 bp, 61 predicted proteins | sample OliLakLV19P2IB_FD_148628 | JGI IMG/M metagenome (GOLD analysis project Ga0163150, IMG submission 148628) | Freshwater microbial mat bacterial communities from Lake Vanda, McMurdo Dry Valleys, Antarctica - Oligotrophic Lake LV.19.P2.IB | ecosystem: Environmental > Aquatic > Freshwater > Lake >... | reverse complement strand
TCGACGGGTGGTGGGCTGGGCGATGGCCACGCATCTCAAGACGGACCTGGTGCTCGCGGCGCTCAACATGGCCATCACGCAGCGTCGACCGTGCGCCGTGATTCATCATTCGGATCGCGGCTGTCAGCCCAGATTCAACCGGTCGTCGCAACACCCGTGGTTTGGTGTTGCTGTGGCAGTGCATCCAGTGCCTCTGCCGGCGTCCGCCAGTGCAGACTCTTTCGTGGCCTGGTGTTCAGTGTAAAGGCAATGGTCTCAAGCTCGGTGACGCTCACGCGACTGAGATCCGTGCCTTTGGGAAAGTACTGCCGAAGCAGACCGTTGGTGTTCTCGTTCGTTGCACGTTGCCACGGGCTATGGGGATCGCAGAAGTAGACCGGCAGCCCGCTCTCGAGTGTGAGACGCGCATGTTGCGCCATCTCGGCGCCCTGATCCCACGTCAGTGAGCGACGCAGGGCCTCCGGCAGGGTGGTGATGGTGCGGACGATGGCGTCCCGGACCGCCTCGGCGCCGTGCCCCGCCAACGCCGGCCCCGTTTTGGTCCGCGCGATCGCGCCGTGCGCGGGCATGGGCGGCAGGTGCAGGAGCATGGTGTAGCGTGTGGTGCGCTCGACCAGGGTGCCGATGGACGAACTCCGCAACCCGAGGATCAGATCGCCTTCCCAATGCCCGGGGACCGCGCGATCCTCGATCTCCGGTGGGCGTTCGCTGATCAGCACCTCGGGCGTGACGAAGCCTTTCCCGCGCCCGCCCGTGCGAGCCCGGGGCACCCGAAGCGCGCGTCCGGTCCGCAGGCACGCCGTGAGCTCGCGCCGCAGCGCGCCGCGGCCCTGCACGTAGAGCGCTTGATAAATGGCCTCGTGGCTGATGCGCATCGTGGGATCCTCCGGGAAGTCGAGCGGCAGACGCTGGGCAATCTGCTCGGGGCTCCACGCCCGCGCCCATCGGCGCGCTTGGCGACGCCCGTGGCGTCGTCCCTTCCACGCGACCTGCGGGCCCGCGAGCAGCGCCCCGGCCGGCGTCACCACCGCGCCGGCGAGCCGCTCCACGACATACGTGCGCAGCGCGTCGTGCGTCGCGAGGCGTGCCACTTTGGGGCGTCTGGCCCCGCGATCCGCGTGCCACTGGGCCGTGGTCGCGCGATAGACGAAGTCCCCGCTCCGCGTGGACGCATTCCGTCGCAGCTCGCGGGAGATGGTCGACGGCGCCCGCGCGAGTTGGCGAGCCATGGCGCGCACGCCAAACCCCTGCGCGTGCAGGAGGGCCAGCTCTTCTCGCTCGGAGAATGAGAGGTACCGCGCCGACCGGAGTGGGGCGGATGCAGCCAGATGCGAGGGGGGCATACCACCACACTCCCGAAACCAGCGGACGCCGACGGGCGGGGAGACACCGGCCACCCGAGCGGCTTCCTCACTCGTCAACCCGGCGGCAATGGCCTCCCAGAATGGTCGCCGGTCCGCACGATGCAAGACCGGCGGGCGTCCCGGCGACCGCAAGGGCGCCCGTGTTGAGCGACTCGACCGCCGCTTCCGTATTTTCGTCATCGCCCACCTCCCTGAGGAGGTGTTGCGACGACCGGTTGAATCCACCCAGTATACGGCCCTGGCCTTCGGGCAGCGGTGCCAGCAGCTCGGGGTGCGCCCGTCGCGCGGGGCGGTCGGCAGCGCCTACGACAACGCGATGGCGGAGAGCTTCTTTGCGACGCTGGAGTGTGAGCGGCTCGATCGGCGGACCTACCGCACGCACGCCGAAGCCCGGCTCGATCTGTTGCAGTACATCGAAGGGTGGTACAATCCGCACCGGCGGCATTCGGCCCTTGGCAACCGGTCGCCCATGCACTACGAGCGGATCATGTCAGAGGCGGCGTGAACCCCCAATACGCCACCTCTCCGCCGAAAGCGGGTGAACTCCAGGGAATGGTCGGCGTTCACCGGTCCGCGCACGCGCGGTGCGTTTACCGCAGTCCGGCGCTGATCCTCGATCCCTGACCGGCGATCATGCGTACCGTCTTGCTGATGCTGCGCCGCCCCGTTCGCCGAGTGATGGGAACTGCCGCGTTGTTGGGTCCGATGCTGTGGATGGCCTGTGGATCTCCCAGCGGTCCGAAGACGACAGGGCTCCAGGGGTTGGTTACCGTGGGGCCGATCGGTCCGCACTGCAACCCGGGAGTGCCGTGTGCGGCATCAGTAGAAGGCACATTTACCGTCACAGGCCAGGGGCGTCCCCTAGCGGTCTTCACTTCCGACGCCGGCGGGCACTACACCGTGTATCTGCCCCCGGGCGGGTACCGGATTGTGCCCAGCGCCGGGACCCCCATCCCGTTCGCGGGCAGTCAGGTCCTCGACGCGGTGGTTGCTCCGGGCGATACCCTGACCACGCTCGAGCTGCAGTTTGACAGCGGGCTTCGCTGACCCGGAGATCCGTGCCATGAGCGCTGATACCGCCTCCGTGGTGTCCTTGTGGTCCAGCGCCACCACGAACTGGGGCGCCGGGCTCCGGCAGCGGGTCACGCTCCTTCGCCTGGGCCTGGCCGCACGCCTAGGGCGAGTCAGCACCGAACGGTGGTGGCTGCTGCTCTTCGTGGTTCTCTTCCTGGCGTTTTTCGTCGCTCTCCTGTTTCAGCCGGGTATCGGCCGGGGCGGACGCTAGCGCCGGAGAACCGCCTCCCCACCAACATCCTGCCACCGTCCCCTCACCCGGCCTCCGTCAGCGCTTCGGACATCTTCCGGACCGGCCGGTAGGCCGATTCGGAAATTTCGGCCAGCGTCGAGGGCTGCAGGATTCCGCCCAGGCCGAAGAACTGGCAGAAACTCATGATGAGCGGCCGCCAGCGTTCCGGATCGCTCCAGTGGTCCGGGCCAGGCGATTCACCGCCGCCACCTGGTCCACCGACGGCAGGTCCAGCACGCACTGCCGAGTGCGTAAGAATGTTTGCCGGGGTCTTCGAACGGGCGCCGAAAACCGAGCGCGCAGCTCCGGCCCAGCCACGATGCGGACGACATCGGCGCCCGGTTGGGTGTTCCATCCTCGTTGAGCGAGCTGACCAGCACCACTGGCCTCCCGAAATAGAGAATCGCCGGATCCAGGGTCACGTGCGTGGGATCGGGACCTCGCACGGAGTTCATCGCCCACAGTTGGCAGTACCGGCGTACTCGGAGCCAATGTAGGAATCCGGCTGGTGCGGGATATCCGTTTCTTGCTGCGATACAGGCGGGCTGGCGCGCTCCCCCTGAGACGCCACCTTTGCGCTGCGCGCCCCCCCGGGGTACTGTATCAGCGTTGCCCGCTCCGTCCGCGGGAACGCTTCCCCAACCCACCGTGGATCCTCGTGCGCGTTCGCTACCTGATCGTGGGGCTGCTGATCGGCTCAGGCATGGCCCTGGTCCTGGTCCCGAAGCAGGGGTCGCTCTGGAGCCTGTTCTCGGGAAAGGGGACCCGGATCGAGGAAGCGACGATCCTCGAGCGGCTTCGTTCGGTGGCCAACCTGGTCACGACCGAAGTGGCCCTGCGGGATGTGGTGACGTTCGAAAACACCCGGCTCGGCTCCACCAAGCGTTCGCTGGTGGTCGCCACCGGCAAGGCGCTGGTGGGTTTCGACCTGGCCAACCACGCCCAGGCGCAGGTCGACGAGGCGGGCCGGCGCATCCACCTCACCCTGCCCCACGCCACCCTCATCAGCATTGATATCGTCCAGATGCGGACGTACGACGAGACCCGCGGCCTGTGGAACCCCTTTCATCCCGAAGACCGCGACACGATCTACTTTCTGGCCCGTGCCCGGCTCGCGTCCGCCGCCCGGGAGCTCGGCGTGCAGGCCCACGCCGAGGCCGGGGCCCGCAGCGTGTTCTCGGCGCTGTTCAGCTCCACCGGGTACGAGGTCGATGTGGCCTTTCAGGCCCCGGCCCGTGGCCCGGCGCTGCCGGAGTAGGGTCGCCCGCGGGTATCTTGCGGCCATGACGGACCACCGGCCCCAGACTCGACGGGAGGAGCTCGCCAACGCCCTCATCCATGGCACGGGCCTGGCCGCGAGCCTGGTGGGGCTGCCCGCCCTGATTCTGGTAGCGGACGCCCGGGGGAGCACCAGGCAGGTCGTGGCCTGCGCCGTCTTTGCCGCCACGCTGGTGATTCTCTACGGCGCGTCGACCCTGTATCACGCCCTCCCGGCCTCAAAGCCCAAGCGGGTGCTCCGAGTCATCGACCACTCGGCCATCTACCTGCTGATCGCCGGCAGCTATACCCCGTTCACGCTCGGTGTGCTCTCGGGGACCCTGGGATGGACACTCTTCGGCGTCATCTGGGGCCTGGCGGCCTTTGGAATTCTCTACAAGACCGTGATGGGGTTCCGCTTCCCCAGGCTCTCAATCCTGCTCTACGTCGGCATGGGGTGGCTGGCCGTGGTGGCCATCGTCCCCCTGGCCAGGGCCCTCCCCTGGGAAGGCCTGGCGTGGCTGGTCGCCGGAGGTCTGTGCTACACGGCGGGTGTGCCCTTCTACCTGCGGGATCGCCTCCGGTACCGGCACGCGGTGTGGCACCTGTTCGTCCTGGCCGGCAGCGCCTGCCACTATGCCGTCGTGCTGCGGTACGCCACCACCCCGCTCGGGTCATGACCGCTTGGCCACGATCCGGATCTCGCTGACCGTCCAGGCCCCGCCCGGGCGCTGCTTCGATCTGGCCCGTAGCGTCGACTTCCACCTCGCGTCCACCCCGGGCACCGGAGAGCGGGTCGTCGGAGGGCGCCGGGCCGGGTTGCTGGGACCAAACGAAGAGGTCACGTGGGAGGCCCGCCATTTCGGGGTACGGCAGCGGCTGACGAGCCGGATTACCGCATTCGATCGACCCCATCATTTCCGTGATTCCCAGGTGGATGGAGCCTTTACCTTCTTCCATCACGACCATCATTTCGCGACTGACCCCGCCAGCCCTGGCGCAACCCGAATCAGCGACCTGTTCGAGTATCACGCGCCCTTCGGATTTGTGGGCCGAGTGGCGGAGCGGCTGTGGCTGACCGGGTACATGCGACGTTTCCTGGACCGCCGGCTGCAGCTGCTCAAGGAGGCGCTGGAATCCGGTGGCTGGCGGGAGTTCCTGGAGAAGGCAGGGCCGTAGCCGGGGGGGGGACCCCTGAACGCACATCAGCCGGCCCGACGACAGTCGGGCCGGCTGATATTTCCCTGACGGCAAAACCGTTCGAGGGTTACGTCGTGGCGGCGAGGCGGCTCACCTTCTCCGCGGCGGGGCCCTTCGGACCCTGCACCACATCGAACTCCACCCGCTCACCCTCGGACAGGGACTTGAAGCCCTCTCCGGTGATCGCCGAGTGGTGGACGAAGCAGTCCTTGGCCCCGCCTTCGGGCGTGATGAAGCCGAAACCCTTGGCATCATTGAACCATTTTACCGTGCCGGTGGTACGCATTGCACTAACTCCTGATTCTGCGAATCGGCGGCCGGATTCTTCCGGTGGCACCGACTCTACTCAACCGTGACAAACCCTCACGATAGGGGTCCTCCCACAGCCTTGGGGGATCTCCCCCACCGCTGCCTGCGATCGTCCAACAAAAAAAGGGCCACAGCAATGCTGAGCCCCTTGCCGCTACTCGGAACCTGTCCGCGCACTGGCGCTTGATCGCACCCCAAAATAGGCCATAGGCGCTTCCCGCGCAATGGCGGGGCCTGGCCTGGGACCCCGCGCCCGCGGGCGACCTTCCGCCCGGCAGTGGGTCCGCCCACAACCCCCTGCGCGGCCACATTGCAATCACGCGGGCGCTCCTGTTTCTTGAATCGCTCCCCGGGGTGCCTCCGCCGGCCCGGGGGGCGCCCCAGCCATCCCTCGCGACAAGGAGGCCACATGAAATGGATCACCCGCGAGCGCCCCAAGATCGATCGCGTCGCCTGCCCCTGGCTGATTGCCCGGTTCATTGACGCCACCCCCGAGTTCCTCTTTGCGCCTCCGGGGGAGGTCCTCCGCCTGGCCGCCGAACAGGGGGCCACGCCCTTTGATGTGGAGGGGGTGGAGCTCAGCCACGAGGGCCCGCGTTGCTCCTTTGACGCACTGCTGCAGAAGTATCGCCTGACCGATCCCGCCCTCCAGGAGATCGCGTTGATCGTGCGCGGTGCGGATACGGCCCATCTGGAACTGGCCCCGCAGGCGGCCGGGCTGCTGGCCATCTCCCTCGGCCTCTCCCGCCTCTTCCAGGACGACCAGGAGCAGCTGCGGCACGGATTCGTCGTGTACGATGCCCTCTATGCCTGGGCCACCCGGGCCAGGGACGAGACCCATACCTGGAACCCCCAGCGTTCACCCCTCCCCGCGGCGTGAGCACGGCCCTCGACCGGTCGTGACCATGGTATCCCTGCGGCCCGCCACCAGCGCTGACGAGCCGGTCATTCATCGGCTCACCGAGCAGCTGGCTGCGTTTCCGGTTCCAGCCTGGCGCACCCGGAAAGAGATTGAGCAGGCCGATCACGTCATCCTCCGGGCGGCCGTGGAGACATCACGCCCCGACGCCATCGTCCTCCTCGCCGAGGAGGCGGGCACCCCGATCGGAGTGCTGTTCGTGTCCACGCGCCGGGACTACTTCACCGCCCAGCCCCATGGTCACGTGGAAGTCGTGGCCCTGGACCCGGGCGCGCAGGGCCGAGGGCTGGGTCGCCTCCTGCTGGAAGCCGCGGAGGGCTGGGCCCGGGAGCGCGGCTACGTCTCGATCACCCTGAACGTGTTTGCCGGCAACACCAGCGCCCTCGCGTTCTACGAACGGCTCGGCTATGCCGTGGAGACCCTCCACCTCTGGAAGGCATTGTGATGCGCATTGCTCCCATCCTCGTTCTCGCCCTCCTGGCCTGCTCGGTGGAGAAGGCCAGGCCCCGACCTGCGGCCGGCGGACCGCAGGCGTCGGCCGAGATCGCGGCGTTCTGGAATCGCTATGCTGCCGCGCAACGGGCCGCAGACACGATGGCGTGGAAGGCCCTAGTCACGGAGGATGCGGTCTTCGTCTTCACCGGTGCGGAGACCGTGCGCGGACGCGATCGCGCCACCGCGCTCCTGGCCACCTTCCTGTCCGAGCATACCGTCGCCGCCATGCATGTCAGCAGCGAGGAGGTTACGGTCGCCGGTGACCGGGCCTTCCAGCTCGCCAGAGTGCACGAGGCGTATCATCCCCGGAATGCGCCGGGACCGGCCACCGAGGAGTTTTCGCGCATGGGAGTGTTCTTCACCCGGGCCGGGGATGGCCGGTGGCTGCTCGATCGGTCGGTGGTCATCATCGACTCCACCGTGACCCGGTGACGTGAGCGACGTGCCGAAGGCAGTGCCCGAGCCGGTCTTCACGCCGTTCGAGCGGGCCCGCGACCGCATCACGCCGCTGTGCCAGGCGTACGGTTTCCGGCAGGTGCTGCTGGAGACCCCGGGCCGCGGCTCTCCCCACGGGTTCTGCGAGTACACCCGTGGCAGTGTCCGGCTGCGGCTGGTCTGGGAGGGCGAAGAGAAGGCGTTGTGGCTCGAGACCGCCCGGCATGTGGCGGGGGAGGTCGTCGGCCGATGGACGGACGTCGAGTGGGACATTGCCGGCGAACGGGTTCCGCTCGATCAGGATGTCGGCGACAGCCGCCTGGACCGGCTGGAGCTGGTCCTGGCCGCGTTTGTCCTCCAGTCCTTCCCCGGTTCGCGGCCAGGATGACGGCCAGTCCTCGAAGCGGCTCCGAACTGGCGCATGCGCTGGGCGACCAGCTGGCCTCGGGTATTGCCCAGCTGAACATCCTAGCCGATGACGCGTTCTTCGCGCCACAGGGGGTGGCCTGGTCACCGGCGGAGCATGTGCGCCACCTGACCAAGTCGTCCAGGCCGCTGATCGCGGCCCTGGGACTCCCCCGCTGGCTGCTCCGGCTGCGGTTTGGCCGGCCCGCCGCGCCGTCCCGATCCTTTGACACAATGCGGACCCTCTATCTGTCCAAGCTCTCCGCTGGCGCCCAGGCGGGCCGGTTCACGCCCACCCCCGAAGACCGGCCAGCCGATCCGGTGGCGCGCCGCCAGGACATCATCTCCGCCTGGACCCGGGCGACAATTGGCCTGCAGCAGGCGCTCACCAAGTGGCCCGAAGAAGCGCTCGACGGCCACCAGCTCCCGCACCCGGCCCTCGGACGGCTCACCGTGCGGGAGATGCTCTCCTTCACAGTGTATCATACATCGCATCACCTTCGGCGCATCGCCGAGCGGCAGGCCGTCATCACGACCTGAGGACTCCACCTTCCCCCTCCATGACCGACACCCTTCGTTTCCTGGCCGCGCTGTTCCATCGGGATCTCGCCGCGCTGCGGCGCCAGGTGGAAGCCTACCCCGATGACGCCCTGCCGTGGCGGGAGATCCCGGGACTGACCAACTCGGGCGGCACCCTGGTACTCCACCTTGCCGGCAACCTGCAGCACTACGTCGGGGGCGTGCTCGGGGGCACGGGGTACGTTCGCGACCGGCCCGCCGAATTCTCCCGCCGGGGACTGTCCCGGACGGATCTCTGCGGCGAGGTCGACGCTGCGCAGCTCGCGGTCCAGTACACGCTCGGCAGGCTCGACCCGGCCCGGCTTGGTGTGCCCTACGCCGACAGCCTGGCCTCCCATCGGTTCATCACGGCGGATCTGCTCCTCCATCTCTCGGTGCACCTCGGCTACCACCTGGGCCAGGTGGATTATCACCGGCGTGCCGTGACCGGGACCGCCACGACGATCGGGGCGATGGCCCTGCCGGAACTGGCCAGTGCCCGTCCCGCCTGATGGGGCGGAAGCCGCCGCTGTCCCGGTGGGAACGCATCTACGTGGTCGTCCGCAGAATCCCGAAGGGCCGCGTCGCCACCTATGGGCAGGTCGCGGAACTCGCCGGTCTTGACGGACTGGCGCGGCAAGTCGGGTACGCCCTGCACGCGCTCCCCAGGGGGACCGCCGTGCCCTGGTACCGGGTCATCAACAGCGCCGGCCGGATCAGCCTTCCGCCGGACGCGGGCGGCCTCGAGCAGAGACTGCGTCTCCTGGCCGAGGGGGTCCCCGTGACCGAAGCGGGTCGGGTGCCGCTGGCCCGACTGCGATGGGTCGGCGTCCGGAGTCGCCGGATATAGCCCCTACCCCATTGACGGATTACTTTCGGCGCCCGGCCCTGACCCGCGGCACCTCCACCGGTTTCCCATGTCCCTCAGCCTGCTCCTCGTGCTCGGCGCGCTCGGCCTGTACCTGATGCTCAGTGGCACCCGCCGCGAGCGCAGGTTGCAGGACGTTGATGCCAATACGCTCTCTGAGCTGGCCGATGCGGGATCGGATCTCAGCCAACGGCACGAAGTCGAGTTCTTCTTCTATTTGCCCACCGAGCCGGCCGCGCAATCCGTGGCCGAAACGCTGCGCGGGGAGGGCTTCGCAATCCGGCTGGAAGCCGTCGACCCCGGCAGCGACTGGCTGTGTCTGGGCAGCCGGGCCATGACTCCCGAACTCGGCGAGCTGCACCGCCTGCGCAACCGGTTTACTACCCTGGCCGAGTCCCACGGCGGCGCCTATGACGGTTGGGGTGCGACCGTGGTGGAACCGGACCCCGGGGCCGAAGCCTCGTGAGCGTGCCGGACCTCCGCATCCGCCGGGCCCGGACCGGAGAGGAGGCGGAGCTGGCGGCCCTGGCCGAGCGGACCTTCGTGGCCGCCTACGGAGCCGCGAACACCGCCGCCAACCTCCGCCTTCACCTGCGACAGACCTGTACCCCAGCCTACTTCGGGCAACGTCTCGCGGACCCCGGCAGTGCGGTCCTGATCGCCGAGGTGGAGGGCGCCCTGGCCGGCTACGCCGAGCTTGCGCCGGGAGGAACCCCTCTGGCCGTTCCGGAGCCTGCCCGTCAGCTGGTGCGGTTCTATCTGGAGCAGGGGTGGATCGGGAAGGGGATTTCCGGACCGTTGATGGCGGCGGCCGTGCTGGAGGCCCGTAACCGGGCCGCGCGGCACCTCTGGCTGACCGTCTGGGAAGCGGCTCCACGGCCCATCGCCTTCTACAAGAAATGCGGATTCCGCCAGGCCGGAACGATCACTTTCTGCATCGGAGACGATCGTCAACAGGATCTCCTGATGGTCCGGGATCTGGACCAGCCCGCCTGACCTCAGGGCCCGGCTGGCGCGATCCTGTTTCGGCCAGTATGATCGCGGTACCCCTGCTGGAGGAGGCGATATGGCTACTGTTCGGGACATTCTTGCACGGAAGGGATCGGAAGTGGTGACCGCAGCCCCGGACCACACGGTGCTCCAGGCGGCCCAGTTGATGAACACCCGCGGCATTGGCGCGGTCGTGGTCACGGACCAAGGGAACCTTTGCGGCATCTTTACCGAGCGGGATGTGCTCCGCCGGATCGTGGCCGAGACCCGCGAGCCCTCGACCACCCGGCTCAAGGACGTGATGACCACCGCACTGGTCACCACCGCCACCGAGATGACCGTGGACGAGTGCGCCGAGCTGATGACCCGGCGCCGGATTCGGCACCTCCCGGTCATCCGCGAGGGCAAGCTGGCCGGCGTGGTCACGATCGGCGACCTGCTCGCGTACCAGCTCGCCGAACAGGCCACCACGATCGCGCACCTCAACAGCTACGTCTACGACAACCGCTAGATGAACCGGTCCTGGTCCTGCCGCGCCGCGTTCGGGCTCGCGGCGCTGCTCGGCCTGGCCCAGCCGATCGTCGCGCAGCAGGCGTCGGCGCCACTGCCCGGGTGGCTTGCCGGCTGCTGGCGTGAAGCCAATGCCGGCCAGGTGATCGACGAGATCTGGCTTCCACCCGCCGGCGACGCCCTGGTCGGCATGGCGCGCACCGTCCGCAGCGATACCCTCCGCGCCTGGGAGCAACTGGTCATCCGCCGCAGTTCCAACGGGCTCACCCTCGAGGCCACGCCTTCCGGCCAGCCGCCGGCGGCGTTTCTGGCGGTGGAGGCGAATGACACGCTCATCAGGTTCGAAAACCTCACCCACGACTTTCCCCAGGTGATCCGCTATCAGCGGTTGGGCCGGGACTCCCTGCTGGCGGTCATCAGCGGCACGATCGGTGAGCGCCAGCGCGCCATCGAGTTCGACTACGCAAGGGTGGCCTGCCCCGGCTCCTGAGCCCTCCCCGCCGCATTATTTTTCTCCCATGATGCTCCGCACTCCCCGGCTCCGCCTGATCCCGGCGACAGCCACGCTGGCGCGCGCCGATCTGGCCGGACGGGAACCGCTGGCACGCGCGCTCGCGGCCGCGGTGCCCGAGGCCTGGCCGCCGGAACTCTTCGACCGGCCGGCCATCGAGCACGCACTCGCCCAGCTCGAGCGGAACGATGCCAACGCGGAGTGGGCGTACTACTACATGATCCGCGAGGATCTGGGTGAGGCCGGCGCCGTGGTCGCCGGCATCATCGGCTACAAGGGTGCGCCGACGGAGGACGGCCAGGTGGAAGTCGGGTACTCCGTGCTGCCGACCCACCGGTCCGCCGGCCTGGCCACGGAGGGGGTTGCCGCGCTCGTGGACCGGGCGTTCGACCTCCGCGCCGTGCAGCGCGTCGTGGCGGAAACCCTTCCCTCCCGACTGGCATCGATCCGCGTGCTGGAAAAGAGCGGATTCCGGCTGATCGGCATGGGGAGCGAGCCCGGAGTCATTCGCTTTGAACTGACTCGCCTAGACTATGAAGCCGGCCGGACTTGGACCCCCGCCCATCTCCGCACCCTGGTCCGGCTACTCGGCCACATGCATTGGGCCGATGAGCAGCTCAGAGCGGTGCTGCTCGCTCAGGTGCCGCCTGACCCGGAGGCGTGGCGGCTCTATGGCCATGTCCTGTCGGCTGAGCTGCTGTGGCTGGCCCGGCTTCGCGCCGAGCCTGCGCCGCTCCCGGTCTGGCCAGATCTCTCGCCCCAGGACGCCCAGCCCCTGGCGGTGATTCTCCGGGAAGACCTCCGGGCCTTCCTCTGGCGGCAAGAGGCCGGCGATCTGGGCCGCCTGGTGGAGTATCGCAACAGCGCCGGGGATTATCATGAAAGCACCGTCGAGGACATCCTGCTCCATGTCTGTCTTCACGGGAGCTACCACCGAGGCCAGATCGCGCGCCGGTTGCGCGAGGCCGGCACCCCGCCGCCGCCGTCCGATTACATCGCCTTTGCGCGGGGCGCGCCCGCCGCCACGACCCAACCCTCATCGACCGGAGCCCCCCTGCCATGACCGTCACGCCACACCTGCTCGGATTGCGCACTGCCGCGTACAGCGCCAGGGATCTCGCGGCCGCACGGGCCTGGTACATCAAGGTGCTCGAAATGGATCCCTACTTTGACGAGCCGTTCTACGTCGGCTTCAATGTCGGCGGCTTCGAGCTGGGGCTGGTCCCGGATGAGGCCGCGGCACCGGCCCGGCCCGCGGCCGGGGTCGCCTATTGGGGGGTCGCGGATGCGGAGCGTGCGTACGCCCGGATGATCTCCCTGGGTGCGACCCCGTTCGAGCCAGTGCAGAACGTGGGAGGCGACATCAGGATCGGCGCGGTCCGGGACCCCTTCGGCAACGTGCTGGGGGTCATCACCAACCCCCACTTTGTCCTGGCCCCGGCGGCGCCGTGATCCTCTATACGGTCACCGTGGAGGTCGAGGTCCGTGCGGCCGCGGAGTGGCTGGCCTGGATGCGGGCGACTCACGTCCCCGAAGTGCTGGCCACCGGCTGCTTCACCACCTGCCGGATCGCGGGGCAGACCGAGCCTGCCCCACCCCAGGGGTATGTGACGTTCGTGCTCGACTATAGTTCGGAGTCCCCAGAGGCGCTGACCCGGTATCGGGCGCAGTTCGCTCCGGCGCTGCAGCAGGCGCACACGGCCCGCTTCGGCACCCGAACCCGCGCCAGCCGCACCCTCCGGACTGTCCTCGACTGAGCCTTCGACCGGGAGTGACCGTGCCCGCACCTGCCGCCCAACCGGGCCTGGCCTATCACCAGGTCGACGTGTTCTCCGCCATACCCTACCAGGGGAACGGCTTGGCGGTATTTCCCGCGGGCGGGGCCTTGAGCGAGCGGCAGATGCTGGCGATCACCCAGGAACTCAAGCAGTTCGAGTCGATCTTCCTGGAGCGGCCCGACGACAGCAACGTCGTCCAGGCCAGAATCTTCACCGTCGAGGAAGAGCTGCCCTTTGCCGGCCACCCCGTCCTGGGCGCGTCGGCGGTGCTGCACCAGGTGGTACGGCGCGAGGACGATCAGGCCGAGTGGCTCTTCCGCCTGGGCGCCCGTGAAGTGCGCGTGACCACCTGGCTGATGCCGCATGGGTACCGCGCCAGCATGGATCAGGGTGCTGCGCAGTGTTCGCCTGCGCTCGGCGGCGCCGAGGAGGCCCCGTTCCTGGCGGCGCTGGGTCTCACCCGCGAGGACCGGCATCCCGACCTGCCGCTGCAGACGGTGAGCACGGGCCTCCCGTATCTCATCGTCCCGCTGCGCCAGGGGATCGAGCGCGCCCGCATCACGCACCCCCAGTTCGGGGAACTGCTGGCGAGCGTCGGCGCCAAGTTCGTCTACGTCCTCGATCCCGCCACACCGGAGGGGCGCACCTGGGACAATGCCGGGCTGCTGGAGGACGTGGCCACCGGCAGCGCCGCGGGCCCCGCGGGCGCCTACCTCGTGCAGCACGCAGTGCGACCGGAGGAGCACACTATCGCCATCCAGCAGGGCGCCCGTGCCGGCCGTCCCTGCCAGCTGCGCGTCCGGGTCCGGCGCGAGGCCGGCGCCTTGCTGGTCGAGGTCGAGGGGGACGTGGTCCTGATCGGCCAGGGGACGCTGACCCGCCTCCCCGCACCATGAGGGGGCCCGTAGTGGGTCGACCCACGACCAGCGGACCCGGCGCCCCTCCATCCCGACCCGGCGCGGTGTTATTTTTCCGGCGGCGACCGGACCGGCCGTCGGCATGAAATAAGGAGTGAGTCATGGCGTGGAAAGCGAAGTGGCAGGACGTGCTGGCCGAGCTCGAGCGGGAGCGCGATGAGCTCAAGCTCAAGGTGCACTTGGCCAAGGCGGATGGCCGGGACGAACTGGCCCGGATGGAAGAGAAAATTGCCGAGCTGCGCTTCCGGGCGGGGGCAGCGGGAACCGAGGCCCGCGACGCCATGGGAGATATCGGTGACGCCGCCTCCCGGCTCGCCGAGGAGATCCGCGAGGGATTCGCTCGCGTCCGCAAGACCTTCTGAGGAACGGATGACCGACACCGAACTGTCACAGGAAATCGCCCGGCTCCGGGGCCAGCTCACCACGATCGACGGACAACTTCTGCGCAGCGCCAGCGCCCCGGAGGGTCTCGAAGACCTCAAGCGCGCCGTGGACAACCTGCGCACCAGTGTCTGGGCGGTCCTGTCCGCCTCGCGGACCACCAACTACCCCGGATTCATCGCGCGTTTCCGGCTCCGGCGCGGCATCGACACGCTCAAGGGCATTCTGGCCGAGTGCGACACGGAGGGCGGTCGGATGCTGCACCCGGAGCACTCGGAGCTGCAGATCATGATGGAGCAGCTGGCCGAACGAATCGGCCGACTGCGCGTCCAGGGAACCTAGCAGCCACGGTCCATGGGCTCGGCCACCACCCGCTGGCCTGCTACAGGTCGAGCGTTCCTGCTGCTGCTCTCGCTCACCGGCTGTGGCGGGACCGGGCACGCCGGATCCACGCCAGATAGCGCCTTTGCGGGAGTACAGCGGCGCGGTGCCATGGTGATGGGGGTGGATCAGGAGGCATCACGCCACGTCTTCGAGGACCTGCCGGATGGGGGCCGCATCGTCTTCACCATGGTGGACCCTGGTGATTCGGCTGGCATCGCGACCATCCGCGCCCACCTGCGGGCCATTGCCGACAGCTTTGCGGCGGGCGTGTTCCGCGATCCGGCGCTGGTCCATGCCCAGGATGTGCCCGGCACCGCGGTCATGACCCGGCTGATGGCCCGGATCCAGTACCGGTTCCAGGAGCGGGACTACGGCGGGGAGCTCCGGCTGATCACCGAAGACCCGGAGGCCCTGGCCGCCATCGGGGCATTCCTGGCCTTTCAGCGGAGCGACCACCGGGCCGCCGGGCATGAGGGGGGAGAGCACCAGCACTGAGGCCGACCGAAGGATGGTTGGCCGCCACCAACCGCCTGCCGCACTACCCCACCGTGTCGGCATCCTGCTGCCCGCTCAACCGGTTGGTGATGTGGGACCAGGACATGCCGACGGCCAGCACCAGCGCCAGGGCCACCAGCACCAGATGCGCCACCGCGCGGCTGCTGGTGGGCGAGATGGCGCCGTAGTAGATCAGCGCCCAGATACCGCAACCAAAGATGGCCAGAATCAGCAGGGCACCACCCACTCCCAGTGACCGCCGGGTGGCCTGCAGGAATACCACCCAGGCGGCGATCAGTCCGATCCCGGCCAGCGCCTTGAGTGGGGTGAAGCCCGCCAGATAGGCGCCGATCCCGGTCGCTCCCGGCTTGGGCTGCAACACCCAATGGATGAAGCAGTATCCCTCAGGATTGTAGGTCGCGTAGACGAGCAGGAAGGCCGCCGCGCAACGCGCCGCGAACCCACCCCAGGAGAAGGCGTCCGATGCCATCACGGCTCCGTATTGAGAGAAAACGGGAACGGGGCGCCAAGGTAGCTGGCCGCCGCGCTCCCCGCCAGCGGGCACCGGATGAGCTGCAGACCATCCCGGGCATCGGGCCGGCCATGGCGAAGGACCTCCGGGACCTGGGAGTCCACCGGATGGCGCAATTGCGCGGGAGGAGCCCGGAGCAGATGTACCGGCGGCTGATAGCGCTGCGAGGAGAGTACCAGGACCGATGCGTCCTCTACGTGTTCCGGTGCGCCGTCTATTACGCCGAGACGCCGCGCCCCAAGGCCGACTTGCTCAAGTGGTGGAACTGGAAGGACCCCGGCTGACGGCGCCCTGGCGCCCCTTGCCAAGTGCCTCACTGGACTGCCAATTAACCCCGGCCCGAGGCAGACCCGGAATGCGCCCTGCCCTGCTCCGGCCCCACCTTCCTTCCAGGAATCGACGATGATCAAGTACGTCACCGAGTTCATCGGCACGTTGTTCCTCGTCCTGATCATCGGCCTCAGCGTGATCGGCCAGTCGGCCATGGCGCCCCTGACCATCGGGCTGGGGCTGATGGTCATGGTCTACATGGGAGGGCACATCTCCGGCGCGCACTACAATCCCGCCGTGACGCTGGCGCTGCTGCTTCGCGGCAAGGTGCCGAGCACCGAGGTCGCGCCCTACATGGTCTCGCAGTTGCTCGGCGCGATCGTCGCGTCGGTGATGACCTACGTGATCACCGGGCAGACTTTTGCGCCCGCCCCAGCGCCCACGGCCTCGCCGGTGGCGATTCTCCTGGTGGAGGTCCTGTTCACCTTCGCCCTGGCACTGGTCGTCCTGAATGTGGCCACCCACATCAAGACCAAGGGCAACTCGCACTACGGGCTGGCCATCGGGATGACGGTCGCCGCCGGGGCGTTCGCCGGCGGGGACATTTCCGGTGGCGCCTTCAACCCGGCAGTGGGCATCGGGCCGACGCTGGTCAACGCGCTCCTCGCCGGCGGGTCATTCGCCAGTCTCTGGTACTACATCATCGGCCCATTCCTCGGCGCCGTCCTGGCCAGCGTCGTCTTCAAGCTCCAGGAAGAGGGCTGACTGGTCGACCCCGCCCTCCCGGACTGACCGGGCCCCGATCGGGGCCCCATCCGCAACATGCCGCCAGTCATCACCGTCCGCTCAATGCACCCCGATGATTGGCCGTCGGTCCTCGCCATTTTTGAAGCGGGTATGGCGACGGGAGACGCGACCCTCGAGACCGCATCGCCCACGTGGGCCGCGTGGGACAGCGCGCACCACGGCGACCCGAGGCTGGTGGCGGTGGTTGCCGGTGCCGTGGAGGGCTGGGCCGCTCTCTCCCCGGTGTCCCATCGGGCGGTCTACCGGGGCGTGGCGGAACTGAGCATCTACGTCTCCCCGGCATGGCGGGGACGGGGCGTCGGCCGGGCGCTGCTGGCGGCGCTGGTGCCGTTGTCGGAACAGGCCGGGTTCTGGACCCTGCAGGCCACGGTGCTGGCGGAGAACCAGGCCAGCCTGGCGCTGCACCGGCGCGCAGGCTTCCGCGTGGTCGGTACCCGGGAACGCCTGGGCCGGCGCCACGGTGTCTGGCGGGATTCGGTGTTGCTGGAGCGGCGCAGCGCGCTGGTGGAGTGACCACCAGTCCGCGCTCGGGCGCCGACGATCGCCACTCGTGAGGGATTCGGGAGGAGAACCGTGAGTACTGTCCTATTCCGGACCGCGGGGCTGCTGGTGCTTAGCAACGTGTTCATGGCCTTCGCCTGGTACGCCCACCTCCGCAACCTCGGCGACCGGCCCTGGTTCATCGCGGCGCTGGCGAGGTGGGGAATCGCGCTGCTCGAGTACCTGCCTGGGGGCGGTGTACTTCGTGTTTCGCGAGCCGAGGGGCTGATCGGATGACGGCATGGCGCGGCGCGCCCCGTTAGCCGATCCTCCCGGGCCGGTTATATTTCGCCTGCACTCTCCACCGGAAACCACATGACCGCACCGCTGGTCGGCATCGTGATGGGCAGCGACTCGGACTGGGCCGTCATGGAACATGCGGCCCGGGAGCTGGCCGGATTCGACGTGCCGCACGAGTGTCGGGTAGTCTCGGCCCACCGGACACCGGACCTGCTCTATCAGTACGCGGCGGAAGCGGCGGGGCGCGGGCTGCAATGCATCATCGCGGGCGCCGGCGGTGCCGCCCATCTTCCCGGCATGCTCGCCGCCAAGACCTCGCTCCCGGTGCTCGGTGTTCCGGTTCCCTCCAAGCACCTCAACGGGCTCGACTCTCTGCTGTCGATTGTCCAGATGCCGGGGGGCATTCCGGTCGCCACCTTTGCCATCGGCGAGGCGGGAGCCCGGAACGCCGGCCTGTTCGCGGTGGCCATGCTGGCGCACCGGGACGCGAAGCTCGCCCAGCGGCTCGAAGCGTTCCGCCGGGCCCAGACCGACAAGATCCTCGGCCTCACGCTGCCGGAGTCTTCGTGATCCTGCCGGGCCAGACCCTCGGGCTGCTCGGCGGGGGCCAGCTCGGACGGATGTTCACCCAGGCGGCGCAGCGGATGGGCTTCGAGGTGATGGTCCTCGACCCCGATCCCGACAGCCCCGCGGGCCGCATCGCCAGCCGCCACCTGCAGGCGCCGTACACCGACCAGACCGCCCTCGAGGCCCTCGGCAAGGGCTCGGCCGGGGTGACCACCGAGTTCGAGAATGTCCCCGCCAGCGCCCTGAGCCTCCTGGAGCGGTTCTGTCCCGTGCGTCCGGGCCCGCGGGCGGTCGAGCGCACCCAGGACCGCGCTGTCGAGAAAGGCTTTGTCCGGGAACAGGGGCTGGGCACCGCCGATTTCCACTCCGTCCTCATGGACTCCGATGCCGACGCGGCCTACCGCGCCATCGGCGCGCCCGCCCTGCTCAAGACCGCGCGCCTGGGGTACGACGGCAAGGGCCAGGCAGAAGTCGGTATAGCCGCGGATGTCCGGGCGGCGTTCGAGCGCTTTGGGCGGCAGCCCTGCATCCTCGAGCGACGGGTGGCGCTGGCCAAGGAGCTGTCCGTCGTTCTGGCCCGCGGCAACGACGGTGCCCTGGTGACCTTTCCGCTCGCGGAAAACCGGCATGTCAACGGGATCCTCGACACCTCCGTGGCCCCGGCGCGGGTGGATGCGCGCCTAGCAGCGGAGGCGGAAGCGGCGGCCGCGCGGTTGGCGGCGGCTCTCGATTACGTGGGCACGATGGCGGTCGAGTTCTTCGTCACGCAGGCCGGGGAGCTGCTGGTCAACGAGATCGCGCCCCGGCCGCACAACAGCGGACACTATACCCTGGATGCCTGCGCCACCGATCAGTTTGAGCAGCAAGTGCGTGCACTGGCGGGCTTGCCGCTGGGTAGCGCGGCGCTGCTCTCCCCGGCGACCATGGTCAACCTGCTGGGCGATCTCTGGGCCGGCGGTGTGCCGCGCTGGGAGCGGGCGCTCGCGGACCCGCGGGTGCACCTCCATCTGTACGGAAAGACCGAACCTCGCCCGGGTCGCAAGATGGGCCACCTGACGGTGCTGGCCGAAACGCCTGATGAGGCACTGGCGGCCGCACTGGCCGCCCGCGCGCGCCTGACCGAGCGCTGAGATTCATCCCTTCCCACCATTTGAGGATTGCCATGCTGCTCTCGTTGCTCACGGCCTCGCTGGCTCTCGTGTCGCCCGATCCGCGCACACCCCAGTCGCCAGGGGCCTGCATCACCATGATGACCGACCGCATGCCTCTGGCCAGCCGGCAGAGTCCGCTGGATTCAATCTCCTTTACGGTGGGTACCGCAAGCGTGAAGGTCTGCTTCAGCCGTCCTTCGGTCCGCGGCCGGACCATGATCGGTGGCGACGCGGTGCCATTCGGGAAGCTCTGGCGCACCGGGGCCAATGAGCCCACCATGATTCACACCTCGGGTCCGATCACGCTGGCCGGCATTGCCGTGCCCGCCGGATCGTATTCCCTCTACACGATTCCGGGCGAGCGGATGTGGCAGATCATCGTCAACCGGTCCATCACCCAGTGGGGCCACGAGAGCCGGTACAGCGACGCGGTCAAGGCCCAGGAACTCCAGCCCCACGGCATGGCCATGCCGAGCGCCACCACCACACCAGTCGAGATGTTTTCCATCCGGAGCGAGCCTCAGGGCAGCACGGTGCACCTGATCCTCGAGTGGGAAAAGACCAGGGTGGACATCCCGGTGGAGGCCGCGAAGTAGCGAAGCGTTCCTACCGCAAGTCGAGCGCCCCGTCGCGGGTCTGCAACGTCGCCAGCAGCGCCGCCGCCGGCCCGCGAACCACATCCAGTCCGATCCCCAAGATCCGGAGTTGCGCGGATACCGACTCCGGGTCGGGGTGCTGGGCCGAGAAATCCAGGAGCTCTGTCTCCGCCTCGGCCCCAGCCGCCGGATGTTCACCCGATCCCCACTCGATGAAGAACGGCAGAACGCCCCCGGCTCGGCCCTGTGTCGGGTCCGTGAGCGTCCACTTCACCACGGTCCCGTCGGGACGCACTCGGCTGCCGGGGCTGGGCGCACCCAGCTCGATACCCTGACCGCGTGCCCGCGCGGTGAGCCCAGGAAGGTCGGTTCCCCTGGCCGCCCAGGCGACCAGTCTTGGCGCCGACAGCCTGTCGATCCCGAACACCGTCGGGGCGACCCCGGCGGCCGATTCAGGGTCGGGACCAATCACTTCCAGATAGCTGGCCGGGCCCAGGGGCAGGATGGCGTTCCGCGTTCCCCACTCGGGATGCCGGCCGCCGGCCAGGAAGGGCAGGCCGAGCGATTCCTCCAGCTCGGCGACGGCGGCTGCCAGGTCGGGGACCGCATACACCAGGTGGTCCAGCTGCGGCGGGATGGTCGGCATGATGATCCGTAACGGATAGGTTGTCAGCCCGAGGTCGCGATGGCGGCCTGGGTTCGCTTCCACAGCTCCGGGGCCAGAGCGTCGTCCATCGCGAGCGGATTGGGCCGCGCCTCCCGGCACTTGTCGTAGTAGCGCCCACTCACGCCCCGCAGCTCCGGCGCGGTCGCGCAGTAGAGCGGCGTCCGCGCGCCCTCCTCGTTGGACAGCATGAAGAGTTTCAGGAACCACTGAACCGGGCCGGGAAGGGCGCGCCACACGTTGGTGGCCACCGCCCCTGGATGCAGGGAGCAGGTGGTCACCCGCGTCCCCGCCAGGCGGCGCGCCAGCTCCTCGGCATGGAGCACATTCATCAGCTTGGTGACCGCATAATCGGCGAAGCCGCTCCACCTGGGGCTGGTCCGCCGGTCCAGGAGCGACCAGTCGATACGCTTCACCATCATGTTGGCCTTGCTCGCGACGTTCACGATGCGCCCCTGCTCCGACTCCAGAATGCGGGGAAGCAGCAGGTTGGTCAGCAGGAACGGTCCAACGTGATTGGTGGCGTAGGTCAGGTCGAACCCCTGCCGGCTCAGGCTTTCCGTCCCCGCGATGCCGGCGTTGTTGACCAGGACGTCGAGCGGCGCGCCGCCGGCCAGGAACCGGTCCGCCGCGGTCCGCACGGATTCGAGGTCGGAGACGTCCACGGCAAGAAACTGCGCCGTGATCCCGGGGTGCCGGCTCCGGAGCCCTTCGAGCACTGGCCGAGTGCGCTCCTCGGAGCGACCGGCCAGGACCACGCCCGCCCCGCGAGCGGCGAGGGCCTCCACCATGGCGCGTCCGATTCCCGAGTTGGCCCCGGTGACCAGGAACGTCCGGCCGCCGAGATCGCGGTCGCTCAACCGCGGAGTCCGGTGGCCGGCGCTTCGGGATGTGCTGGCGCCAGGTGGACGGCCGCCCCAGGGAGAATCGCGCCCGGAGTATTCACCCGGCCGTACCAGCCGCGGCGCCCGACGGTGGCCTTGAGGAAGGCCGGCCCACGCTGCTTCCCGACGTAGGGAAGCGCGTAGAGGTTGTCGCAGGGATCGCACGCCTTGGTGATCGTGATACTGACCGGCCCGATGGCCAGGACGATGCCGGGCCGCAGGGCCGATTCCGCGACGCCCGCCAGGGTCAGGTTCTCCCCCAGGTCCCCCGGCGCGACCGGCCAGCCCTCGCCGGCCAGTTGCGTCAGCAGATCCTCGGTGACCACGAGCACCGCCTGGTCCGCGTCGCCACCCAATTCCGTGGCGCGGTAGTGATTGTAGTCTCCCGCGGCGCCCGCCGCGGTCACGTGCAGCACCGGCACGGCCGCCTTCGGCAGTCCCACTTCCCCTGGCATCTTCGGCTTGACGGCCACGCGCGCAACGGTTCCGGTCATCGAGGATCTCCAGCGAATCTCAGCGGGGTGGCGCGGCATCCCACCGCTCCAGCACTGAGCGGTCGCGGTCGCGGTCGATCGTGCCCTGGAAGGCAGGGCTCCCCAGAAAAGTACCCAGCAGCAGGCCGCCGCGGCGTTTCAGGAGTCCCGCCAGCCGGAGCCCGTAGTAGGGATACAGGAGTGGCGACCCGGCGCGAAGTCCGTAGATCCGTTCCATGCCCTCCCGGGGCAGGAACACCGCCCGGAAGAGCAGCCCGACCCGGTGGCGCAGGGACCCGCTTTTCGCCAGCGCCAGGTACACCGAGGGCAGCGCGGCATGAAGCGCCAGGATGTAGCGCCGGGCGACATCCACGACCTCCTCGTCCGCCGGCTGGCGTGCCAGGCGCTGGAACAGGGACGCCGGCACGGTGGCGCCGAGCAGGTCCTCCGCGAGCCGGAGGGTGACGTACAGGTACCCCGAGGCGCCCCAATCGTTCGCACGAGCGGCCATCACCCTCCAGTCCAGCTCGCTCCCCTGGGCGGCGATCACGGTCGCAATGTCCATCAATCCCTTGAGCGCCGCCCGTTCGAAGCGATGGTGGTAGGACAGGTGGAGCGCCAGGTGCAGCAGGAGGTCTTCCGGCGCCAGCAGGCGCACCGGCACTCCCTCCAGGGTTGCCTCCCGCGACCGCTGCCACAGGCCATCGAGATCGATCCGGAAGGGGCTCGTGGGACGCTCGATGCTCCAATGCACCTCTACGACCGCGGCGCCCGCCTTCTCCAACTTGGCAAGATGGTTCGACCAGGCGCAGCGCTCGGCGATCGCCGCCCGCGGCAGCGGACCGAATCCGCGTTCGAGGAATACCGCCTCGACCTCCGCCAGCCGCTCCTGCGGCACCATGATGTCAACGTCGGCCATGCCGCGGAGGCCCGGTTCGGCGTAGACGAACCGCGCCAGGTGCACACCCTTGAGCAGCAGGACGGGAATGTCGCGGGCGGCGAGCTCGGTCACGAACTGGCGGGCTTGCCGGAAGGCGAGGGCGTTGCGAGTCGCTGTGTCGAGATAGACCGCGCGAAGCCGGTCTTTGATGCGTGGCGGCACGTGGGGGGCCAGGGGACCGTCCATCAGGTGACGGTAGGTCACCCCGCAGAGCTGATGCCGGATCGCCTCATCGGCCAGACCGGCCCACTGCGACTCCGTGAGCCGGGTCTCCGGCACGACCTGTCCCCGGAGCAACGCCAACCAGGATCGCTGGGCCGTGGGGTGGTTCGCCGCGTCCTTTGGGTCGGCGCTCACGCCGGCTCGTCGTCAGGCAAACGAGGAGACGATCGCATACCGATCCTCGCGAGGTCCGCCCGTGACCACGGCCGTTCCGGCGCGGACCCAGGCGTGGGCGTCATACTCGCGGGCCGGATCGGCGCCAAGGTAGAGGGTGCTGGGAATGCCCCGCCGTCGGAGCATCCATTGGGCGGTGACCGCCTGAGGCAGACAGACCGGCCGCCAGGGCAGGTGGCGCGCGGCGGCCGCGACGGCCCAGCTCACGCGAGTCACCTGGCCGCGGTGCGCCTCGTCGAAGGCCGGAGGGCTCTCGGCCATGTGCCGGCCCAGGCGCGGCGCCAGGCGGCGGAACTGCACCAGCCGGAGCAGCACGCCTGCCAGCGTACAGAGCGCCACCGCCTCGGCCAGGGCCCGCTGGTCAGGCCCGGGGAGGCGGACGAACTGCGTCACGTGCCGGATCATCGAACCGGACCAGCTGCGCTCGTCGCAGCTCCTCGAGAAAGGTGCACACCTCGCGACGGCAGAGCTCGGGATCCACCGCGAATTCCCCGACCAGCGCATCGCACAATTCCCGGACCGACCGCGGCCGCTCGAGCAGCGCCCAGATCCTGGGACCCGTCCCTTCGAGACCGAAATACATGCCCTGATCGACGCTCATCATGACCACGGTCCGGTCCACTTCCACGGCCACCGGCTCGTCGTTGCGGGAGACCACCGTCTCCAGTGCGATGGACCCCTCAGCGCTCACGCGGGCCTCCCTTCGACGGCATCCTGGTCGCTCTCGCCACGGAACTCATCCTGCTCGATCAGCGCTGCCGTCTCCGGAAGGTACTCCAGCCCCCGGGGCCGGATCAGCCTGCTGACCCGGACCGACTGGGCCATGACGGCGGCCAGGCGGAACACCTGGGGGATCAGGCCCAGCGCCTGGGCAAAGGATACGAAGTAGGTCTCATCAACCAGCGCGGCGACGGCCTCGAGCCCGCTCAGCCGCTCGAGACGAGGCGGCCCCGCCCCGTCCGTCAGGATGTAGACTCTGCCGAGAGGGATGGGCGACTCATGAGACCGAGGAGCGTCCATCGGCAAGTGATACTTGCCCCGATTTCCTCCAGCCGGCTCGAGCCCGGTCTCGGCGCCGGGGCCGGCGGACAGCGCGGCTTCGTCCAGCTTTAGCCGGGCGGCCCCCGGCCACACCCGGAGCTGGCCGGAGGCCGGCGGTACCATCACGCACAGGTCATCGCTGACGAAGCGCGCCCCCCGTCGCACCATCGCGGCCACCAGGGTCGATTTCCCGGCACCGGAGCGGCCAGCGAACGCCACTCCGTCCGCGCTCGGGAGCGCCACACAACTGGCGTGCAGGGGAAACGAGCCGCGCTGGTGGAGGATTGTCCCCATCATCACGCCGGTCAAGTACAGCCGCAGGTCCTCGCCCCTGGCCCCAGGGTCGGCGTCCACGCCGATGATCGCCCCCCCGCGGGCGGAGTACCGGCCCACTCCGCGCACCGCCAGCCTCAGTTCCCCGTCTTCAACCACGGAGCGGGCGCTGTACGGCGGTCCATCCAGGTCGAGACCCGGCACCGGCTCACGCCGGACCGTCACATCGGGCTCCGCGGGCGAAGCGGCCGGCCAGCCGGGCAGGTCAATCTCCGATCGCACGCGCAAGCCATAGATCCAGAAGTCTCCGCCTCCTGGGAGCGCCGGTTCGCTCGCGGCGTCGTCATAGGTCCAAGCACGCAAATGCCCCCCGGCTGATGATGCGTCGGGGGGCATTGGGTCAATCCTCAGGGGAATTGACGACGGATCTTCAGCTCCCGATCCCGATCTCACCGCCGGGCGGGGCCTGGGTAAGCGTCTCGCTGACCGGCTTGATGACGAGGGTCGGGGTTACCCACTGGGGCTTCTCGTTCTGAGTCATTGCTCCCCCTTCGAGGAAGGCGCACGGAGTGACAGCCAATTTCGGCGGAGTTGATTCCAATGTGGTCATTCCGCAAGAAATCCGCCAGTAGGCCCCGTATCTACCGGGCACGCCCATCGCCGGACGATCAATTCCAACACCTTCAACCACAACACTTTACGGGACTGGGCGGATTGGCCTGCCAGGGGGTGGACCTGTGCCTGCATGTCATCCCCGCCATGGTTCTGTCGCGACGGCGCTACGGCGGACGAGGCACTCGTGAGACCGCCAAGGCCGTCCCGGGACGCGGCCACAGCCGCCAACGGCCCGCCGTCCAGGGATCAAACCCCTTCGACCAGCACCATCGAACTGGTGGCCGTCCGGTGCCGCACGGTACGGACCGGCCGGTACTCCGGCGAATCCCACCACGCCAGCGCGCGCGCGGTGCTCGGGAACGCCAGCACCACCAGTCGATGCGGCGTCCACGAACCCTCCAGCACCCGGGTTGGCCCGCCTCGCACCAGGTAGTGGCCGCCGTACCCGGCAAGGGTGGCGGCCGCGGCGTGCCGGTACTCTTCGTACTCGGCCGGTTCCCGGACTTCGATGTCCACGATGATGTAGGCGGTCATGCGGTGACCCCCATCTGAAGAAGTTCACGACTCGAAGATCGATGCGAGATAACACGACCCCGGGAAACCGCCTGGTTGGCGATTCCCCGGGGCCGTGGTCCCACATGCAACGATCAGCTCTTGGCCAGCTCTCCCACCGCCCCGGCCAGCTTGTGCACCCGGGCCTGGTCGGGGGAATGGTTGGCGTCCGTGTGCAGCTGGGTCGCCAGCGCCCCGAGCGCCTCCCGGCGGGCCTGCCCGGAAAGCTGCTCGGCGCGGGTGAGTTCATTGCGGATCGCGGTCAGGCGGTCCGGCGCCAGCCCGTTGGAGCGGACCAGCTGGTCGAGATAGGCGCGCGGCACCGCGAAGCTGGCCGGCCAGACCAGCTTGGGCTGACCCTGCGCATTGAAGTAATCCAGCTTGACCAGCTTGGCGGCATCGATCTCGTTCTGGGTCAGGTACGCGCTCGGCTGCAACTCGAAGACGTCCAGTCCGCGGCCGATCTCGGAGCTGTACATGTAGCCGTTGTACCAGTACACCGACCACGAACCACCGTTGCCCATTTCCATGGAATCCACCGGGCCCCGGTCGTGGAAGGCAATCTCCTTCGGATGGGCCGCGTCGGTCCAGTCGAACACCGAGATGCCGCCCTGGTACCAGGACTGGACCATGATGTCCCGCCCGGGAACCGGGATCAGTGATCCGTTGTGGGCCACGCAGTTCTCCACCGAGGTCTGCGGTGCCAGCATCTTGTAGTAGCTGTGGAACTGCAGCTTCCCGTCCTTCAGCGTGAAGATCGCGTCGGCGCCCCACTCCGGCTTGTCGGTGGCCCGGCACTTGGGCGATCCGCCCCCGCCCCACTCGTCGGAGAAGAGCAGCTTGGTGCCGTCGTTGTTGAATGTCGCCGAGTGCCAGTAGGAGAAGTTCGAGTCGGACACGGCATCGATGCGCTTGGGGTTGGCCACATCCCGGATGTCCAGGAGCAGCCCGTAGCCGCCGCAGGCGCCGCCGGCCAGGCCGATGGCCGGGTACACCGTGATGTCATGGCACTGGGTCGGTCCGGGCCGGGGCCCGTTCCCGGCGGGGGAAGCCGACGGGGCGCCGAACTGGCGCGCCATCATGGCCGGCAGGGCCGCACGCAGGGCCGCGCTGTCCGCACCAGTGGCCGAACCCGTGCCCTGGCGCGCCTTGACGATGCTGTCGAGCATGGGTCGCACATAGCCCGACGGGAGCACGAATTCGCGCGCGCCGAACTGGACGATGAACGCCCCGGCGGCGCGCGCCCGGGCCAGCGCCTCGGTCTCGGCCGCGATGTCTTCCGGCGCGTCGCCGTGCTCGGGCGCCTCGGTCAGGTCGTTGAAGATCCGGGGCGAGCTGACGATCGCGGCTTGCTCCGGGTGGGCCAGCGGGACCTTGATGACCTCGATCCGGAACAGCGCCGAGTTGGGATCCTCAGCCGGGGAGAGTCGAGAGCAGCCCGGCAGTTCATTGGGAGAACGCACCCCGGCCGAACCGGAGACGTAGATGTACACGTTCTCGCGATCCTTCGGATCCTCGACCACCGTGTGGGTGTGGGACCCCCGGCAGGTCTGCACATTGCCGATGTACCGGGGGTTGGCGATATCGGTGATCTCGAAAATCCGGATGCCGCGCAACCGGTCGTGGCTCACGGTGTCCCGGACGCCCTCGGTGCCGCAATCGAGCCGGCCCGAGTTCCCCTCGCCCGACACGAACAGCAGGTTCTTGTAGACCGACACGTCGCTCTGGGATGCCGGACAGAGGTAGCCGATCTTCAGCGTCGGCTTGGCCGGGTTGGACACATCCCAGACCTGGAAGCCGTTGTAGTTGCCCTGGATGGCGTAGTTGCCGCTGAACGACAGATCCGAGTTGGTGACCCCCAGGAACTTCTCCGACGGCCGGGTCTCGGACACGACCCGCAGGTTCCAGACGGCCACTTCCGCATCCCACATCCCCGCGCGGAGCCCCACACGGGGGTCCTGCTTCGGATGGGCGGCCGCCATGCCGGCGCTGCCACCGGCGGCCGGCGTCCCGGCGCAGCCCAGGACGGCAAACGAACCGGCCGCCACGACGAGAGAAAGGAGCGAGGTGGCGGTCGGTCGGGTGGCCCGACGCCGGAGCTGGTCAGCAGAAGCCATGGTCAATTCCTATGCGTGAACGGGAAAGGGAGGGCGAAGCGGGATGCGGCTGCGTCACGAGCCTGCCCCCCCGGGCGAAAGCGCATCGAGCATGAGCTGCATGCGGTGGATTTCGGTGGTCTGGTCGGCATAGACATCGGAGGCAAACCGGAACACGGTCTCATCCTGGCCGGCGCCCTGGGATCCGAAGAGCTGGTCCACCATGGTGATGGCGCCCTGATGGTGGACGATCATGGATTCCAAAAAGATTCGGTCGAAGTCCGGGCCCCGGGCCTGGTCCAGGCGGGCCAGCTGGTCGGAGGTCAGCATCCCCGGCATCATGACCGAGTGGTCCATCCCCGGCATCATGGCGTGGGGGGAGTCCACATCCGGCACCGGTTCGTTGCGGGACCGCAGCCAGCGCGAGATGAGAGCGATCTCATCCCGCTGCCCGACCACAATGCGCTCACACAGGGCCAGCAGCGCCGGGCTGGCGCCATGCGTGGGGGCCCACCCGGCGATCAGCACCGCCTGCGCGTGGTGGTAGGCCATGCCCGACATGAAGTCCACGTCGGCCTGAACGTGCGGATATCGGGCGTCGGGATGGGTCGGCGACCCCTGCGTGGGGCTCGAATGGCTGGCGGCGGCCGGAGTGACACTCCCCGGTCCGGCGCCGCCGCCGCAGGCCGACAATGCCACGCCGATGAGGAGAGGAAGCGAACTGACGCAAGCAAAGGACCGGTTCATCGCCTGGCGGGGTAAATGGACCCCTGCAAGGTAATAGGACGGGGAGACCTTTGGATGGAGCCGGTTCTCGCTGGCCGCTACCCGCCGCTCATCGCGCCCACCACCAGGAAGGGTTCCTCCCCCGCGGCCACCGCGCCTGGCACCGGCGCATCGGGCGATTCATGCGACAGGTCCTGCTGGCAGGCGAAGAACCGGACGAAGGCGCGTCGGTCATGCGTCACCTGATCGCGCGTCGTGCCCCGGAGTGCGGGATAGCGCGCCTCGAGCGCGTCGAGAATGGCCCGCTGGGTGACCACGCCGGTCACCTCCAGCGCCACCTCGCCGTCGACCCGGGCCAGCGTGCGGAGGTGGGCCGGCAGCACCACCCGGATCATGGCAGCGCCTGGACCTCGACCGAAACCACCGAGGGGAGGTCCCGGACGATGGGCCTCCAGCTGTCGCCCGAATCCGCCGAGCCGTACACCTGCCCGCCGGTGGTGCCAACGTAGATGCCGCAGGGCTCCAGGGTGTCCACCGCCATCGCATCCCGCAGCACGTTGACGTAGCAGTTGCGCTGGGGCAGTCCCTTGGTGAGCGCCTCCCACTCGGTGCCGCCGGTGCGGCTCCGGTAGACGCGCAGCCGTCCCCGAGGCGGGTAGTGCTCCGAGTCGCTCTTGATGGGCACCACGTACACGGTGTCCGGCTCGTGGGCATGCACGGCGATCGGAAACCCGAAGTCGGTGGGCAGGTTGCCGCCGACGTCCCGCCACGAGTCGCCGGCATCGTCGCTCCGCATCACGTCCCAGTGCTTCTGCATGAACAGCGTCCGGGGACGCGACGGGTGCATCGCAATCCGGTGTACGCAATGCCCCACCTCGGCCTTGGGATCGGGGAGTTCGTGCGGAGAGACCAGGCCGCGGTTGATGGGGCGCCAGGTCGTGCCGGCATCGTCGGAGCGGAACGCGCCGGCGGCGGAGATGGCAGTGTAGAGCCGCTGGGGATTGCTCGGATCCAGGAGGATTGTATGCAGGCACATCCCGCCGGCGCCCGGCTGCCAGTAGTTGCCAGACCCGTGGCCCCGCAGGCCAGCCAACTCCTCCCAGGTCTGGCCGCCGTCGGTGGTGCGGAAGAGCGCGGCGTCTTCGACTCCGGCATACACCGTGTCGGGATCGGTGAGGGAGGGTTCGAGGTGCCACACCCGCTTGAACTCCCACTGGTGTGGGGTGCCGTCGTACCACTGGTGCGTGCCGGTCACGCCGGCGTACGCGAACTTGTTCCCGACGGGCTCCCAGGTCTTGCCGCCATCATCGGAACGCTGAATCTGCTGCCCGAACCAGCTGTTCGACTGGGAGGCGTACAGCCGGTCGGGATGGGACGGCGAGCCCTTCAGGTGGTAGATCTCCCACCCGCCGAAGTGCGGACCGTTCACCCGCCAGCGCTTGCGGGCGCCGTCGGAGGTGAGGATGAAGGCCCCTTTGCGGGTACCGACGAGGACGCGGACGGCAGTCATGGCGGTCAGTCCTGGAAGCGGAGTCCGACCAAGGTGGAGCCGGAAGGCGCGCGGGGCAAGGCGCCGAGGCGGAGGCCGACTATTTCCGCTGCGGCGGCACCTTGGCGGAATCGGCCAGGTAGGCGGTGATACTGTAGCAGGAGGCCCCGGCGTCGTCCGGCTCCTCCGGATTCCGGACCCGGTAGACCTGCGCCCGCGGTGGCACCCAGATGACCAGTTCCAGTCGCCGGCACCATCGGGCTACCTCCGGCGCGAGCGTACGCAGCTCGGATCCGCGGGTCCTCCCGAAGACCATGTAGCGCAGCCCGCGCGCCTGCAGATCCGTGAGAAAGGCCGCTGAGTCTCCTTGCAGCGCCGAGGTCACGTTGGCCGTCTGCCGCCCCGAGTAGTAGGCCACCATCGGGTCGTGCACGGCCAGCGCCCCGCCCGGAGGGAGATCGAGCTGTCCGAGGGCCCGGGCCGCCACGTACAGGGTGCGGGCATCCTCCGTGAAACAGCCTGGCCGGTCCAGTGCGCGGGACCGGTCACAGGCCGCCAGGGCCCGCCAGTCCGCGACCCAGCCGAGCCCACCACCGGCGGCGAGCACCACGGAACAACCCGCCAGGGCGATCCCCTGCACGCGCCGCTTGCCCCGGGTGACGCGCTCGACCGCCAGCATGACAGCCAGAATGATCAGCGGAGTAATGCCATACAAGAAACGCGAGGATCGGATCGGCCAGACCAGCAGGATGGCTGTGTAAGCCATGAGGAGGAGCGTGGCCGGGCGCCATCGGCGCCACATCAGGAACAGTCCCACCAGACACAGCGCCGTCAGCGCATTGGCCCAGAAGTACCGCCCTTCCACCGTGGTAAGCCCGGGTATTGGGAAGACTTCTGGCAGATCCCGGACCCGATACCGATAGGCCATGATCCAGACATGGGTCAGCAGGCTCTCGCCGGGGATATTATTCGCCGCCCGGATGTAGGAGCGGCCCGGCAGGTGGGCCGCCACCGGAACCAGATAGGTGTGAAGCAGCCAGAGTCCGACTGTGGCGCCGGAGGCAACCACGACCCGTACCGCATCTCGGAGCCGGCGGCTCAGAAGCAGGTGGGCCACCAGTGCCGCCAGCAGAGCCACGCCGACGCTCCGCATCATGGTCGCGGCGATGGCGGCCGCGACGGCCATGGCCAGCATCCGGGGGCGCCCCACCTCCCGATCCATCAGCCACAGCGAGAGCATTGTCAGGCCCAGGAACACCGACTCGGCGAGGAGACTGCCGGCGAGCCGGAGCATTTGATCGTTCACGGCCACGGGAACCAGCACTGCCAGCGCCACCCACGGGGTGGTGTGCCGGCGGACCAGACTGTACAACAGACCCAGGCCCATCGCGGAACAGAGGGTCCCCACCGCCAGGAAGACATCCAGCCGCTCGCCCGCCAACAGACTGAGGAGCGCCAGCAACAGGGGATAGCCGGGCGGATATTGAGTGTGCGACGATGGCTCGACGAGGAAGGCGTTCAGGTACTGCAGCTGCCGCAGCGATCGCGACAACAGCAGGTAGAGGGCATCATCATTGCGATAGGTGATGCCGGGTTCCCGGATCAGCCACGCCAGCACCAGATGGGCAACCAGCACCCCGGCGACAATTCCGATCTCGGCGGTGGACCAGGCCGGCGTGCCGTCCGTCGGGGCGGCCGGCGTCGAGTCCGGTGAAGGCGCCCTGGTGTCGTTCATGGTAGCCTCATCCATGAGATGCGGGTGTCGGGTGCCCGGGTGCCGCCGCCCGGAAAGGACCCACCCCGCCGAGTATGCTGGCGTCGGTGATGCGGTCCAGAGCGGCGCCGGCGCTCGCACGCCGCTTGCCTGATGATCCCGGATATCGAGATATTGGCAAGTCCCGTGCCTCCCACTACCTCGCGGTACGATCCGGAGAGACGCCTTGATGCTTCCCGATGGCGGTCCGCGCCCCCTGCGAGTGCTCTGCTGGTCGCTCGCGGGACTGGGCGTCTTCCTGCGGCTCCGCCAATATGCCGCGGGCCGGCCCCTCTGGCTGGATGAAGCCATGGTGGCGCTGAACGTCCTGCTGCGATCCTATGGCGGGTTGCTGCGACCGCTCGACAGTGACCAGACCGCGCCGTTCCCGTTCCTCTGGGCAGTGAAGCTGAGCGCCGCCCTCGGCGGGACCGACGAGCGCGTCCTGCGGCTGGCACCGATGCTGGGCAGCGTGGCCCTGATGCTCTTGATGGTTCCCCTGGCGCGACGTCTCCTGGCGCCGAGGGCGGCAGCGCTGGCCATCGGACTGACGGCGCTCTCGCCCCTGCTCATCTACTATAGCAACGAGATCAAGCCCTACGGCGTCGACGCCACCATGATGGCGCTCCTGGCGCTGGTGACACTGCGGGTGCTCGATGATGCGGAGTCCGGCCCCGCGTGGGCCGGGCTCGTCGCCACCGGGCTCCTTGCCGCCGTGGCCGTGTCCCCGGTGCCGTTCTGCCTGGCCGGGGTCGGCGCGGCCCTGCTGGCCGACGCACACACGCGCGCCTCCCCGCATTTCCGCACGTGGCTCCCCACCCTGGTGCTCGGCTCCGGCCTGGCCTTCCTGGCCGTCTATGTCACGCTCTACCGGCCAGTGGCACAGAACGCCTTCATGCAGCGGTTCTGGATGACGTCGTTCCTGGACCCGACGCTCCCCGGCTTTGGTACGACGGTCCGCACGGCGTTTGGTGCCGGGTTCCAGGATCTTCTCATGGCGGACGGCGGAAGCTGGCGGCTCACAGTCGCCCTGGTGTTTCTCCTGCCGCTCCTCCTCGGGGCCAGGGAACTTCGCGCACGGCAGGGAACCGCCGCCCTGCTCCTGTTTATCGTCCCGCTGGCCGCGGCCCTCGTCGCGTCCGGACTCCGCAAGTATCCCTTTGCCCCGCGGCTGATGGCGTTCGCTGCCCCCCTGGTAATCATCATGATCGCGGCCGGCGTCTCGGCGGCGGCGGATTGGCTGGAGCGTCGCTCACAGCGTCGCTGGTGGTTCCCCGTCGCGTGCGCCGGCCTGGCCGTCCTGCCGGGCCTGGATGCCAGCCGTCAGATGCGGGAACCGCTGGAGCGGGAGGCGGTCGGCGTGCTCATCCCATGGCTCGAACAGGCCCATTCCCCCGGCGCGGTCATCTACGTGCCGGGACGGACGATGGCGGCGTGGCTCTTCTACTCGACCGACTGGGGGGCGCCCGACACGGCGCGCATCCTCCGCATCAGCCGCCTGGTCAGCTCCGGCGGCGCCGCCTTTTACCTGGCGCCGACCCGGGAAGATTCCATCATCGCCGAGGGCGATGCGTACCGGTTCAGCTACCGGGATTGGATCGAACTGGTGGGGATTTCACCGGGACATGGACCCGGGCTCGGTGGCCTGAAACGATCGATTCCGGACCCCGGCTGGTACGAGAACGAGGTCCGCCGAATGCTCGCCGCCGGCGGCCCCGAACTCTGGCTGGTTTCGACGACGTACTACCCTGGATACCTCGACCCACTGGCCGCCCCGCTCGAGGCAGCCGGTGCCATCGTCGTGGAACGACGGCTGGCGCCCGGGGCCAGCGTCACCCGCTACACCGTCCCGCCGTCGGCACGCCCGGGCGCGGAGACCGCGGACCGCCCCCACTAGCTGCACCGCCGGAAGGTTTGCCGGTTTCCCGGCTTCCAGGTGTGGCCGGCGTCGGTGCTGTACTCCATGCGGGACATGAACGCGTCCGCGGTCACATCGGAACGGGTGAATCGCAGCTCCAGCACGGTGCCGTCCGGCATGGTCTTGGGCAGGGTGTTGCGGGTCTCTCCCGCCACCGGGCCGGTCATGATCCACAGATCCCCGTCGCCGCCGACCGACACCATCTCGATGATTCCCTTGGCCTCGCTGACGTAGAACAGGATGGCCGATTGCTGGCTGAGGGCCGGGATCTCCGAGTGCCCGGTGATCACGCGGTCGGGCACGACCCACTGAAAGGCGTAGGTCCCCTCCACCGATCGCGCCGTCGTGCCATCCTCGCGCAGGAACTCGGTGGTGGCGGTCCACTCCCCGATCACCTGGCGCAGCTGTTCCACACCGCGAGCCAGGCTGTCGGCGTGGGCCGTCTGGGCCGCGGCCGGCGCGACGGCAGCGGCGAGGAAGCACACGAGTGGGGCAGTCGCACGGAAGAAGGCGCATGGGGCGGTGTCCTGGAATCAGGGGAGGTCGGGCGGCGGGGCGGTGGCCCCGTCGCACGTCATGTGGGTTTGGGCCCGCGCGGGGCGGCCGCGAGTGCTCGGGGGACGACCCCGCGTCGCGCCGCCGACACAACCGGGCCCCCCAGCGCCGGACCGCTCGCTACGACCCGGCCGGGAGGAGCCGGCAGTGATGCCGGGTATGGATCGCCTGGAACACGACGTAGTCGTACAGGGTCACCCAGCCGAAGCTCGTGGTGTTTACCCGCGTCTCCCCGGTGCCCTTCCCCCGCGCCGCCTGCTCCAGCTGCTCGAGAGCACCTTCCAACCGGGGTCGGGCCGCCGCCGGTGTCGCCGGCGCCACCCGCGGTGCCGTCGCCGGGTTGAGCGGCTTGTTGGTCTTGAAGCCCCCCGGGAAACGGCCGTTCTTCACGATCTTGTTGAAGAAGAACCCGCGCAGCAGCGGCCGGAAGATCGCCGGGATCGTCGGGAAGTCGGAGGGCCGTCCCGCGATCACATTGGCGGACTGTTCCAGGGCACACGCCACGTGCTCCACCTCCTGCGCCGGCGACCACTTTCCCGGCGCCCGCGGCGCGGTCCACACCGGCGCCACCCGCCCGCACGCCACGAGTAGCTCCTCCACCGCCGCCCGGTTCTGCTTGAGTCCCTCGGTGATCTCTCCCATGGTCAGGCCTCCAGGGTAGCGGGACGTTCGGGCCGTGTGCCCTGTTCCAGGAACGGCTTGAAGCAGGCGGTGAGCAGGAACTGCCACCCCTCGACCAGGCCCTTCATGGCGCCGTCACTCAACAGGCCGAACGGCGTGTCGCGGAAAGCGACCACGGTGGACTTGCCGTCGGCCGACGGCTTGAGCCGGAAGGTGGTCACCGAGCGGGCCGGCCCGCCGAATTCGGCCGACATGTCCCCGGCCCATTGCAGCATCCGGTTCTCCTCGTAGACCGTGACCGTGCCGAAGAGCGCCCCTTCCCCGCCGCCCCAATCCTCGAACACCCGCCCTCCCACCTGCGGCTCAATGGCGAAGCGCTTGGGCGCCGAGCCGACGTAGAAGGCCTTGGGCCACCAATCGTGAATGCCGCCGGTGAGCGAGCGCCACACCGCGTCGGCCGGCCTGGCGATCTCGACCTCCAGCTTGATGTCCAGGGTCCGGAACTGTGCACTGCCACTCATCGCTGCCTCTCTTTCCGATTCTGCGTGAAGTTTGAGCCGCATCAGCCGGTCGGCAGCGGCGGTCTCGAAGGGCTGGATCCACCGGCGATAGATCTGGTGGATCGGCATGGGGTTCAATTCGTTCCAGCGCTGCCGACCCTCCCGCCGGACCACCACAAGACTGGCGTCGACCAGGACACCGAGGTGCTTCATGATGCCGAACCGTGACAGGTCGAATCGGTCCACCAGCTCTCCGGTGGTCATCGGCCCTTCCCGCAGCAGGTCCAGGATAGCGCGGCGCGTGGGATCGGCGAGCGCCTTCCATGCGAGGTCCAACTCCTCCGGCTGGGGTTGCGGCTTCAGCATATGTGACAATATAGTAACATGTAAATCGACGTCAAGCCATATTGTAAGTTTATTGACTATCAACCACTTCTGGCGGATTACCGAGCGGGCACTGCCGGGATTGGTGGCAGGATCAGGCGAGCATCGAAACGGCGAGTCGCGGCAGCGTGGCAGGGGGAACCATGGTCGATCTCTCTGGAATGCCGAAGGGGTCCCTCACCAGACCGGTGGATACGACCTAGAGGCAGCGAAGGAGGTTAACCTGTTTCCCGCGCTGGACCACGAAAGGACCCAGCGTGTCATTGAGGTCCGTCACGATCAGCGAGAACGTGATATTGAGGTGCCCGACTTGGCCCGCGATCACGGCCGGATGAGGCGTCCCGCCACCCGGAAAAGGCAAGGGACCGCCGCCGGAATAGTACAGGCCGGTGCCGCGCAGCCGGAGCCCGGTTCCGACGGTCCAGCCGCTATCGATGGTCGCGGAGCCGCAGCCGAATTCGATGCTGCCACCGGCGGGGGTCAGGGAGAGATTGGCGCCAGGCCCGCCCCACTGCCCCCCGACGTCGGGGGCAACGGATTCCGAGCAGCCAAGCAGCAGCGCTGCGGCAAACGCGGCGGGTCGAAGGGCGGGCATGCCGATCAGCGGGGGGACTTGGGATTCTTGCCGCCGGGGGCCGGCTCCACACCACCCCGGATCCGGGTGGCCACCGACATCCTGACCGTTCTCGGCTTGAGCGCCGGGAGCTTCGCGGACTTGCGTGGGGACTTCCTGGTTGACGCCATGAGGGCCTCCCACCTGGGGGCGCACCCGCCTGCCTGACTACGCACGCCAACCTAGGGACACGGTACGGCCGGCGCAAGCATCCGGTTTTCCGGCAGTTCCAGGGCGGAGCGGATGGCAGGGTGAAGGAGGTGATAGGATGGCCGGCGGCAGTGCCTCAGGGTGGGTCCTCACTGTCATCCGGTGGCTCCCCCGGGCCCAGGTGCCCGCTCCGGGACGAGGTGCGCCCTGAGCACATCATGCCGTATGCCGTCCTTGCCTGCCCCCTTGACGGCATACATCAGGGTGTCGGCAAAGCGGAGCAGGTCGTCGATCGTTTCCGGCGGATCCAGGCAGGTGATTACCCCGAGGCTGACCGTCACCGACCATTGATGCTGGCGCATGACCTCCAGCCAGACTTGTCGCAGGCGCTCGGCCACATCCTGACCGGCGGTGGAGCCGGTCTCGGGGAGGAGGACCGCGAACTCGTCCCCTCCGAGGCGGGCCACGACATCGAGTGCCCGCAGCTCGCGCCGGGCGGCGGCGACCACCTCGGTGAGCACGGCATCCCCCGTCGAGTGGCCCCACCGGTCGTTGACCGCCTTGAAGTTGTCCAGGTCGGCGTAGATGACGGTGAAGGGCCGGCGATGGCGCCGGCACCGATCCAGCTCACGCTCCGTCAGGTCGGTGAACGACCGCTTGTTGTCGGCTCCGGTGAGGTAGTCGGTCCGGGCCAGGCGCCGCTCATGATCGTGGGCGCTTCGCAGCGCCGACAGCAGGGTCGCCACGAGAGCGAAGATGGCCAGCCGGGTGAAGGTGTTCCAGCCATAGATCCAGATGGCGCTATGGGTCTCGCCGGCGGCCGCGTTGGCGATGAGCCAGACGATCGATGCCAGGACCGAGTACGCGTGTCCCCAGCGCTCCCCCATGTGCCATGCGACGAAGGAAATGGGGAACAGGTAGAACACGGCGAAGAACGCCTCGTAGCCTGTCAGATAGTCGGCCACCCCCAGTAACAGGACCGCGGCGAGACCGAGCCCGGCCTGCACCGGGCGGGACAGTGAATCGGAGCGGCGAATAGCGGTCATCAGCAGCTGCATGGCACTCCCTGAACGCGGAGATCGGTAGGACAACCGCTCGTCGGGCGGGTGGGTGCGCGGCTAGCCCGGCGGACTGCCGGCCTGCCCGCCCAGCGCCGCGATGGCCTGCCGATACCGTGCCAGACGCGCATGATCCCGGTCGGTGGGCGCGGCGATCCGGCTCAGGTCGCAGTTGTCCTCGAGGTCGGCGAGCTTGACCCGGCGCCCGAGAGGATCCCGCCCCGCCCGCAGCACAAAATCCTCATAGCTTTCGCCGTCCCGGCGGGTCATCGCGTCGATCCCCCGCACCACCGCCTCCGAGAACCCCTCGGCGCGCAGCGACTCCAGGGTCCACGCCGAATCCTTCACGACATCGTGCAGCACGCCGACGATGCGCTCCTCGGTGGTCTCCAGGCGGAGCATCACCCGCAGCGGATGGAGGATGTACGGCGCGCCGGCCTTGTCGACCTGGCCGGCGTGGGCGGCGGTGGCGATGGTGATGGCGCGGTCGAGCGTGCTCATGCGGACGTTCCTTCTGTCCCTGGACATGCGGGCCTTCCGGCTCCACCAAGTTACCCGCTGGTCGTCGCGCTACAAGGCTCGGCGGACGCGGGCGTCCCCGTGCGGTTGCGTGCCGTTGCTGCCATGCCGACATTCCTCGCGTGACTCCTGTCCGCTCCGTCTTCGTTGCTGTCCTCCTTGGCGCCACCGTGACGGCCCGCCTGCCCGCCCAGCGCGCCTGCGGGCCCGCCGACTCGGCACGGCCGGGCCCGAGCCGGGACCTCTATTGCATCGAGCTCTTTCCCACCGAACAGGCGCTCGGCGCCGTGGGGACGGCCCAGCTCGACTGGGTGCCGGGCCCGTTCACCGTGTCGGTGACCCGCGATGGCACGCAGCAATTCAACGTCCGCTTCTCGCTCCGGGGCCTCCCGCCCCTGCCACGGGGCGGCGCCGCAGGGTACGTCGCCTGGGTGGCCACCCCGACGATGTCGCACATTGACCGGCTCGGCACGGTCGGGCCAGGAGAGACGGCCCTGGGCCCTGTCGCCATGGACCGGTTTGTCCTGCTTGTGTCGGCAGAGCCGGATACCGCGGCACGTCTGAGGCGGGGACCCCTGCTCCTGCGGGGCGAGTCGGCCAGCAACCGGCTCAGGCCGCCCGATCTGTTCCAGTTTGCCATTGGGGCCACCGGCGGCACCATGCCACCCGGCGAGCACCAACACATGGCCATGGAAGATTCGCTGGGTTGGACCGGCGTTCCGATGCCGCCCGGCCTAGTCATGCTGCCGGCAGAGATGGCGCTTCGTCCCGCGGAGCCCGCCTGGCTCCCCGCACCCGTGGCGGGGACGCCGACCGCGCGGGCCCCGGAAGTGCTGGCCCTCGGGAATGGAGACACGCTCCGGCTCGAGGCCGGCCTGGTGCTCCGGACCATTGGGGGGCGGAGCTACACGATGTTCGGATTCAACGGCCAGCAACCGGGTCCGCTGCTCTCGGTCCGGCAGGGCACCGAGATCGTTGTGGAGTTCATCAATCGGCTGCCGCTCCCCTCCACCATCCACTGGCACGGGCTCCGGTTGGATGCCCGGTTCGACGGCGTGCCGGGCACAAGCCAGCAGCCCGTCGCGCCGGGAGAACGCTTCACCTACCGGCTGCGCTTCCCCGATGACGGCATCTTCTGGTACCACCCGCATGTCCGCGAGGACATCCAGCAGGATCTTGGCCTGGCCGGCAATATCCTGGTTCAACCCGGCGAGCCGACATGGGCACCCGCCGACACGCAGGCGTTCCTGATCCTCGATGATCTGCTGGTGGGGGAGACGGGGCTGGTGCCGTACGGCCGAGACTCCCCGACCCATGCCGCCATGGGCCGCATGGGCAACCTGCTCCTGGTCAACGGAGAGCCGGCGTGGACCACTCACGTCCGGCCGGGTGAGCGGCTCCGGCTCTTCCTTACCAATGCGGCGAACGCGCGTACCTTCAACCTGAGCCTGGGCGACGGCGTGCCGCTCGAACTGATCGGGGCCGACATCGGCCCGTTCGAGCACCCGGTCAGCGTGGACCACGTGGTCCTGGCGCCGGCGGAGCGCTACGTGGTCGATCTCCGCTTCCCACGCCCCGGGCGCTACCCACTGCTGAACCGGGTGCGGGGGCTGGACCACCTCTACGGGAGGTTCTTCGGGGTGGTGGACACCCTCGGGTTCGTGGAAGTGACCGACGGTCCGGTGGCTCGGGGGACCGGGGGACCCGGGGACGACGGGACCGTCCGGCCGTCGTCCCGCGCGAGCGACATCCGCGCGATCCTCGCGCGCGGCGCCGACGCGCCGATGCGCCAGCTTGAGCTGGGAGTCTCGTTCGAGGGCCTGCCCTTCATATCGGAGCGGCTCATGCGGCTCGACTCGATCTACTTCCAGCCGGTCGAGTGGGCCGGGACGATGCCCGGGATGAACTGGGCCACGCTCGCCAGTCAGGCCCATTGGCGGCTACGTGATCTGGCCACCGGCCGCGAGAATCACGCGATCGACTGGCACTTCCCGGCGGGAAGCCTGCTGCGACTCCGCCTCGTGGGCGCCCGCGATGTGCTGCACGCCATGCAGCACCCGATTCACCTCCACGGTCAGCGCTTCCTGGTGCTGGCGGTGGGCGGCGTCCCGAATACCGATTTGGCGTGGAAAGACACCGTGCTGGTGCCGGCCGGCGGCACGGTGGACCTGCTGGTGGATCTGTCCAATCCCGGCCCCTGGATGCTGCACTGCCATATCGCCGAGCACCTCGGCGCCGGCATGATGACCACAGTTACCGTGGAGGAATGATGCGGCGGTTGATTCTTCTGGTAGGCCTGGCACTCCTGTTGCCGTCCGCCGGCGGGCTGCTCGCCCAGCGGCCTGACCTCTCGCCCCAGACCCGTCGGTATGTGAGTGAGGACGCCGACATCATCGCCATCACCAACGTGCTGCTGATTGATGGCACCGGTAAGACCGCTCGTCCCGGCCAGACGGTGGTGATGAACAAGGGGATCATCACGGCGGTGGGGCCTTCCAGCCAGGTGCGCCCGCCGGTCGGTGCCAGAGTGATCGACGGCACCGGGCATTCGCTCATGCCTGGGCTGGTGGGACTGCATGACCACCTCTTCTACTCCGCCTCGGGTGGAAGGAGCGTTACCGCGATCTTCACCGGTCCACGGCTGTACCTTGCGGCCGGGGTGACCACCATTCGTACTACCGGCAGCAATGCCCCGTACGCCGACGTGAACCTCAAGCGGGACGTGGATGCCGGCCGGCGTCCTGGGCCCCGAGTGCATGTCACCGCCCCGTATCTCACCGGGGAGAGCGGCGGCTCCATGGCCGTCGTGACCACGCCCGACGAGGCCCGCCGGTTCGTGGCGTACTGGGCCGAGGAGGGCGCCGAGTGGATCAAGTTCTACACGACGATCACCAGCACGAACATGAAGGCCGCGATTGACGAAGCCAAGCGCCGGGGCATTCGCACGACAGGCCATCTCTGCGCGGTGACCTTCCGGGAGGCCGCCGATCTCGGGATTGACGACCTGGCCCACGGCGCCTTCACGGCGACCGATTTCATTGCCGGCAAGCAGCCCGACGTCTGCCCCCAGAACAGCACGGCGGTGCTCGACACCGCGGTCCGGGCCGATGGCCCGATCGCCGAGAGCATCTTCCGGACCCTGATCGCGAAGCACGTGAGCGTCACGTCCACGCTGCCGGTCATTGAGGCCTTCTACCCCGGACGGGCGGTGACCGACGAGCGCTCGCTGGACCTCATGGCGCCGGAGGTGAAGGTCGCCTACCTCGCTGACCGTGCGTTCATCGACACCTCCAGCACCTGGCCGTTCACCGAGGCCGGCCTGCAGCGGCAGATGGCGTGGGAGCTGGCCTTTTTCCGGGCCGGCGGTCTGCTCGGTAATGGGGTGGATCCCACTGGGAATGGCGGGGCGCTGCCCGGGTTCGGAGACCAGCGGGGCTACGAGCTGTTTCGCGAGGCCGGCTTCACCACCGAGGAGGCGGTACAGATCTGCACCCTCAACGGCGCGCGCATCCTGCGGCTCCAGGACACGCTCGGCTCGGTGGAACGCGGCAAGCTGGCCGACCTGGTGCTGCTCAAGGGCGATCTCACCACGGGTGCGTCGGTGATCCGGAACGTGGTGACGGTGTTCAAGGACGGCGTGGGGTACGATCCTGTAAAGCTGATCGACGATGTGCGGGGGCGGGTGGGGTTGAACTAGCAGTCAGCGGGCGGCGGACCGTTCCAGGCGGGTCACGTCGAAGCCCTGTGCCCGGGCGGTGCCGGCCAGTCGCTGATAGGTGGCCTCCTCGAGCTCGGGGGTGCGCGCCAGCACCCACAGGTAGCGCCGGTCGGGGGTGCCGACCAGAGCCGCGCTGTAGTCCGCCGTGAGGTCAAGGACCCAATAGTCCGCCCATACCATCGGCAGGAACGACAAGACGGCGGGGGCGAACCGCACCTCGAGCTGTGACGCCGGCCGCGCCACGCTGGTCCGGCGCGCCCGGCCCTCGGCCCGGAGGCTGTCGCCTTTGGCCGTGAGGCACTGATTCACCACCCGCATGGACCCGTCGCCGAGAAGCTCGTAGTCGGCTGTCGTCCCGGAGACGCAGCGGCGCTGGAACCGGTTCGGAAACCTGGCCACCTCGTACCAGCGGCCCGCATACCGGCCCAGGTCGAGAGACGCCACCGCGCGGACACCCCCTTCCTGCTGCGCGCTCCCCTCCCGCCCTGCCGGTGCCGCAAGAGCCAGCGATGACGCACCCACCACGCTGGCGACTACCAGCCCCCAGCCCACGTGCCGGCGTACCCGCATGTGCCTCCCTGCCCAGTCGAGTGAAACGAAGCCCCAACGCCGATTCTAGCCTGCCTCCACGACAGCCCGCAGCAGCCCGATCGCCGCGCCGGCCCCGATCACCGGAATAATCCCCCAGCGTCGCCGGAACAGGGCGTAGGCCGCGGCCAGCGCGATCCCCAGGGCCGCCCACGCCGGCGGGGCCTGGAAGCCACCGGGCCAGAACACGTGGGCCGCCAGAAACAGCGCCAGTTGCAGAATCACCCCCACCACCGCCGCCGAAATCCCCGCCAGCGGTGCCGAGAGGCGGAGGTCATCGCGGCTGTGCTCGAGGTACGGCCCGCCCGCGAGGATGAAGAGGAACGAGGGGAGAAAGCTGTAGAACGTCACCACCGTGGCCCCCAAGGCCCCCGCAAGGAACAGGTGATCGGCCCCCAGCGCCTGCAGGTTCCACGATCCCACAAAACCCACGAATGCCACGATCATGATGAGAGGGCCCGGGGTGGACTCGCCCAGCGCCAGGCCGTCGATCATTTGCGGGACCGTGAGCCACCCGTACTGCACCACCGCCCCCTGGTACACATAGGGCAGGACGCTGTACGCCCCGCCGAAGGTGACCAGCGCCGCCTTGGTGAAGAACATTCCCATCCGCAGGACACTGCCGCCCCACCCCACCGTCGCTGCCAGGACGAGGGTCACGGTGACCCATGCGCCAACGCCGGCGCCAAGCACCCGGCCGAGCCCGCCGAAGGACGGCGTCGCATGCGGAGGGGGAGGCGTGGTGTCGCCGATCAGGGCCTCGTCGGCCTGGGGCCCGGCCAGTGGATCTTTCACGGCGGCGGGAACCGCGGCGTGGCTCGGCCCGCCAAACTCGTGCGGCACCAGCCGCCCGCCCAGCCATCCCAGCGCCGCCGCCCCCACGATGATCAGCGGAAAGGGAACGTTGAACACCGCGATTGCCAGCAGGGCCGCCAGTGCCAGCACCCAGGGCCACCTCCCGCGGAGCGCCCGCCCGCCGATCCGCCAGGCGGCGTGCGCCACCACGGCAATGATCACCGGCTTCACCCCCGACAGCATCCCGCTCACCACCGTCGTGCTGCCGTAGACCATGTACCCCCACGACAGGCCGATCAGCACCGCCAGGGACGGCAGCACGAAGAGCCCGCCGGCCACGATCCCGCCCCAGGTCCGGTGCAAGAGCCAGCCCAGGTAGGTGGCGAGCTGCTGCGCCTCCGGGCCCGGGAGCAGCATGCAGAAACTCAGGGCATGGAGAAACCGGCGCTCCGAGATCCAGCGCCGGCGCACCACCAGCTCCTCGTGCATGATGGAGATCTGCCCCGCCGGCCCGCCGAAGGAGATGAAACCGAGCTTGAGCCAGAACCGGGCGGCGGTGGCGAAGGAAACGGCGGGGGGAGCGGTCATGGAAGGGAGGAATATTGCCGGAGCAAGGCGGGAAGGGCAGCTGTCTTCCCCAGGGCGCGGACCGCAACGCCTACACCGGTGACGGCGACATTTCCCTCGGAAAGCGCAGCGCCGCGTCCACATCCCCATGGGCGGCGATGAGTCGTTCCACTTCCGCAGAGACCTCCGCGGCAAGGTCCAGATGGGTGGTGAGGCCTTCCACCGTCATGGCGCCGGCATGCAGGCGGAGCAGGTTCATCCGGATCGTTTCCAGCGCGCCCACGGCCTCTGCGAGCTTGGTGTGGACCGTGTCCCGGCTGGATCGCAATTCCGCATACCCCGGGGACGACGCGGCGTCCCCCGCGTCGCCGAGCGCCTCCTGGAGCCCATCGTAGTGCTGGCGCAGGTTCTGCGCGTCCCCTTGCAGGCGATGCAGAATGTGTGGCACATCCCCCAGCGCCTGGCGGGTCTCCTTTGGCAGGCTCTCGAACAACTGCTCGGCGGCCATGCCCAGGGAGAGCTCGGTGGCCCGATGGGTCAGGGCGGGGCCGACGCTGCGGTTGCCGAGCAGCCGGCGTGCCAGCGCGAATGCCAGCGTCCCGATCTTCCCCATCCACACCCGTGACCAGAACTCGGTTTCGATGTCGCGCCGCCGCTGCCGCAACGCCAGGTAGCCGATCGTGCTCAGGATTGCGGTCGCGTAGGAGAAAAAAAGCACGATCAGCGCCGGCTCGGGATCCACCATCCGGCCGAGGAAGCGCCCCTGGTTGAGCAGGAGGGCGATCACGGTGCCGGTCGCCAGGCCCGTAATCGTTCCCGAGATCTTGGAGAGGAGTCCCAGCCCTCGCTCCAATCCCACCGGACTCCAGTTCTGCTCCACGGCCCGCTCCTCGCGCCCCCGCTCGATCTCCCCCTTGAACGCCGGACCCAGATCCGGGTGCGCAAAACCGCTCAGGGTGAGGCGGCGGGCCAGGCTGACGAAGTAGGCGAACGGTACTCCGGTCGCCCCCACCAGCAGGGACGCGAAGCCCGCCGCTGCTCCCCACGAGGCCGACACCGCCGTCGCTCCCAGCACCAGACCGAAGCCATACAGCAGCGTCCCGCCGCCATCCAGCCGTCCCGTCCGCTTGACGAACGCCCGGAGCACCGCGGGTAGCTCGCGCCGCTGTTCCAGCGCGACCCCGAGCTGCTCCGCCAGCGCCTCGGCGCTGGCCGGCCGGTGATCTGGCTCCTTGGCCAGGCACCGGTCGATCAACACGGCCAGCTTGCGGGGCACGGCCAAGCCGAGCGACACCAGCGACGGCGGGGCCTCGGTGACCTGCCTGGCGAGGACTTCCGTGGCGCTCTTGCCCTCGAACGGCAGCCGGCCCGAGAAGGCGTAAAACGCGGTGGCGCCCAGGCCGTAGAGATCACTGCGCGCGTCAATCACGCCTCCGAGGGCCTGCTCGGGACTCATGAATTCCGGTGTACCGGCCACCCCGCCCCCGCCGGCATCACCCGTGGCTGCCGCGATCCCGAAATCCGCCACCAGGACCCGCCCGGTGGCCGATTCGAGCAGGATGTTGTCCGGCTTGACGTCCCGGTGGACCAGCCCCTGGGCGTGGGCGTAGGCCAGGGCCCAGGCCACCTCCCGGAGGACCCGCGCGCCCTCCGATCCGGGTAGCGGCCCGCGGGTCCGCACCCGCTCGGCAAGGGTCACGCCATCCACGTAGGCCATCACGAAATAGACGAACCCGCCGCTGTCGTCCACGGCGTGAATCGGGATGATGTTCGGGTGGGAGAGCTTGGCGGCGAGCCGGGCTTCGCGGAGAAAGCGCTCCCGCAGCAACGGCAGAGCGGCCCGGTCTGGCGGCAGGAGCTTGATGGCGACCAGGCGGTCGAGATGCACCTCGCGGGCCAGGTACACGATGCCC
>Ga0163150_10001180_pt1 | contig 45682 bp, 39 predicted proteins | sample OliLakLV19P2IB_FD_148628 | JGI IMG/M metagenome (GOLD analysis project Ga0163150, IMG submission 148628) | Freshwater microbial mat bacterial communities from Lake Vanda, McMurdo Dry Valleys, Antarctica - Oligotrophic Lake LV.19.P2.IB | ecosystem: Environmental > Aquatic > Freshwater > Lake >... | reverse complement strand
CCGTGAATCTGCCCAAACATTTCCGGATAGCGCTCGATGGCTTCAAACGTTGAATCAACCGCGGTAAGAAACTTTTCACCAAGCGCTTCAATTTGGCCTTCGTAGTACCCGAATCCGCCAGCGAGATCTCGCCCAACCTTTCGGCGGTAAACGACCGGCAAAGGCATCAGCGGCGCCGAGCTTCGGCGAGCACCTCGCGTCGAGAAACTACGTCGTCGGGATTTCGCTCGTGCTCGGCCAAACGTTCGTCAATTGCCGCACGATGTGCTTCGCTCAATGGCACGGAAGACGGGTCAGAGGCAAGGCTTGCCCAGATGATTTCGGCCAAGCGCATCCGTTCCTTGGGAGGCAACTTGAGAATTTCGGCGACGTCGGCGTCACTCATAAGGGCTAGCGTATCACTCCATTTGCCTGCGCGCTAACGAGGGCGTCAGCCGCGCCCGCCTGCGGGCGGCGGCTGCACGCTACGGTTAGGCGCAAAGTGACTCGCAACCTCGCTGATTGCCCAAATGGCGTCCTTGAGTGGCACTTCAAAGAACTCGCGGTTCGTTGTAGACCGAGCACACTTAAGTCGCTCGTGCACGATTCGTTCTGCCGCATGGCAGTCCGAGACTAATGCCTCATAAACGACGTAGAAGCGCAGTGGAACTCCCGTGCCGAGACCAATCTCCTCCGCTCTTTCGGATGGGGTACGCGTGGTCTTCCCGATCTTCAAGAAGTTTGATCGAAACGCAGGATTCACCAACACATACAGATAGCCTTGATTCCCGTCCGACGCCCCTTGCTTCCTCGCGTGCGCCGTGCACATAGAGGTGAAATACTCGCCGTACCTATTGTCCAAGAATGACGTGATCCAGTCCTCGGCTTCGTACCCCTTGTCTGTGTTCTCGAAAAGTACGGCTCTGACGACAGACTCAGAAAATCCAAGATTACCGAACGTGAGGTTCGAGACCTCGTGATTGAGATATGTTTTCCACGAGTCAAGCAAAAAAGCCTTGCGACTTTCAGGGTTCTCTGAAAAAGCCGTCGGCCGAAGATTTCCGACGATCCATCGATAGAACGAGGCCATCTTGTGGTGCGCGAACTGCAGAACGCGGTGGTCGAACCGCTCAAGCTGCGGGAGCCTTTCCCTCTCAGGGAAGAACAGGGGATTCTCGCCAGTATTGAACAATAAGGCAGCGCGAGCGTTCCCGAAGATGTAGAACGAACTGCCCATCGCCAGACCATTCACGTCATAGAAGGCGCCATTTAGCTTGAACCAGAGGTCATGCTGCAACCACATCAGTTCACGATCTTCATCTCCGGGAAACGTCGTACCGACAAACATGGCGGTCTCTGTTTGCGCCTAACGAATAGCGTTTATCTGACGCCAAGACGAAGCTGAACCGAAGGCACGGTGCTGCATGGCGTCAGATAAACCTCGTTGGACTGAACCGCCGCGAAGGCGGAGGCTAAGGGGATTGTAAGGTGGAGAGGCGGGGTGTCAATCGACTGGCGTGGGCCAGCTGGGTCGGTCTGATGTCGGCGGATCGAGGAACGAGGCACGAATCGATTTTGAATACGCGTTGCGCTCGCGCAACGGCGTGTATGCGCTGGCGTTTGGGCGGGCACGCATCGTAGCGGGCGCGTGCGCCACTACGAAGAAAGAAGCACATAGGCGAGCCTGCGCTAAACATCAAGGCGGAGCGCGCGAGGGTTGGCCTCGTGGCTGAGGCGCAATCGCCTGGAGGAGCTTGAACTGGCCCATGGGGCGAAGCGCCATGCAAAATTTGTCGCTCACCAACCGGCTGCTAGGCCTCATTGGTTCGCTGCCAGTGCGCGACTTTGACGCCGAAGCTTTGCCGCAGCTCACGCAAGGGCCTGTGCATGTAATGTTGGTGCTCAGCCCAGGGCCAGCGTGCCTTCTGGGCGAGGCACCGGAGCGCGGTACGTGGAACGACGACCACTGAGCGAGCGATGGTCAGAAAAACGTCGAGAACGCGCAGCTGACGGTAGGTCTGCAGCGACTCGTGCAGCCGGTAGCCCTTGAGAACGCCGAGGCCGGCGGTCGTCCCGAGAATGCTCGCGATCTTTACGACGGCTTCGTCATCGAGCGCAACATCGCAGCCGAAGAGGACATGTACAACGTCGTGACAACGAAAGAACTCCTGAGCCTCCGGTGACATGAGGCGGCTCCTGGTCAGGCCGGAGTTGACTGCGAAGTACTCCTCAATGCCTTGAGCCAGCGTTTGCTGAGAGCCCTGGTGCTGGAACGCGTGCATGAGGCTGAACGTAATGTGAACTTCCTAAAACGGGTTCAATTAGACACCGACCCCGTTCATCCTGCCATACGTCCCATGCGATTAGATGCTTAGACTGCTTACGTGTTCATATCGCTTCGATTTTCTGCACGACCAAGGCAGGTATCAGGGGAGATAGCCTGCTTGGGGAAGGTGAAATGTCCACGGATTCAACTGAATCGGGTAGGAAGCCGGACTCCGAGATAGGCTGCGCGCTTGGCGGCGCTTTGGGTCGAAAGCAGTCATCCAGCCGACCGTCTTGCAGGACAGCAGCCCGGAGCATCTTTGCTCTGATTCATGCTTGGGCTCAAGCAAGAGTTATCCGCGGCGCCCGCCGAAATCGGCCTGCGGGCGCCCGGACCTCCCGCGAGTTTCCCGAGGCCTATCGCTCGCCTTTCGCGACGTAGAGGCTGGTCGGTTTGAGTTCCTCCTCTTCATGCGCCAGCAGCGCGTCGAAGTGGCGGTCGGCATCGCTGACAAACAGATCTCGCACGATGCCTTCGGCGAGCCGGTCGGCCCCGATCGCGAGTCCCGGGATGTCGCCCGCAAGCGCGCCGTGGCTCATCGTGCTGCCCCAGTTGAAAATGTGCACGTTGCCTAAGGCGGCGCTGGCATCCGGCGTACGCCCAAGCAACTGGAACGCGTCGCCGAGATAGGGAAAACGAGATTCTTCAGGATAGGCGTGTGCCTCGGCAGAGGAGACGCGATCGGCCCAGACAAGCGCCTGCTGCCGGAACGCGCTGACTTCCGGGCGCTCCATCATGTCGACGTCGAAGCCCGTCGCCACAATGACCGCGTCGAAGCGATGCGTGCCTTTCGCCGTCGTCACCATCACCCCGCTTGAGTCGGCGACGAGATCGGCCCAGGGCTCCGCGAGCCGGACCGAGAAGTCTGCATGCTTTTCGCAGCGCAGGACCGACTCGAACGGCGGAGGCACCTGTTCGGCGAAGATGTAGGTGAAGAAACGCCAGCGGCGCGCGTCGTCGAGGCTGTAGAAGCCGCGCAGGAATCCGGGAAACGAAGTCCACTTGGACTTGTTGACCTGCGGCAGGTAAGGCCGCCGCGCGAACATCGTTACCTGCGCGGCGCCGGCTTCGAGCGCGGTCCCCGCGTTGTCGAACGCCGAAGCGCCTGCGCCAAGCACGCCGATGCGCTTGCCATTGAGCGATTTGAAGTCGAGGTCGTCGGCCGAGTGGACGATGCGAGTCCTCGAATGCTCCGATCCGGGGGAGAAGGACGGGAATGCCGGCCAGCGCGGCGCGCCGCTTCCATCGCGGCCCAGCGCAAGGACGACTTTGCGCGCGAACACGGTCTCGTCGCCTTGGGGGCCGCGCACGCTTGCCTTTACAAGATCTCCGGCGAGCTGAAGCGCGGTGACTTCGGTCAGGTTCTCGATCGGCAGTGTGAGCACAGTGCGCACCCAGAGCAGGTACTCGGCCCATTCGAGGCGCGCAATCTTGTAGAGGGACGCCCAGGCCGCCGCGCCGTGTTGCGCCTCGTACCACGCGCGGAACGTCAGCGACGGCACGCCGAGGTCGGGGCCCGTCAGGTGCTTGGGCGAGCGCAGAGTGTCCATGCGCGCGAAGCTCGCCCACGGGCCTTCGAGGCCGGCGGCTTTGCGCTCCACGATCCTGATATTGCGCACGCCTTCGCGCATCAGTGCGAAAGCCGCGGTCTGGCCGCACATTCCGCCGCCGACGATGAGCACGTCGAGGACGCTCGTGCCTTCAGGTGTTGCGGTGGGCAGCACCCAGTTCGGAGCCGGCCAGTTGAGGCGCTCGAGATCCCGCCGCGCCTCCTGCCCCAATGCCTCGAGTCCCTGGTTTTTTGTGCGTGGATTCATGCGGCGATTATCCCTTGAGACAGGCGGCCGCAGTCATCCGTGGCGTTCATCCGTGGCATCATTGCGCCCCATGCCGCAGACCTTCTTTTCGCTGATCGACAAGCTAAACGCCGCGCCGCCCGCGGAGCGCCCCGGCCTCGAGGAATCGATCTGGAAGTCGTACGGCACCGAGAAGGCCGTGATGGCCCTCGACATGAGCCAGTTTTCGCTCACGGTGCGGCGCAGGGGGATCGTGACCTACCTTGCGATGATCAGGCACATGCAGCTGGTGACTTCGAAAATCGTGCGCGAGTCCGGCGGATCGGTCGTGAAGTATCACGCCGACAACCTCATGGCGGTTTTTGGCGACGCGGTCAAGGCGGTCGCCGCGGCGGTGCGCATCAACCAGTCGCTTTCCACCGCGCAGCGCGAGGAGGAGTGCGATCCCTATTCGGTCAGCATCGGGATCGACTACGGCCGTTTCCTCATGATCGAGGACAACGAGTGTTTCGGCGACCCGGTCAACATCGCGTACAAGCTCGCCGAGGATCTCGGGCGACCGCGTGAGGTGCTGATCACGGAAGCCGTTCTTCGTCGGCTCGGCTCCTCACCCGCGAATCCGGTGCAGGAACAGCAGGTCTCGGTTTCGGGGATGGAGTTCAAGGCATTTGCAGTCAAGTATCCCGAAGCCTGAGGAAGCGCAGTCGATGATCGAAGTCTCCTGTTACTACAGCCTGTCGTCGCCCTGGGCGTATTTCGCCGGGCCGAAGTGCCAGGACATCGTGCGGCGGCATCAGGTGAAGCTCGTCCTCAAGCCCTATGACTTCCAGGAGGTCGCTCCAAAAACCGGCGGCGTGCCGATCCGCACGCGCCCGGAGCCCCGCCGCACTTATCACGCGCTCGAGCTGGACCGCTGGCGCAAGTACCTCGGCATGCCGCTAAACCTCGAACCGAAGCATTACCCTGCGAACGGCAAGCCGGCCGGATGGAACAAGCCGCCGGGCTGGATGGTGATCGCGGCGCAGGAAGCGGGGCTCGATGCGCCTCGCCTCTCGCACGCCTTGCTGCGCGCCCTGTGGGCCGAGGAGCGCGACACTTCCAAACCCGCGGTCCGCCGCGCCATCGCAGCCGAGAACGGCATGGACGGCGACGCGCTGGTCGCGGCCGAGTCGAGCGATACCGTGCAGGTCCTCTACCGGCGCTACAGCGACGAAGCTCTCGACGCTGGCGTGTTCGGCGCACCGACTTACCTCCTCGAAGGCGAACGGTTCTGGGGACAGGACCGGCTCGACTTCCTCGAGCGCGCGCTCGACACCCTGCGCTCGCGCTCGAAGTAACTCCCGGAACACTTTCCAATGCCGCTGATCCAGTTCTCGGGGGTCTCCCTCGCATTCGGCCATGTGCCGCTGCTCGACCACGTCGACCTTGTCATCGAGCCCGGGGAGCGCATCGGACTCATCGGCCGCAACGGCACGGGCAAGTCCAGCCTGCTCCGGATCATCCAGGGCGCGCAGAACCCGGACGACGGCAAGGTCTGGCGCGCGCCGGACCTCAAGCTCGCCACCGTCACGCAGGAGCCGCAGTTCGAGGCGGGGCTGAGCGTGTTCGAGGCCGTGGCCGAAGGACTGGGCAAGGGCTACAAGCTGCTCGTGGACTACCACGCCGCGGCCCACGATTTCGCCGAGAACCACGAGGACCCGGCAATCGCCGGGCGGATGCACGATCTGCAGGAGCAGCTCGACGCGACCAACGGCTGGAGCCTCCAGCACAAGGTCGACAGCACGCTCACGCGCCTGTCGCTGGACGCGGACCGCAAGGTCGACGAGCTTTCGGGCGGCCTGAAGAAGCGGGTCGCGCTTGCGCGCGCGCTGGTGATGGAGCCCGGCCTCCTGCTGCTGGACGAGCCGACCAACCACCTCGATGTCGCATCGATCGAATGGCTCGAAGGCGTGCTGCAGTCTTTTGCGGGCAGCGTGCTTTTCGTGACCCACGACCGGCGCTTCCTCGACACGGTCGCCAAATCCATCATCGAGCTGGACCGCGGGCATCTCACGACTTACCCCGGCAATTTCAGCGCCTACCAGATCAGGAAGGCGGAGGACCTGGTCACCGAGGCGATCCACAACCGCAAGTTCGACAAGTTCCTCGCGCAGGAAGAGGTGTGGATTCGCAAGGGCGTGGAAGCGCGCCGCACGCGCAACGAAGGCCGCGTGCTGCGGCTGGAGCATTTGCGCGTGGAGCGTGCGGCACGCAGGGAAAGGGTCGGGAAGGTGGAGCTTTCGGTTGGCGAAGGCGAACGCTCCGGCAAGCTCGTCGCGGAGCTCGACGGCGTCAGCAAGTCCTATGCGGGGCGCGCCGTGGTCAAGGACTTCACCGCACGCCTCCTGCGCGGCGACAAGGTCGGCCTCATCGGCCCGAACGGCAGCGGCAAGACCACCTTGCTCAAGCTCATCCTCGGCGAGATCGAGCCCGATTCAGGCAGCGTGCGCATGGGCACCAAGATATCGGTGGCTTACTTCGACCAGTTCCGTGCCGCGCTGAACGAAGAGGCCACGCTTTCCGACACGATCAACCCGGGCGCGGATTTTGTCGAAATCGACGGGGTGCGCAAGCACGTCATCAGCTACCTCGGCGATTTCCTTTTTCCCCCGGAGCGGGCCAAGGCGCCGGTCAGGTCGCTCTCCGGCGGGGAGCGCAACCGCCTGCTGCTGGCGCGCCTCTTCAGCCGGCCGGCGAACGTGCTCGTGCTGGACGAGCCGACCAACGATCTCGACATCGAGACGCTCGAGCTGCTGGAAGACCTCCTGCAGGACTACAAGGGCACGCTCTTCCTCGTGAGCCATGACCGCATGTTCCTCGACAACGTCGTGACGCAGACCATAGCCAGCGAAGGCGAAGGGGTGTGGAAGGAGTACGCGGGCGGCTACAGCGACTGGCAACGCGCGAGCAAGGCCGGGCAGGCGGAGGCGAAAGACGAAGAGAGGCGCGCCGAGAAGAAAATGGATGCGCGCCCGGGCAAGAAGCCAGCGGAAAACAAGCCGCAGAAGCGCGGCGGGGTAAAGCTCAACTACAAGGAAAACCGCGAACTCACCGAGCTCCCGGGCCGCATCGACACGCTGGAAAAAGAGCAGGCCGGCATTACGGCCCAGTTGTCCGGCGCTGCGATCTACACCGCCCAGCCCGACGAGGCGCTGCGGCTGCAGAAACGCAACGCGCAAATCGAGGAAGAACTCCTTGCGCTGTTGACCCGCTGGGAAGCGCTGGGCTCGAAGACCTGACCGGGTTCGCAGTCTTCAGGCGCCGGTTACGACCGCGCTTCGAGCACCATCTGCGTCTGCAATGTCAGCGAGAGCATGCGGCCCGACTCGTCGGTGATGCGCGTCTGCCACACATGGGTGCGGCGCCCCTTGTGCAGCGGGGTGGCCTCGGCCCGCACCACTCCCGCACGCCCGGCCGCGAAGAAGTTGGTCTTCGATTCCAGCGTGGTCGTGGTCGCGCCGTCGGTGAGGTTCACGATGGTCGCGGCAGCGCCGACCGTGTCCGCGAAAGCCATCAGCGTGCCGCCGTGCAGCGCGCCGCCCGCGGTGCGCAGGTTGTCGCGGATCGTGAGCTCGGCCACCACCCGGTCCGGGTCCAGCGACACGAAGCGCAGGCCCAGCAACTCCGGCAGGGTGCCCGCGAGGCGTCTGTTGAATGAGGCAATGTCCATTGGTTGACTCCGTCAAGTAATTACACCAGAATCGCCGCATCGGTACTCCCGCGCGACGCCCATGCCGACCACCGCCAGGCCTTCGTCGATCGACCTTCGCGTTTCCGCCGTCAGGCAGTTCAACCGGTTCTATACACGCCGCATCGGCGTGCTGCAAGGCGGCCTTCTCAAGAGCCCGTATTCCCTGACTGAAGTGCGCGTGATGTACGAGCTTGCGCACTGGGCCGGCCGCGACAAACCGACGGCCACCGATCTGGGCGCCGCGCTCGGTCTCGACGCCGGTTATCTCAGCCGCATCCTGCAGCGGTTCCGCAAGGAAGGCCTGATCACGGCTGAGGCGTCCAAAGGCGATGCGCGGCGCACGCACCTGTGGCTTACGCGCAAAGGCCGTGCAACCTTCGCGCCGCTCGAGCGCGGCACCAAGGACGAAGTCGCCGCGATGCTCGGCAGCCTGCCTGCGGCGGAGCAAGGCAGGCTGGTGGAGGCGATGCGTTCGGTGGAGGCGCTGCTTGGCGGCACGCGGCGGCAACCGGAATTCACGCTGCGCACCCATCGTCCCGGTGACATGGGCTGGGTCATCTCGGCGCATGGCTCGCTGTATGCGCGGGAGTTCGGCTGGAACGAAGATTTCGAGATGCTGGTGGCGCAGATCGCCGTGGAGTTCATCCGCAAGTTCAAGCCTGAGCGCGAGCGCTGCTGGATCGCGGAGATGGACGGCGTTCCCGTGGGCTCGGTGTTCCTGGTGCGGCAATCCCGGACGGTGGCCAAGCTGCGCCTGCTGATCCTCGATCCCAAGGCGCGAGGGTATGGCATCGGAAAGCGCCTTGTCGACGAATGCATCGCGCACGCCCGCGAGCTTGGATATCGCAAGCTCATGCTGTGGACCCAGAGCTCGCTGCTCGCCGCGCGCGGGTATGGCATCGGAAAGCGCCTTGTCGACGAATGCATCGCGCACGCCCGCGAGCTTGGATATCGCAAGCTCACGCTGTGGACCCAGAGCTCGCTGCTCGCCGCGCGCGGCATCTACACGCAGGCGGGGTTCAAACTCGTCAGCACCGAGCCGCACAACAGCTTTGGCGTGGAGCTGGCCGGGGAGCACTGGGAGCTGAAGCTCAACCGGCTCTACGCGGCTTCGAAAGAAAACAGCCAGTAGTACTCGAGCTCCACGAACCGGGGGTTGACGCCGAACCCCGCGGTCTGTTGGGCGAGTTGCGCTTCGGTCGGGAAATTCTTGACCACTTCGTGCGTGGTCCCGTTGTCGAGCCTGCGCACCTGCCAGGTGTTGCCATCGGCATCGGTGCTTGAAATCGGCGTGCTGTTGCCGGGGACAAAGCGGTTGTCCATGAACACCACGCTTGCGCCGGGTGACAGGCATTTCCTCAACGACTCGAGGAAAGGTTGGCATTCGGCATGCCGCAGGTGCGACCACCAGAAGCCCGCATACGCGCCATCGAAAGGCCCGGTGACGGCGGGCAGGTCGTAGGCATCGGCCAGGGCAAAGCGCACTTTGTTATCCGGCAGGTCCTTGCTGCGCGCGACCTCCAAAGTTTCATTCGCGACGTCGGTCGCAAGCACGTACCGCGCGGTCCTTGCGATGTGCTGCGTCCAGTAGCCGGTGCCGCACGCCACTTCGATCACTTTGCGGCCCGTGAGCAGCGCCGGGATGCGCCGTTCGAGCTCGCGCAAGTCGGCCTGCCGCTCGGGTTTCGCGTAGATGCGTTCGTACTCCCGCGCCCGCGCGGCGTAATAGGCCTTCATGGAATCGGGCTGTGCCATCTATGGCAGTATCCCATGATCGAATTCGAAGACCCCGGATCCCGGAGCCCCCCATGAGCCGTGAGCAGTCCCTGCGCGATATCGAGCACTATTTCGACGCCGGCGGATTTACCGCCGACCTTGCACGCCGCGTGGCGATCCCGACTGAAAGCCAGAACCCGGAGCGAAGCCTCGCGCTGACGGCCTACCTGAAAGACGAGCTCCAGCCAACGCTGGAATCGCAGGGGTTTGCCTGCACGATCCTGCCGAACCCCGCCGGCAAGGGCGGCCCTTTCCTCGTGGCAGAGCGTGTCGAAGACCCCGCGCTGCCGACGGTACTCACCTACGGCCATGGCGACGTGATTCGCGGGCAGGACGAGCAGTGGCGCAGCGGCTTGTCGCCCTGGACGGTGACCACTGAAGGCGACCGGATCTACGGCCGCGGCACGGCCGACAACAAGGGGCAGCACACGATCAACCTCGCCGCGATGGCCACGGTGCTCCGCAACAGGGGGCGGCTCGGCTTCAACCTCAAGGCGCTCATCGAGACCGGCGAGGAAGTCGGTTCGCCGGGCCTCAAGCAGATGTGCGAGGAGCACAAGGCGCTGCTGGCCTCGGATGTGCTGATCGCCTCCGACGGGCCGCGCCTGCAGCCGGGGCGGCCGACGATCTTCCTCGGCTCGCGCGGCGCCTACAACTTCGACCTCACGCTCGACCTGCGCAAGGGCGGGCATCATTCCGGCAACTGGGGCGGGCTGCTGCGCAACCCGGGTATCGTGCTTGCGCATGCGATCGCATCGATCACCGATGTCAACGGCGCGATTCGCGTGCCCGAGTGGCGCCCCACGTCGCTGACCGATTCGGTGCGCCGCGCGCTCAAGGGGCTGGTGATCGAAGGCGGTGACGACGGCCCGGACATCGATGCCGACTGGGGCGAGCCGGGTCTGACTTCCGCCGAGCGCGTGTTCGGCTGGTGCAGCTTCGAGGTGCTCGCCTTTGTCACCGGCAACCCCGACAAGCCGGTCAACGCGATCCCGCCGCGCGCAAGCGCGCATTGCCAGCTGCGGTATGTGGTCGGCGTGAATCCGGATGACATCCTTCCGGCGCTCAGGCGCCATCTCGACGCGCACGGGTTCCAGTTGGTGACGATCGCCCCGTCGAGGGAGGGTTACTTCGCGGCGACGCGCCTCGACCCCGATCATCCGTGGGTCCAATGGACCGCGGCGTCGATCGAGCGCACGACCGGCGCCAGGCCCGCGATCCTGCCCAACCTTGGCGGCTCATTGCCGAACGACGTGTTCTCCGATGTGCTCGGACTGCCGACGGTGTGGATCCCGCATTCGTACGCTGCGTGCTCGCAGCATGCGCCGAACGAACACCTGCTCGGCCCCGTCGCGCGCGACGCGCTTCGCATCATGACCGGGGTGTTCTGGGACCTGGGTGAGGCGGGCGGGGTGCCGCGATGAGCATGGTTCGCGAACTGCAGGCTTGCCTCAAGCCCCGCACGCAGGAGATGCTCGCGCTGGTGCGCGAGCTGGTCATGATCGAAGCCGGCTCCTACGACGCGGGACAGGTCGCGAAAGTGGGCGAGGCACTGGGCGCGCGCTGGAAATCGCTCGGCTTCGAGGAAAAGAGGCAGCCGCTCGAAGGCTTCGGTCCTCAGCGCTCGTTTCACCTGGAAGGCCGGGGCAGGGGCAAGCTCGTCATCCTCGGCCACGCAGACACCGTGTGGCCGGCGGGCAGCCAGCCGGATTGGGGCTTTAGCGAAGACGGCACGCATGCCTACGGCCCGGGTGTGGGCGACATGAAAGGCGGGCTCGCCATGGCGTGGTTCGCGGTCGACGCGCTCATCAAAGCAAAGCAGGCGCTGCCGGCCGAGCTCGTCATGGTGCTTGTGCCGGATGAGGAAATCGGCTCGGTCGGCTCGCGCAAGTGGATCGAAGACTGCGTGCGCGACGCGGACGCGGTGCTGGTGCTCGAGCCCACGCGCCCGACCGGGGGCGTGGTGACCGGCCGCCGCGCGGTCGGCACGATCAAGGCGTTCTACACGGGTCGCTCGGCGCACGCGGCAGTGAATGCAGCCGAAGGCGCAAGCGCATTGCGCGCGGCTGCGCGTGCAGTGCTTGCGCTGGAATCGCTCACGGACCTGTCGCGCAACCTGGTAGTCAACGTCGGCATCCTCAAGTCGGGCGCGGCACGCCAGGTGGTCCCGCACGAAGCAGAGATGCACATCGATCTTCGCGCGGCGCACCCCGAGGACATCCCAAAGCTCGAAGCCGACGTGCGCAGGATCGTCGCGGACACGGGGGATCCGCGGGTCACGGTCAGGATCGAAGGGGGCTGGTCGCGACCCTTGTTTCCCGAATCCGCGAGCCGGTCCCTCTACGCGCTCGCCGAGGCATTCGCCAGGGAGATCGGTGCGCCGATCAAGCCCGTGGTCTCGAGCGGTGGGTCGGATGGCAGCTTTGCGGGCGCCCTCGGCCGGCCGACGCTGGATGGACTCGGCCCGATCTGCCACGACACCTGCAGCCGGCGCGAGAAAATCGAGATCGCCAGCCTCGCCGAGCGCGGGGCGATCTTCGGCGCGCTGGTTGCGGCGCTCGCGGCTGGCGGCTAGCCGCGCTACCAGGCGACGAATCCCCGGCCGATGCAGGCGCCCGTCACGAGCAAGGTGGTCGAACAGGGTGACAGCAAATCGTTCCATACGTATAATCGTACGTGCTAACGATGGAGGCCGGAAATGAGCAAGAAGCTCACGATTCTGATCGAAGACTCGGTTTACGAAGGTTTGCATCGAGTGGTTGGCCGCGGCGGCATCAGCAAGTTCATTGAGAATCTCGCCCGTCCGCATGTCGCCCAAAAGGACATCGGAGCCCAGTATCTCGAGGCTGCGGGGGATGAGGAGCGGGAGTCCGAGGCCCGCGCCTGGACGGAAGGGCTCATCACAAGCTCCGATGAAGCGCGGTGAAGTCTGGTGGGTGGATTTCGAGCCTGCCCTCGGCTCCGAGGTCAAGAAGACGCGCCCGGCGGTAATCGTGAGCAACGACGCATCCAACGCGGCGATGAGCCGGGTCCAGGTGGTTCCTGTCACCAGCAATGTCAGCAAGCTCTACGTGTTCGAATCCCGGATCGACGTCAAGGGCGCCCGGGGAAAGGCGATGGCGGACCAGATCATGACTGCGGACAAGCAGCGCCTGAGAAAGCGCATCGGGAAGGTATCCGCGCCCGAAATGCTCGGCATCGAGCGTGCAGTGAAGGTTCAGCTGGGGATTCGCTGATACGGGGCCGCCTGCTGGAGTAGTTGTTCCAAGCTTCGGCGCTATTGCGCGTGCCGCCAATACTGCCATTTTCAGCCTAAACCCCAGTCTGGGCGTGACTCTCCTGGGAAAATGCTGCCAATGAGACCTCACGGCGATCGCCGAACATCGCTTTGAGCAGCTCAATCGCAATGCGCGCGGTGCGCGAATTGCGGTCCCTCGCCGGGTTGTATTCGGAGATCTCGATGCCGGCGAGATCCGGGTCATTGCCGATCCCGCTCAGCGCATGTGAAAGCTGTGCGGCGCCGATACCGCGCGCCGCGGGCGTGCCAACCCCGGGCGCCTCGCGCGGGTCGATCGCATCGAGGTCGATCGAAAGCCCGAAACCGGCCGTGCCGGTGCGGGCAAGCTCGAGCGCGTCGCGCATGACTGCATCGATGCCGCGGCGGACGATCTCCTCCATGAAGAAGATGCGCACGCCGATCTCGTTCAGGAACCGCAGCTCTTCGGACTCGTAGCTGCGCGCGCCGACGATGCACAGGCCGCTTGGCAGGATTTTCGCGCCGGGTCCGCCGCATTCGGTGAGCTTGCCCTCGCCGTAGCCGAGCAACGCCGCAAGCGGCATGCCGTGGATCGCGCCGGTGTGGCTCGTGTCCGGCGTATGGCTGTCGAGGTGCGCATCGATCCACACGAGGCCGAGGCGGCCCCTGGGTGAAAGCGACTTGCTCACGCCGGCCCATGTTCCGACGGCGCAGGAATGATCTCCGGTCAGCACGAGGGGCAGGGCGCCCGCATCCAGCGCGTCCGAAGTCTTGCGGGCGAGGCGAGGGCACAGCTCGGCGACGGCTTCGAGCGGGCTGAGGTCGGCGGATTCGCAACGCAGCGTCTCGTCCCATGTGACCCCGGGGTGGATACGCGAGAGCTGTTCGAGCAGGCCGGCCTCGCGGAGCGCATCCGGGCCTTCGCCGCAGCGGATGTCAGGCGAGCCGCGCCCGCAGGCGGCGCCGATGATGCGGATTGGTCGTTGGCTTGGTTGCATCAGCGATTGGAGTCGCCAATGCGCCGAATGTTCAACCGGCGCAGAAACGCAGGCGGCACAGCACGTTAGCGGGAGAAGCCCTACTTCGCTCCGTCGCGAGGCGCGATCTTGCCGACATCGGTATCCATGCGCAGCCCGAGTGCGGGGCCTTCCGAGATCCCGGGCACCGGATTGGGCTCCACGGCGGGGGCGGGCGCGGCAGCGGGCACAGCGGCGCGAGGCAGTTGAGGCTCGGGCGGCGGCTCGATGTTCAGCAGGTAGAAAGCGGTCGCCACGGCCACCCCGACAACGGCCGTCGCGTACATGAGGGTGCGGCGCGCACGCGGCGGCATGACTTCCTGATCGGCCACCGCGGTCGACTGTGCGGCCCGGGAACTGGACGCGGCAAGATCGGCATCCGCGGCGAGCCTTTGTTCCGTGGCCCCGGCCAACCGTTGTTCGGCAGCGGCGCGTGCGTCGGCGCTCGCGCGCAATGAGGCCGCGGCAGCGGCTGCTTCCCTGGCGGCGTGGGCAGACTGCTCCTCGGCCTGCGCGCGCTCTTCGGCATGTCTCGCGGCTTCGCCTTCGGCTTTCGCCCGATCCTTGGCCAGCCGGGCTGCCTCGTCCTCGGCCTTGGCCCGCTCGGTCGCAAGGCGCGCGGCTTCGGACTCCGCGTTCGCACGCTCCGTGGCGACGCGGGCGGCTTCGGCTTCGGCACCAGAGCGCTCCTTGGCCAGGCGCACGGCTTTCTCCTCGGCTTTCATGCGCGCCTGCGCTTGGCGCGCGACATCGCTCTCGGCGTTCGCGCGTTCCTTGGCGCCACGGGCCGCTTCCTCGTCGGCCTTGGCGCGTTCTGTGGCCAGCCGCGCGGCTTCCTCTTCGGCTTTCGCGCGATTCGCAGCCGCGAGGGCTGCATCCTTGTCTGCCTTGATGCGATCACGTGCGTGTTGCGCGGCGGATTCCTCGTTCTTCGCGAGCAATTGCGCGCGCTGCGTGGCCGCTTCCTCGGCTTTCACTCGATCGCGCGCGGCGAGCGCGGCCTGCTCCTCTGCCCTTGCGCGGTCGCGGCCGGCTTCCTTCGCCTGTTCCTCGGCTCGGGAGCGTTCCTGCGCCAGCTGGACGGCCCGCTCGTCGGCCAGCACACGGGTTCGCGCGATCTCGCCTGCTTCGGCCTCGGCTTTTGCGCGTGCCTGGGCGAGCTGGGTGGCGTCCTGCTCGGCCTTGGCGCGCTCGCTCGCGGCGCGCGCAAGCGCTTCTTCGGTCCTGGTGCGCTCCTGAGCCGCGCGGGTGGCCTGCTCCTCGGTGGCTTTTCTCTCCTGCGCCGCGCGCACGGCCGCTTCTTCCGCGGCGAGGCGCTCGCCTGTCGCCTGAGCGGCTTCGGTTTCGCGGGTTGCACGAGACTGTTCAATCGCCGTCGCGACCTGGTCTTCCCGGGCCTGCCGCGCCGATGTGGCGGCCGCCCCTTGCTCCGCAGTGATCCGCGCCTGCAACGCCGCGATCTCCGCGGATGCCGCGCGGGTCCGCTCATGCGCATCGGCGCCTTCCTCCGCGGTGCGGGCCGCCTCGGATGCGAATGCAATGCGTTTTTCGAGCGCCGTCTTCGCTGCCGCCTCGTCGGCCGCGCGCTGCGTCGCGGCGGCCGTGCGGCCATGCTCTGCAGTGGCCAGCGCAGCAGCCGCGACGGCCGCGGCTTCCTCGGCCTCGCGTTTCTGCTTTGCTGCTTCACCGAGCGATTGCTCGGCCCGTGCGCTCGCTTCGGCGGTTTGCGCTGCCGCCTCGAGGGCCGCGAGTTTTTGTTTCGCGGCCTCGGCCAGCGCTTGTTCGGCTTCCACGCGAGCCTCGGTTTCGACGAGCAATTGCGCGTTGCCGTCAGCGACCTTGCGAGCCGTGTTTGCGGCTGCTTCCTCGGCCCTGGCCCGCTCCTTGGCAAGCCGGGTGGCCTCCCTTTCGTCCGCGAGCCGCCGGGCTGCGGTTTCCTGCGCCTCGATATCGCGCGCCATGAGGCTGTTGGTCGACGCTGCCAGCGCGGCTTCGGCTTTCCTGCGCTCGGCGGCTGCCGTTGCGAGTGCCTGTTCCGCGGCAAGGCGCGCCTCCGCGGCGGCAAGCGCCTTGGCTTTTTCCTGCGCGGCATGGGCGACGAGGCTGGCCGCGTCGGACTCGGCCTTGGCAGCTTGTTGCGCGGCCTGCGCCGCCGCGGTTTCCTCGGCAACGCGGCGCTTGCTCAGGCCGATCACCTCCGCTTCGCGCGCCGCGGCGGCCTCGGCGCGTTTGCGCGCCATCTGCTGGCTGGAGATGTCTTTGGTCGCGGCCGCAAGCAGGTCGCGCTCGACCTTGAAGCGCGCTTGCTCGGCGGCGAGCACACCGGCGCGGGCTTCATCGCCTTCGCGCATGCGCTGAATGGCGATTGCTTCCGCCGGATCGCGGCGTGGAGGCGGGGGGATCGTCGCTTCGGGCGGCGGCTTCGGCGGTGCGGGCGTCGCGGAGAAGTCGAGGTCGAGCATGTCGCCGAGCGAATCGGCGTAAGTGTCCTTCACCTTGCGGAAGGCCGGCAGGCTCTTGCGGAAAGCCTCGACCATGGCTGGGTCGAACTGCTTGCCGGATCCGCGGCCGATCTCGTCCGCGGCGAGATCGAACGGCATCGGCTCGCGGTGGAACTGCGTGGCCGTCATGCCCTCGAACGCGTCGACGACCGCCATGACGCGCCCGGGCCACGGAATTTCGTTGCCGTTGATGCCGAACGGGTAGCCGCCGCCGTCCCAGCGCTCGTGGTGCGTCAGCGCAAGCGTGCGGGCGAGCTTGAGCAGCGGATCGTCATGCTCGCCGATGATCTCGGCACCGATCTCGGGATGCTGCTGCATCTGCGCGCGCTCCGGCGCGGTGAGCTTTTCGGTTTTGCGCAGGATCTGCGCCGGCACGCCGAGCTTGCCGATGTCGTGCAGCGGCGCGGCCTTCATGATGAGGTCGCACAGTTCGGGCTTGGCGCCGCTGGCCTGCGCGAGCGTGCGGGCATAGTGGCCGAGTCGCACCACGCGGTTTCCCACCGCGGAGGTCTCGTGGTATTCCATCGCGCGTCCGAGCCTGCGGATCAGCTGCAGGCGCGTCTGCTCCAGCTGGGCGGTGCGCGTGCGGATGATCGCTTCCTGCTGGCCCCGCCGGTTGATGAGCTCCACGTGGGCGCGAATTCGCGCAAGTAGTACCGGCGGGTTGATCGGTTTGGCAAAGTAGTCGATCGCGCCGAGCTGGAATCCCTGCACCACATCCCGCGCGTCGTCTCGGCCCGTGAGGAAGATGATGGGGATGTCGGCCAGCGCCGGGCTCGCCTTGAGCGCCCGGCAGACGTCGTAGCCGCTCGAGCCCGGCATCTCCACGTCCAGGAGGATCAGGTCGGGCCGCGGCTTTTCGAACGCCGCCTTGAGCGCAGTGCGCGCGTCCGTCGCGGTCTTGACGTCGTACTCTTTGAGGGTCACCCCGAGCAATGCGAGGATGTCCTCCGAATCGTCTACGGCCAGGATCCGGAACCTGTTTTCGGGTGCGCCCATGGAGTCGGAGTTTACCGGGAGTCGACCAGCCGTCGAGCCTCGCGGGATGGAAAGATCGATCCTACTGACAATTCAGGTCCCGGCCGCCACGGCTGGCGCGGCTTTCCGGGGGGACTTCCTGACATTTTAACGAAGTGACTCGGGCAGCGGCACGTCCGGCGACTGCCGGTGCAGCCGCCTCCAGGCCCCCTGGATCGCATTCTGTGCGTTCGTGACGACCTCCTGCTCGTCGAGGCAGATGACTTTGCCCTCGAGCATCAGGAACTCGCCGTCGACCATGACCGAGTCGACCACGCCCGGATGCCCGTAGTGGACGATGTTGGACACGAGGTTGATCGCCGGCCTGAGGCTCGGGTTGTCGAGGTCGATGAGCGTAAGGTCTGCTTTCTTTCCCGGCTCGATCGAACCGAGGTCGCCAAGGCGCCCGAGGGATTTCGCGCCGTTGCGAGTCGCGCAGTCGAGCATCGCCTGCGGCTTCGGGTCGATGCCACCGCCGCGGCTGCCGCGATGCACGATGCTGCCGATGGTCATGGCCTGGAACATGTCCTCGGTCATGTTGTCGGTCCCGAGCGCGATGTTGACGCCGGCGTCCATGATCGTGGCTACCGGCGCCTGGTGCGGGCCGCGTCGGGAGCTGTTGGCCGGGCAGTGGGCCATGTGCACGCCATTGCTCGCGAGGAGTTCGACATCCTCAGGCGTGCAATAGGTCCAGTGCGCGCCGACCACATCCGGGCCAAGCCACCCATTGCGCTCGAGGTACTCCGCGGGCGTGCAATCGGCATAGCGCCTCACTTGCGCGACCTCGCCGCGGCTTTGCGCCATATGCACCGTGCGGCGCAGGCCGTGCTTCTCGTGCAGGTCGTTTAGCTGGCGCAGCATCCATGGCGAGCAGTTGTCCGGCGCATGCGCGGCGACCTGGACCATCACGCGGCCCTCGCTCGTGTCGTGAAAGCGCGCAATGAGCTCGCGCTGGCGCTCCAGGAACTGCTCGCCCCACGACTGGTCGAATTCATAGATGCCTGAGCGGATCTTGAGGGTGAGGGCATCCGCGCAATTCTCGCTGAAGTACAGGCGCATGCCGGTCTCGGCCATGGCGCCGGCGTAGTTCACCACGTGCCGGAAAGGCTCGACCAGCGTGGTCGTGCCCGAGCGGATCGCCTCGAGGCAACCGAGCAGGGAAATCGCCTCGCGCTCGTCCGGCGTCATGGCGAAGCTGATTGGCGTCATGTAGCCGTAGATGACCTCGGCAGTCATGTCCTCGACCGTTCCGCGCAGGGCGAGCAGCAGGACATGCGTATGGGCGTTGACGATGCCGGGCAGGATCGCCTTGCCGCGCGCTTCGATCGTCGGCAGGTGAGGGTAGAGGCCGGCGATCTCGCCGCTGGGGCCGACAGCCTTGATGCGGCCGTCCCGCACCACTACGCCGGCGCTTCGCAGGATCCGGCGCTCGTCATCGCAGGTGATGACGGTTGCGTTCAGGAACTTGAGGTCCATGTATCTCCTAACGCATGGTCGCGAGCACGCGGCCTGCCAGCAGGAACATGATCATGAACACGATGGTGCGGTAGATCACTGCCGATCCCGGCGCAATGCAGATGAAGGACATCCCCATGAGGCCGCGCTTGCCGACTTCGTGCGCGATGCGGATCGCCTCGTAGTCGGTCATGCCGATGGGTTCGGCGAGTTCGCCCAGCAAGTCGCCCGGCGCGGGGCCGGCGCCGCCCATGACGTCCATGTCGAAATGCGCGTAAACCGCGTCGCTGCCTTCGTAGGCATGGCGCAATTCCTTGCACAGCCCATCGATGCCGAGTTCGGTGCGCACTTTCCACATCGGGTAGAAGTGCGCGCCGCGGGCGGCGTAGCCCCGCACGAGTTCCTTGCGCTCGAGCATGCCGCGCTCGCCGATCTCCACCAGGTGGGGAATGCTGAAATTCGAGTGGAACTCGTAGGTCTTTGCTTTCCAGCTGCCGCTGCCGGCGATGCGCGGGTCCTGCGTCAGGCGGTCGATGGCCGCCGAATCCCAGTGCGTGTCGAGGCTCACCATGCCCACCTTTCCCTTGGTGCGCTCGGCTATCGGCTTGGCGATCGCATACGAGCCGCAAGGCGAATTCTGGCCGATCACAATGGGGATCGCGCCCGCGTCGAGGGCCGCATTGACCTTGGCTTCGACTGCGGCCTGCGCGCGCAGGATATTGTCGGCGGTCGGGTTGAAATTGGATTCCTCGGGGATCTCCGCGTCACCGAAGTCGACCACCTTCATGTGCTCGAACACGTCGAGGTCGAAGTCCTGGATGTAGCCCGACGGATAGCGCGCCGACTGCTGGCGCACGCGCTTGGGACCGGCGAGCCATTCGGTTGCGGGGACGCCTGCGTAGCGCCCACCGGCATTGGCGACGTAAGGCGCGCCGATGATGACCGCGCCTGCGCCTGCCAGGTCCGCGGCGGTGCGCGCATGCGGCAGGCCCATGAAAGTCGGCATGTCGGGCGCGAGCATCGGCAGGTCGCGGCCCTTGATGCGGTGGCCGCCGCTGATCTCGCTCCAGTCGGGATAGGTCACTTGCGCGTTCCTTTTACAAGGCCAGGTTGCATGGCCGGGTGCAATCGATCAAGCTTCGATCATGCCGCATATCCGACACCGGCCGCACAACGTGCGGAACCAGCATCCCGAGCGCAGCATCCAGGCCGATTTCTGCGGGGCGGTGGTCGCGGGCAAGCGCATTTTCCTGCGCGGGCAGACCGGCTACACGATGCATCCGACCGACCGCAAGTTCATGGGCTTGGGCGACGCCGCGGCGCAGACGGAGCAGGCGATGCAGAACGTGCGCCAGCTACTGGTAGAGGTTGGGGCGCGCATGGAAGACATCTGCCGCATCAAGGTCTGGGTCATCGACCGCGCCTACCTGGAGCCGGTCATGCAGGTCGTCGGCCGGCACCTCAAAGGCATCCCGGTCGTTTCCTCCGAGATCATCATCGACGGCCTCGCACGGCCGGAGATGCTCATGGAAATCGACGCCGACGCGGTGCTGGAGTAAAAAAATAAAAAAGGGGCCAGGCTCAGAAAAAAGGGGCCAGGCTTAAATTTTGGCTTCTTCCGGGATCATGGCCTCGACGTCGATCTCCATCATCATTTCGGGCATGGCGAGGCCGCGGACGATGATGCCGGTGCCGCAGGGATGGATGCCTTTGAGGTGGCGGCCGATCGCGTTGTAGACCGCCTCGCGATGCGCGCGATCCGTGATGTAGGTCGTGAGCTTGCAGATGTGCTCGAGCTTCGAGCCGGCTTCCTCCAGCAGCACCTTCACATTCCTGATTGCCTGCTCGGCCTGGGCGCCGGGATCGCCCGCGCCGACGAACTTGTTGTTGAGATCCAGCCCCGTCTGGCCGCGGATGAAGATCGCGCGCCCGGCCTTCACCACCATGCACATATCGTTGTCCAGCTTGCCGCCGGGATAGACGTCGCGGGTATTGAACTTGCGCAGGCGAACGTGTGGCATTCCGGGTGGCATTCGATCGGCTCCTTTGGCATGATGCTTGCAAAGAGCAACTATAAGGGAAAAATGACCTATTCGATTGCAGCGCGATGCCCTCGCACGGGCATGTTCGGCGTTTCGGTAACGACCTCGAGCATCGCGGTCGGCAGCCGCTGTGCGTTTGTGCGCGCAGGCGTGGGCGCGGTGCTTACCCAGCATCGAACGGACCCGCGCCTGGGATCGCGCGGACTGGACCTCCTTGCGAGCGGACTCTCCGCGACCGCAACCGTCGAAGCCCTCACGCGCGACAACCCGGCCATCGGGTGGCGCCAGTTGCTGGTAGTGGATACGCGGGGCGGCACCGCCTGGTTCCATGGCGAGCGCGTCAAGTCGGTGCACTCGGCGCACACGGGCGTGCAGTGCGTCGCGGGCGGCAACATCATTCGCAACACGAACGTCACCAAGGCCATGGTCGAGGCGTTCGATGCCGATCCCGCGCTTGCACTGCCTGAACGCCTGCTGCGCGCGATGGAAGCCGGCCATGCCGCGGGCGGCGAGCCCAAGCTCATCAAGTCCGCGGCGCTGCTGGTCGCGGACAAGGAAAGCTTTGCGTACGTGGACCTGCGCGTGGACTACGACCAAAGGCCCCTGGAGCAGTTGCGCTGGCTCTGGGAGATCTACGAGCCGTCCGCAACGACTTATGTGGCGCGCGCGATCGACCCGGACTCCGTGCCCGGAGCCGGCTGAGTTATCCTGAAAAGCACAGAGGGAGAGAACCATGGCAACTGGAAAAATGCTGGCGGCGGGTCTTGCGGCTTCACTCGCGATACTTGCCTGCGCGCCCGTGCTGGCCAAAGGCGTGCTGCGCGCGACGATCAGCACCAGCCTCAACCAGCTCGACCCGGCGCGTCACACGATCGGTGACGAATACATCTACGGCCTGCTCGTCTTCGGTGGGCTGGTGGCCATCGACGAGGACCTCAAATACCGCGGCGAGCTGGCCGAGAAATGGGAGGCCAGCGAAGACCTCAAGACGTGGACCTTCTACCTGCGCCGTGGCGTCAAGTTCCACCACGGCAAGGATTTCGGCTCGGATGACGTCGCCGCGACCTTCAAGCACATCGCCAATCCCGCCACGGGTTCCAGCGGCCGCACGCACATGGATCTCATCGAGGCGGTCGAGCCGATCGACAAGCACACGATCCGCTTCAAGCTGAAGATCCCGTATGCCGGTTTTGCCGAGATCATGGTCGAGCGCCAGCTCAAGATCGTCGCGGCCGACCGCATCGACAAGCTTTCGACCGACCCGAGCGGCACCGGCCCGTTCATGTTCAAGTCGTTCACGCCGGGCGACCGGCTCGAACTGGTCAGGAACCCCAACTATTACGAGAAGGGCCTCCCCAAGCTCGACGGCGTGGTGTTCCGCATCATGCCGGAGAACGCCGCGCGGGTTGCAGCGATGGAGGCCGGCGACATCGACCTCATGTGGAACGTGCCGCTCGAGTCGATCGAGAAGCTCAGGGCCAATCCCAAAGTCACCGTCGATGCCGTGCCGACCTCGACCTGGGACGGCATCGTCATGGGCAACAAGACCAAGCCCTTCGACGACGTGCGCGTGCGGCGCGCCGTGCTGCTCGCGCTGGACAAAACGCAGCTCACGGCCTTCGCCGTGTTCGGTCACGGCATGCCGACGCATTCGCCGATCTCGCCGCGCCATCCGTACTTCAACAAGCAGCTCAGCCTCAAGCAGGACATCCCGCAGGCGAAGAAGCTGCTCGCAGAGGCCGGCTACCCGAACGGATTCAAGATCGTCCTGCACACGCCGGTCGGGCGCCCGACGCGCGAAAGGATGGGCGTGGCCGTGCAGCAGATGCTTCGCCAGGTCGGCATCGAGGTCGAATTGCAACGCGTGCCGTACAACCGCTTCCAGACCGAAGTCTCGGGCAAGTCGCCCTTCTACATGGACGGCTATTTCACCCGGCCGTCGATCGACACGTCCACCTATCCCTGGTATCACAGCTCGGGCTCGTGGAACACGCGCATGTGGCATTTCTCCAGCAAGCGCATCGATGAGGTGCTCGACAAGGCGCGCATCACCAAGGATGAGAAAGAGCTCAACAGGCTCTACCAGCAGTTCCAGGCGTATGCGGTGGAGGATGTGCCCGGCGTGATCGCGTATGTCATGAACTTCGCCAACGCGCACAAGAAGACCGTCAAGGGCTTCCGCACGCATCCCTATCTGTGGCTTGACCTGCGTAACACCACGGTGGAGTAGGCGCGCAGGAAATAATTAACGGCGATCACTGCGGCGAATATCGGGTGATCGCCTATACGCTCCGGCGCCTGCTCACGGTCATCGCGATCCTCGCGGTGATGTCGGTGGCGATCTTCTCGATCACGCAGATCCTGCCCGGCGACGTGGCGCAGATGATCGTCGGCCAGTTCGCCACCGACGAGCAGGTGAAGGCCGTGCGCGGCAGGCTGCGCCTGGACGATCCCGCGCATGAGCAGTACCTGCGCTGGGCCGGCGGCCTGCTGCGGGGCGACCTTGGCAATTCGATGATGATGGACCGCCCGCTCGGCCCGATGATCGGCGACGCGATCGCCCGTTCGGCGGTGCTCGCGGGTCTGTCGATCGTGCTGGTCGCCGTGATCGGCATCTGGCTGGGCGTGTATTCGGGCGTGCGACGCGGGACCCGCTCCGATCGCTTCATCTCGGTGGGCAGCTATTTTTTCATCTCGGTGCCGGAGTTCTTCTGGGCGATCCTCGCCGTGATGCTCTTCACCGGCTACCTCGGCTGGCTTCCTTCGACCGGCTATGCGTCGATGGACGAAGGTTTCTGGAACTGGGCGCGCCACATCATCCTGCCGGTGGCGACCCTGGTGTCCGGGCTGGTGGCGCACGTGTCGCGACTGACGCGCTCGTCGATGATCGAGACCATGCAGGCGCAATACATCACAGCGGCTCGCGCCAAGGGGTTGCCCGAGAACGTCGTCATCCGCCGCCACGCGCTGCGCAACGCGCTGGTGCCCACGATCACCGTGCTCGCCATCGATGTCGGGTTGCTCATGGGCGGGATCGTCGTTGTCGAGACGGTGTTTTCGTACCCGGGGCTCGGGCGCCTGTTGATCTTCGCGATCGAGCAGAAAGACCTGCCGCTGATCCAGGCCGGCATCCTCGTGGTGACGGCCGTGTATGCACTGTCGAACCTCGCAGCCGACCTCCTGTACGCCTTCTTCAACCCGCGCATCCGCTATGGCCGCTCTGCAGCTCTTCTTCAACCCGCGCATCCGCTATGGCCGCTCTGCAGCTCGCTGACGCGCCCAGCCGGACCCGGACGCGCATCCCGTCGAGCCTGGCGGTGGGCGGGGCCATCCTCGTGCTCGTAGTGCTGGCGGCGCTGTTCGGGCCGATGGTTGCGCCTTTTCCCTACGACCAGATGGACATCATGGCGCGCATGCAGCCGCCGAATGCGACGCACTGGCTGGGCACGGACGAATTCGGTCGCGATGTCCTGAGCCGCCTGCTCTACGGGGCGCGCCTTTCGCTCCTGATGGGCATCGGCGCCACCTTCGTGAGCATCGTGTTCGGCGTGCCTCTCGGCCTCGCGGCCGGCTACAAGGGCGGCCGCGTCGACGAATCGATCATGCGCGCGATCGACCTCGTGATCTCGGTGCCGCCGATCCTCATGGGCCTGTTGCTGCTTTCGCTGACCACGCCCAATGTGTGGAAGACCGCCGCGGCCGTCGGGATCATCTACGTGCCGATCATGGCGCGCCTCACGCGCGCCGTGACGCTCGAGATCGCGCGCGAGGAATTCGTTCTCGCCGCGCGCGCCCGCGGCGAGCGGCTCTGGTACATCCTCGCGGCCGAGATCCTGCCGAATGCGTGGCCGCCGATCATCGTCGAAGCCGCGTTGCGCGTGACGTTCGCGATCATGCTTGGCGCCGCGCTTTCTTTCCTCGGCCTCGGCGTGCAGCCGCCAAGCTCGGACTGGGGCCTCATGATCGCCGAGGCGCGGCCGTTCATCGACACCGCGCCCTGGGTGGCGATCGCGCCCGGCATCGTCCTGTGCATCACGGTAATTGCGGTCAACCTCGTCGGCGACGGCTTGCGGGAGATGCTCGACCCGCGACTGAAGAGGGGACGCGGATGAGCATGCCACCGGTCCTGAGCGTCGAGAACCTCGCGCTCGACTATCCGGCCGGCAACGGGTGGATGCGCGCGCTGGAGGACGTGTCGTTCGAGATCGCGAAGGGCAGGGCTCTCGGCCTCGTGGGCGAGTCCGGTTCCGGCAAGAGCACCACCGCGCTCGCCGTGATGGGACTGCTCGCGCCGGAAGCACGCATCGCGTCCTCGGGCAACTCGAGCAGCGAACGGCCGCATCCTGTTTTGCGGCCGTTCGCTGCTCGAGTTGCCCGAGGAAGAGCGCAGGAAGCTGCGCGGCGAGCGCATCAGCGTGGTGTTCCAGGACCCGTTCACTTCGCTCAACCCGGCCATCCAGGTGGGTCGGCAGATCGCCGAGCCGCTGGTCCTGCATCGCGCGTTGTCCGAGGGCGACGCGGCCATCGAGGCCCGGCGGCTGCTCGACGAAGTCGGGATTCCAAGGCCGGACGACGTGGCGCGCGCCTATCCGCACCAGCTTTCGGGCGGCATGAAGCAGCGCGCGCTGATCGCCACGGCGCTCGCGTGCTCGCCGGAACTCCTCGTGCTCGACGAGCCGACCACGGCGCTCGACGTGACGATCGAAGCGCAGATCCTCGACCTGCTCGAGCGCCTGCGGCGCGACCGGGGCCTGTCGATGCTCTACATCACGCACAACCTGGGCGTGGTCGCGCGCATCTGCGACGACGTGTGCGTGCTCTACGCAGGCCGGGTGGTGGAGAGCGGCCCGGCCGACCGGGTCCTGCATTCGCCGCGGCATCCTTACACCAAAGGGTTGCTGGCTTCGCTGCCGAGGGTCACCGAGCGACGTCATCGCCTCTCGCCGATCCCCGGGCGTTTTCCCGACCTTGCCTCGCCCCCGACCGGTTGCGTTTTTCATCCGCGTTGCCATTTCGCGCTCGAGCGCTGCGCGACGGAGCCGCAAGTGCTGTCAGGCGGCGTTCATCCGGCGCGCTGCTGGCGGGCAGACGCGCTCGAAGGCACGCAGTGGCCCGCACCCGAACCGGTTGCAAGTCCTGTCGCTGGGGAGCCGGGCCGAAGTTCCATCCCATTGGTGGAAACCAAGGACCTCGCACGGGTTTTCCAGATGGGCGGCGTCTTCGACAGCCTGCGCCTGGACTGGTCGGGCGGGTTTGCGCTGCGCTTCGATCCGCCGCGGGTTCGCGCCGTGGATGGCGTCACGCTCGAGATCGCGCCCGGCGAGGTACTCGGCCTGGTCGGCGAATCCGGCTGCGGCAAGTCGACCCTCGGTCGAATGCTGGTGCGCTTGATCGAGCCTTCCGACGGCACGATCCGCATCGCCGGCGAGGACGTCGGCCTGCTTTCCGGTAAAGCCCTGCACGAGCACCGCCGGATCGCGCAGATCATTTTTCAGAACCCGGATTCGTCCCTCAACCCGCGCAAGACCGTCGGCGAGATCGTGGCGCGGCCGCTGGTCCTGTTCGGTCTCGCGCGAAGACAGGAGCTCGACTCGCGCGTGGCCGGCTTGCTGGAACTCGTGCGGCTGCCGGCTTCTTACGTGAGCCGCTATCCGCACCAGCTCTCCGGCGGGGAAAAGCAGCGCGTAGGCATCGCCCGCGCGCTCGCGACCGAGCCCCGCTTCATCGTCTGCGACGAAGCGGTCTCGGCCCTGGACGTTTCGGTGCAGGCGTACGTGCTGAACGTGCTTGCGGACCTGCGCGACCGGCTAAATGTCGCCTACCTCTTCATCTCCCACGACCTCTCGGTGATTGCGCATATCGCCGACCGGGTGGCGGTGATGTATCGCGGCGCGATCGTGGAGGAGGGGCCGGTCGACGAAGTCCTCCAGCCGCCCTACCACCCCTATACGGAGGCCTTGCTCTCGGCGATTCCCGAGGTCGGACGCGCAAGCGAAGGCCGCATCCGGCTCCGGGGCGACGCGGTGGAACAGGGTGGCGAGATTCACGGTTGCCGGTTCCAGCACCGCTGCCCGCGCAAGGTCGGCGCGATCTGCGAGACCGAGGCCCCGCCGTGGCAGGCGGCCAGCGGCAGCCACCGCATCGCCTGCCACATCCCGCTCGAAGAATTGCGGCGCATGGATCCGCGATTCGCGCAAATGCGGCAGGCCGTTTTGTAAAAACCGCGCGGTTGCTTTCGCAAGTTCATGCCCGGCCGGGCTGCCCGCGCCCGCCGCCAAAAAATCCCTACGCCCGGCAAACAGTTACGCAGCGCCCTGGCGCGCGGGCTCCGGCATGCAAATTGCACTTTCTTAGCCTCGAGTGTGGGGCTGCGCACAGTTGGCCCCCGTCCAACCTGCAAACATCCAAGGAGTCTGATATGGGCAAGTACGTACTGGGCTGGTTTCTGGGAGTGCCCGTTGTGGTGCTCGTCATCGTTTACCTGATCTTCAACTAGCAAAGGAGCAAGCGAAATGGAATCCACTTCGGGCAGCATTCCGTCCAACGGTGCCGGCAGCACGACGCCGGGCAACGGTTCGGCGGCGGCATTGAGCAAGGCATCCTCCGCGCTGCATTCGGCGATCGACGAGGCCGCCCGCAAGGTCAAGCCGGCCATCGACCGCTACGCGACGCTGGCGCATGACGCCACCGACAAGCTGAGCAGCGCAGGGTCGCAGACCGCAGAATGGATGAGCACGAAGGGCGAGAGCCTCTCGTCCACCCAGAAGCAGCTCGTCGAGGACACGTGCAAGTACGTTTCGGCCAATCCGCTGAAGTCGCTGGCGATGGCCGTGGCCGCCGGCTACGTGCTGAGCAAAATCCTCAAGTGACAACGGCAGCAAGCCGCACCGCGGACGCCCCGGAATTCTCGGAGCCCGCGCCAAAATCGAGCCCGCCCGGCACAGGTGTGCTGGGCGAGGTCTCGAACCTCATGTCCTCTGGGCGTCGGATCGTTGCGGGCTTTGTGGACCTGGTGGTGCTCGAAGGGCGCCGCGCCGGGATAGCGCTGGCATGGATGGTCGGCCTCGGGCTGGCGGCCGGCCTGCTCGCGGTGACCGCCTGGCTCGGTCTGATGGCAGTTGCAGCGCTGGCGCTCATGGCCGCAGACGTCTCGCCGCTCCTCGCGATCCTGATCGTGGTGGTGCTCAACCTCGTTGCCGCCGGCGGCGCAGTGTTCGTCTGCGTGAACAAGAGCAAGGACCTGCTTTTCACGGCATCGCGCCGGCAGATCTCCAGCAAAGCCGGCTCCGCATCGACTCCATGATGCGCAGGCCAACGGACGAAGAAATCCTCGCGGCCGAGCTGCGGGTGGAACGGGCGGAGAGCGATTTCGAAACCGGGCAGGTGCGGACCAAGGCGGCCTTGCTCGATTTCGTCGTCCATCCGCTGACCCTGCTCGGGGTTGCGGTGGCGGCTGGGGGCGTGGCCTACCGGATCTTCAAACCCAAGATCAAGGCCCCCGTGAAGTTCGAGTGGCCGTGGAACCGCAACAAGGTGAGCCCGGAGACGAAACAGGTCGCCGGGACTTCCGTTCTGAGCCTCGTGCTGGCCATCGGCGTGCGCTATTTGATGCAGAACCTCCCGAGCATCGGGTTTCGCGTGCTCGGTCATACGCTGAAGAAGCGCGGTGCATTCTCGCGGGGCGTTCCAGCCACCGGGTCCAGGACCACGCTGCACTGACCGTTCGCGGCCTTTTGCCGCGGCACTTCCGGTTCCCGGCGAACCGGGCTGTTCCCGGCCCCGGTCGGGCGGGTACCATAGCTTCCTGTTCGTCGTTCACCCTCCAGGGAGCCGCGCATGACCGCCAGGGACCGCATCGATCCGCATTTCTATTCCCTCCACAAGGACATGACCGACTGGAGGCGCGACATCCATGCGCATCCGGAACTTGGTTTTCAGGAAACCCGCACCTCCGACATGGTGGCCGCCAAGCTGAAGGCTTTCGGCATGGAGGTCCATCGCGGCCTCGGCAAGACCGGCGTGGTCGGAACGCTCAAGGTCGGCAACAGCCCGCGAACGCTCGGACTGCGGGCCGACATGGACGCGCTGCCGATCGAGGAAGCCAACACGTTCGCGCACCGCTCCACCCACGCCGGCCGCATGCACGCGTGCGGGCATGACGGCCACACGACCATGCTGCTTGGCGCGGCGCGCTACCTCTCGGAGACGCGCAACTTCGATGGGACCGTGCATTTCATCTTCCAGCCGGCTGAGGAAGGGCTCGGGGGCGCGAAGGCGATGGTCGACGAGGGCCTGTTCGAGAAGTTTCCCTGCGAGTCGATCTTCGGCATGCACAACCGGCCCAGCCTGCCGGTGGGCAAGTTCAACGTGAAGTCGGGGCCGATGATGGCCGGCGGCGCTTTCTTCGACATCCGCATCACAGGCAAGGGCTCGCACGGCGCGCGACCCGAAACCGGCGTCGACTCCGCGCTCGTCGCGGCGCAGATCGCCGTGGCACTGCAGACCATCGTGGCGCGCAACGTGCGCCCGATCGATACGGCCGTGGTCTCGGTCACCAGGATTCACGCAGGCGACGCCTATAACGTGATTCCGCAAACCGCCCAGCTTGGCGGGACAGCGCGGGCATTCAGCCGCGATGTGATGGGGCGCCTGGAGGAGTCGATGAAGCGCATCGCCAAGGGGACTGCCGAGGCAGCCGGGGCGAGCGCGGAGGTGGATTTCCGCGTGCTGTTCAACCCGACGGTGAACGACCCGAAGGAAGCCGAGTTCGCAGCCAGGATCTGCAACGAGCTGGTCGGGGAGCAGAACGTGAACCGCAATCCCGACCTCGTCATGGGCTCGGAAGACTTTTCCTACATGCTCGAGCGCGTGCCCGGGTGCTACATCAACATCGGAAACGGTCCGGGCATGGAGAGCGGGTGCGAGGTCCACAACCCCGGCTACGACTTCAACGACGACGCGTTGCCGCTGGGCGCCGCGTTTTTCGGGCGGCTCGTGGAAACGCGCCTCAAAAAATAACGCCCGCGGCAGAAACTGGGGTTCGCGCTCGAAGACGATGCGGCGTGCTGCTTCGTGCGCAGGGCTGCGCTCGAACCGTGCATCGGCGAGGTGATGCGGCTGGTGCCCCGGCTGGACAATCCCAAGGCCCTGTTCGGCGTGCTGCGGGGGGGGCGGACCCGTTGAACGGGCAGGAGCTGGACGACAGGAGCTGGACGAGGAAAAATTTGTCCGCAGTCTTACGCCGATCTGGAAGTCTTCTGACAGCTTTGTGCGCAGGCAGTCAGTACAGTTCAGTCGTCCCCCGCGTGCCGCGGGCCCCGTGTTTCAAAAACTGAGACTGACCTCTCAGGTTGCCGACCATAGCGCCGCTGTTGTGCTTTTTTCCGGGTGGGCTCTCCAAGCCCGGCTAATGGGCCTGATGTGGACGGAAAGCGACCGACTTAAACCTCGCGGTTTGGGGAAATGCGGAGCTCTGTGACAAGGCGGGGGACACCCATTTCAGCGGGGTAAAATGACGCGAGCGATTTTTCACCCCAGTCATGCTCCCTAACGATTTCCATCCCGTCCTCCAGCAATGGTGGGCAACGCGCTTCGCGACGTCAGAAGGCGTCATGCCGCCCACGGAGGCGCAGGTCGAGGGCTGGCGCTCGATCCGCTCAGGCGGCCACACGCTGATTGCCGCCCCGACCGGCTCCGGCAAGACGCTCGCCGCTTTCCTCACTGCGATCGACCGGCTCTTGCGCGAAGGCCTCGATAGAGCGCTGCCAGACGAAGTGCGCGTGATCTACGTGTCTCCCCTCAAGGCGCTCTCGGCCGACATCCACAAGAACCTTGCCGAGCCGCGCCGCGAGATCCGCCAGATCGCCGAGGAAGCCGGCCTGCCGCCGACCAGGATCACCGCGGCCGTGCGCAGCAGCGACACGCCGCAATCCGATCGCGCCGCGATGTTGAAGAAGCCCCCGCATATCCTCGTCACGACGCCGGAGTCACTGTACCTCCTGCTCACGGCAGCGAAATCGCGTGCCATGCTGGCGACAGCGACCGTAGTGATCGTCGACGAAATCCACGCGGTGATCCCGACGCGCCGGGGTGCGCACCTGGCGCTTTCGCTCGAAAGGCTGGATCACGTCTGCGGACGACGCCTGCAGCGCATCGGCCTGTCCGCCACGCAGAAGCCGATCGAAGAGGTCGCGCGGTTCCTCGCAGGCATGGACAACGGCGCGTGCGCGATCGTCAACCGCGGCCACAAGCGCAAGATGGATCTGGCCATCGAGGTGCCGGGCTCGCCGCTCGAAGCCGTGATGTCGCACGAGGTGTGGCAGGAAATCTACGAGAAACTCGTCGGCCTCATCCAGGAACACCGCACGACGCTGATCTTTGTGAACACGCGCCGTCTTGCCGAGCGCATGGCGCACCAGCTCTCCGATCGCATCGGCGCGGACAACGTCGCGGCGCACCACGGCAGCCTTGCGAAAGAGGCGCGGCTGGCGGCGGAAGCCAGGCTTCGCGATGGGCAGCTCAAGGTGCTGGTCGCCACAGCTTCTCTCGAGCTTGGCATCGACATCGGCCATGTCGACCTCGTCTGCCAGATTTCCTCGCCGCACCGGATCGCCACGCTGCTGCAGCGCGTCGGCCGTTCCGGCCATACGGTCACCGGCCTGCCCAAAGGTCGCGTGTTCCCGCTCACGCGCGACGACCTGCTCGAATGCGCCGCCATGCTCCGTGCCGCAAGGCAAGGCGAGCTCGACCACGTAAAGATCCCGCCGCAGCCGATCGACGTGCTCGCGCAGCAGGTGGTGGCCGAAACCGGCGCGGAGGAGTGGGACGAGGAAGCGCTCTACCAGCTCTACCGGCGCGCCTATGCGTACCGCGACCTCGAACGTGGGCGGTTCGAGGAAGTGGTGCGCATGCTCGCCATCGGCTATGCAAGCAAGCGCGGCCAGCGCGCGGCGCTGATCCACTACGACGCGGTCAACCGCAAGCTGCGCGCGCGGCCGTCGTCGCGCATGACGGCCATCATGTCCGGTGGCGCGATCCCGGAGGTCTTCGACTACCGCGTGGTGCTCGAGCCCGAGGGCCAGTTCATCGGCACGCTTAACGAGGACTTCGCCATCGATTCCCTGCCGGGCGACGTGTTCCAGCTTGGCAACACCTCATGGCGCATCATCCGCATCAACGGCGGCGTGGTGCGCGTGGCGGATGCGCACGGCCAGCCGCCATCGATGCCGTTCTGGCTGGGCGAAGCGCCGGCCCGAAGCGATGAAGTCAGCGCTGCGGTGTCTGCTCTGCGGGCGGGGGCAGACGCGTTGCTGCCGGGGCCGGATTCGCCCCGCACCGACGGCGCGCTCGCCCCGGCCATGGCGTGGTTCGAGGAGGACTACGGGCTCTCCAAGTCCGCTGCGGCACAAGCCGCCGAATACCTTGCCGAAGGCAAGCGCGCGCTGGGCGTGATTCCCACCGCCGAGACGCTTGTGCTGGAGCGCTTCTTCGACGAGTCGGGCGGCATGCAGCTGGTGCTGCATTCCCCGCTGGGGAGCCGCATCAACAAGGCCTGGGGCCTCGCGCTTCGCAAGAAGTTTTGCCACACGTTCAACTTCGAGTTGCAAGCGGCGGCGACCGAGGACGGTCTGATCCTGTCGCTGGGTCCCGCGCATTCGTTCCCGCTCGAAGAGGTGTTCCGCTACCTGCACCCGAATACCGTCGCGCAGACGCTCTGCCAGGCCGTGCTCGCCTCGCCGATCTTCGAGACGCGCTGGCGCTGGGTCACCACGCTCGCGCTGGCCGTGCCGCGCATGCGCAACGGCGCCAGGATCCCGGCGCAGATCCAGCGCATGATCGCCGAGGAGATCCTCACCTCGGTGTTTCCCGATGCCGCGGCCTGCCAGGACAACATCCAGGGCGGCGCGCGCGAAGTGCCAGAGCATCCATTGGTCGACCAGACAATGCATGATTGCTTCGAGGAGGCGATGGACCTGCCGCGCCTCACCGACTACCTCAAGCGTATTTTCGCGGGCGAGATCCGCTGCATCGGCCGCGACACGCCGGAACCCTCCGTGCTCTGCCACGAGATCGTGAATTCCGAGGTCTACACTTTCCTCGACGACGCGCCGCTGGAAGAGCGCAAGACGCGCGCTGTGTACACGCGCCGCGCGACCGAGGCCCGGAATGCTGACGATCTCGGCGCGCTCGACCCTGCAGCGATCGAGCGTGTGCGGCAGGAAGCGTGGCCGGAGGCGAACACCCCGGACGAATTGCATGACGCGCTGCTGCTCGCCGGCTTCATCCGCGGCGAAGAGGCCTTGCCGGGTTGGCGCAGCCACTTCGATGCGCTGGTTGCCGCCGGACGGGCTCATGATGCAGCCGGCTTCTGGGTCGCGGTCGAAAGGTTCGATGAGCTGAACGCGGTCATCCCGCAAGCCATCGAGCCGAAGATTCCCGAGCGCCTGCGCCGTCCATGGACGCGCGAGGAGGCGGCGAGGGAATTGGTGCGAGGGCGCCTGGACGTGCTCGGCCCAGTGACGGCGCGCGAGCTCGCAAGCTCGCTCAACATGGAAGATACCGTGCTCGCAGACGCGGCGCTGATCGCGCTCGAAGTCGAAGGCAAGGCGCTGCGCGGACGCTTTACGCCCGAGGCCAATCGCGCCGAGGCGGCGATCGAGTGGTGCGACCGACGGCTGCTCGCGCGCATCCACCGCTACACGATCAACCGGCTGCGAGCGGAGATCGAGGCGGTCACCGCGGCGGACTTCATGAACTTTCTCTTGCATTGGCAGCACGTGGCCGATGACGACCGCATGAAAGGCGCCGAGGGCCTCATGGCCGTCATCGAGCAGCTCGACGGGTTCGAGCTGGCCGCCGGCGCGTGGGAGCGCGACGTGCTTGCCGGGCGGGTCGAGGATTACGAGCCGGGGCAGATCGATGCGCTTTGCCTGTCGGGGCGCGTCGCCTGGGGACGCATGACGCCGCCGGACCAGGCCAAGGCGCCGCTCAAGAGCTCGCCGATGGCGCTGGTGCAGCGCCCCCACGCGGCGATGTGGCGCGCAGACATCACGCCGGACACGTTGCAACCGGGCTCCGAGGCGCTGGCGGTGCTCGATGTCCTGCGAATGCGCGGCGCGTCGTTCTTTCATGAGCTGGTCACCGGCTCCGGACTTCTGCGAACGCAGGTCGAGCGGGCGCTCGGCGAGCTGGCCGGGGTAGGGCTCGTGACCGCGGACAGTTTCAGCGGCCTGCGCGCATTGCTCGCGCCGCCGGACAGGCGCAAGAGCCTCAACACGCGCGGCCGCAAGACCTCCGCCTACGGCGTGGACACCGCGGGACGCTGGGCGCTGCTCGAAAGTGCGGGCGCGTCCGATCCTTCGCACGAAGCTGCGCGCACTGAAGCGATCGCGCGGGTCCTGCTCAAGCGCTATGGCGTGGTTTTCCGCTCGCTCCTTGCGCGCGAATCGCGCCTGCCGCCTTGGCGTGACCTTGCGCTCGCGTACCGGCGGCTGGAAGCGCGCGGCGAAATCCGCGGCGGCCGGTTCGTCAAAGGGTTCGGTGGCGAGCAGTTTGCGCTGCCGGAGGCCGTGGGGCGCCTGCGCGCGGTGCGCAAGCTCGAGAAGACCGGCTATGCGGTCGCGATTTCGGCGGCCGACCCGCTCAATCTCGTCGGCGTGATCACGCCGGAATCGCGTGTGCCGGCCATCGCGGGCAATCGGGTGCTGTTCAGGGACGGCCTGCCGATCGCAGCGCTCGAAGGCGGCGTGGTCAGGAGGCTCGCGGCTTCCGAGCTAAGTGAAGAGACGATGCACTCGATGTTCTGGCGTCGCTCCGCGACCGACATCAAGGTGCGCATCCCCGCGTTCTCGAAGGGCCGCGTCAGCCAGCGCCTCCTGCACGGCGGCGCTGCGCTGGTCAAAAATTAAATAAATCAAAAGAGCTAAAAAGGGGCCAGGCTCGCGAGCCTGGCCCCTTTTTGATCAATGCTTGACGCCGACCTGGATCGAATCGAGCAGTGACTGCAGGGCGTCGAGTTTTGCCGGCTTGACCATGTGGTGGTCGAAGCCCGCGCCGAGGACGCGCTTGCGGTCGTCGTCCTGGCCCCAGCCCGTGAGGGCCACGAGCGTGACTTCGGGCTCGGAGCCCATCGAACGCATGCGCCGCGCCAGCTCGTAGCCGTCCATGCCGGGCATGCTGATGTCGAGGAAAACGACGCGCGGGCGGAAGACCTCGAATGCCTCGAGCGCCTCGATGCCGTGCTCCGCCACTCGGACTTCCGCGCCGAGGTGGCCGAGCAGCATGCCGATGCTTTCCGCGGCATCGCGGTTGTCGTCCACCACCAGCACGTTGACCGGGATCGCGTCGATCGAGCCCGTCTTGATCGGCAGGCGCACGGTGAACTTGCTGCCTTTGCCCGGGCCTTCGCTTTCCGCTTCAACCGTGCCGCCGTGCATCTCGGTCAGCCGACGGACCATCGCAAGGCCCAGACCCAGGCCGCCGTGGTTCGGCTTGTCGCTCTTTTCGCCGCGGGCGAAGATTTCGAAGAGGCGGGGCTTGAGATCTTCGTCGATGCCCTCGCCGGTGTCGGTGACGGTGACCACGGCCTCGTGGCCTTCGCGGCGCGCTTCGACCGCGATGGTGCTGCCGCCCTCAGTGAACTTGGCGGCGTTGTTCAGCAGGTGGCCGAAGATCTGCGCGATGCGCGCGGGGTCCGCCTCGATCACCAGCGGGTCGTGGGGCATGGAGACGGTGACGCGCAGCTTGGCGGCCCGGGTGAGCGGCACCGCCGCATCGATCGCCGACTGCAGGATCGCGTCGAGCTTGACCGGCACCTTGCGCAGTTCCATGCCGCCGCGCGTGATCGCGGACATCTCGGTGAGGTCGTCGACCAGCCGCGTCATGTCGCCCAGCTGGCGCTCCATGATCTGCACCGCAGCACCGGGCGGCTGGCTGAGCTTGAGCATTTCCAGCGATGCTCGCAGCGGCGCCAGGGGGCTGCGAAGCTCACGCGAAAGCGTGGCGAGAAATTCGCCGACAACCGAGTCGTAGCCGGTTTTTTGGTCCATGGGTTTGTTCTCTGGGTGCACGCGCGGATTGTCCGGACGGACGGTGCCGTGGTCTGTACCCGCGCGCACAGAGCGGGGCGTTTTCACTCCGCCGACTTGGGGTCGACTTCGATTTCGCGGCCGAAAAGGTCGATGGCGGTGGCCGCCACCTGCGCGGTGTCGTAGTAGGCATAGGCCCCCACCCCCAGCGCCCCGGCCACCGGGATCCAGCGCGACAGGCCCTTGCCGAGCACTTTCTGGCTGAGCTTGATGCCGATCTTTTTGGCGATGGTCTGCATGAAGGCAAGGGAGGTCCGCTTGACCAGCACCCGCCCGCCAATGCGCGCGATCAGGTCGCGCACCGCCTGCGGGGCGCTGTGCCGGAACAGGCAGTAGATCATCTGCTCCTCGGTCAACGTGGACTTGCGGCCGTAGATCGCCGCAATGTCCGACACCATCTGGGACTGGATGCGCCATACCGCGGCCATTTCCGGGAGGATCGTGATCCAGCCGAGCGGGCCGGGGGGCAGGGCAAGGCTCCCGGCCGCGAGCGCCGCCCTGGCGGCCGCCGAGTTGGCCCGGCTGCGGGCGGCCTCGGCGGGCGTGCGGCTCTTCTTTTCGGAGGACGAGGGGATCCGCCGTACGTAACGCAGGACCATCTCGGCGATCCCCGCGGCGACCCTGGCGCGGTTTACTGCGGGCAGTTTGAGTGCCAAGGCTCACCTCCTGCAGGCCGCGCGCGTGCGTCGGTCAGCGCAAGAAATAACAGGCCGCTGCGAGGAGCACGACGGCGATGATGCTGCGTAAATGGCAACATTTCGACCAGAGAGCCGCGCCAGTACTGGGCTTTTGCTCAGATTTGGCAGCATTTGTTGAGGCCAGTGCTTCCCAGCGTTTCACTTGGTGGAAAAGCGGCGCTGCATCTCCTCGACCGACGGGATCACTCCCCTAATCGTTCTTCCCCCATGGTACAGCGCGGCGAAGCACCGACCGGCACGCCGTTTACTCTAGAATCGCCAGCCATGAGCACTTTCGAATCCCATCGCGCTGGCCGCGCGGCAATCGTCGTCGTCCTGGTCCTCCTCGTCGCGGGCCTTGCCGCCGGCGGCTACTACCTGTGGCCCCGCTTCGAGTCGGACGCGCCGCAGGTCCGACTCACTCCGGATTCCGACGTGATGGGCCTGGGGACCCTGGAGATCGCCGTGTCCGACGCCGGCAGGGGCCTGAAATCACTCGCGATCACGCTGTCGACCGGCGGCACGGAAGCGTCCATCGCGGCGGAGCAGTACGCCACGCCTGTCGGCGAGAAGAAGTTCAGCGTCCCCCTGGCGAAGGTCAAGGGCATCAAGGAAGGGCCCGCGACGCTGCGCGTGGTGGCCCGCGATGCGTCGTTGTCGAACTTCTTCAAAGGCAACGAGACGGCCTGGCAGAAGTCCCTGACGATCGACCTCACCCCGCCGGTGGTCGAGCTCATCGCCGACGACCGCTATGTCAACTTCGGCGGCGTGGGCGCCCTCGTGTATCGGACTTCCGCCGACACCGCGCGCAGCGGTGTCAGGATCGGGAAGCATTTTTTCCCCGGCTTTCCCGGCCAGATCAAGGACAAGGCGGACCACCATTTCGTGCTTTTCGCGCATCCCTACGACACGCCGCAGGACGCCAGGGCCGTGCTGGTCGCCACCGACAAGGCAGGCAACACCCGGGAACTGCCGCTCGTCTACGAGTTGAAGAACGTTAACTACCGCAAGAGCAGCATTGCGATCACCGACAACTTCCTCCAGGCCAAGGTGGTGCCGCTGGTGGCCGACGCGGCCGCCCGCCAGGGCTCGCCCAAGGATGTGTTCGTGGCCGTCAACGAGCGCCTGCGCAAGGACAACGAGGAGAAGATCACGGCGGTGACGACCAAGGCCTCGCCCTCGATGCTGTGGAAGGGCGCATTCATCCAGCTGAGCAACTCGAAAGTCGAGGCCAATTTCGCCGACCACCGCACCTACACCTACAACGGCGAGGTGATCAGCACGTCCTATCACCTCGGCTACGACCTCTCGGTCACCAAGCGCTATCCGGTGGAAGCGGCCAACAGCGGCAGCGTGGCGTTCGTGGGGGATCTGGGCATCTACGGCAACACCGTGATCCTCGATCACGGGCTGGGGTTGTTCACGCTCTACTCGCACCTCAGCTCGTTCGAGGTGAAAGTGGGCGAAACGGTCCAACAGCGGCAGGTCGTCGGCAAGACCGGGGAAACCGGCCTCGCCGCCGGCGACCACCTGCATTACGGGGTCTACCTCAACGGCATTGCGGTCCTGCCGGTGGAGTGGTGGGATCCGAAGTGGATCACCGACAACATCGCGCCGAAGCTGGAGGGGCGGGGCAGCGAGGAGATCGCGGTGTCCCAGCAGCCCTCGCGCGCGGCGGTGCGCAAGCGCCGCAAGTAGCCGCTTGCCCACGGCAAGCGGCTGGCGCTAGCGCTCGCTGTACTTGCATGAATCTCATGGGCGTCTCGTACCGCCAGTCTGGGTTCTCTAACGAATCCCCGGCGCCTGCCCGATCCGCTCGCGCAGCCCTTCGATGTCCTTGCGCTCGCCGCGCACGCTGAAAAACGCGCCCCCGCTATCGGCGCGCTCCTCGAGCACCTCCAGATTCTCGAACAACTCGCCGCGCAGCTGCTGCGCCGACCAAGGCAGGAACAACTCGGCCTTCACCAGGCGCCGGGCGAAAAACGCGCGGATCGCCTTCTGCAGCTTCGCAACGTCGTCCTTGTCGACGGCGCTCATCACGATGCACTTGGGGAAGTGTGCACGAAGCGCCTTCGCGCGTTCGGCTTGCGCCTTGGCATCGCCAACCCGGTCGATCTTGTTGAATACGCGCAAGCGAGGGACGTTTCCCGCCTCGATCTCGCCGATCACCTTCTCGGTCACCTCGATCTGGCGCTCATACCCCGGGTCGCTGGCGTCGATCACGTGGAGCAGCAACGACGCCTCGGCGGCTTCCTCGAGCGTCGACTTGAACGAAGCGACCAGGTCGTGCGGCAGGTTCTTGATGAAGCCCACCGTGTCGCTTACCAGCACGCGCGGCACGGTAGCGGGCACGAGCGCGCGTACGGTGGTGTCGAGCGTCGCGAACAGCTTGTTGGCGACCAGCACCTCGCTCCCCGTCAACGCGCGCATCAGGGTGGACTTGCCCGCGTTCGTGTAGCCGATCAGCGCTACCCGCGCCAGGCCCTGGCTTTCCTGGCGCCGCACACGCTGCGTCCGGCGTTCGAGGTCGAGCGCAATGATCTCCTGCTTCAGCTCCGCGATTCGATCGCGGATCTTGGCGCGGTCTGCCTCGCCGGCGGCTTCACCAGCGCCGCGGCCGCCGACACCGCTGCGCTGCCGCCCCTGCGGCCCGGCCAGCTTGGCCGCCTCGCGCAGGCGTGGCGCGAGGTAGCGCAGGCGCGCGATCTCGACCTGCGCGCGCGCCGCATTGGAGCGCGCGTGCCGGTGGAAGATCTCGAGGATCACCATGGTGCGGTCCATCACCGGACAACCGACCTCGTTCTCGAGGTTGCGCGCCTGCGAGGGCGAAATCTCGTGGTCCACCAGCACGAAAGCGGCCTGGCGGGTGTCGGTGCGGGCGAGGGCCTTTGCCGCTTCACGCGCTGCGACCGCGCCGTGGCGTGCGATGCGTTTTTCGGGGTCGGCTTTCTCCGCCTCACCCTCGACAAAGCGCCGGATCTCCTCGCGCTTGCCGGTGCCCAGGTAGGCCGTGGAATCGAAACTGGAGCGCTTCTGCGTGAATGTCGCCACCACCTCGAACCCCAGCGTCTTGGCCAACTCGCGAAGCTCGTCAAGCGACGACTCGAGTTCCGCGTCGCTTACCGCCGGCAGCTGTACGGCAGCGACGACCGCGCGCTGCGGGGTGACTTTGGCTTCTTTGGACATTCAGGCGGGCTTTTCCTGCGTGGTCGGGCGCAAATAGTAAGGCGAATGCAGCTTTGCGCGCTACAGCACTGAAGACAAACGCAGGATGAATAGGATGGCACCCTGCGGCTTTCGCCACGTGCGCGCAATTTCAAACCGTACCAATGGAAAAAACAAAATGGATATCACCCAATTGATTCTGGACGACCACCACGAGCAGCGGCGTCTTTTCTCCATCGTGGACCAGATCGACCGGGGAGACACGCGCACGCTCGGCGCGATCTGGTCCCGGCTTTCGGCATTCCTCGAGATCCACGCGGAGGCCGAGGAACGGATCTTCTATCCCGCCTTGCTGCGCGTGGGCGAGGGCGCCGGCGGAAAAGACGATGCGGCGGACGAGACCGAGCACGCGATTCGTGACCACAACAAGATCCGTGACGCCGTGTCGGCAGTCGCAAACCACAAGGTGGGCAGTGACGGCTGGTTCACCGCGGTGGCCGCGGCAAACAAGGAGAACGGCGACCACATGGCCGAAGAGGAGCGCGAAGGCCTGACCGATTTCCGCCTCACCGCGGAGCTTGGCATGCGCCACGACCTGGCGGTCGAATTCGTCGCCTTCGAGGCGGTGCATTTCGCTGGCGTGAAGGCAGTCGACAAGGATCCGAAAGCCTATGTGGAGGCGAATTCGCCTTGATGGCCTTCACCGTTCGGCATCGAGGAAAGCCCGGTAGATGCGCTCCGGCTTCGTGCGGAGCACTCGGTGAAGCCGGACGGTGTTCGTGGACATGATTGCTTTGCCTTTCGATTGACGGTGAGGGGCTGGGGGGGTTCTTGAAGGACTAGACCGCATGTTCTCGGAGTTCATCCCAGTAGCCCCGGATTGAGCCGCCATAGGGCGAAATTGAGCGCGGAAGCAAACGACACCCACGCGAGATACGCAAAGAGCAACGCCCCCGCTACGGCACTGATGCGCCAGAACAAGATCGTGGTTGCGAGGATGAGGGCCCACAGCAGAAGAATCTCTCCGAACCCCAAGGCGCCCAGACGCCACACGAAGAACAGCCAGCTCCACAGGGCATTGGCGGCGAGTTGGGCGATGAACACTGTAAGGGCGCTCCAGGCTCCCGCGAAGCCACGCGCCCGCCAAACCAACCACGCCGCGATGCCCATGAGCGCGTACAGGACCGACCAGACCGGACCAAACACCCAGCCCGGCGGCGCCCAAGAGGGGCGGACAAGTTCACGGTAGAACTCGCCTGCGCTAGCGGATGCGAACCCACCGACCGCAGCTGCTGCAAACGCAACAAGCAGCCAAACAAGCAGGCCGAACGCCTGGCGAGACTTCGAGAGAGGCAACGGACTGCTCCCATGCGGTCTAAACCTCAGGCTAACGCGCCGTCCTCTTGCCGCGACCGTTGCAACGGTTTGATATGCCCGAGATTTGCAATCCGCTACTTGCCGGCCACCGCGAGCAATGCCTTCGGATTCGTCTGCGCAATAGTCAGCAGCGTCCGAGCGGCCCCGCTGGGCTGCTTGCGACCTTGTTCCCAACCTTGGAGTGTGCGCACGGAAACGCCGAGCAGCCTGGCGAACTGCGATTGCGATAACCCCGTACGTTCGCGCGCCTCAATTGCGGGCGACAGGACAATCCGGGTCTTTCCGGCTTTCATTTGCTGCACAGACTCAAGTAATTCGGCCGCAAGGTCACGCTTGGCCTCGTAGGCCCGCAGCTTTGCGCCCGTAAGCGGCTTAGTCTTCGAGGACACGACGAATCTCCTTCAGTCTTGAGCCGGTAATGTTGTCTGTCTTGGCTTTCGAATACATAAGCAGAAGAACGACTTCCTGTTCGGGCGTACGCGTAAAGTAGATGACGCGAACACCGCCTGACTTTCCCGTACCAGCACGCCGCCAGCGGACCTTTCGAATTCCGCCCGATCCGGGCACCACGTCTCCGGCTGCGGGAGATTCGGCGATGTATGCAGCAAACTCGCCGCGCTCTTCCTCGGTCCAGTAATTCGGCCATTGCTTTTGAAACAGGGACGTTTCAATGACCGTGAACATGGGACGACTATACGCCGCGGGCGTATACCTGTCCAGGAGGCGAATTCATGGGGCATAACGCGTTCAGCATGCAGCGGCGGCGTATAGCGCCGTCCGCTGCATGCTGTTGCAAGCCTGCACGGTGTGCGCCCGCCTCACGCGGCAGCGCGCGGTTCATAAAGAAACTTCTGAAACCCGGCGAAGACCTGGCCGATCTCTTCCGGTGCGCCCAGGTCGGCCACGGCGTCGGCAATGGAATTGTGGTACCGGAGCCGCAAGAGCGGCGTCAGTTTGTCCTGGTCCAGTTCCTCCACGCCCACACTCACGTAGTGCTGCAGGACGAAGTCGAGGAACACCCGCTGCCTGGCGTTGAACGACGTGTCGATGCGAGTCTTCGCGCCCGCGGCCCGCACCTCTCGCGTGACAGGAGGCATGGCATAGGCGACGTGCGCGAGCACGTCGAAGAGGTCGCTCTTCTCGGCGTCGATGATTTTCTGCATTTCGACCAGCTGCTCGTGGCCGAAGCCGCGCTCGGCCATTCCCTGCAGCAGCTTCTTGCGCGTGTCGGGTGCGCTCCAGAGCGCTCTGAGCTCGGCCTCGTCCTTGAAGAACTCCGGCAGCTTGCCGAACAGCATCTCCATGAACTGCTGTGCCGACATCGGCGTGCCGTCCGGATGCCAGAAGGTTGTCATCATCATGTGCTGGATGGTCCGCTCCTTGCCGTCGGCAAGCCTGATCTTTGCCCTTTTCCTGTATTCCGCCGGCGGTTCTTTGATTCCACCCGGTTCCCCGGCTTCGGGCTTCGGTGGCCTGGGCTCCTTCGGCTCCGGTTCGAGCGGCTCGCCGTCCCACTCGGGGTCGCTGAAATGGTGGTGCGCCTTCACGAAGTCGTAGATCGTGAAGTAATCCTTGCCCTCAAAGAGCCGCGTGCCGCGCCCGATGATCTGCTTGAACTCGATCATCGAGTTGATCGGCCGCATCAGCACGATGTTGCGGATGTTGCGCGCATCCACGCCGGTGGAGAGTTTCTGCGAAGTCGTCAGGATCGTCGGGATCGTCTTCTCGCTGTCCTGGAAGTCGCGCAGGTGCTGTTCGCCCAGTTCGCCGTCGTCGGCCGTGACCCGCTGGCAGTAGTTCGGGTCGGTGCCGGTCTTCATCTGGTTGATGAGGTCGCGCACCGCCAGCGCGTGGGCCTGCGTCGCACAGAAGACCAGCGTCTTTTCCTGCTGGTTGATCTGCGACATAAAGATCTCCACGCGCTTTTTCTCGCGGGCCCTGATCTCGATGATCTTGTTGAAGTCCTTTTCCTCGTAGCGCTTGCCCGCTTCGACTTCGCCTTCCACCACGGTGTCGTCGGCGGTGTAGACGTATTCGTCGAGCGTGGTCTGGATCTGCTTCACCTTGAACGGCGTCAGGAAACCGTCGTTGATGCCGTCCTTGAGCGAGTAGATGAACACCGGCTCGCCGAACCAGGCGTAGGTGTCGGCGTTGTCCTTGCGCTTGGGCGTGGCCGTCAGGCCGAGCTGCACCGCGGGCGCGAAGTACTCCATGATGCCGCGCCAGTTGCTCTCGTCGTTCGCACCGCCGCGATGGCACTCGTCGATGATGATGAGATCGAAAAAGTCCGGCGGGTACTCGCCAAACCAGGGCGAGGGTTTTCCATCCACCACCGGGCCGCTCATGAAGGTCTGGAAGATGGTGAAGAACAGGCTCCCGTTCTTTAGCACCTTGCCTTTCTTCCGGATGTCTTCGGGCTTGATCCGCACCAGCGCATCTTCGGGGAAGGCAGAGAACGCGTTAAAAGCCTGGTTCGCGAGGATATTGCGGTCGGCCAGGAACAGGATGCGCGGGCGGCGCTGCTTTTCGCTATCCAGCTCGCGGCTCAGGTTCCAGCGGGAGTGAAACAGCTTCCACGCGATCTGAAACGCGATAAACGTCTTGCCCGTGCCGGTCGCCAGCGTCAGCAGAATGCGGTCCCGCTTCGCGGCGATCGCCTGCAAAACGCGCTCGATGGCGATGTCCTGGTAGTAGCGGCCGGGATGCGAGCCGCCCTTGTCCTCGTAAGGCACCGCGGCAAAGCGGTCGCGCCACGCGTCCTGATGCGCGAAAGTCCGCGCCCAGAGCACATCCGGCGTAGGGTAGCTCGCGGTCTCGGCCTCCCCGCCCGTCTGCATGTCGATGGCGTAGACGCCCTGGCCGTTGGTGGCATAGGTAAAGCGTACCGCCAGCTTGCCCGCGTAGTTCTTGGCCTGCGCCACGCCTCGGTCAGCGCCTGCTTCCACGCCTTCGCCTCGACCACGGCAAGCTTGGTGTTGCGATACTCCAGCACATAGTCCGCCGTCAGCCCCTTGGCGCGCCGCCCCAGGCCCTCGATGCGCCCCGGCGTGATCGGGTATTCGCGCCGGACCCGGCTGCCTTCGACCACGCCCCAGCCTGCCGCTTTGAGCGCGGGGTCGATGTGCTCGGCGCGGGTTTCGGCTTCGTTCATTTCGCTTTCTTGCCTGGATTTCCGGGTATCCGTGGTTTTGCCGAGGGTTTGGGCAACTGCCTGACCGCCCGCTCGAAATCTGCGTCTACCGGCCGGGAAACGGCCATGTCCAGGCTCTTGTATTTGTTGTATTCCAGATCGGCTTTTGTCTGGGCGATCTCGTGGGAAATGCTCCCCGCGTGGGTGAGGATGTCACGGTCGTTGAGTTTGAGGAACCCGTCGAGCTTGGCCACCCATTCCATCATGTGCATCGGGATACGCCGCATGGCCTGCCCTTCGGCGAAGACAAGATATTGCTCCGCCAGATTGTTCAACGCCGCGAGCTCCGATTCGGAGAGGTAGTTCTTTGCGATTCCGACATCCTGCTTGCGAATCCTGGCCCCGCGCCAGTTCGTCAGGCCCAGATTGGGCTTGGCGGCATCCACCCGTTCATGGACGATCTCTGCTGCTGTCTGGCCGGTGATGGCCCAGTGCACCTTGTTCTGCACTGTTTTAAAAAACTCCAGGCTGATGTCCTGCGTGGGGTCGTAATCGATGCTGGTGGCATAAATGTCCGTGATTTTCTGGTAAAACCGCCGCTCCGAGGTGCGGATATCCTGGATCCGCCGCGTCAGTTCCTCGAAGTAATCGAAGGGCTGGTCGGGATTTTTCAGGCGCTCATCGTCGAGCACAAAGCCTTTGACAATGTATTCCCGCAACCGCTGCGTGGCCCAGATGCGGAACTGGGTGCCACGCAGGGACTTGACCCGGTATCCCACTGAAATGATGACATCGAGGTTGTAGAACTTCGTGGAATAACGTTTTCCATCCGCGGCAGTCGTCAAGGATTCCTTGACGACTGAATTCATCGGCAATTCCTTCTCGGCGAATATGTTCCGGATGTGCAGGCTGGCGTTTTGCTTGGTGGTCTGGAACAGATCCGCCATGTGCTGCTGCGTGAGCCAGACCGTCTCGCCTTCAAAACGCACGTCCAACTTCAGCTTCCCGTCCTCCGTTTGATAGACGATGAACTGGCCGCCGGGCGGTGGGGAGGATGGTCCGGACTCGCTCATGGTTTCAGAGATTTCCAGAAAAGACCCGAGGCACCGGCGGCTTCTTCGACGCCTTCAGATCGGGGTCGATGTGCTCGGCTCGGGTTTCGGCTTCGTTCATGGATTCCTGAGTTTGTAGCTATGGGTCAAGCGGGTTACTGGAGACGCGTCGTCGTTTTCGCAATATTGCGACACATTCTGCGGACGTGTAGTCGACGGCGACAGGTCGGCTCGCTCACGGGCATTAGTTAAGTATGAGTCAAGTTTTGTGGCAAGCGGCTCAGAGCGCGCCGTTAAATGC
>Ga0163150_10001174_pt1 | contig 45729 bp, 27 predicted proteins | sample OliLakLV19P2IB_FD_148628 | JGI IMG/M metagenome (GOLD analysis project Ga0163150, IMG submission 148628) | Freshwater microbial mat bacterial communities from Lake Vanda, McMurdo Dry Valleys, Antarctica - Oligotrophic Lake LV.19.P2.IB | ecosystem: Environmental > Aquatic > Freshwater > Lake >... | reverse complement strand
CCGCGCCGCCAGCACCGCCAGCGGTTCGCACGAGGCGTCCGAGATTGAGAGGGAGGTCACAGGCTCAAGGCAGGTCGTTGTCATGCCCGGAGCTTACACCCCCTGTGCAAGAAACTGAGATGCGCCCGCTGACCACCAACGCCGTTTAATCTCCTTGGCATCGTCCCGCGCCAAGGCAAACTCCCGCCCCCGCATCGTGCGGGCTGTTTACAAAATGAACCCACTGCCATCACTGCCGACTGTCTTGGTCAAACCGGGCGAGGCCGACCGCGTGCTCGCCGGACATCCCTGGATTTACGAAGCCGGCGTCCTGCGCGTCACCAGTGAGCCGACCGACGGCGGCATCGTGCAAATCAAGGATCACCGCCAGCGGCTGCTCGGCGTGGGCTATTGGAATTCCAAGTCGCGCATTCGCGTCCGCGTGCTCGCGCCCGAACGCGTGGAGATCAATCAGGACTTTTTCGAGCAACGCATCCGCGAGGCACTGGCCGTGCGCACGAAGCACATGCCGGGCGCGAGTTCCTTCCGCGTGGTGAATGCCGAGAGCGATTTTCTCAGCGGCCTGATCGTGGACAAATACGAGGACGTGCTGGTGCTGCAAATTTCCTCGCTGGGCATGGATCGGCGAAAGACGGAAATCGTCGCCGCGCTTCAGAAAATTTTCTCACCGCGCGCCATCATCGAACGCAGCGACGTGAACTCGCGGAAGTTCGAGGGCCTGGAAGAATCGCGAGGCGTGATCGCGGGCGAGTTCGGCGGCATGACGGTTGGTAGTGCTAGTGGGGCAGCCGTCCCGGCTGCCGATAGTCCGGCGGGCGTCCCGCCTGCCGTGAACCCGAACGAGATCACCGTGAAGCTGAACGGCCTCTCCTTCGCCACGGATTTGATCGCCGGCCACAAGACCGGCCTCTACCTCGACCAGCAAGTGAACTACGCCCGCGTCGCGGAACTTTGCTCCGGCGCGAACGTGCTCGACTGCTTCAGCTTCCTCGGCGGTTTCGCACTCCACGCCGCGAAGGCCGGGGCCACGCAGGTGCATGGCCTCGACCAAAGCGCCGACGCCGTGTCCGCTGCGCAACGCAACGCCGTCACCAACGGGGTGGGGGAGAAATGCTCCTTTGAAACCGTGAACGTCTTCGACTGGCTCAAGGCCGCAACGGCCGTCGCGCCGCACGAGAAAGTCATCCCGCGCTACGACGTGATTGTTCTCGATCCTCCGTCCTTCACGCGCACGCGCGCGGCGGTCGGTGACGCGCTGCGCGGCTACAAGGAGATTCATCTCCGTGCGCTGAAACTGCTCAGGCGCGGCGGCACGCTGGCGACCTTCTGCTGCTCGCATCACGTCGATGCGAATCTGTTCCAAGACGTGATTCTTTCCGCCGCCTTCGACGCGCGCAAACTGGTGCGCCGCGTGGCGACGTATTCGCAGTCGCCGGATCATCCGGTCATTCCGTCCATTCCCGAGACGGAGTATTTGAAGGGGTTTGCCTTCGAACTGGTGCGTTGATTTTAACCGCGCGACGGCGGGGCAATTCGTGAGTTGCTCCCCGCGCGCAATCCCAAAAAACATAGTGGCAATGCAAGAAATTGGCGCGCTCGACGGCGCGATATTGGTGGACAAACCGGCGGGCTGGACCTCGCACGATGTGGTGGCGAAGGTGCGGAATCATTTCCGTCTCGAAAAGGTGGGGCACTGCGGCACGCTCGATCCAAACGCGACCGGCCTGCTCATCCTCGTGATCGGGCGCGGCACGAAGCTCTCGGAGAAACTGATGTCGTCGGACAAGGTTTATGAGGGCGAGGCGAAGTTCGGCGAGGCCACGGACAGCTACGACGTGGATGGCGAAATCACGGCGACATCGCCGGTGGCGCCGATGACGGTCGAACAGTTGAACGCCGAGGCGGATAAATTTCTCGGCGATCTGATGCAGATGCCGCCGATGGTTTCCGCCGTGAAGATCGGCGGCGTGCCCCTCTACAAACTCGCCCGGCAAGGCAAGGAAGTGGAGCGCAAGGAACGGCTCGTTCACATTTACACGTATCGCTTCACGGCTTACACCGAGCCGGTCGGCGTCTTTCGCGTGGCCTGCACGAAAGGAACCTACGTGCGCTCGCTGGTGCATGACCTCGGACAAAAACTCGGCTGCGGCGCACATTTGAAATCGTTGCGCCGGCTGGACTCCGGGAAATTTTCCATCAACGACGCGGCGCCGCTCGAAGAAATTTTGAAGTGGTCAGTCGCGGAACTGACCAAGCACGTCATTCCGTTCTTTCAACTGGCGCGGGCGGAGTGATTCAGTGAAGGCGCGCGCGGCAGTTTTGGAATGCGGAAAAGCGGCGCTGAAGCGACCGCACTCCAAACGCTTCGCGAGCCGTTTGGCGTCTGGTGCTGCGCGCCAGCGTTTGGAGTGCGCGTGCTTTAGCACCGCTTTCTTGCTGTGATCTCAACCATGCAGACACTCCACCGCCTCGAAGATTTCGTCAGCGACGGGAAGAAAGTCTCCGTCGCCATTGGCACTTTCGACGGTGTGCATCTCGGGCATCAGCAAGTCATCCGGCAGGCGGTTGCGGATGCACGGCAGCATGAGGGGATCGCCGTCGTGGTGACGTTTGACCGGCATCCGAACAGCATCGTCGCACCGGATCGCGTGCCGCCGCAGATTTATTCCCCGCCGCAAAAGCTGCGCGCCCTGGCGTCGCTCGGCGCGGACGCCACGCTGGTCATTCCGTTCACGCGCGAGTTCAGTGCGTGGCCGGCGGAAGATTTTGTGCGCGCGCTTGTCGCGCAACTCGCACCGGTGCAGAGCGTGTGCGTGGGCAGTTCTTTTGTCTTTGGCCGCCAACGCAGCGGTGATGTCGCTCTGCTGCAATTGCTGGGCGCGGAATTGAATTTCGTTGTGCATGGACTCGCGGCTGTCGCGCTCGACGGCGAGATGGTGAGCAGCACGCGCATCCGCGACGCCGTGCGCGCCGGCGAGATCAATCGCGCGTCGCAAATGCTCGGTCGCGAGTACGCGCTCGCTGGAATGGTGAGGCCCGGCGACGAGATGGGACGCACGCTGGGATTCCCGACCGCGAATCTCGACGCGCGCGACCTGCTGGTGCCGCCGAACGGAGTTTATGCCGCGCACGCGCGCGTGGCCGGAGCGCAGCATCGCGCGGCGGTGAACATCGGCACGCGGCCCACGCTGGCCTCGCCGGTTCCTGAGCTGCGCGTCGAAGCGCACCTGCTGGATTTCACGGGCGACCTTTACGGTCAGGAAATGGAACTGACCTTCGTGGCGAAGCTGCGCGACGAGCAGAAGTTTTCCTCGCTGGAGGAGTTGCGCGCGCAAATCGCCCAAGATGTGGCGGCGGCGCGTGGGAAGTTTTAGTGGGGTAGCCGTCTCGGCTGCCGTTAGTCTGGCGACCGTCCCCGGTTGCCAGTTTGAACCGGCAGGCGGGACGCCCACCGGACTGGTGGCAGCCGAGACGGCTGCCCCACTGGCTTCGTGCCGCACCGGGTCTTCTGTGGTTGGCCCGCCGGATTTTTTCTCGCCTGAAACCCTCTTCCAAGCCACATTCCTCCGAACCTGATCGCCATGCCCTTGCGCCAAATTAAAATCGCCGTCTCGCTAGTTCTCCTCCTGGCGGCCGGGGCGTTGCTCGCCTCCCGCTACTATTTTCCCCCGCCGAAGATCGAGGCGCGTCCGCACGCCGGGATGGGCGCCGCGCTGGCGGAGCGCGTGATAAAACTCGGGAGCGGCGGGCGCATCACGCTCCTTGTGCCGGAGACGGCGGGGGGCAAATTCCCCGCCGCGCAGGCGCAGTTGAAAGCCTTTCACGCCGCGCTGCAGGAGGTGAACCTGACCGTCGCGGCCACGAACGTCGTGAAACTTGATCCCAACCGCCTGCTGCGCGCGCCGCCCGGTGATTTTGCGGAAATTCTGCGCAAGCTCACGGACGTGGATGTGGTGGTCTCGCTGCTGGGTCCGCCGGTGCTCAATGCGGAGCAGAAGGCGCGCGTGGGCGGCAAGCGCCCAAAGGTCATCGCGGTGTGTTCGGGCGATCTGCCGAGGCAGGTGAATTTGAAGGCGATCTTCGCGGACGGTTTTCTTCACGCGGCGGTGGTCAGCCGCCCCGAGGTGGGACTGACGACGCCGAGTTCGGACAACCCGGCGGACTGGTTCAACCATTTCTTTCTCTGGGTGACTCCACAGAACGTCGCTGCTTTGCCGGACGGCGCGGCGAAGTGAACACCATGAAAAAGTTTCCTAAACCCGGCCCGGTCCGCGCCTTCGCCTTTCCCGATCTGCTGCTCGTGGTCGCGGTGCTGTTTCTGCTCATCACCCTTGCGCTACCCATGTGGTCGAACGCGCGGGCGCGGGCGCGCCAGTCCGTCTGCCAGTCCAATCTAAAAAGCGTGTCCGGCGCGCTGCTGAATTTTGCCCGGGACGAAGGGCGACTGCCGCAGGAGGAGCCAGGCATGAAGGGCGCGCTCTGGTGGTTCTACAAAGATTTAGTGAAGGGCGAACTGGGACTGAAAGGCTTGTCCTCTCCGGCGGACAAGGTCTTCGCGTGTCCCGATGACCGGGGCTACGAGGACAAGAAGCCCTTCCGCTCGCTCGCGAAATTCAACTACGGCAGCTACGTCTTCAACGGCGTGAACCTGCCGGGCGTGCCGAACATCGCGGGCCGCGCGCCCAGCGCGATCAAAGACCCGGCGCGCACGCTGCTGGTCATGGAATGGACGGCGCACGCGCCGCTCTCGTGGCACCGCAGCCGCACCGGCAAAAAGAATCATCCCTTTTACAACGACGCCGAAAGCGTGGTCGGGTTCGTGGACGGACATGTGGATTTCATCCCGATTTATTACGACGGGATGAACGCCGCTTACACGCGCGACCCCATTCCAGGATACAAATACAAGTACGGCGCAGACTGAACTCCGGACCATGCTTTTGACCGTCCAGAACGTGTCTGAACTTTGCAGACTGAGTCGCGGATACTCCGCAGGCGCGACGGCGATGTGTTGCCATCCGAAAGCGGCGCTAAAGCGACCGCACTCCAAACGCTTCGCGAGCCACGAGGCGTTGGGTGCTGCGCGCCAGCGTTTGGAGTGCGGTCGCTTTAGCGCCGCTTTTTTTCCGGCACACCAAGCGCACGCAATCGTTGCGGCAATGCTCTGCGTCCTTTTTTTTGCCGTCACGACTCGCGCGAACGTCGTGGTGACGCCGTGGGTTCCCATCTTCAAAGGCATCGAGCGCGCCATTGGCACGAACACGCCCACCACGTTTTACACGAACAACGGCGTGGCGTACACCAACGGCACCTTGCAGGTGGCGAACTGCCTGCGCATTGATCTGTCCGATCCCGACATCCGGTTGTTCCACAGTCCGCGCGCCACCAACTACGTGCTCGAATCCAGCGAGACCTATTCGATCAGCGTGAGCAACTTCGTCAAAAAATACGGCGTGCAGGTCGCGAGCGTGGCGAACTTCTACCAGACCTTCAATGGTTCGGCGTGGACGAGCGACCCGAACCTCGAAGGGCTGCCGAGCCGCATTTACGGACTGGCCATCAGTACGGGGCAGGTGGTGTCCGTGCCGGACTTCGGGCCGGACAGCAACAACCGTTACGCCTCCATCCTCTTCACGACGAACAACACGGCGTCTCTCTCGCTCTCCAACGCGCCCCCCGGCACAAACACCACCGGCATCTACACGGCCGTCAGCGGTTATTACGCGGTGCTGACGAATGACGTCATCATCGGCGCACCGGCGTTGACGGCGACTTATCCCGATCCGACTTTTCACAATTTCGAGCCGCGCACGATCTTCGGCCTGTCGGCGGACCGGCGTTACTTCTACATGCTGGTCATCGACGGGCGGCAGCCGGGCTACAGCCAGGGCGCGAATGACACGGACATGGGTTTCTGGCTGCTGCAATTCGGGGCGGCGGACGGCATCGCCATGGATGGCGGCGGCTCGGCGGCGATGTACATGGAGAATTGCACCGGCGGCAATCCCGTCGCCCTGACCAAATCCAGCTACATCGGGGTCGCGGGCCGCGAGCGCATCACCGGCTCGCAACTCGGCGTGTACGCGCTGCCGCTCGAAACGTTTGTGCATAACGAGGCCGTCACGCCTGGCGTCACTTCGGCGACAATTTCATGGCACACGCTCGCGCCCGCCAGCACACAGGTGGAGTACGGACTCACGCCCGCGCTCGGCACGCTAACCACGTTTGATCCCACGCCGGTGACGAGCCACCTCGTGACGTTGAACGGACTGCTGGCCGGGCAGCGTTACTATTTCCGCGCGCTGTCCATCGCGAACGGGACGCCTTACGCCTCCGAGTGCAGCGCGATTCCGTTCACGACCACGAACTTTGCCAGCGGTGTGCTGGTGCCGCTCAACGCGACGTGGCGCTACTGGACCGGCAACCTTGATGGCGTGAACTGGACCACGGCGGCCTACAACGACGCCGGCTGGTCGAACGGCGCGGCGTGCCTGTGGGCGTTGAGCACTGCGCCCACCCAGAATCACACGTCGAACATCCCGAACTTTGCCGGCGGCACGCGGATGCCTCTGGACACCGGAAACAGCAGCTACCCGTTCTCGACCTATTATTTCCGGCGGAGCTTTGAGTACTCCGGCGACATGAACGGGCTGGTGCTGACGTTCTCAAACTTCCTGGATGATGGCGCGGTATTTTACCTGAATGGCGCGGAGATTTTTCGCACCAACATGCCGGCGGGCGTCATCACCAACGCCACGCCCTCGGCGGGCTTGGTGCCCTGCGCATTTCCCAACTTCAACAACAACGCCACCTGTCCGCTGGTCTTCACGCTGACCGGCAGTGCGTTGAGCAATCTCGTCTTGGGGACAAATTATTACGCGGTGGAGACGCACAATTTCCGTCCGTCCGGGGGTAATCCCAGCAGCGATGTCACCTTTGAAAGCGCGGTTCATTTCACGCTGCCGCCGCCGGTGGTGCCGCCGCCGTTCTTCTCGGACATGGTCATTGCTCCCGGCGAGACGAATGCCGTCTTCACCTGGGCCACGCTCTCGAATTCCACCGCGCAGATTGTTTACGGACTCACGCCGTTGCTTGGCTCGGCGTCGCCGCTGGATGAAAACCTTACGTTAAATCACGCGCTGGTGCTGACCGGCTTGCAGGCGGTCACGACGTATTATTTCCGCATCGTCGCCACGCACGGCACGAATCAATTCACCTTCGACGGCACGTTCAGCACTACGCCCTTCGTGCAGACGCTGCTGGCGTTCACGAACGGTTGGCGTTTCACCACGAACAATCTCGCCGGATCGAACTGGCCGACGGCGGATTACGATGACGAGGACTGGATGGGACCGGGGCCGGCGCTGCTCTATCTGGAGGAGAACGTGGGCGTCAGTCCGCGCCGCACGCCCGTGCCGGCTACGCAGGGCGGCGGGCCGTATCCGACGTATTATTTCCGCACGCATTTTCCCTTCACCGGATCGGCGGAGGGCTTCGCGCTGGTCTTCACGAACTACATTGATGACGGCGCGATTTTTTATTTGAACGGCCAGGAGGTGCAGCGTGTGCGGATGAATCCCGGTCCTGCCGGCTACACGCAGCTTTCCAGCGGCTGCCCGCTCAATTCCTGCGAGGCCACGATTGATGTGCCGGACGTCTTCCGCCTCGGCGGCAGCGCGATGACCCATCTGCTCGACGGCGACAACGTGCTGGCCGTGGAAGTGCATCAGCAAAGCGCGAACAGCACGGACGTCGTCTTCGGCTCCACCGTCTCGCTCGTGCGCGCGCTGGCCTCGGAGACGCCGCTGCGCATCACGCGCACGAACGACGTGATCTGCATATCGTGGGCGGGCCCGGGATTTACTCTGCAACAGAACAACCTCGTCGGAGCCGGGACGTGGACAGATGTGCCGGGGTCGGTGACCAGCAGCCCGTATTGCGTCACCAATCCCACGGCCACCCAATTTTTCCGCCTACGGAACTGAGCGGCTTATTCGCTCCGGGGCTTGGTGAAGTAAAAGCCCGCGATGGTTTGGGCCAGCTTGGTCGCGATGTTCAACTCGCCGGAATTGCAGAGCACCATCACGGTGAGTTCGTCGTCGGGGAAACGCTGCAACGTGGCCGAGAAGCCCGAGGTCGAGCCGCTGTGGCCGATGTTCTTGTGGCCTTGTAATGGAGTCACGCGCCAGCCGAAGCCGTAGGGACAGTCACTGCCGTCGTTCAGCTTTCCCGCCGTCCACATTTGCGCGCGGCTGTTCGTGTTCAATAGTTTTCCCGCATCCAGCGCCGCGTTCCATTTCACCAAATCGCCGATGTTGGAGACGATGGCCCCGGCGGCGAAGACGTCGGTCAGATCGCCGTCGCGGTTCTGGAGCCCGCCGTTCTTGCGGAGGTAGCCGTCGGCGCGGTGCGGGACCACGATGGACGGATCGCGGTTCGTGCAACTCGTCATGCCGAGCGGACTCCAGATACGCTCAGAGAGGAAGCTCCAATAACTTTTGCCGCTGACGTTCTCGATGATGTGGCCGAGCAGGTTGTAGCCGGAGTTTGAGTATTTCGCCTGCGCGCCGGGCGCAAAGTCCGGCGGGAGTTTCGCGAGCGCGGCGATGAACTGCGCCTGCGTCAATCGTCGCGTGAGTTCAAAACCGTCCTGACCGGTGTAGCTTTTGATGCCCGAAGTGTGCGTGAGGAGATGGCGAATCGTAATGTTCGACCACGCCGGCGACGGCCCCGAGAGATGTTTGCTGATCCGGTCATCAACGGAAAGTTTTCCATCCTGCGCCAGCAGCAGGATGCAGGCGGCGGTAAATTGTTTCGTGAGCGAACCGATCTCGAAGACGGTCTCGGCGCGCACCGGGACTTGCAGTTCCACGTTCGCGAGACCGTAGTGCGCCGACTTGGTTTCTTGGCCGGACTGAATGACGCGCAGAGCCAAGCCGGGAATCTGGAGCCGGGCCATTTCCGCGCGCACGTATTCATCGGTGCGATCCGCGCCCGTTGCGGACAGCAACGCGAGCCAGGTCGCCAAAATGAAACCGACGTATTTCATTCGCATGGGCGAGGGATAATCGAGCGCGCGCCAGAAGGCCAGCCGCGCGGGAGTGCCGTTCACAAACTTCCCGGCGAGACGCCGACTGCGATGATGCTGCACGCTTGAATCGCGTTCAGCCCGAGCCGCGCGCATTCGGCCAGCACGTCGGCAGATTCAGTGCCGGGATTCAGGAACAGCTCATCACAACCGCGCGCTGCGATGTCGGGGAGAATCTTCATCAAGCGGGGCGGGGGAAGATAGACCGTGATAGTGTCAGGGCGCACCGGCACGTCGCGAATGCTGGCGAACGTCTTCAGTCCTTCGATCTCCGGCTCGTTCGGGTTCACGGGGAACACGGTGTAGCCCTGTTGCAGAAAGGCGCGCACGGCCTTGTTGCCCCACTTCTCGCGGTTGCTGGATGCGCCGATGACGGCCACGGTTTTCATGGGAGGCTCAGCTCAAGGCGGCTTCTGGGTAGAGTGTGATGCCGACGCGTTCGATGTGTTCGCGGAGCGGGCGCAGCTTGATGGACTCGAAAGGCTGTACGTCGTAGCGGTAGGGCAGCGGCAGGGCGTCAAGTTCGGCGGCGATGGCCTCGGCTTGCAGGACATCGACCCGCCCCCAAAGCGCAAGGTCCACATCGGAATGCGGCGCGTGCGTGCCTTTGGCGCGGGAGCCGAAGAGTTTTACTGCGGTGATTTCGGGATGATGCCGGAAGACGCCGAGCAGCAAGTCCAGTTCAACGGGAGTAAGCGGAGGTGTTTTCATTCGCTGAGTTTGGCGCTGAAGAACTGGTGCAATTCCAGCATGGCGGGCAGGTAGCGGGTGGCCAGCGCGTCCACGGCCTTTTCAAAAACCATGCAGTCGTAAGTGTGTGAAAGCAGGTTGCGATGGTCGAGCATCTCAATCCAGACCTGTCCATCGGCGAGGACTTTGGCGGCAAAAGCGTCCTTGAACACCTGCCTGGGCGTGACGGGAGAAATGATGAGGCCACCTTCTTCGAGGTAGTCTTTGACGGTTTTCCAGGCCAGCTCGAAGCAATACTCGAAACGCTGGATGACGCCTTCCTTTTCCAACTGGTTCAGCGCGGAGGGGCCGTTCTCCAAGGCCTGTCGGAGCAAGGCAAATCCGCGATCAAAATTTTGGAAGCGTTGCTTCCAGCGGATGTCAGGATTCTTCATGGCTCTCCGAGTCTAGCGATTGGAGGCCATTTCGTATAGCGGCTTTCAGTTGGCCAATGTGCCGCACCGCACGAATCCGTTGACCTGCCGGGCGCGGTAGCGGAGATTCGCGCTCCAAAAAATTTGTTACGATGGACGCGGCACACATTAGAAATTTCAGCATCATCGCCCATATCGATCACGGGAAGACGACGCTCTCGGATCGGCTCTTGAACCGCACCGGCACCATTGCCGACCGCGATATGTCCGCGCAGTTGCTCGACTCGATGGACTTGGAGAAGGAGCGCGGCATCACCATCAAGGCGCATCCGGTGACGATGCTCTACCGGGCGAAGGACGGGGAGGAGTACGAGCTGAACCTGATTGATACGCCGGGCCACGTGGATTTTTCTTACGAAGTGTCGCGCAGCTTGAGCGCGTGCGAAGGCGCGCTGCTCATCATCGACGCGGCGCAGGGCGTCGAGGCGCAGACGGTGGCGAACGTGCATCTGGCGATGAAGCAGAACCTGCACATCATCCCGGTCATCAACAAAATCGATCTGCCGCACGCCAACATCGAGATGACCAAGCAGCAGCTTGAAGACATTCTCGCCATCCCGGCGGACACGGCGATTCTCGCCAGTGCGAAGGCGGGCATCGGCATCGAGGACATTCTCGAAGCCATCGTGGCGCGCATCCCTGCACCAAAGCCGACGGGGGACAGATCGTTGCAGGCGCTGGCCTTCGATTCTTACTTCGATACTTACAAAGGCGTGGTCACGCATGTGCGCGTATTCAATGGCGAACTGCGCGCGGGCCAGCATGTGAAGCTGTTGCACTCCGGCAAGAACGTGGACATCAAGGAGGTCGGGAGCTTCAACCCCAAGCCTTACGTGCGCGAAAAGCTGGAGGTCGGCGAGACCGGCTACTTCACCGCGAACATCAAGTCGCCGCAGGAAGTGAAGATGGGCGACACCATCACCGACGCGCGCAATCCGTCGGCGGTGCTGCCGGGCTTCAAAGAAATTCACCCGATGGTCTTCAGCGGCATCTATCCGATCAACACGGCGGATTACGAGGCGCTCAAGGGGAACATGGGCAAGCTCCAGTTGAACGATTCGGCCTTTGCCTATCAGAGCGAAAGCTCGGTCGCGCTCGGGTTCGGCTTTCGCTGCGGCTTCCTCGGGCTGCTGCATTTGGAAATCGTGCAGGAACGCCTGCGCCGAGAGTACGGCATGGACATCATCGCCACCTACCCCAGCGTGGTCTATCGCGTGACGATGACCGACGGCACGGTGAAGGAGATCGACAATCCGGCCTTCATGCCGGCGGCCAATTTCATCCTGAAGATCGAGGAGCCGATGGTGAAGGCCTTCGTCATCGCTCCGAACGAGAACATCGGCGACATCATGGCCCTCATCTCCGAGAAGCGCGGCATGATCGATCACACCGAGACGCTGGATTCGCGGCGCGTGATGATGACCAGCCTGCTGCCACTCAACGAAATCCTCATCGACTTCCATGACCGCATCAAAAGCATGACGCGCGGTTTCGGCTCGATGGATTACGAGTTTGCCGACCATCAGGAGTCGGACATGGTGAAGCTGGAAATGCTCGTGAATGCGGAGGCGGTGGACGCCTTCTCGTGCATCGTGCATCGCGACAAGGCGGAGGGCCGGGGCCGCGCGCTGGCTGCGAAGCTCAAGGAAGTGATTCCGACGCAGCAGTATCAAGTCGCCATCCAGGCGGCCATCGGCGGAAAAATCGTCGCGCGCGAAACCGTGAGCGCCTTGCGCAAGGACGTGACCGCGAAGTGCTACGGCGGCGACATCAGCCGCAAGCGGAAACTTTTGGAGAAGCAGAAGGAAGGCAAGAAGCGCATGAAGGCTTTTGGCACGGTGAACATCCCGCAGGAGGCGTTCATCGAGGTGTTGAAGGCGTGAGCGCGCTAGCGGTTCATGGACTACCAAATTGATTTTATTCCTTCGGCTCTGGAGCAGCTTCGCGGTCTGCCCAAAGAAGCGCGCCGGTTGATTGGCGCAAAGTTGGATCGAGCACAGCACGACCTGAGTGGCGACATCAAAAAGCTCAAAGGATTCAAGAACAAGTATCGCCTGCGGGCCGGGACATTTATGAGTAACTCCGCTTCCACCTCCGCCAAGACGCCGGGCAACTGGACGCAACTGAACAAGCAGCTTGCTCAGGCCAAGGCTTTGCTCCGTCAAATGAGCCAGACCGTCGAAGACATCGAGGATGCCCGCACGATTGAACGGGCCAAACGGGCCAACGCTGGCAAGCCGCGTGTCTCGTGGGCGCAGGCCAAGCGGGAATTGCAGTTGGATTGACCGGTCTCGTCTTCGGCACATCCCGCAGGAAGCGTTCATCGAGGTGTTGAAGGCGTAGAGGAAAGTAATCAGTGAGACAGTGAAACAGTAATCAGTCGTTCATGGCGGTCTTCACTGTTTCACCGATTACTGACCTACTGATTACTTCAGTGCGCTTGCATTCACCGGCTCGAACCTGAATCTTCCGCGCTCAAACTATGCTGTTCCTGAATTGGTTCACGTCCCGCTCGGTCCGCCACGCCTGGCAGGCCGCGAACCACGTCGAGAAAATTCTCCATCACCAGCGCGATTTGCTCACGCCCAAGTCCATCGATGCGGTGCAGGGCGGCATCAACGATTTGCGCGGCGTCTGCCGCACCGGCGACAAGGGCAGCGTCCGCGTCTCGCTCGGCAAACTGGAGACCATCGCCAACGAACATCTCAAACCGTATCCGCACGCCGCGTGGCGCGAGAACATCGAGGTCGCGCTCGTGGCCATCGCCGTGGCGATGGGCATCCGCACCTTCGTGCTCCAGCCGTTCAAGATTCCGACCGGCTCGATGCAGCCCACGCTCTACGGCATCACGGATGAAAATTACGCGGGGCAGGCGGGGGTGAAATTTCCCGGCGTTTTTCCTGCGTTCCTTGAGTACTGGTTCAACGGGGCCTCGTATCAGCACCTCGTGGCGAAGACGGCGGGCCAGTTGAGCGGCGCGAAGGAGCCGGTGAAGCTGGTGCTGTTCAATCTCTGGCAGGACATCCAGGTCGGAGGCACGAGCTACAAGGTCTGGTTCCCGCCCGACGGCCTGCTCAAGCGCGCCGGACTCGTCGATGGCTGCGGCCAGGCGACGACGCGCGTGTTTCAGCCGGGCGAGGACATCATCAAGCTGCGCAGCATCAGCGGCGATCATCTCTTCGTGGATCGTGTGACCTACAATTTTCGCCGGCCCGCGCGCGGGGACATCGTGGTCTTCGAGACGCACGGCGTCACGGCCCTGCCGCGCGATCAGCAGGACACGTATTACATCAAGCGCCTCGTCGGCCTGGGCGGCGAGACGTTGCAGTTGAAGCGCGACGCGATCATCAATGACGCGCCGAGTCACTTTGACTTCTCCACTTGCGCGCAAAAACTGGAGGACTTGCCCGCCGGTCATCTTGTGATTGATGGCCGCGAGTTCACCGCCGCCACGCCGCACTTCGAGAATCTCTACTCGTTCCCCGGACTGGCGCGCGGCCAGACGTCCATGCCCTACCGCACGAATCACTACCACGGTCACGGGCAGTTGATGCAGCTCTCCGAAGGACGGAAATTTTCCATCGCGCCGGATCATTACTTCGTGATGGGCGACAACACCTACAACAGTTCCGACTCGCGCTACTGGGGTGATTTCCCGCAGGAAAAAGTCATCGGCCAATCGTTCTTCGTGTACTGGCCCATCGGTCGCACGACCTTCAACGGCGAGGAACGCCCGAGCCGCTTCGGCTGGGCGCATCGTTGACGGCGGGGCCGGGCCGCCGTTAGCGTCGTCGGATGTTCCAACAAATTTTTTCTTCACGCGCGGGGTTGGTCCGTGGACTGGCGGCGGTCGCGCTGCTGGCCACGATGTTTTGTTCGACGGGCTGTCATTTGTCCTGGCGCACCCAGAGCAAGCCGCTCCGCGCGCTGCTCGTCACGGGCGGGTGCTGTCACAATTACCAACTCCAGAGCGAGGCGCTGACCAATGCGGTGAGCAAGTTGACCCGCACCGTCTGGACGGTGGTGAACGAAGGCGGCTCCGGCACGCGCGCGCAAATTTCCCTCTACGACGACGCGAACTGGGCCAGGGGCTACGACGTGGTGGTGCATAACGAATGTTTCGCCGACACCACAGACACGAATTACATCCGGCGCATCACGGCGGCGCATCGCGCGGGCACGCCGGCGGTGGTGATTCATTGCGCCATGCACACCTATCGCGCGGCGGGCCTTGATGACTGGCGGGAATTCCTCGGCGTGACGAGCCGGAAGCACGACCACCAGAGCCGTTACGCCGTGCAGAAGATCGAGCCGGCGCATCCCATCGTGCAGGACATTCCCGATGACTGGAAAACGCCGATGGATGAACTCTACGTGATCGACCAGCTCTGGCCAAACGCGCGCGCTCTGGCCACCTCGGTGAGCGAGCGCGACGGGAAAACTTATCCCGTGGTGTGGATCAACCAGTACGGCAAGGCGCGCGTCTTCGGCACGACCTACGGACATTCGGACGCGACGTTCCGCGATCCTGTGTTCCTCGGGTATGTTGCGCGTGGCGTGCTGTGGGCGGCGGGCAGGGATTAAATTCCAAATCCCAATCCAACTTCAAAATCCAAAACCAAAAAGGAGCGTGTCCGGAGATGGGCGCGGTCCTTCAGCGGGTTGATTCACAGCGGACAAGGCTGTCCGCCGCTCCGCCCGGCCAAAAAATATCCCGGAGTTTGCGTCGCGAAGGTTGCCAACGAACGGTGACCTGACTACAGTTCGCGAACCCATGCATCAACCGCCGATCACTCGTGCCGCAGCCGCGCAGGCTTTTTACGCCTGCGCACGCCTGTCGCCGGAAGGCTCGGATGCACTGGCCCGTGCGGAAAACGATTCTCACTTGCCGACACCAACTGCCCCTTGCTTATGAACAAACTACGTTTCTTGTTTTCCCGCCTGCCCTTGCTGGCGCTGGCCGTGTCCGCATCCGTGGCCCAGGCCGCGAGCGTCGGCGCGGGCGGTTACACCAATGCCTTTGGCGCCCAGCCGCCGGCGGCGGACTGGTCGCACGCGACCCTCACGGGCGGCAGCACGACCGTCGGCTCGGAGGGCGACATGGACACGGCGGTGCAGGCCTTCTCCGCCGCGAGCATCAGCGCGCAGACCGTGGCGGACGCGGCGAATCCGCCCGGCGCGGGTGTGGTGGCGAACTGGAGTTCTACCGGCTTCTATCTCCAGACGCGGCCCACGGGCAACGCGGCCACGTTGCTGATGTGCTCGCTGCTTAACACGCTCGGCAGCGAGGCCGTGGCTGTGAATGTCCAGTTTGATCACGCGCAGTCGGGCGTGCTCGCCGAGCAGGTGGCGTCCTTCCAAGTGTATTACAGCCTGAGCGGCGCGGTCGGGACCTGGGTGCGCGTGCCGGCGCTGTCCAGCGCGGCGGTGGGCACGGTGTCCGGCACGATTAGCCTCTTCTGGCCGAACAACAGCAGCCTGTATCTCCTCTTCGCGGACGACAACGCGGACGTTTCCTCGCCGGACACGGCCATGCAGATTGACAATTTTTCCGTGACTGCGACGCCGGGCATTCAGACCCCGGTGACGGTGACGAGCCAGCCGCAAAGCCAGACCATCGCCGAACGGGCCCCGGTCAGCTTCACGGTCGGCGTGAGCGGCTACTTCCCCCCCACCGTGCAGTGGTACACGAATGACGTGGCCATTCCCGGCGCGACGAACACGACCTACTCGATTGCCTCCGCGCCGCTGGCTTTCAGCGGGCTGAATTTCACGGCGGTCGGTCAGAACCTGGCCAGCAACGAGACGCACTTCGCTACCAGTTCCGTGGCGGTGCTGACGGTGAACGCTGACCTCATCGCGCCCGTGCTGCTCGGCGCGTCGCCCGCCGGGCTTTCGCAACTGGTCCTCTCCTTCTCCGAACCGCTGCTGCTCTCCAGCATCACCAACCTCGCCAACTACCAGATCACCAACGGCAGCAGCAGCCTCATCATCAGCAACGCCATTCTCGACGGCTCGCTGACGAACGTAATTCTCGCCGTCAGCCCGATGACGCCGACGAGCAACTACGTGGTCGTCGTGAACGGCGTCACGGATCTGTCGGCGGCGGCGAACGTGATCGCGGCCAACAGCGTGGCGTCCTTCACGGCTGCGGATGTGGCCTATGCGGACATCGGCGTCCCGGCCATCGCGGGTTCGGTGGCGAGCGCCGGCAACGGTTTCAACATCACGGCCAGCGGCACGAACATCGTCGGCAACGCGGACCAGTTCACCTTTGTCTATGTGCCGGTCGCGGGGAATTTTGATTACGAAGTGCGCGTCGATGGCCTGACGGGCACGGACCCGTGGGCGCTCGCGGGGCTGATGGCGCGGGAGACGCTGGCGGCGAACAGCCCCTTCGCGGCCTCGCTGGCCACGCCCAGCATCTCCGGCTGCTTCATGCTCCAGCGCATCACGGTGGGCGCGAACGCCAGCTTCGGCGCGAGCGTGCCGGCCAATTATCCCCACACCTGGCTGCGTCTCGCGCGCGCCGGCAACGTGTTCACCGCCTACGCGGGCTACGACGGCCAAGTGTGGTCGCAACTCGGCACCGTGACCATCGCCATGCCGGCGAGCATTTTCGTCGGCCATCTGGCGTGCAGCGCCAGCGCGAGCGGCACGGCCACGGCGCGCTTCCGCGATCTGGGCCCCGGCACCGGCGGCACGGTGGTGGCGAATCTCCCGCGCACCATCGAACCGCCCGGCCCTTCCACGCGCCGCACCGCCCTGGCCATCACGGAAATCATGTACCACCAGAGGCCGCGCACGGACCTGCGGAACATCGCCTTCATCGAAGTGTTTAACTCGGCGCCGACCTTCGAGGACATCAGCGGTTACCGCATCTCCGGCGATGTGAGCTACACCTTCCCGTCGAACACGATTCTCCGCGCGGGTCAATACTTGGTGGTCGCGGCGGCCCCGGGCGACATGCAGGCCGTCTATGGTTTGAGCGGCGTGCATGGGCCGTACAGCAACGCGCTCTCGCAGTCGGCCGGCACGGTGCGGCTGCGCAACCGGCAGGACGCCATCATCGTGGACGTGGAATATGACTCCAGCGCGCCGTGGCCCGTGGCGGCGGACGGCGCGGGCCATTCGCTCTCGCTGAACCGTCCCTCCTACGGCGAGCTCACCTATCTCGCGTGGGGGCCGAGCGACGAACTGGGCGGTTCGCCGGGCCGCGCCGAGGCCATGGGGCCGGAGCCGCTCCGCAACCTGATGATCAATGAATTCCTCGCGCGCACCAACGGGTTGAACGAGGACTTCATCGAGCTGTACAACCACGGAATTTCGCCGCTGAACATCTCCGGCGCGTGGCTGAGCGATTCGCCGAACACGAACAAGTTCCGCGTGCCGGACGGCACCACGCTGCCCGCGCGCGGCTTCATCTCCTTCACCGAGAGCCAGCTTGGCTTCGGCCTCAGTTCAACCGGAGAGAAAATTTTCCTCGTCAACTCGAACCAGAACCGCCTGCTCGACCTCTGGCAGTTTGACGCGCAGAGCCTGAACTCCATGGGCCGCTCGCCCGATGGCTCGGCGCGCGTCCGTGAACTGTCCGCCCCCACACCCGGCACGACGAACGCCCCGGCCGTGCAGTCCGCCATCGTCATCAACGAAATCATGTACGACCCCGCCACGGACAACGACGACGACGAGTTCGTCGAAATCTACAACCGCAGCGGCGCGGCCGTGGACATCTCGCGCTGGCGGATCAACGACGGCATCGACTACACGTTCCCCTCGAACACGATCATGGCGGCGGGCGCGCACTTCGTGGTCACGCGGAACCGGAACCGCATGGTGGCGCGCCAGCCCGGCCTGAGCCTCACCAACCTGTTCGGCAATGCCGACGGCACGTTGCGGAATGGCGGCGAACGCGTGGCCCTGGCGCGGCCCGACACGTTCATCTCCACGAACGGGGTCGGCGGCTTTGTGACGAACATCGCCTACATCACGGTCAACGAGCTCACCTACGGCAACGGCGGCCAATGGGGCGACTGGTCGCACGGCGGCGGCAGCAGCCTGGAATTGAAAGACCCGGACAGCGACAACCATCTGGCTCCGAATTGGGGCGACAGCGATGAAACGCAGAAAAGCCAGTGGACCAAGGTGGAAACGGTGAACGGCCTGCTCGACAACGGGCAGGGCAACATCGACGAAATCCAGATCATGCTCATCGGACGCGGCGAGTCGCTGGTGGACAATGTGGAAGTGTTCTCGACGAACGCGGCCGTGAACCTGGTGGCCAACAGCGGCTTCGAAAGCGGCACGGCCGGCTGGTTCCTGGGCGGCAACCACATCCGCTCCAGCCTGGAGAACGAAGGGACCGGTCTCGGCAGCACCAAGAGCCTGCGCCTGCGCGCCAGTTCCGGCGGCGACAACGGGGCCAACCGCATCGAGCATAACCTGTCCACGACGCTCACCGCCGGCACGCCTGCCACCATGCGGGCCAGCTTCCGCTGGCTGCGCGGGAACCCGCATGTGCTGATGAAATTCCACGGCAACCATCTCGAGGCCAGCGGCCTCCTTCCGATTCCGACCAACCTCGGCTCGCCGGGCGCGGCCAACAGCATCCGCGTGACGAACGTCGCTCCGGCCATCCTTGAAGTCGCGCACACGCCCGTGGTGCCGCCGGCCAGCCAGGCCGTGGTCGTGACCGCGAACGTGCATGATCCCGACGGTTTGAACGCGGTGACCCTGCGCTACCGCGTGGATCCGACGGCTGGTTTCACCTCGGTGGCCATGCTCGACAACGGCACGGGCGGCGACGCGGTGGCGGGCGACGGCATTTTCAGCGGCACCATTCCGGGCCAGGCCTCGGGCGCGCTGGTCGCGTTCCATGTGCAGGCCACGGACGGCACGGCGGTGACGGGCACCTTTCCGAATAACGTCCCGGCGCGGGAGTGCCATGTGCGTTTCGGCGATCCCGGCTCGCTGGGCAACGTCTTCGCCTACCGCCTCTGGATGACGGCGGCAAACATCAACTTGTGGGCCGCGCGCGAGCGCCTGAGCAACGAGCCGCTCGACGGCACCTATGTTTATGGCAATTTCCGCGCGATTTACAATGCGGGCGGACGCTACCGCGGCAGCCCCTTCCTGCGCCCCAGCTACAACGGTCCCACGGGCAACCGCTGCGCCTACGTCTGGTCGCTGCCGGAGGATCAGCCGCTGCTGAACACCGACGAGCTGAACCTCGACTCGATGGAGCCGGCGGACCGCGACCCGACCATCCTGCGCGAACTGACCTCTTTCAGCATCGCTGAGAAGCTCGACCTCTCGTTCTCCTACCAGCGATTTGTGCATGTCATTGTGAACGGCGTGACTGACACCTCGCGCAACGTGCCGGCCTACGCAGACACGCAGCAGCCGAACGGCGATTACATCGACAGTTGGTTCCCGGAGGAAAACGTCGGCGACATTTTCAAAATCGACGACTGGTTCGAGTTCAACGACAACCTCGCCGGGCCGGATCGTGAGTTCAACATCAACGCGCGCCTGGAAAACTTCACGACGCCCACTGGCTCGACCAGCACGCCCGGACGTACCAAGAAACAGGCCCGCTACCGCTGGTCTTGGGAGAAAAAGGTGCTCGGTGGACTGGACGACGATTACACCAGTCTCTTCGCCCTCGTGGACGCGCTCAACGCGCCCGACCCGCTTTACACCCGGCAGGTCGAGACCTATGTGAACACGGAAGCATGGATGACGGAGATCATGGCACGCCACCTCGTGGGCGACTGGGACGGCTATGGCTACAACCGCGGCAAGAACACCTTTGGCTACAAGCCGCGCGACGGTAAGTGGCACCTGCTGCTCTGGGATCTCGACTTCAGCCTCGGCTGCAGCGGCGGTCATCCGCCCACCCAGGACATGTTCCAGACGGAAGATCCGACGATGAGCAAGATGTTGAACCATCCGCATTTCCGCCGCATCTATTTCCGGGCCATGCAGCGCGCGGCGGAGGGGCCGCTGCTTTCGGCCAATTACCTGCCGTTGCTTGAGGCCCGCTTCCGCGCGTTGCAGGCCAACGGCATTGTCAGCGTGTCGCCCTTTGTCGGCAGCGGCGCGCAAGGCATCACCATCCCCGCCTGGATCGACCAGCGCCGGGCCAATGTGCTGGGTCAGATTCCGGCGGCGGCCTTCGCCGTCACCACTCCGTCGTTCAGCAGCACGACGAACTTGGTGACCGTCAGCGGCACCGCGCCCGTCGGCATCAAGACCATCCTCATCAATGGCGTCGAGTACGCCGTGACCTGGACCGGCGTCACCGCTTGGAGCGTGCGCCTGCCCCTCACGGCCGCGAGCACGCCACTGAATATTGTGGGCGTGGACGTGGACGGAAACGTCATCACCACCACCAGTTCCATCACCGCCACCTTCACCGGCACCACGAACGTCAGCCCCGAGGGCGTGCTCGTCTTCAACGAAATCATGGCCAGCCCCCGGGTGGCGGGGTCCGAATACGTCGAGCTGTTCAACACCTCGTCGAACGTCACCTTTGGTCTCGGCGGCTGGAGCATCAACGGCCTCAGCTACACCTTCCCCGCCGGCAGCTTTGTCGGGCCGCGCTCCTTCGTGGTGCTGGCCCGCGACCGCGTCGCGTTCTGGACGGCCTACGGTTACAACGTGAACGTCCTCGGCACCTACGACGGCAACCTGCAGTCGGGCGGCGAGACGCTCTCGCTCATCCGCCCGGCCGCCAGCACGAACGGCACGGCCCTGATCGTGGATCGCGTGCGCTACGAGACTGGCGCGCCGTGGAACACGAATGCGAACGGCACCGGTTCCTCCCTGGAGCTCATCGATCCGAACCAGGACAACCACCGCGCGGGCAACTGGTTTGCCACCAACAATTCGACACCCCTCTATGGCCCGGATTTCTCCACCCCGGCCGTGCCGCTGGACGGCTGGCGCTTCTTCAGCACGAGCGGGAGCGTCGGCACCGGCGACAGCGCGCTCACCGGAGTGAAGCGCCTCTGGATTTACCTCGGCGAAGCAGGCAGCGCGCTCGTCGATGATATTTCCCTCGTCGAAGGGCCGGTGGCCGAGACGGGTTATAACTACGTGCGCAACGGCGATTTTGAATCGCCGCTCGACACCGGCCTGACCAACAGTTGGATCCTCGGAACGTACGTGACGAACACAGTCATCGTCAGTGACCTCGTCCACACGGGGAGCGGAGCGTTGCTCATGAGCAACGGCGCGGCCGGCTTCGCCAATCCGTCTACCTTCTCCCGGCTCATCCAACAGTATTTGAGTCCGGCTCCGACCAACAATCTGTCCATGACCCTGAGCTTCTGGTACTGGGCCACGAACTCGGCGACCAATCTCTACGTGCGCGTCCGCAACAGCGCCCTGACCACGGGCATGAACAACGGCGCGACGAACATCAACATCTTCTTCACCCCGTCGAACTACGTGCCGCCCACGCTGCTTTTTGCGGGCACGAACAACTTCTCGCCCGGCGGGGTCAACCCGTTCTCGGCCAGCCTGCCCGCGTTCCAACCGCTCTGGATCAACGAGCTTCAGGCCGTGAACCTCACCGGCATCGTGGACAGCAATGGCGAGCGCGAGCCGTGGATCGAGCTGTATAACACGAGCACGAACGTCGTGTCGCTCGAAGGGCTGTTCCTCACGCCCACCTACACCAACTACACGAACTGGGCCTTCCCGCCTGGCAGCAGCATCGGGCCGACCCAGTTCCTTGTGATCTTCTGCGACGGGGAGGAAAGCGAGACCACGAACTCGGAATACCACACCAGCTTCCGCCTGCCCGCCACCGGCGGCTCCGTCGCGCTTTCGCGCCTCCATACCAACGCGCCCCAGGTGCTCGACTACGTGAACTACGCCGGACTGCACGATGACCGCAGCTACGGTTCCTTCCCCGACGGCCAGCCCTTCGACCGCCAGGAGTTCATCTATGTCACGGCCGGCGGCACGAACGACGGACGCTCCGCGCCCGCCACCATTTTCATCAACGAATGGATGGCGCAAAATTCCTTCACGCTGGCCGATCCCGCCGACGCGCAGTTCGAGGACTGGTTCGAGCTGTACAATCCCTCGACCAACGCCGTGGACCTCGCCGGTTTCTTCCTCACCGACGTGCTGACCAACAAGTTCAAGTTCCAAATCACCACCAACATGGCGCACATCGTTCCGCCGCAGGGCTACCTCCTGGTCTGGGCGGACAATGAGGTGAACCAGAACCTGAACGCCGGCGTGCCGCGCGCGGATCTGCACGTGAACTTTTCCCTGGCCCAAGGTGGCGAGGCGCTCGGCCTCTTCGCCGCCGACGGCACGCAGATCGACGCCGTGACCTTTGGCGTGCAGACGAACAACGTTAGCCAGGGCCGGTTCCCGGACGGTTCGGCAGGCATTTATTACATGCCGATCTCCGTCTCGCCGCGCGCCTCAAACTACCTGCCCGGCACCGGAAACACACCGCCCGTCCTCGCAGCCATCGGCCCGAAGATTTTATATCTCGGCCAGACCCTCGCCTTCACCGCCACGGCCACGGACAGCGACGTGCCCGCGCAAATCCTCGGCTTCCTGCTCGAAGCGCCGGTGCCCTCCGGCGCGGGCATCGATCCGTTCGGTTCGTTTGTTTGGACCCCCAGCGCCGTGGGTACGAACAGCGTGACGGTGCGCGTGGTGGACAATGGCACGCCGCAGCAGAGCGACACCGAGACCTTCACCGTGGAGGTCTTGGCTGCACCACGATTCAGCAGCAGTCTGCAAAATGGGGATAACTTGGAACTCACGTGGGGCGCGCGCGCCGGTCAGCGTTACGCGGTGGATTACAAGGACGACTTGAACGCCGCCCAATGGCTGCCACTCTGGACCAACCTTGCCACGGGCGACTCGCTCTCGTTCACGAACTCGATTACGAACGCGCCCCAGCAGTTCTACCGCATCCGCACCGTGGACTGACGCGCGGAAGGTTTACCAAAACGAAAATCCCCCGGCGTGAAAGCGCCGGGGGATTTTTTGTGGGAGAACTTCTCGCGCGGCGAGAAGTCGCGCCGCGCCGGGCGGGGCCGCGTTCCTTGCGCATTTAACTTTGGCGGGCGGCTAAAAAAATCCCCCTCCGCTGGCGCGAAGAGGGAGTGTCGTTTCCTGAACGGAAAATTTACGTCGTCGGCGACGGTTCGCCCGTCACGTCAGCTTCCGCCGCGTCCTCGCCGATGACCGGCGCGATGGCCAGGAGCTTGTCGTTCGCGTCGAGGTTCACCAGCTTCACGCCCTGCGTGTTGCGGCCCGCCTCGCGGATGGCCTTCACGCCCGTTCGCACCATCTGCCCGCCGCTGGTGATGAGCATGATGTCATCGCGCTCCTGGACGGTCAGCGCGCCGACCACGCCGCCGGTCTTGTCGCCCGTCTTCATGGTGATGATGCCCTTGCCGCCGCGCGACTGGACGCGGTACTCGTCGAAGGGCGTACGCTTGCCGATGCCGTTCTCGCCCGCCACCAGCAATGTCGCATCCGGCACTACGAGTGCGAGAGCGACTACCGCATCCGTCTTTTCCAAGGTGATGCCTTTCACGCCGGTCGCCCCGCGGCCCATGGAGCGCACATCGGATTCGTTGAAGCGGATGCTCATGCCCTCGCGCGTGATGAGCACGATGCCGTCGCCAGGATCTTTCACCTCGTTGTTCTCCACGATGCTGCCGCGGGTCAATTTCACTTCGATCAACGAATCTCCCTGATCAATGCCGATGGCGATGATGCCGCCCTTGCGGACGTTGGAGAACTCGTTCAGCGCCGTCTTCTTCACCGTGCCGAGCCGGGTCGCGAAGAATAATTCACCCGATTGCTCCCAGGTGATGTTCGTCTTCTTCGCATCGGTCTTGGACAGGATGCGGATCATGGCGGCGATTTTTTCGTCCGCTTTGAACTCCAAAATGTTCGCAATGCTCCGGCCCTTTGAGGCGCGGCCCATGTCGGGAATCTCATGCACGCGCTCGACATACACGCGGCCCGTGTTCGTGAAGAACATCAGGTAATCATGCGTGGACGCCGTGAACAGGTGCTCGATGAAGTCATGATCCTCCGCGTCCGGCGCGCTGCCCTCGCGCGTGGTCATGCCGATCACGCCTTTGCCGCCGCGCCGCTGCGAACGGTATTGGCTCACGTTGGTGCGCTTGATCAGCCCGCCGTGCGTGATGGTGATGATGACACCCTCGTTCGCGATCAAATCCTCAATGGCAATCTCCCCTTCGTCGGGAACGATTTGCGTCATGCGCGGCGAAGCGTGCTTCGTTTTGATCTCCTGAAGCTCGCCCTTGATGATCGCCATCACGCGCTCCTCGCGCGCCAGGATGTCGAGCAGGTCTTTGATCTTCTCGAGCAACTCGCGGTATTCGAGCCGCACCTTGTCAATTTCCAGCCCCGTCAGACGGTAGAGTTGCAGTTCGAGCACCGCGTCCACCTGCCGTTCGGTCAGCGACCAACGGCCTTCGGTTAGTCGCCCTTCGCTGCGAATCAGAATGCCCCACGTCTCGACCTGCTGGCGCGTCCACTCAAAGGCCAGCAGTTTGATCTTCGCCTCCTCGCGATTGCGTGAACTGCGAATGATGCGGATGAACTCGTCGAGGTTCGACAGCGCCGCGATGTAGCCTTCCAGCAGTTCCGCGCGCTCCTCGGCCTTCCGTAATTCAAAACGCGTGCGGCGCAAAATCACCTCGCGGCGATGATCGATGTAGCACTGGATCATCTCCTTGAGGTTCAGCGTCTTGGGTCTGCCCTTGTCGATGGCCAGGGCGTTGACCGAGAAGGAAACCTCCAGTTGCGTGTGCTGGTAGAGGTTGTTGATGACGACCTTCGGAATGCCGTCACGCTTGAGCTCGATGACGAGCCGGCAGTTTTCATCCGACTCGTTGCGCATCGCCGAGACATCGGTGATGACTTTCTCGTTCACGAGGTCGGCGATGCTCGATTCGAGCGCCGCGCGATTCACGTTGTAGGGAATCTCGGTGATGACCAGTTGTTCGCGCCCGCCCTTGAGTTGCTCGGAGCCGACTTTACCGCGCACGCGCACGCTGCCGCGCCCGGTGTGAAAATAATTCTTGATGCCTTCGACGCCGAGAATCATGCCGCCGGTCGGGAAGTCCGGCCCCTTGATGAATTTCATCAGCTCTGGGATCGTGATGCTCGGAGTGTCGATCTGCGCGCAGATGCCTTCGATCACTTCGCCGAGATTATGCGGCGGCATGTTCGTCGCCATGCCCACCGCGATGCCGGTGCCGCCATTGACGAGCAAGTTTGGAAATGCGGCCGGCAGCACCGTCGGCTCGGTCAGACGCTCGTCGTAGTTCGGGACGAAGTCCACGGTGTCCTTCTCCATGTCCGTCATCAGCGCCGCGCCGAGCTGCGTCAATCGCGCCTCGGTGTAACGCATCGCCGCCGGGGGATCGTCCTCGACGGACCCGAAATTGCCTTTGCCATCCACCAGTTTCTCCCGCATGGACCAGCCCTCCGCCATGTGGACCAGCGTCGGGTAAATGACCGCCTCGCCGTGGGGGTGATAGTTGCCGCTCGTGTCGCCGCAAATCTTCGCGCACTTCATGTGCTTGCGGCCGGGGAAAAGGTTCAACTGCTCCATCGCGAAGAGGATGCGGCGCTGCGAGGGCTTCAACCCGTCGCGCACATCCGGCAGCGCGCGCGAAATGATCACCGACATCGAGTAGTCGAGGAACGAGTTCTTGATCTCGTCCGCGACGTTAATTTTCACGACTTTTTCGTTGGCGGCGTAGAGCGGCGTGCCCGCGATGGGGCTGCGCGAGTCCGGCGGCGGGGTCGGTTCGTTCGGTTCGTTCGGTTCGTTTTCGTCAGGCATGGCTTAGAAGTTATCGTTGGGCAAAGTTTCGGGCAGCAGCGGAATCTTCAGACGGTGCGCCGCCTGCCGCATCCGTCCGTCGGTCGTCGCGAGCGGAAAATCGTGTGCGAGATCACAGGTCGCGATGTGAATCGCGTCCAGCGTCCGCAGCGGAATCTGGGGATGACACCGCTCCAGTTCCTGCCGCGCCTTGTTCAAGACCCGCAGGTCCAGCCGGTGCAAAATAATTTGTTCCTCCTGTACCCATTCCTCGAACTGCAGCCAGGCCACGCGCCGGTCGCGCTCGGTCAGTTTGCCCGCGCGTTCTCGCGCCAGCAGCGCGGCGAAAACCTCCGTCACGGCCAGTTCCGACGACGACAGCGGCTGTCCTTTGAGCGCCTGATCGAAGAAGCTGCTGTCCGATTCCTCGGACAGCAGCTTCACGATTATGCACGAGTCGAGATACATCGCTCACCAGCCGCGGCCATCGCGGTCTTCGCGAATGAGTTCCTCGGCGCTCGGCCCACCGGTCCATTTGGGCATGCGGGCGAGGTGCTTGGCCGCGCCCTGCCACACCTTGCGCGGCTTCGCCTGAACGGCAACCAGCCGCGCCTTCGGTTCCCCATCCGAAGTAATGGTTAACTCCCGCCCGCCCGCGACCCATTCCAGCAGGGCGGAGAGATGAGCCTTGGCATCGCGCACCGTGACCAGCCGTTCGCCGGCCAGCACTGCCGACTCGCGCAGCACAAGCGGCTCGCTCTGCGACTTCGGATAGACCAACGGTTTCTTCTCTTTCATGCCCGTACATGTAGTCTCATGTGACTACATCGTCAACTCTTTTCATCAAACGTCCAAATTTCTCACGTTCAGCGCGTTGTCTTCGATGAACCGGCGGCGCGGCTCGACTTCATCGCCCATCAGTTTGGTGAACATCTCCTCGGCCTCCACGGCATCGGTCAGGTCGATACGCAGCAGCTTGCGCCGCACCGGATTCATCGTGGTCTCGAACAATTCTTTCGCGTCCATTTCGCCAAGACCTTTGAAGCGATACATCTGGATGCCTTTCTTCCCGACGGCTTTCACCGAGTTCAAAATTTCCGGGATGGCGAACAGCGGCGTGACCGACGCCTTCTCGCCCTCGCCCTCGATTAACTCGAACAGCGGTTTGTCCTGAGCCGCATAGTGATCGACGCTCAGGCCTTTCTTGGAAAGTTTCTCGATTAATTCAGCCACGGCCTTGCTTTCATGGTGCAGGTCGGCGGACGTCGCGCGGCGAATCGGCCCCTCGCGTTTGCCTTCCGGCTCTGCGCCAAACAAGTCCGGTTGCGTCGCCTTGTACTCGTCGAGTTCCGCCTGCGTGGTGAAGTAATGCACCGTCTCGTGATTGCCTTCGCGGACTTTGACGAGGTAGGCCGGGAAGTCGCCATCAGGCGAACGCTTCTCGACATACTCCGCAAAATCTCCGCCGCGCCGCCGGATGTAGGTCGCGTGCTTGTCCAAGTTCTCCAGCAGTTCCAGCACTTCTTCGAGCTGCTTCTGCGTGAACTCCTTTCCATCCGCCAGGTTTCTGAGCCGCACTTCTTCCGCCGCAAGCTGGATCAAAATCTTCGTCAACTGCGCGTCGTCATCAATGTAATCCGTGCGCTTCTTGCGCGTGATGCTGTAAAGCGGCGGCTGCGCGATATACACGAAACCCTGCTTCACGAGCTGCGGCATCTGCCGGTAAAAAAACGTGAGCAGCAAGGTGCGGATGTGCGAACCGTCCACGTCGGCGTCGGTCATGATGATGATTTTGTGGTAGCGCAACTTGTTTAGGTCGAACGCGCCTTCCCCCTCGCCATCGCCAATGCCCGTGCCGATGGCCGTGATCATCGTGCGGATTTCCGTGTTCTGAAGAACCTTGTCCAGCCGCGCCTTCTCCACGTTGATGAGCTTGCCGCGAATGGGGAGAATCGCTTGGAATTTCCGGTCGCGCCCCTGCTTCGCCGAGCCGCCGGCGGAGTCACCTTCGACGATATACAACTCCGTGTTGACCGGATCGCGATCCGAGCAGTCGGCCAGCTTGCCGGGCAAGCCACCGCCGGTGAGCGCTGATTTACGCACCGCCTCACGCGCCTTGCGCGCCGCTTCACGGGCGCGTGCCGCGTTCAACGCTTTCTCGATGATCTTCTTCGCCACCGGCGGATTGGCGTCGAAGTAACTCATCAACCCTTCGTAAGCCAGCGAGCCGACGATGCTCTCTACTTCGGGCGACAACAGCTTTACCTTCGTCTGCGATTCAAACTTCGGATCGCTGTGCTTCACGGAAATCACCGCCGTCAAACCCTCGCGCACATCGTCACCCGTGATCTGCGGGTCTTTCTCTTTCAACAGATTGTTCGACTTCGCGTACTGGTTGATCGAACGCGTCACCGCCGAACGGAAACCCACCAGATGCGTGCCGCCATCGGGATTGTTGATTGTGTTCGTGTAGCAAAGAATCTGGTCGTTGTAGCTGTCGTTGTACTGCATCACCACGTCCACATGCACTTCGAGCTGCGCGTCCGCGACCTCCACCTTCATCTCCTTGTGGAAGCTGATGGCCTTGGGATGCAGCACGTCCTTGCTTTGGTTGAGTTGCTTCACGAATTCAATGATGCCGTCCTTGTAAAAGAACCGCTCCGTCTTCCCCTCGGTGCCACGCTCGTCCGTGAAGGTAATCTCCAAGCCTGAATTCAAGAACGCCAGTTCCCGCAGCCGCTGCATGATGATGTCCGACTTGAACGTCACCGTGTCGCGAAAAATTTCCGCGTCCGGCTTGAACGAAATCAGCGTGCCGGTGCCGGTGGCTTTGCCGATGACTTCGAGCTTCTTCATCGTCTTGCCGCGCTCGAACTCCATGTGATGCACCGCGCCCTCGCGCGACACTTCCACCTCGAACCACTCGCTCACCGCGTTCACGCACTTCGCGCCCACGCCGTGCGTCCCACCGGAGAATTTGTAGCCGCCCTGGCCGTACTTGCCGCCCGAGTGCAGCGTCGTCAGCACCAATTCGACGCCCGGCAGCCCGCTGTCCTTATTGATGTCCACGGGAATGCCGCGTCCGTCGTCACGGATGGAAATCGAACCATCCACATGAATCGCGACTTCCAGATGGTTGCAATGACCCGCGAGATGTTCGTCCACGGAATTGTCGAGCACCTCCGACACGCAATGGTGTAGCGCGCGCTCATCCGTGCCGCCGATGTACATGCCGGGCTTCTTGCGCACCGCTTCAAGTCCCTTGAGCTGGCCCAGTTTGTCAGCATCGTAACTTCCAGAAACCGCCCCGCTGGAAGGCTGTGGGGTGTCGTCGATCACAGAGTCATTCGCCATAAAAATCTCCTGAAAACACAGCGGAATTTCCGCCAGAATCAGGTGCAAAAGTTTAGGAAAAATCACCTGGGGCACACAACGATTATTTGCCCCTCTCTTGCACGGAAAAGCGCAATTAGTTGCGGTCTTCGAAAGTGCCGCGCCGAACTAATTGCGGTTTGCTCTTGAACTCGGAGTGGTCCGCCGAACACCACCGTCAGCAGAGATCCGCAGCGTTTTGGGCGGCGCGGGCAGAGCGCAGCGCGACGACACCGTCGCTGACTGATGTTTGCTGGTTTTTTTGATGTTTTAAGTTTGTCGTTTTCGCCAGCCCCATAACTTCCGCCCTGCACTTGCCCTGCCCACGACCGCTGGGCATTCTCCGCGCCTTCATGCGCGAGCAGATTCGGATGTGGACGGAAACGGTCGAGACCGTCGTCCTCGAACTCATCAGCGGCCAGCGGCGCGGCAAACGCGCGGCGATCGCGCGCTTCATCCTGTTCCTCTTTTCCAAGGTCTATGGTCTCGCGATCAAAATCCGCCGCGTGCTCTACGACTTCCGCATCCTGCGCGACTCCACGCTCGGCGTGCAGGTCATCGCCATCGGCAACCTCAGCGTCGGCGGCACCGGCAAGACGCCGGTGGTGGAAAAATTTGCGCGCGAGTTGAAAGCGCAGGGCAGGGAAGTCGCCATCCTCTCGCGCGGCTATCGCTCGAAGCCGCCGCCGTTGAGCAAGCGATTGATCGATCAACTGCTTCTCCGCCGCGACCGCACGCCGCCTCGTGTGGTCTCGGATGGCAAGTCGTTGCTGCTCGATTCCGAAACCGCTGGCGACGAACCCTACATGCTCGCCTCGAATCTCAAGGACGTCATCGTGCTCGTGGACAAAGACCGCGTGAAGAGCGGGCGTTACGCCATCCAGAAATTCGGCTGCGACACGCTGCTGCTCGACGATGGCTTCCAATACTGGAAACTCGCCGGACGCCGTCGCGACATCGTGCTCATCGATTGTCAGACGCCGTTCGGCAACGAGCACCTCCTGCCGCGCGGCACGTTGCGGGAGCCGGAATCGCACCTCTCGCGCGCCAGCGTTTTCTTCCTCACCAAAAGCGATGGCAATACCGGCGCGTTGCGCGCGCGTCTCGCCAAGACCAATCCCGGCGCACCCGTCATCGAGTGCATTCACAGCCCGCTCTACTTCGAGGACGTGTTCACCGGCGAGCGACACGACTTGGAATACTTGAAGGGCCGCAAGGTCGCGTCGTTCAGCGGCATCGCGCAGCCGGAGAGCTTCGAGAAGAGCCTCGCGGCGCTGGGCGCGGAGCTCGTCTATTCCAAACGCTTCGCCGACCACCATCGCTTCACGCAGCAGGAAGTGTTGAACGCCATCAACCGCAGCAAGAAGCGCCAGGCCGAACTCATTCTCACCACGCAGAAGGACGCCGTGCGCTTTCCGAAAATTGACCGGCGCGACTTGCCCATCCATTTCATGCGCGTGGAAATCAAGATTCTCAGCGGCGGCAAAGACTTTCAGGATGTCGTGCGCCAGATCTGTTTCAAATGACACCCACGCATGGCAGTTCCTGAAAAAATTCTCGTGCGCGGCGTGAACTGGCTGGGCGACGCCGTGATGACCACGCCCGCACTGCAACGCCTGCGCGCCGCGAAGCCCGACGCCCACATCACACTCCTCACGCCCGAGAAACTCGCCGGCCTCTGGCCCGGCCATCCCAGCGTGGACGCGACGATCACGTTCCACGATCACGACAGCGTCTTCCGTGTGGCGAAGCGGTTGCGCGCGGAGCGATTCGACACGGCAGTGGTGTTTCCGAACTCGCCACGCTCGGCGCTAGAAGTTTTCCTCGCGCGCATCCCCCGCCGCATTGGCTACGCGCGCGGTGGGCGAAATTTCCTGCTCACGCAAGCTCTGCCGCCCCGCGCGGGCGCGGTGAAAATGCACAAGCGTATCTTCGCCGAGATCGAGCGACGCATCGCGGCGAATGTGCCGCGTGAAACTTTTGCCGCCGTAGCCAATCACGTTCACGACTACCTGCAACTCGTTGCCGCGCTGGGTGCCAGTCCCGAGCCGTTGCCGCCGTTGTTGCATGTCACCGAAGATGAAGTTGCCGCAGCCCGCGCCCGTTTCAAACTTGACGGCCCCGGCCCGCTGTTCGCGCTGAATCCCGGCGCGGAATACGGCGTGGCCAAACGCTGGCCTGCCGAGCGGTTCGTCGAAGCCGCCGCCGCCTTGCACGAACGCACCGGCTGCCGCTGGGCCGTGCTCGGCGGACGCGCGGATGTGGAACTGGCGGGCGACATCGCGAAACAAATCACCGCGCGCACCCGTGCTGCTGCCGCGACCAGCGTCGCCGGGCAAACTTCCTTGCGCGAACTCTGCGCCGTGCTCAAAGCGTGCGCGCTCGTCATCACCAACGACACCGGCCCGATGCACGTCGCCGCCGCGCTGGGCGTGCCGGTCGTCGTGCCGTTCGGCTCCACGTCGCCGGAGCTGACCGGGCCGATGTCCGCGCCCGGTTCACCGCACGCGCTGTTGCGAGGCGAGGCGGCCTGCGCGCCGTGTTTCCTGCGCGAGTGCCCGGTGGATTTTCGCTGCCTGAAGAGCATCTCCGCATCGCAAGTGGTGGAAGCCGCGCTCGCGGCCTGGCGCGGGCCGGTGCGGTGAGGCTTGGAGCGCCGGTCTCCGACCCGGCGCGTTGGTGAAAGGGAGGCTTTCGAGCCTCCTGTTCCAATCCCACGCGCCGATACGCCTCGCGCCGAGGACAGCGCGCCCTACCTCTCGTGTAACTCTTTGCCCCTCCGTCACGTCCTCACCTTGCAACAACGCCGTGCTGGCTGGAGGCCGAAAGGTCTGAACGCCTGCGCCGGAGAGTTGTCAGAATTTCAGCGCCGCTTCCGGCGTCGGCCTGGGTGTCCAGAAGCCAACGGAGCGGAAGGTGTTCCAGAACCGGGCGCTGAGTCAGTGGCAGGCCGCTGGAACCGGTCCGTCAAACACGAACACAGTATGAAGAAGTTAATGTTGCTCACGGTGGCCATCGCCTCCTTCACCACGCTCTCGCTCTGCGCCGCAGACGACGTCGCCCCGAAGAAGGCGAAGAAGGAACTCTCGGCCGATGTCATCAAGAAGTATGACAAAGACGGCGACGGCAAGCTCAGCAAGGAAGAGATGCAGGCTTACCGCGCGGACATGAAGAAGGCCAAAGACGCGCCGGCCAAGTAAGAGCCGCCCGTTTTCACCAGCCGGTCACGCAAGTGACCGGCTTTTTTGTCGGGAGAACCGACATAAGGCTCCGCGCGGTTACGAATTGATTGAACCGCTCTCCATTCACACCGCCAGCGCGGCGGACTTCAGCACGATGCCGCGCGCGGCCAACGTGCCCTTCACGACTTCTACGAGCATGTCCAGGGAGAACGGCTTGAGCAGCAGCATGCTTTTGCCTGCGCCCTCGTAGTTGCTTTCCTCCTGATGGCCCGTCATCAAAATCACCGGCGTCTGCGCGGTCACGGGATTCGCGCGCAGCGCGGACACGGTGTCGAAGCCCGCGCCGTCCGGCAGCACCACGTCGCAGAGCACGAGGCTCGGCTTCTTCTCGACGGCCAGGCGCAGGCCTTCCTCGGAACATTCCGTGCGCAGCACGCGGCAACCCAGATCACCCAGCGTCTCGGCCATCGCCTCGCTCAAGGTGGTGTCGTCTTCAATAATCAAAATCAATGGTTTCATCGTCCCTATTTGTCGGCGGAATCGGGCGCGAAGTTGAACGGGGGTAAAAAAAGTTTTTCATCACGTAGTGTCCTTCGCCCGCTTGTTCAATTCACTGGCCCGCGCTACGTTCCGGGCGTGACGCCCAAAACAACCGCCCGCCCCGTTCTCATCATCGCGGTCGTCTCCCTTTTTCTTTGCATTTTTTCACTTCGTGCTGCTGATGCCGGAGTGATCCGCCTGCGGAATGAATTCATCAACACGCCCACCAAGGCCCAGCGTTTGGCGGAGAAGAATCAACTGGCGGCGACGGCGCACACGGGGCTGTTCGTGGTGCAATTCGACGGTGCGGTGGAACCGGCGTGGGTGGAGGCGCTGAAGGTGCGCGGCGTGGCGCTGGTGCAGTATGTGCCGGAGAACGCCTTCGTGGCGCGCGCGGGCGGAGTGGTCTTGCGCGAGTTGGAGGCGCTGCCTTTCGTGCGCTGGACGGGTCCGTATCGCGCCGCGCACAAGGTGTTGGGCGGGCTGGAGAATCCCAAGTTCTTCAATGCGGGCGCGGAGGTGGCGGTGTCGGTGTTACTGGCCACGGACGCGGCGGCTCCTGAACTCACCACGGCGCGCGGGCTGATGAAGAAACTTTCCTCGGAGTCGGTGACGCGCTTTGGCCGCGTTTGGCGCGGGGAGATCAGTCGCACGAAATTAAACACGCTCGCCGCCTCGGACGCGGTGCTGTGGATCGAGCGCGCGCCGAAGATGAAACTGAACGACGAGACGGCGGCGAAGATCGTGGGCGGCGATTCCGGCGGTCACGCCACGGTCACGCAATCGCTCGGCTACGACGGCAGCGGCGTGGTGGTGTCGGTGGCAGACAGCGGGCTGCATCTCGGCACGGCGCAGGACATGCACACGGACTTGTTCGGGCGCGTGGACGCGTTTCTGTTTTACGGCAGTACTTTGTTCGATGCCTCGGACGAGCACAGTCACGGCACGCACGTCGCGGGCATTGTCGCGGGCAACGGCGCGACCGGTGAACTCGACGACTACGGCGCGCTGTGGGGACTGGGCGTGGCGTCCGGCGCGCATCTCGTGGTGCAACGGCTCTTCGATGCGGAAGGCGGTTACACGCCGGACGGAGCGTTCACCTTCGAGCAATTGACGCGCGACGCCACCACGGCAGGCGCGGACATCGGCTCGAACAGTTGGGGCGATGATACGCAAGGTCGGTATGACATCAGCGCGGCGGAATTCGACGGGCTGGTGCGCGACGCGAACGCGCAGTTGGCGGGCGACCAGCCGTATATTTTGGAATTCTCCGCCGGCAACGCCGGGCCGGGCGCGCAGACGATTGGCAGTCCGGCGGTGGCGAAGAACGTCATCGCCACCGGCGCGTCGCAGAACAATCGCTTCGATTATTTCATCTACGATTTCGGGCAGGAGGCGATGGCGGATTTCTCCAGCCGCGGCCCCGCCGAGGACGGCCGCATCAAGCCCGACGTGGTCGCGCCGGGGACGTGGATTGCCTCGCTGCGCTCGCCCATCGGCAACGACGAGAACGCGTGGGCGGACATCTCGTTCAATTATCTTTTCCAAGGCGGCACCAGCCAGGCCGGCCCGCAAGTGTCCGGCGCGGCGGCGGTCTTCGTGCAGTGGTATCGAGATCAGTATGGTTCCACGCCCTCGCCCGCCTTGGTCAAAGCCGCGCTGATCAATTCCGCCACCGACATGTCGGACGAGACCGAGACCGGCCCCGTGCCGAACAACGACGAAGGCTGGGGCCGTGTTGATCTCACGCAAATCATCGGCTCGGATCGCGGGCAGGATTTTACGGATCAAACCATCCGCCTCTCCACGGGACAAATTTACGAGAAGCAAATCGTGGTGGCGGATAACTCGATGCCGCTGTTCATCACGCTCGGCTACACGGACGTGCCGGGCTTCCCCGGCGCGGTGCCGGCGCTGGTCAACGATCTCGATCTCGAAGTCGTGGCGCCGGACGGGCGCGTGTATCGCGGCAACCAGTTCATTGACGGCGAATCCATCGCGGACTCGGCGGCGGCGGACGCGTTGAACAATGTCGAGTGCGTGTTCATTGGCGAGCCGCTGGCCGGGCCGTACACGGTGCGTGTGCGCGCGCGGAACGTGCCACAGGACGCGCGCGTGGACACGGGCGCGGTGGATCAGGATTTCGCGTTGGTCGTGTCCGGCAATCTTCCCGCGCCGGGCACGGGCTTTGTATTCTTCGACCGCCGTTTCTACACCGTGCCCGGGACGGTGCTGGTGCGGGTGATTGATCTGGATTTGCAAGGCCAGCCGTCGGTGAACGTGAACGTCCGCAGCACCACGCAACCGGCGGGCGTGAATCTCGCGCTGTTGCCCTCGGGCCTTCCCGGCACCTTCACCGGCAGCGTGCTCACGGCCACCACGACCATCGCGGGCCGTCTCCGCCTCGCGCACGGCGACACAATCACGTCGGATTATTTCGACGCCTCGCAAGCGGTGTTGCGGACGGCCACGGCGCACGGTGATTTGTTGCCGCCGGTGATCAGCGGCGTCGGCACGTCGAACTCTTTCGGGCAGACCGTGGTCTTCTGGCAGACGGACGAACCGGCCACGGCCATCGTGCGCTACAGCACGAACACGGCGCTCAATCTTGGCGCGACGAATAATTTCCTGAGCGCCGAACACGCGGTGCCGCTGCCCGATCTGCTGCCGGGGCGCACTTACCAATACGTGGTCATCGCGCAGGACGAGGCGGGCAACCGCACCACGAACAATAACGGCGGCGCACTGTTCAGTTTCGTGGCCGCGACCGCGCCGACGGTGCTGCTGGTGGAGAATTATCAGAACGACGATTTCGGTTTCGGCCCGGACATTCCACTGAGCGTGTACACCGGCACCTTGAACCAGCTCGGCGTGAGCTACGACGTGTGGGACATGGTCAATGGCGCGTCGCCCAAACCGTCGCCGACCTTCAACGACCTGCGCCCGTATCGCGTCGTGATCTGGCGCGTGTCGGACAACGTCTTCATTGGCAACACGCTCAGTCCGCAGGAACAGGGCGCGGTGCAACAATACGTGCAGGGCGGGGGAGCGTTCCTGATGTCTTCGATGGAACAACTCTCGCGGCTCACGGCGGGTTTCAAGGCGGACGTGTTGCAAGTGGCGGCGCTCGGTGAGGACGCGGGCGCAGCGTCGGCGAACGGCATTCCGGGCAACGTGATCACGGGCGGTGGTTTGTCGCTCGCGCTCGACTACGTGAATTACCAGACCGAGACCTACGAACTGTTTGACGTGCCCGATGATGTTTCCGACGTGATGACCGCGAGCGCGAACGCCTTCCCGATTCTGCTCGATGATTTTGGCGACGCCGTGGGCGTGGCGTATCCCAAGCCCGGCCTGGATCGCCCGGGGCGCGTGGTGTTCCTCTCGTTCCCGCTGGATGCCGTGTCCACGACCGCGCCCGCGCCGAACAACCGCGCGTCGCTGTTGCAACGCCTGCTCAACTTCCTCGCGCCCGGCGAGCAGGGCGTCGGCACCGTCGTCTTCGACAACACGGAATACACGCTGCCCAGCATCGCGTTAATCGAAGTCGCGGACTCCGACCTCGCGGGCGCGGGCCAAGTGACAGTGCAAGTTTCCAGCACGACGGAGCCGACGCCGCGCACGATTACGCTGAGTGAATTCGGACGCTTCGGAATTTTCCGCAAGTCCCTGCCCATCGTCGCCACACACGGTGCGAATCCGACGAACGAAATCCGCGCCGCGAATGGCGACACCGTGACCGCGACCTATTTCGACGCCTCACGCGGCGTGAATGTCACTTTCACTGCGATGGTGGAAACTGTTCCGCCCGTCATCAGTTCGCTCGGCATCGAACCGAGTTACGTGGACGCGCTCGTGACGTGGGACACGAGCGAGCCGTGCGACGCGCTGGTGCAATATGGCGAGTCGGCGTTCCTTGGCCGCACCGCCTACGTGTCCGTGCTCGGGACCAGCCACGAGGTCACGCTGCAAAATTTGCTACCCAATCATCTCTACTACTACCGCGTCGTGAGCCGCGACAACGCGGGCAACACGACCGTGGATGACAACAACGGCGCGCTCTACACCTTCCAAACGCTCGCGCCGCTCGTCGCGCCGTGGTTCGACAATCTCGAAGGCGGCTCCGGCAACTGGTCGGTGTACTCGACGGATGATACCGAACTGAGCTGGGAATACGGTGTGCCGGCCAACGGCGAGACAGCCTTCTCGCCGACGCACGCGTGGGGCAGCAACTTGCAGGGCGTGCCGAGCGGCTTCGTGGAATCGTTCCTCATCAGCCCGCCGATTTTTCTCACGGGCGGCAACCAGGCCACGCTGCGCTTCATGCAGAACTACGAGTTCTTCGAGGACGAGGATGACTTCATCCACCTCGGCGAAGTCGCCATCATCACCAACGCCTCGGCCCAGCCCATCACGCTGGATGTGCTGCAAGGCATCGCGTCCGATGGCTGGGAAGAAGCGGAATACGATCTGACGCCGTACTCCGGGCAGTTGGTTTATCTCGTCTGGCACTACGTTTATTTCTCCTTCAGCGGAGCGCCGAGACCGGGCTGGCTGATTGACGACATCGCCGTGACCGTGAGCAATGGTCCCGTCGGCACGCTCATCGTTACGAGCACGCTGGCGCAGGCGACGTTCACCATCGCAGGCACGGCGAATCTGACGGGGCAGGGGACTTCCCTCGTGTTGACCAACGCGACGCCGGGCGAATACATCGTGACCTTCGGCGCGGTGCCGCACTGGAACACGCCCATCGCGAAGACGAACACGGTGAGCGCAGGCGGGACGACGGTGTTCAAAGGCGACTACACGATCACCGACGCGAACGGCAACGGGATCGCGGACTCGTGGGAGCAAACTTATTTTGGCAGCGTGGCCCCGTCGCACCCCGGCACCGTGGACACGGATGGCGACGGCATAAATGACCTCGGCGAGTTCCGCGCCGGGACGAATCCGACCAACGCCGCATCGTTGCTGAAATTTGCCAATCCATTCTCGCCCAACCCCGGCGTGGTGCGCTTCGACTGGCCGACGGTGCCGGGCCGTGGCTACCGCCTGGGCCGCAGCGCGGATTTAATTACGTGGACCACCGTGCTGGACTGGTTCAGAGCGAACGGCGCGGTCTTCTCCTTCACGACGAACGTGGAGAGCGGGACGTATTTTTACCGCGTCGAGGCGAGGCCATGATTTGGAGCGCGGATTTCCCAATCCGCGCGTGGGAACTTTCTTTCCCGAACGCGCCGAGCTGGAGCTTGGCGCTCCGCAGGTTGCAAAGCCCTGCGCCGGATTCCCGACGGTTCACGGCGTCCTCACGCGGGTGAACACTTCATACCGACAATGCGGGTTCCCCAACTCCGTGACATCCATCGGCGAGCCGGAGCCTGGCAGTTGGAGAACTATTCCTCGCCGTTCGTAACGATCAGTGCCGGAGGCGTGGCATGAACTAACGACCCTTTTTTCTCCGTCGCCGCTGCGAACCGCTCCCTCATTTGGTACGTTGGATGAGCACCATTTGCATTCCAATTGAGGTCGTAAATGGATTGACCGTCCTTCATGCCCGTGGCGGTGGTTTCGTAAATGTTGCGTTGGTTAAGATCGGGAATCTTCAAGAGGTCGTAGTCCACTCCGAGGTGACGCTGGCCTTCAAAAGTCAGGCGACCGCCCGGAAAGTTCCGAATGTACGGCAGACTGGTAATCGAATTGGTCAACCCGCAAGTAATCTCACCCGCCGCGTTTTTAACATAGAATGCGGCGAAGTTTGTCAGCGGCATTTTCCTCTGAAAATAATCAAGCGTGAGCCGTAGAGTTTCAGGAGTCTGGCAGAGGTAGCCCAACCGGGGCAGTGCCATCAAACGGTTGATCGGATGCGTTGCGACATCTTCGCCGCTTGAATAAGAAGTGATACTTCCATCCGCATTCCATAATTCACCTTGAAGAGTCGTGTTGAACGCGATGGGCGCGCCATTTGCCGTGTTGGTGGCAATATTTCCGGCGTAACTGAAGGTGTTCGCTGCATCCGAAGACCAGAGCTGAAAATAGACAGACGACGCCAGGAAGGCGTTCGTGTCGGTCACATCCACGCCCCATGCGGCTCGCTTGCCTCTTTCGTTAGCAAATGGCCCGGTGGGATTGTTGGTTGCGTCCCAGATAAGATAGGCCCCATCAGAAATGATGATGTCACTGGCCCGCAGCAAGTGAGGTCGATTTAACGCTCCTGGATTGTTCTCGAAGTCCTGCGAAATGTGACCAATTTGACCCTTCGCCGCGATGAAGGACATGGCATTCTGGAGAGACGACGGAGTATTGGGAGATGGCGTCGCAGTGACCGAGAAGTAATACAGTTTGAAGTTGGCTGAACAGGATTGAGCCGCTGTTCGGGTAAGACCCGTGATTAAAATAACGGCAGATACGAGCAAGATTGTTTTCATATTCTGACGACCGTTTTGTCCTGGTTTAGCGGGCATGGTAGTCGTGTGGCACAACTCTGGCAATCAAGGGGCCACCGCGCGATAGAAGCGTTGCACGTTGTTCGTCACGCTGTAATCGAGGAACTGCATCACGCCATTCGTGGGTGTGCCGATTCCGAGCAAGGACCAATCGATCAGGTCGGTGGAGGATTCGATGAACAGGCTGCGGTTTTGCGCATCTGAAACCTGCACTTGTGCCTCACCGCCCGGCATGCGCCGCACGGGACCAAAGACAGGCTGTTGATTCGGATCGCCCACGATCACGTAACCGGCCTTGGTGACCGTATCAGCTCCCTCTGGCCCGTTGACGCTCAAACTCACCGTGTAGCTTCCGGGGATGCCATAGACGCACGAAGGGTTTTCATTGGTGCTGTCGGCGTTTCCGTCGCCATCAAAATCCCATGACCAGGATGTGACTGGTCCGGTCGATTCGTTCGTGAAGGAGACTTGTAATGCTGGATTTCCTGTTCGGGCGGGCGCGCTGAAACGGGCCAAGAAGGGCACAAAATTCTGCGCTCGTTCCAGAAAATAGCTTTCAGCGCCATCTGCTCCCACCGAAACCACGATATACGTCCAGTTGGTGCCTGCTGATTGGGTTCCCCAAGCATGACCCGGCTCAAAAGTTGCGAAAGTCGAGTCGCCCAGAAAAGCGTATTGCGGCAAGTCATCACGGCGACCGTAAATTCGGTAACCTGATACATTGGTGTCATTGGCCGAACTCCACGACAAACGAGTATTGTCTCCCACCTTTTCTGCACGAAGATTCGAGGGTGGCAGTAGGAGAGCACTCACTTGAATTGAGTTGCTCACACCTTTCGTCAAAGTGAAGAGAGCGAATATTCTTTGCGTGCTTATGATCCACTTAAAGTTCTTTTCTTGCAGCGTTTCGCCCCCGAGAAATTGAAGGCTCAAATCGACCTCGTCACCAGGCACGCCTCGGAATGAGTAAGCATAAAGCCCGTCTGCCGGGTCTATAACTGCGATGCGGGCGGCAAAATTGTTAAGCTCCGTGACGGCATTCGTCATGTTATTGGTGTATTCGCCCGTAGTTGGATGGTTTCCACAGGCGTTGGACAGGGGATCAATTAAGTACGGTTGTACGCGGCCTATGACAGAAACAACCAACTGATTGGTGAAGGGAACCTCTGGATCTATTGAGTTTTTCGCCAAGCGATTAAATGCAGTAGGGAAACCCTGATCCAGAAACTCTTTTATTTTGGTCGAGTAAATTCTGATTAGCGCGGCGTGCTCACCGTCGAGCGAAGTTTCCGGCTCGAATAAGGTGGACGAGTCAGATGATGAACCCGCTTGACCAGTCACCGACCTGCCCCAAACCGTACCGTCGCCTTCGTTTGGCTTGTACGTATGGTCGTGATCGCTCGGTTGACCGTTTTCATAAACGCCATCTTTTCCAAATCCAGAAATAGGAATTTTAGTCACGGTCGCTACATTTTTCGCGAGAAACACTTTCGTTTTCACTTTCGCCGGGTCGCCGTTCGACCTCGTGTAACGGTTAGTTTCTGGACTGTTGTTGAGGACGTAAAGTGATTGCGTTTCATACGATGGGTAAAAACCAAATCCTTGGTCGGGCGGAGGGCCAAAAAATACTCCGCCATCGCCCCGAAGTGAGCCGTAATATAGAAAGTTAAAAATGGGGAGAACTTCACCTAAAAGAGGAATTTCATGGCGAATGAATCCGCGCCGGGCAACCGCAGTGGCCTTTGACCAGTCAGCATTTCCCCGCATAGTGGCATACAGAGCGGTGACTGCCTTGGCGTAAAACCCAGCGCCGCCGTTTTTGTCGGCACCCACCGTATCGCCTCCATCCCAAACAAAATAACACACGGCTGCGCCCATGTTTGGCGTTCCAACCATCGCAAACTTGTCGATATCCCCTTGATAATCTGGACTCTGAATATACTCACGGACCAGCAGTCCGCCCATGCTGTGTGCAACGATGCTTACGTTAGATTTCCCCGTCCTGCATTTGGCATCGTCGATCGCTGATCTCAAATATCTTCTCCACGCAACTAATTTCCCTGAATTGTGCCCCTCAAAAACTGGAGACCGCCAGTCCCAAGGAACGTCGAAAATCTCATATCCGGCAGTTTTGAGGACACGGCGTAGTGCGAACCACCCCGGTTTTTCCCCAATGTCGTCGTCAAGGAGCGGAATTCCTCCTAAGGACACGTTTGCTATTTCCAGTTCTGCCGGATCCATTTCGGGCCTTTCCGCTAAGAGAGGCGGGTCGGGAACACCTGTGCCTTTTAACTTACTTCCTAGCATACCCGGAACAAACAAAACAGGGCGCCCCTCGCCATGCACCTGAGTCTTGTAAGGATGGGACGCTCGGAATTGTCCAGACCCATCGACGGACACTACATCGCCAGCGCACCAGTCAAGCGTGCTGCCGACTGGTCGCGCTTGCACGAGGTATCGGCCGCTTGGAAGATTGTTAAAGGTGGCGTGCAACAGGGGGGTTGTTTGCTGTTCTGAACTAGTAAATGGCGGTAACGGAGGCAAGCTTTGGATGCGGATGGACGCTTGAATAGGGGCCTGGTACGGCGGCACTCCGTTCCCATCAAGAGCGACCACGTTCAGCGAACTATTCTGGTCGCCCGGGGATTTCGAAATGAAAAAGCCGCTTTGGCCGGAGATTCCTATAGAGCGAGCTGTGAGTTGCATTTCCGGATGAGATCCATCAATGGAAGCCTGTCCCGACCATTGACCATTTACTACGGGCACTTTCAATGGGGACACCTTGGCCCCCGAACCTGCGAACAAAGCCACAATCCCAGAGAATCCCGTTAGCGGGGGGGCCGCCGCTGCCCCGGCTTTCTTTGCTGCCAAAGACTCCGGCCCCACCGCAGTGATCGTAACTGGGAATGGTGTGTTCACAAACTGCGTGGGGCCAATGGCCGAGAAAACAAAACCCGCTGGCACCACTGAAGCCGCAGTTTGAGTGATCTTCACGTCCACGCTGCTAGGCACAGTTCCCGGCGCAGCGATCCTCACCACACCTGTTCGACTCTGCGTGTCGCTGCTCGCGCTGCTGTTAATCCAAAGCGTTGCTCCATCTAACCCCGTCACGCCATTGCTGGCCGAAATCACCTTTAACCACGCACCCGAGAGCACACTGGCGTTCCAGTTCAAGTTGCCGCCGCCCGCGTTGCGGATATTGAACGAAACCGTGCTTCCTTCTGCACCCACAGCACGATTAGTGGGATTCAAGTAAAGAGAGGGACCACCAATGCCCTGCACAGTTAATTTGGTGAGTGAAACGCCGCTGTCGTTGATTCGATTGTTCTGATTCAAAAGCCCGTTTGGATCGGCCAAAACCCCGACGTAGTATCTGCCGGGTAACAGATTCGCTGGCACAGTCACGTTTACAGAATAGTTCGACGTGGCGGATGCGGCCAGCGGAGGAATCGTTACATCAAGTGGCACCAGACCTGTGTCCGCCGTGTTGATGATGGCGTCTGTGCTGAGAAGCAGGCGAGCCACCGTAGCAGGTGAGTTGTTAGTGTTGAGGTTTCGCACGCGGAAATTTACGGAAACGGCTTGGCCCGCGTTCATACTTACGGGGGTGAAGTGAACTGCATCAATGGCCAAATCCACAAGTGTGCCTGAAAGAAACGTAGTCGTGACAAATGCAGACACATCTCTGGCGCGGGCCGAAGCACGCAAACGAATAATTCCATCGCCGCCCAATTCTTCGAACCAATTTGGATCGGCACGCCATACAATGTGTCGGTTTACGCCTCGTGTCACGTTCGTTCCAATGTCCCCCGAGACCTCTTCCGACGTTCCCGATGCAACATCAAAACTGCGACTGCCATTGGTTGAAATATCCATTTGAACGTCCAGCGGCCCATAGTCAGAAGGACCTGACAAATTGAAAAAAACGTCCACAAGCGATGTTCCGAGCCGGGGCCGCAACCGAATGCTATCCATGACAACAGGCGGTTGCGAAGAATACTCGAGTATCTGCGACTTAGATGCGACAAAGTCGTATCCATCGTTGCTGTTGGGGGCAACAACAAAGTCGATCGGCAGCCCTGCCACCATAGTTGTCGTGACTTGATCGCGAAAGCCGTTTGTATCGCCGCCGCTAACAAAGCGCGACAAGATAGCCTGGTTGCTTTTTAGAATTGTCATCAAAATCCCATCTCCTTGATTAGCGTCATTGAAATTCACCCAATTCCTGATGAACACCGAAGCGGATTGAGTAGGCATAAAGCGTCGAACGGCATATTCCGTGGCTACACCGCTGAACGTGGGAGCCGCAGGTGCTGCGTGATGAGTTGTAATGATCGTCCAAGGTGGAGCGTAGACTGGGTGCGTCCATCCGGGTCTCGACCCATTATAGAGTCGCGGGGTTTCCAATTGAAGGAATGACGCTTGATTGAAATTGGGTTCTCGAAAATAGCCGTAAAACCATCCGTTTGATCCCTGCGTTGTCGAGAATTCAGCGGCTGAATCCGCAATCAAATTAAGAACTGACACTGTTGACGAATTGGCAAGCAGTTCTAACTCGAACGTAAGGTCAGAACTGGTTGCGTTCACCTGATGCACCTCTGCGGCGAGAACGTTCGTTCCGGAAACCAGGTAGCGGGCGGGCATGGTAAAGGTAAAATAGTCCGTTTCGTCCCAATCTCCAATCGCAACGATAGCAAGTGATGCGGGTGTGAGTTGCCCTTGGTGGAGATTGTCACGGAATAACTCGAAGCCGTTTAGGTAAACGGCCAAACCGTCATCCCGGCGAACACGAAATGCGAAATTCGTGAGTTCAGCCGCATCGGCCACAACAAATTTGCGCCGAAAATATGTCGTTATGTAGCGGGCATTGCTTGGCCCGCCATTGATGATGGTGGCTTCTGGATCACCAAAACCCAATGGAGCCAGACCGCTCGCCCACGCCGAGTCATTGAAGAAGATGTCTTTCCAGTTGTTTCCCGGATAAACATTTTGGTCGAGGTACTTCCAAACCGCGCCAGTAGGGCAAAGCGTAATTTGCGCGTGGCATAACGGAGTCAGAGCCAAAGTCAGAGCCAACCAAAATGTTCGCATAGATTTAAATGGGAAAGATGTGTCACCCTTTGTTCTGCTGAATTGACTGTTCCGCCCAACCCTTACGACCCGGGCGTCTTCGCGAGAGCCGCCTTTTTCTCCCGTTGCGGCGCGCGTTCAACATGGCTGGCGCTTAACCACCCGCGCATCTTCTCCGGCTGGCGCGCGTACTTGTTGTGCATGATGGCGTCGAGTTCGCCAATCTCGCCGTTGATCTTGCCGAGCAGTTGTCCGATGAGTTCGGTGTTTTCCACGCCGCCCTGGACTTCGCCCTGGTTGCGTTGGTTGGCCTGGGTGATGGCGTCGCGGTCGGCGCGCAGGTCGGCCACAAAATCTGCGGGCATTTCGTATTCGAGGAAGCGCGCGCGCAACGCGGCTTTCGCAGTCTTCACCGCCGCAGAGTCCGTGGCCTGATCTTCGAGGCGCTTCAGGACAGCATCGGCATGAGTCGTGACGGCGGATTCGCTGGTGTTTTCGGGAATACGATAGGGTGCGGCGAAACCGTTTTCCCTGTTCTCGAGGCCGCGCGCGGTGCGGGCGATGTTTTGCAAGTCCAGCGAGAGCGCGTCGAGCAGCGTTTCCTTGCTCACGCGGTTGGGATTTTGGCCGGCCTTCGCATCGTCGAGGTCTCCCATAAAACCATCGAGGTTGGCGAAGTGAGTTTTGGCTTTGCTGCCAGCGGCAAAGTCGGTGGTGTTTTCTCGTCCGAAGGTTTGGACTCGGGTGGCTCGGTCGTGGCGGCGTACGTCGCGGTCGTTCATAAACAAGAATGCGATTAGAAGCGTTTTAAGTTTGTTAACCCGTGGAACGGTCGGAGCCTCTGCCTGTAGGAATGAGCTTGCAAGGAGAAAAACGGGGCGAAAAAGCCGGCGATCTGCGCCAAAAGTTTTGTTACCCGGGGCGGGTTGACCGGTTCGTGTGAACGGGTCGTTGCGCCAAAAGTCGGTGTTACCCGACATGGACAACGATATGAGTCACCAAACCAAACAAGAAGTGC
>Ga0163150_10001171_pt1 | contig 45783 bp, 18 predicted proteins | sample OliLakLV19P2IB_FD_148628 | JGI IMG/M metagenome (GOLD analysis project Ga0163150, IMG submission 148628) | Freshwater microbial mat bacterial communities from Lake Vanda, McMurdo Dry Valleys, Antarctica - Oligotrophic Lake LV.19.P2.IB | ecosystem: Environmental > Aquatic > Freshwater > Lake >... | reverse complement strand
GCTGGCCGACGCCCGAGCCGCGCGGGCCTGGCTGGCCCAGCGCGCCGGCGTGCGCGAACAGGATATCGTGCTGTTGGGCGAGTCGCTGGGGGGCGGCGCGATGGTCGACCTGGCCGCTAAGGACGGAACTATTAAGGGGTCAGAACGATTTTATAAATCGTTCTGACCCCTTTTCTTCCCTTTATTTAATAGTTCTGACCCCTTTTCTTTCCCAAGCAACTTGCCGTTCGGAGAAAACTGCGCAACTCGCACCGGCAGCTCCGCGCGGATGCCCGAACCTGTTTCTACTGGCCCGTCGCATCCGATAGCTCCCGGTACGATTACCAACAGAGCACACGAGACGCCGACCGATACTGCCGATTTGTAGACAGCGCGCATCTACGTCACTCAATTCCGTTGCACCATGATCGTCTCGCCGCCAGGGTTCAGAACTCGCTATTTCTTATGCAGTGGCTTGCAGTCGGGGTACGACCAGAGGCGGACGTTTTCATCGACGCCTACAGCAGCGAGGATCTTTCCATCTGGAGAAAAGCCAACCCAATAGTTCTCGACGTTCGGTGTCTCCAGTCGCTGCTTTACCTCGCGCGTTTGCAGGTCGAAAATGCAGACTGAGTTGATCCGACCGCCGACAGCAAGATAGCGCGAGTCGGGAGTAAACGCCAAGCCGTAAATCCAATGGTGCGTATTCGGCAATTCTCGTACATTTGTTCCGCCAGTTAGGCTCTTCAATCCGACACCCCCATCAAGGAAAGCTCGTCCGACCGCCAGTGTCGCCCCATCAGGTGAGATTTCCAGTCGCTGGAAGCCGACCTCTTCCACCTTGAGCACTTCCGACATGTCCTTCAAGCTAAGTACATGGAATCCCATCTGACACTTCGATGCCAGCCAGCCGGCCCGAACAGAAACCGAGCCCCTTCCGCCGTAGCCATCCAACTGTTTGCCCGAAGATGTTTCCCAAAAAACACCGTATGCTGCAAGTCGCCCTCCATCGTCACTAAAAGCAATCCGCGAGTTCATCATGTCTGGTTCGGCTAGCTGATTGATGCCTGTCGGATCGGCGATTGACAGGACATTTTTTCCTGTCTCAAGGCGCCAAAGACTGACTTTTCGATCACGTGCCTCGGATGCGATCAACTTTCCATCCGGGTGGAACGCCAACGATTGCAACGGTCCGCGATGAGCGTCCCAAGACCTCAGTCTCTTGGTACTTGCAAGATCCCAAATCTCGATAGTTCCGCCTTCTGTGCCGAGAGCCAACAGCTTTCCGTCCGGCGAGAAGCTGCCCACGCGAAGCGGTGAAGCTGCCTTGATAGCGGGCAACTTCTCACCCCCAACGTCATTCGAAAATGCAGAATCGCATCCAGTCACGATCATTGCAACTGTAAGCGGCATCCAAGTAATGCCAAGGCGACTGTACCGTGTTGCCAGCATTGAAGGCTCCAATAGCCGACTGAGTGACCAATCGCCCCAGGTCATGAGTCATGGTCTGGAAAAGACATCTTCTTGACGTTTGGTTTCTCGATCATCTCACGTAAGTCAGCCACCTTATCCCAGGTTACAAAGAAGACTCCCCAGCCTGAGACCGCCAATGTTAGCCCTATCAAGCCGATTGGGAAGTATTCAATTAGATTGGCCATCGCCATTTGGCCGCCGTTTACACCAGGCAGCGAAGATCGGCTCAGCACCATTGAACACAGCCAGACCACCACCGGTGCAATCAAACTCAACCCTAAGCAGCCGATAACGCAGGCGACGAGCCGCCGCTTTTCCAGGGACTTGAGCCTCAGCACTATCGCATGCTTCTCATCGTCCATACCGATACCTCCACCTACACAAGCACTATGGTTCATAGGCGCGATTCATGTCGCTCCGCACTAAGATCTCGCTCCAAAACGGCCCGGTTGTCAACACGTCGTAGTTGTACTGAAACGAATGATTCGGCCCTTTTTCACCACCGGGCATAGTCAATGAGTATCCAAGATCGGCCAACGCCACATTCTCGAATCGGCTGCTTGTTCCCATGTCAACACGACCAAGCGGAAGGGTACGTGATCTCGCCATAAAGGCGATTATTTCGTAGGCATTTGCTCCGAGATGACCTCCAGGGGTTCCACCACCAATCGCAAGTTGTAGATTCACTCCCTGACCGCCAATTCCGCGGCCGAATCGCTGCCAAGAGGTGATAGAAGATGACCCAAATGCATACTTATAACTATAGTCGTTGGCCCACAGGGGGGACTGTACTTTGAGCGCTCGCGAATTATTGTTTGTTACCCACCACTTGAGTGCGTAGTCATCTGGATTGTAGACATTAACCCACTTCTGTGCGGCCGATTCATTTCGCTGAAAGAGCCCATCGTCGTCATAGATATTGTACGCAGGGAAATGCTTGTAGAGATCCGTACTTGAATTTCTGTAGTTCACGTCATATCCATAGGCACCAGCGGACACGGCCGCCTGCATAGCGACATACGTATTGACTAGAGCCTGTCCTTCATGAGCGGAATCCCAGAGCTTAAGCGCCTCGCCCACGACAATGTTTCCCATGCTGTGCGCAATAACGGCAAGATTTTCGTATTGCGGACGAATCTCTGTAAGTGTATTTAGCAGTGCGGATGCAGATCGAAACGCGATAAATTCGCTGGCGTTGTATGTGATGTTAGCTGCATTGTCGTCGATAAAGAACAATGGGTTCGCAGCCTGGTTGTCCCATAATGTGGGCCAGTTGAATACGCCAAAGCGTCCAGCATAGCCTTGCCAATAGAGTCGCTTGTAGGCTGTCTCCGCAAACGCATCTTTCCATTTTGGGTCCATATTCCAGCCATGCACTTGCAGAAGGTACTCCGACTCCGAAAAACCGGGATGTCCTTCGGCATAGGTCGTAGCCTCATTCGTCAGCAATGCATTGGGCAAGGCGGTCACGTCTGGATTGTAGAGCACGTCAGTTCCATTTACATCAGTCGGAACAGTATAGACATCATAGAATTCCTTTAGGTCGCGAGCGTCGAAGTCAAGTGATGTCTTCAGCGTCTTCGTTCGACCGTCTGGGTACGTGACCGTGGAGACAACCTCAAAAGCGATCTCCCGCCGCGCATGCTTCGTCGGCGGGTCGGCCCAATCAAATCCCGGAGGCTGAAACTCGACCAGGAACGCATTTTCACCGTCGAGAAACGGCACCGCGAATGTATTCTTCACGGTCTTATTTGGTCCCCCAGTCTCGACGACTGCGTGACTGAAGGACGATTCGTTCACGTAATCTGACGCTTGCGCAGCACTCTGAATGTGCTGACGTGAATTTATCTGGTTCCCGAGGAAGGCGCGAAATAGATTTACGCCCATTCCCTCCTGATAACCTTGAGGATTGTTTTGCAGCGCCGCGTATGTTTTCACCACTAGGGATGTGCTCTTGAGGAGCGGATCGTAGAACAACGACATTTCGGCGAAGTCTTCCAGGTCACGAGTCGATTTGATCTGGTCATCCTCGGAATCCGCCGGAGCGTTCGTGCCGTAGCGGTCAACTCGGTCCACTTGTACGTCCGAGTAGTCGTCGTCCACGCCCTCATGATCGTCATTGTACCAGAAGAGCAGGGAGCGGTCGTCCTTGTCGGTCAGTTGGATTTTGCCGTCGCGGTCGCCGTCAACGGCTGCGGTGAGTTCGACGACCGAATAGCGGGACTCGTCGGATGCTAGCGGCGTCTGCGTACCCGTCTTCGGCAGGATCTCGGCCTTGATCGTGTTGCCGCCCAGGGTCGTGCTGCGGTTGATGCCCTCGACCCAAAGATCGAGCGAGCCGCTTGCACCCGTTCGCGGGACTACCTGCCCTGACGTGATGCGCTGGGGGGTGCCGGCTGAAGGATCGGTCCAGACGAGGATCGAGCTGTCGAAGGTCAGCTTCAGGTCCGTGTCGTCGGGATCGGCGTCTTCCCAGGAGATGTGCAGCGGAGTGTAGTCCCGCTGGAATTCTGGATCAAAGAAATACTGGTTGTAATAGCCGTCGATCTCGTAGTCCGGGATCTTGGGACCGGTGCTGGTGGCGACGTTATCCTTGCTGAAGTCGCTGTTCCGCTGAATGACTGCGCCGAAGTAGGGGGCCACCTCGTATTGATCCGATAGGCCGTCAAGTACGAGATCGACGGTCGTCGCAAAAAAAGTGAAATCATCGTAAAGCAGCCCTGCTGGGTCGGTTACGTTCGTAATCTCAATACGCGTGACTCCGTAGTACGTGGAAAGGTCAACCAGCCCTGGAGGTCCTCCCGTACTGAGTATCGTTTCAGTTCCGGCCAGAGTGCCGTCCACATAAACCTTTACGCTGGCGATTTGGGTTCCGGAGCCGGCATCGTCGCGCATCTGGTAGAACTTCAGGTTGTTAACCGGTGTTTCAAACGTAACGTAAAGGGGATGGATGTATGGATTACCTCCTGATGTTGGCGCTCCGATTGAATTCGGACTCGATCGGTCGGTGCTCGCAACGATCTTGTTCGGAAATGCGGGATCACCGGAGAATGTAACACCGGGATACTGAGTTGTAACAAGGGTATCTGCGGCTAGATCATCGAAGTCAATCACATGGGAATTCGTCGTGCCGATAGTAATCGTAGCGGTCGCGGTCTCAACGTCTCGCCGTGCCTGAACGGTCACGGAACTTGTGCTTCCTGAAGTAGGAGCTGTGTAGAGCCCAGTGCTGCTATTGATTGTGCCGGGTCCGCTCAAAACGGACCACAAGAATTGCCCTTGGCCGAACGGCATGTTGTTCCCAAATTGGTCCTTTGCGACGCCGTTGAAATCCAGAGTCTGGCCAAACGCCACCGTGGCAGTTGCGGGCGTGACCGCAAATGTGGTGAGGGTTTGATTGACGGAGACGGTCACATTACTCGTCACCGTCGCGCCGCTTGCGTCTTCAATGGTTGCGCGGAGGCTGTACGATCCGTGCTTCGTAAAGGTGACGCTGGTATTCTTAGACTCGTAATCCAAGAAGGTCGCGTTGCCCCCAGATGGCGCGCTGACCACGGACCACCAGTATTTCAGATTTGCGGCTCCTCCATCGTCGGCGCCCAGGACAGACACGCTGGTTGACGTGCTTGTGACCGGGCTGGAACCCACCGAGGCCGCATTGCTCACGGTTGGCGTGAAGTTCTTGGTCGGCTTCGAGGCGACCTCGGAGTAGGCCGAATTGACCAGACCGTAGACGGCGGCAACGCGGAATGAGTACGGGATTCCAGGTCCATTGAGACCGGTACTTTGAAAGATCGCCTGCGGCGCGTTGACCGTGCCGATGTGTGTCCAATCGCCAGAGCCGCCTTGCCTTCTTTCAATGCGATAGGCAGTGGCATTGGCCGCGGCAGTCCAAGAGAGATTGATTTGGGTGCCCGAGATGACAGTCAGCGCGAGGTTTGTGGGGGCCGTCAACTGCGCGGTCACGACGTTCGTACCCGTACCGCCGTCGTTGGTCTCGCCGTCGATCAGCGTGTCGTTGCCGCCGTTGCCGTACAGCGCGTCCGTCTCGGGACCGCCATCGAGGATGTCGTCGCCCGATCCGCCCGTCAGCAGGTCGTCGCCAGCGAGGCCGCTCAAGGAACTATTGAGGTTGCTGCTGGTCAAAATGTCGTTGTACGACGTTCCTCGAATCTCTTCCACCTGTGGCTGACCACTGAGATCGAGATACTGCGAACGGCCGCCCGAATTGAATACCGGGAAGTTGTTGCTCTGCGAGCCCAGGTTGACCGTTACACCGAGATCCACTTCGGAGAAGTCGAGCGTATCCCAGCCGCCGCCCGAGGATTCTACAATCTTGTCGATTCCGCCTACAGAATCGTAGTTGAACAGGTAGGTGTCGTCGCCGCCCCGTCCGTCCAGGATGTTGCTCCTGGAGTTGCCGCGAATCCAGTCGTCGTACTGCGTGCCGACGACGTTCTCCAGTTCGCCAGCGAAATTGAGAAACAGCAGGTCGGCCGAGACCGGATCGACGACGGAGACTTCCGCTTGAGAATAGCTGAGGTCCAACATCAGGCCGAGCACGGGCTGGTCGAGGATAATGCCGGAGAAGTCGAGCGTGTCGCTACCGGCGTTGCTGCCCTCGGTGATTGTGTCCGTGCCCAGGCTTGCCGACCCCGAGAAGACATAGGTGTCATCGCCCGCGCCGCCGTATAACAGGTCATCGCCTACGCCGCCCTCCAGTCGATCATTGCCTGCCGCCCCGTACAGTGAGTCATTGCCCGCGCCGCCAAAGGCGGTGATCGCCTTGAGTGTGTTAGGCGGGACCGTGACAGTGTCATTGCCGCCGTGGGTTCGAGCCTTGATGGATGCAACACTGGTCGTGGTGTAGGTGGCCATTGCACCGGCACGACGCACCTGCATCCGGTCTTGCAAGCCAAAGTTGGCTAGCACGATGTCGAAGTCAGCTTGACTGACAATGCCGTCGTTATTGACATCGGTAGCCGGAGTAGGTTGGGCACCCGTACTAAACGCAGTAGAAATGAGGAAAGCATCGAAATTTTCGACCGTTCCGTTATTGTCTACGTCCCCTTCCCAGCGGACCGAAATGCTGTCGTCCAGATCGCTGCCGTGAGCATAGATCGTCCCATTCGGGCTGCGGAACACGCCGCCGTCGAAGACGCGCTCGTTGTTGGTTTCGTCGGCCTCGGCATGTGCGCCGCCGCTGTCGAGTTTGGCTCGCAGGTAGTAGTCCGTGGATGCGTCGGTATTGAATGCCGTGTTCGTCTGGATTGTGACCGTGTGGAGGCCGACCGACAAATTGTTCGCACCGGTGACCGGGAAGGTCATCATGTGCTGCTGGTTGGTCGCCGTTCCGTCCGGGGAACTGTAAATGCCGATGTCGAACGAGGCGGGGTTGGTCACGGCCGCGTGGGTGATCAAGTACGTGACGGTCAGATTCTGTCCGTCGCCGGAGAAGCCCTTGATGATCAGGTCGGGTGTTTGCGAGATTGTGATGCTCGGACTGACGGAACCCGCGTTGTCCGAGGCATAGTACAGCGAGCCGCCGTTAGGATTCGTCTCATACACTCGGAGCGTCAGCGTGGGTGTAATAATGGGGTCAGTGTACAGAGCGGTGTACCAATTGGCGCTGACCGTGTTGATGTCGAAGATGTTTACAGTCGCGTCCAGATTTGCGTCGCCATTGCTATAGTAGCCGTTGGTCTCCCAATTGGCTGACACTGCATTCAGGTCGAATAGGTTCACCCGACGATCGAAACCCAAGTCGCCTTGCCGTAGTCCGTGGAGGGCGAGGAATCCGGCCGTGTCCGCCGCATCGATCGCACCGCTGTAATTGGCATCACCACGGTAGAGGATGTCGTTGGCGATCGAAGTCAGCCGATCATATTGGGCGTGGTATCCAGCCGGGTCGCGGATGTATTGCTCGAAGGCTCGAAAGTCTCCGGCTGTGGGACCGAACGGGGCGTTCGATGCACCGACATCAAACGCGCCGCTGAGATTCATGTCGCCCACGCGCAACTCGCGGCGGATGGCTTCGGTAATGCCGATCGCATTCCAAGACGGCTGGGGGATCCAGGTCGCGATCGGGTCGCCGACGCCGAGGGGCCGATTGTTGAATGTCAACGCGGCATTGTAGGTGTTAGGGGGCACGATCCAATTGTAGCGCGGCACGACTTTGGCCGCGTTTAGGGGCGAACCAAGAGGAGTGGCGGTCAGATTGAAGAGATTGAGGTTGGCGCTGGTCACCTCTTGTGACGTGAGATTGAAGAGACTCAAGTCGAATTGGACATACGACTCCAATTGAGACGTTCCCCACTTGGTAACGTGCATGGCCGTGTAGGCCATGTTGTCATTGGAAGTATCGGCATAGGCGCCGTTCTCGACGAAAGTTCCATGAGTCGCGGACCTTGTCGTGATTGTCGGAGTCAGCAGGCTGCCCAGCCGCAGTCCGCCGCCAGAAGAATTGTCAAGCGGCACGCTGACCTGCACCATTGCCGTGCGACCCAGATCGACCGCGAATTGGTCGGTTAGTTGCGCTTCGCCGGTCTCGTACCACACAGAGTATTCGACGTGGCCTACGTCGGAGCGATCGGCGCGATACAGCTCGGAGTTGACGCCCTTGCCCGTCCAGCCACGGAAGTACAGATCGCTCTGCGCATAGGTGGCATTGAATGCGTCGCGGGCGGCAGCGGCAACCGCGGGATCGGCGTCGGCCATGTCCGTCTTGAGTCGGTCGGCCAACAGATAGGCCGCCGCGCCCAAGCGGTGCGCGTAGTCGGCGGAGACCGCCGCATCGTCGATGTTCGTCTTTGCCGAGGTCACGTCGTCGGCCACCCGGCCCAGGCCGGCGTAGAGCTTCAAGCGATCCGCTTTGCTGAGGGGTTCGCTCGGGTTGTTCGTGACTGCGCCGACAATCGCGGTGAACTGGTCGAGCTTGGAATCGACTTCGGCCATCGATACGGCCTGAGCAATGCCCACTTCTGTGGCCTCGCCGGCTCCTGGGTTGGTTGTACCAGACCCGTCCGGCACATCGTCGATGATCTTGCCGTCCGCATCCAGCTTGTCGAGTGGGTTACCCGAGACAACAATCCCCGTTGCAGCCAAGATTTCCTGGGCAGCTTGCTGCCGATCGACGTGGATGGCCTGGACCATTCCCGAGTCGGGGAATAGCACGTCGGCGTGGACTGTGGCCAGAGTCTCCTTGCCGACTTGCAGGCTGATATCGAATTGATAGAGGCCCTTCTGGTCTGGCGCAACGCCAGGCGCCGTGCGCAGGACAGCCCGAAGTCCGGTGACCGAGTCGAACACGGTGTCCACGTCGAAGAGTGCGTCCGCCTGGGCATCGGCGATGACGAAGCGAACGTCGCCCTGCTTTAGGCCTTGTGGGACTTCAGCCCCGACCAGACTCAGCAGGTCGTCGTAAATCGGGTCGCCTGGACTGATCGGCGTGTCGATGGCCAGGAGCAGGCGCTGTTCTAGCGGCTCCAACGAGAGGGTGCTGCGCCGAGCCCTATTTCTGTGTGTGTGTGTGTGTGTGTGTGTGGCGCGCTGCGGCGGGCGATTCGGCCCATGCGGTGCAAGAACATCGGTGCGACCTCCGGCAAATGAGAAGTGCTGCCCCCGACCTGCCCTGTATTCGCCCGCCCCCAATTCAAATGCCGGCCGGAGTGCAAGCATGGACTCTATTTCCACGCCCGCAAGATGCACTGCTTTTACCAAATCATATGGCAAAAGCAAGTAAAATCTCGGCCGGGTCAATCGTTGAATAATCGGGGCTTAACGGCGATTCATGGCGATGCCCACAGTTCCGACCGCCGCCGAAATGATACCCTGACGCGACAGAGAGCTGGCGTTTCGCCGCGATAAAAAACATCAGGGGAGCCACGGTAAGCGGCATGGTATGATGGCAAGCGATGATTTGTGTTGGAGCACGTCGCCATACTCATTTCACTTACCATGATTCACAGCCGGGAGTTGACATCTTGAGGCGTGCGGTACTTCTAGCTGCTCTGCTGCTTGCATTCTCCGCGAGCAGCGCGGGAGCATTTGCCGTCTCGGCGTACAAATGGCCACAAGCCGGTTTGGGCGCGCCCGTGACGATTACCTACAGCTTCAGCAATCTGTTCGATGGCGGCATGCTGAATGCCAGCGGCCTGCCCGTTTCGACCGGCGAGCTGCGCGGCGGCGTCGAAGAAGCGATGCGTGTCTGGGCTTCGGTCGCGCCACTTAACTTTGTCGAGCTGCCTGATGCGGGGCCGCCAGTCTCCGATTTGAATTACGACGGCACCGGCTTGCCGCAGATCCGCATCGGGCATCATTTGATCGACGGTTTCGGCAGCACCAAGGCCCACGCCTATTACCCCCTCGGACCAGGCAACGGATACGCGGGCGATGTTCATTTCGACGACGCAGACCGCTGGTCTTTGATCGGCACGCTTGCCAACCCCGACATCTTGGGCGCGGCCATGCACGAGCTGGGACATTCCTTGGGCCTGGACCATTCGTCCAATGCGACCGCCATCATGAACCCGATATTCCAGCGGATGGCAGGTCCCGGAACCGGCTACCTGACGGATGACGACATCGCGGGTATTCATCAGATTTACGGATCGGGCGTGGGCTCGGTAAGGCCGCTGGTGCCAGAGCCTTCGACGGTCGTGCTGGCTGGAGGCGCGTTGGTCGCGGCTGCCATGTATCGATTCGTACGCAAGAATCGCGTCCGTTGATATCACCGACTGCTTGTCTGTTTGCGAAGAGGAAATCATGGATCGACCACTGGCTGGAAAACGGATTCTAATGTTCGTCGCCGAGATCTACGAAGATCTCGAAGTGTGGTACCCGAAGCTGCGATTAATCGAAGCCGGCGCCGAAGTGGTGCTTGCCGGGCCAGAAGCCAAGCAAACGTACGCAGGCAAGCACGGCTATCCGTGCGTGTCGGACGTGGCAATTTCAGCAGTGCGGCCGGCCGAGTTCGCTGGGCTGATTGTGCCGGGCGGATTCATGCCCGATAAGCTGCGCAGGGACCCGCAGGTGTTGGAAATCGTGCGTCACTTCAACACGGCCGGAAAGCTCATCGCAGCCGTGTGCCACGGCGGCTGGATTCCCATCTCGGCGGGCGTCTATCGCGGCGTACGGGTCACGGGATCGTTGGGCATCAAGGACGACCTGGTGAATGCCGGCGCGATCTGGGAAGACAAGCCGGTCGTGGTCGACCGGCATTTCGTTTCCAGCCGAAAGCCCGACGATTTGCCGGAGTTCTGCCGCGGCATTCTCAGTGTTATGGGTCGCAATACGTAGAGCGCAATTCGCGGCGACCCCATTTGCCTTCGCCCGTTTTGACGCGGTTTCTACCCCTTGTGAGAGCCGCGCAACGGCCCTCTGCCAGGCACTCGGCCAGTCGCCGTAAGTCCCTGCCCCCAGCCGTAAAGGGCGAGCCGGTACGAGCAAGGGAACTTTACCGGCTCACCCGGCGACTAAGTATACTGAAAGGCGCCGCGCAGTGTCTGCCGCTGCGCTCGGAACGCGGTCCTATCTTGTCCCTATTCTTGGATTGAGGCGGCATCATGCTTCGAGCGCGCTGGGCATCATTGTTGTTTGGCGGGTGGCTGATCCTGGCGAGCGGCTTGCCGGGGCGTTCGCAGGAGCCGAAAGACGAGCACTCGGGCAAGCCCACCGAGGCCGCTCCGCTCCGCGAGCAGACCATCTATATCCCCTATAGCAAGCTGCGCGAGAACTTCGAGAAAGAAGGCCGCGGCGTCTTCATTCCCTACGAGCGCTTCCAGGAGCTTTGGAAAGCGGCCCGGGCCGCCGAACGCAAACCGACCGATGTGAAACCGCTCACGCCGGCCGTGATCACCGAAGCCGATAGCGAAGCCACCGTGGGCAAAGAGGTAGTCCGAGTCGCGGCGAAACTTAAGATCGACGTGCTTGAAACAGGTTGGGTCGAAGTCCCGCTAAGGCTGAACGACGCGGGCGTGATTTCGGCCACGATCATCTATGCCGACGGCAAGCAAGAGCCCGCGCGGTTGGCCGTCGCCCAGGATGGCAGCCACAAATTGGTAATCGAAAACCAAACCAAGCGGCCGCTGCCAATCGAGCTGCGGCTCGAATACGCCAAGGCTTTCAACAAGTCGCCAGGGCGCAACGATGTTTCCTTTGCCGCGCCGCAAGCGCCCGTGAATCGCTGGAAGGTGCGCGTTGCCGAAGCCGGCGTGAAGGTACACATCGAACCGTTGATCGCGGCCACCGAACCGCCGTCGGGCGCGACCCCAACCGATGAAGCGAAACCGCCGCAAGAGACGGTGCTGCTGGCCTTCGTCGGGGCCGCCGCAAACGTAAAGATCGACTGGACCGCCAAGGCCGAGGGAGCGAGCGGCCTGGCGGCGCTCGCGAGTGTCGAAGCGCAGCAGGAAGTGCGTGTCGAAGAGGGCGTCGTGCGCTCGCGAGCTCGGCTCACCTATACGATCAGCCGGGCGGAGCTCGCGCAGCTCACGATCGAAGTGCCGGCCGATCAAAAGGTCGTCAACGTCTCGGACCCAAACGTGCGACAATGGTCGGTCAAGACGGTCGACAAGGTTCAGCAGATCACGGTGCAATTGTTCGAGCCGGCGCGATCGACCGAATCGGTTCAAGTCGAATTGGAGCAGTTCACCGCCGCGGCCGATGGTCAGTCAGCCGATGCAAAGCCGGCGGACGCCAAGGCGGATGATGCGAAACCGGCCGATGCAAAGCCCGACGCGCTGGCCCGACGCACCATCAACGTGCCGGTGGTCAAATCGGTCGACGTCTCGCGGCAACAAGGTGTGGTCGTGGTCGACGTTGCCGAAGGCTGGCAGATCGAAGCTTCTAAGCGTGAAGGGCTCACGCAGCTTGACGCCGCCGAACTGCCGCCAGCCCTGGCCAAGCAGCCACACGAGTTGGCATATCGCTACGCGGCATTGCCGTTTGCGCTCACGCTCGATGCAATCAAAGTCAAGCCCCGCGTGCTGGCCGATGAGCTCGTGCTGGCCTATCTGGAGCCCGAGCAACTCAAGCTGCTATTGCGCGCGACGTATACGATCGAGCGAGCGGGCATCTTCGAGTTGTCGCTGGACGTGCCGGCGGGATACGAAGTCCGCGATGTACGCGGCAAAGCCAGTGCCGGCGTCGAAGCAGCACAGGTCGATTCGCACCACGTGGAGGGCGCCAACAAAACGCGGCTGGTTGTCGAACTGGCCCATAAGGCGCTTGGCCGGGTAGGTCTGTTCGTCGAGCTGCAAAAGCGGCTCGACGACCCCAACTTGCTCGGCCCCACGGGCAAGTCGTCGGACGTGGTGCTGCCCGTGCCACGCGTCGCGCCGGAAACCATTGAGCGGACCAACGGCCGTTTGGTGGTGCTGGCACCGGAAAGTTTGCGTGTGAATCCCGGCAAGCAGTCGGGCCTACGCAGCGTTTCGCTGACCGAAGCGCTGGCAGGAGCGACCGTCGACTCGACCACGGCGCGGCCCGTCTCGTCGTTCCTGTACACAAAGGCGCCGGTCGAGCTGTCGCTGTCGGTCGAACGTCGCAAGCCTTACGTTTCGGTGGGGCAGTTGCTGGTCGCGCGCGTCGAGCCGGGGGTCGTGAAGTACGAGGCGACGTTTTTCTACGACATTCGCTACAGCGGCGTGAAGAGCCTGCGGATTGACGTGCCGGCCGAGCTTGCCCCCGAAATTCGCAATAACACTCCGGGCGTAACGGAAAAGGAAATCACGCCCGCGCCGGCCGACGTCGCCCAGGGTTACGTCGCCTGGAGTCTGACGGGCGAAAGCCAGTTGCTCGGGGCGGTCGCGGTCAAGCTTTCGTGGGAGCGGAAACTGGAGAATGTGGAGGTGGGCAAAAGCACCGAGCTGGTCATCCCGAAGTTGCTGCCCCGCGACGCGGACCGCGCGTGGGGGCAGATCGTGCTGGTCAAGTCGGAGACGATCGATCTGGCCGCCTCCGGCGCGCCGAGTGGCTTGCGGCCGATCGACCCGCAGCACGACTTGATGCCGGGCGCAAGCGTTTCCGACGCGGCGCTGGCCTTCGAATTTCACGATGATTGGTCGCTCGCCGTGAAGGCCACGCGCTACCAGCTCGAATCGGTCAAGCACACGAGCATCGATCGCGGCGTCGTGCGCGCGGTCGTCACGCGGGGTGGCCAGTTGGCCGTGCAGGCGTTGTACCGGATGCGCAGCGCGCGACAACGGTTGGCCGTGCAGTTGCCCGATGGAGTTGAGTTCGACACCGAGCCTTTGCGGATTAATGGCACGCCGACGCCCTTGGAGCGCGGCGCGAAGGAGGAATTCTTCGTGCCATTGGTCGGCCACGGGAATAACGAGGCATTCCTGCTCGAGTTGCGTTATACGTTGCCCAACGGGGGCTCGCGCGTGGAGTTGCCAACGTTCCTCGACGAACCGGCCGTGCAAAAGGTGTACGTCTCCTCGTTCTTGCCGCAAGAGCTCGACCTGCTTGGCTACACCGGGCCCTGGACCGATGAAGCGTCGTGGCAGCACAACGACGGCGAGTTGGTCAACTGGGTGCGCGAAGGCGTGCAGGTCACCGGGAACCCGGCCGATACGTTTCACGTCGATGGCCAATCGTTCGTCTTCAGTACGTTGCGACCAGAAAACGGCGACACCAGCGACCTGCAGCTCAATACGCTCAACGGAAATTGGCTGCAAGCGTTGATATTTGCCGCAGTGCTGGGAGTAGGCATGCTGCACTTAGGGCGGCCGCTGCTGGATCGCGCGGCGGCATTGGCCGTGCTGGCAATCTTGCTGTTGCTCGTGGGGGTTTTCTTGCCGACGTTTTCCGAGCTGCTGTTTGCCGACGGATTGTGGTTGGCGATTGGGCTGACCGGCCTGGTCTGGTTGGGCGTGTTCCTGGTAGGCCAAAGTCGGCGTGTGAGCGCCTTGGCCACGGCCACGGTGGTGCCCGAACAACGTCCACCCGAATCCGCGGTTGCTTCGCCCCCTGCAGCGTCGCCGACGGAATCGCCCCCGCCTGAAACTCCACTTGGGGAAGGCGACGCGCCGCACGGAGGTGAGCATCATGGCTAAACTTCTTCGCTTGACAGCGACTCTGGGCCTAATGCTTGCCGGGGCAACTGCCAGCGTAAGGGCCGATGAGCCGCCCCCGCTGCGCGAGATCTTCGTTCCCTTTGCCGATCTACACGTGATCCTGTCCGCCGACGCCCAGCGCGTGTTCATGTCACGGCAAGAGTACGAAACGCTCGCGGCGGAGGCCAAAAAGGCAGCCGCGCCACACAAGATGAAGCAACCTGCGGCGATTCTGTCGGCCGACTACGCGGCGACGATGGAAGAACATCGCGCCCGGCTGCTCGGCACGCTGGCCGTCATGGCGCCGGACGAAAACGTGAGCGCCGTCGATCTCGTCCTCTCGGGCGTCGCGCTGCGCTGGGCCACGCTCGACGGCAAGCCGGCAGCGCTAGGCCGCAACCCGGCGGGACTTCCGGTGCTGTTCGTTCGCGGCGCGGGCCGGCACGAATTGAAGCTGGAGATCCTCGCCCCGATCGAAACGGCCACGGCACAGCGCACCTTGTCTTTTCAAGTACCCACGCCGCCGGCCACGCGGTTGCAGCTTGCCGTGTCGGGAGACGTAGAGATTAAAAGCGGCGCGACGGTCATTAATCGCTCGGTCGACGAGGCAAAGCAGGAGACCACTTTTGATCTGCTTCCCAAGCGTGGCCAAAATAGCCTCGTGCTCTCGCTCAACAATCGGGAACTGCAAAGGGAGCGGGTGGTTGTCTCACATGCCGTCCTAGTCGATGAGATCACATCGGCCTACGAGCGGCTGCACGCGACCATGTCGATGTCCGTGTTGCACGGCGGAACTGACCAGTTTCGGTTCGTTGTGCCGGCGGGCTTCGAAATCACGAGCGTGACCGCGCCGGAAGTAGCCCGTTGGGCGGTGACCGCGGACGATGGCCGCCGCGTGCTCGATGTGCGGCTGCGCGAGCCCGCCACGGGCACGGCATCGTTGGGCATCGTAGCGATCCGCACGCCCGCGGTGCTCGACGACTGGCAGTCGCCCAAGCTCACGGCTCTCGACGTGGCCGGCCAAGCGACGGTCGTGGGACTGATCGTGGAGAATCGCCTTAAGCCTTCCGCGTTGCTGCCCAAGAATCTGATCTCGATTGACGCCAGCGTGCTGGCGCAAACTGTGCCTGAGATCCTCGCGGCGAAGCCGGCCGCTGCGCCGGCGTTCATCGCGGTGGCGGCCTTCTATGCTCCGCAGACCGACTACGAACTGACCGCAAAGTTTTCCGTGCCACCCGCCGAACTGCGCGTGCTCACCAATGTGCTGCTCACGCTCGAAGACAAAGCCCTCTCGGCACGCGGCGGCTTTGTTCTCTCGAATATGACCGACAAGCTGCTGGGTTTTGACTTCACCGCTCCTTCCGGCTGGCAGGTGACCGAAGTAACCCCCGACGGTGGCCAGCCATTGCCGGTGGAAACGTACCCGGCTGCTGAGGGACGTACCCGCATTCACGTGCGTCTGCCCAAAGCGGTTGCATTGGGCCAATCGCAGACCGTGTTCTTCAGGGCGGTACACGTGCCCGCGGGCTGGCTCGACGATTGGAAGTCGAAGCCCGTCGCGTTTCCGGCGTTCCAGGTCGTCGGGGCTGCCCGCGACGTAGGTGCGATTGCCGTGCAGGCCCGCGACGATATGGTTCCGCGGGCCGACAAGGCCGATCGCTTGACGCCGCTCGATGCCAACGAAAAGGGCAAGTACGGCCTGGAAGATGTTCCCACCGAGCTCGCGTACCGGTACGATGCGCCGCCGTTCCAACTGAACTTGTCGATCGCTCGCGTCGCGCCTCGCCTGACCGCGCGGGCCCTGTCGTTCTTTCGCGTCGAGCCGGCGCTGCTCGTTGTTCACGACGAGCTCGTGTTCGACGTAACCGAAGCCCGCACCACTCGACTCTCATTTGCGCTTCCGGCCGAGACCCCGGCCGAGGTGACGATCCGCGGGCTCGACGGAGTCGTGCTCAAGGAATCGACGAGCGCAGTGGCCGAGGGCCTCCGGCGTTGGACCGTGCAACTTGCCGAACCGCGCCGCGGGACGATCCGCCTGGCGATCGACTTCCAGCAGCCGCAAAGCGAAATGTCCACCGACATCGCGTTGCCACTGGTTCGCGCGCTCGACGTGGCGTATCAATCGGGCACGGTCGCGGTTGAAGGCAGCCTGGAGCAAGAAGTGCAGGTTAAGACGGGGCTGCGCAAAGTGGATGTCGGCGAGTTGGCCGAGGCCGACTATCAACCCGGCCGGCGACTACTCGGCGCTTTCGGCTACGTCGGCGACACGGCCGACGTGAAGCTGGCGATCGCGCGTCCCACGGGGCACGAGCTGCCTCCGGCGATCGTCGAGCGGGCCGAGCTGTTGACCATGCTCTCGGTCAGCGGCCATGCGCAAACCGCCGCGCGGTTCCAGTTGCGGGCCAAAGCGCAAATGATCGAGGTGCAGTTGCCGGCCGATTCGACGCTGTGGTCGGCGTACCTCGACGGTCAACCAACGCTGCCGCAGCACGAACGCGGTAGTCTGCTGATCAACGTGCCCGGCGGCGCCGAAGCGAATCGCCGCGACTTGCAATTGGTGTATGAGACGCCGGTGAACGGCCTGGGCATGTCGAGTGCCGTGGAATTGCCTGCGCCGCGGCTCTTGCTGCGGGGCGAAGGTCACACGAAGGGAACCGAAGTGCCGCTCGCCGACCTGGTTTGGAAGTTGAGCACACCCGGCGGATATAAGGTGGTGCGCAGCGATGGCACGGTTTTCACGGATGGTGGCGCTGTGCGGCCGTCACCGCTTTGGGTGGCGATGCGAAATGTGGGAAGGGCGCTGACTCCGGTGACAGAAACGAAGAAATCGGTAAAGAGTAAATCCAGTGTCGATTCGGGATATGTGACACTCGATGCGTCTGAGTCGATGTCCAAGTCCGAGGCAAAATCCGAGCCCGCCAGCGGCGCCGAGCCATTTGGAATCGATGCGTTGCCGAAGAGAGAAATGCTTGAAGGGACCAAAGAAGCAGCGCCGGCGGTTAGGGATGAGAAGGCCCGCGAAGACGCGGCGAAGCCCCGCGATGCCGTGCCGCCGCCGGATGCGGAGGTTCCGCCTCCACGTGCCGCCATGCCGCCAGCAGCGCCGTTGGCCGATCCGTTTGCAGCACCTCAGACGCCCGAAGTGGTGATGCCGCAAGTGGCCACGGCCACAACCGCTGCCAATCAATCGCAGTGGGCGCTCGAAGGGCTGCGCAGCCTGCCGATCGAATTACAGACGAGCGGAAACCAGACGACGTTTCAAAGTCTTGGAGAGACGCCCCGCTTGAGCGTGACGGTGGTTGATGGACGGCGATTCGACCTGCTCGCGTGGGCCGTGGGTGCGATGGTCTTTCTGCGCGGCGCGCGATTGACGCGGCGACCGCCCAGCGAGCGCTTCCGTTACTTGATTGTCGTCATGGTGACGGCGCTCGCGCTGCCCCTGGCGCTGCCGTGGACCGAAACCATCGCACCCTTGTGCGATATGGCGTTTTTCGCGGCTTGCTGGCTGATTGTTTATTACTTTGCCGCGGCCGTGCTGAAGCGGCTCGTGAGCTTCGCTCGCGGTATGACGCCAAGTGCCGCCGCCCAGCGCGCAGCCGCGTCCGCTACCGCGTTGATTGTGTTATGCAGCGTGCAGCAAGCGTGGGCAGATGAGCCGGTCGCCGCGGCGGCCGCCAAGGGCGTTGCACCCGTCGCGGCGCCAATTGCCGTGCCGGCCGATGCGATCATCGTGCCCTACGATCCCGAGAAGGAAGATCCGCTCAAAGCCATTGAAGCCAAGCCGGGCGAAGTGTTCATTGGCGCCATGGCGCGGAAGATCCTCGTTCCCTACGCCAAATACGTCGAACTGCGCAAGGCAGCGCAAGCGGAGGGCAAGCAGCCGGCGGCCCCGCCCGCGGAGTACGCATTGGCCGGCGCGGCCTTCACTACGCAGCTCGACGGCGGCGATTCGCTCGTCGTGTCGGGACATCTCGACATCGAAGTGATGGTGGACCGGCCCCTCAGCATCCCGATTGTGCTCGTTGGCGGCGTGCTGACCAAAGCAACGGTCGACGGGACGGCGGATGTCGGCATTGGTCTTGCGCCAGCACCGATGCAAGAGGCCAAACTTCAAGACGCCAAAGCGCAAGCGGGCGACAGTAAGGCAGGGGGTGAGGCAGAGACTGCCGCGCCATTGCGGCTGCTCGTTACCGGGCCAGGACGTAAGCGCGTCGAGCTATCGATTCGCTTTCCACTGCAAAAAAGGGGAGGTTGGCAAATTGCGCAAGGCCAGTTGCCCGTGGCGGCAGCGGCGGCATTGACCCTCGACGTGGCCAAATCGGGTACAGAAGTCACACTCTCGGGCGGCGTCGATCGTGGTACGATCGAAACCAATCGAGACAACGAGGCTATCGAAACGGCGCTCGCGGCAGACGGGGCATTTCACATTCAGTGGCGCGCAAAGGCCAGCGCGGCGCCCGTGGATCAAAGCCTCACCGCGCGCAGCGCCGTCGCACTCGATGTGCAAGAGGACGGCTTGCGGTTAGTGTGGGGGTACAACCTGGAATTCCGCCGCGGACAGCGCGATTCGTTCCACATCGACGTGCCCGAGGGCTATCTCGTCGAGAAGGTCAATGGCGCAAACGTGCGCGGTTGGCGGTTAGTGGAAGCCGCTGGCAAACGCAATCTGGAGATTACGCTGCTCAAAGCGGCCCAAGGGACCGAGTCGTTTTCCATTGTCATGTCGCGCCGCGGCGCGATTGGCGTTGCCCTCGCGGAGTTTGCGGCGCCGGTCCTCAACGTCGAGGGGGCCGCGCAGCAATCGGGCGAAGTGACGATCCGCCGCAGCCCGCTCTTGGAGGTGCGCACCTCGCAAACCGCGGGCGTGTCGCGGGCCGACACCGCCGCGCCAAATGTGAGCGCCGACGCCGAAAGTGAAGAGAGCCCGCTCGGCATCTTGCCGTACCAGGCGTATCGCTTTGCGACGTCGCCCTTCACCATCAAGCTGACGGCTCGGCCAGTCGCCGCGCGGGTTTCGGCCGAGCTGCAGACGGTGTTGAAGATTTCGCAGCGGCAGCGCACGCTCGAGAGCCGCATCCGCATGCAGGTACACGATCGGCCGATTTACCGCGTGCGGATCGCCTTGCCAGCGGAGTGGAAACTCGATCGCGTGGACGCGCCCGCGCCATTGGAATGGGTTGTGGGTGATAACGCGGGCCGCCACGTATTGAGCTTGTACTTTACCACTGGGCAGCGGCAGCCGTTCGACATCGTCCTCTCGGGCGTATTGGGCGAGTACACCATGGCCCAGGGCGTTGCGCTACCGAACATCGAGGTCGTCAACGTCGACGAGCAGCCCGGCAAGGTCGAACAATCGGGCGAAATCGTCGTGCAGGCCGACCCTGCGCTCAATGTGCGGGCCGAGAATCTGAAGAACTGCGAATCGGAATTGCTGTCGCGGGCGAACTCCTGGCTGGCGCCGGCCCAGCAACCGCTGGCGCGACTTGCTCTTTCGTACAGAAGTCCCGACTATGCGGCCCAGATCAACCTTTCCCCGCGAAAGCCAAGCGTGCATTGCGACACGATTACGAACATCCGCGTCACGCAAAGGGCTGTCGAGGAAACGATCCTGCTCGAGTTCAACATTCAAGAAGCGGGCATCCGCGCGATCTCATTCCTGCTGCCTGCTTCGATGCGCGACGCCCGCATCAGTGCCCCCATGCTGCGGCAGAAGTCGATCGAGCCGTTAGCCGATGACGCCGCGAAGCGCGTGCGCGTGCGGCTCGAGTTGCAAGACGAAGTCATGGGCGATTTGCGCGTCCTCGTCGAGAACGATCGCCTGATGACAGCCGCCGACTACGTCGCGCCAATTCCGACGGTCGAAACGGGCGAGACCGATCATCGCTATATCACGCTCGAAAGTGCCGGTCGCGATGAGATTGTCGTTGCCTCGCAAAACGGTGTCGATCCGCTTGGGCAGGAGCAAAGCGAGTGGCGCATGCTTACCGGCGTATTAGGACGCGGGCTGACTCAAGCGTACCTTGTGCGGCAGAACGCGGCACAAGCATCGTTAGCGCTGCGGGCCAAGGATCGCGCCGCCGTCGAGACGGCCGGCGCGCGGATCGGCCTGGCCAAGACCACACTTGTCGTCGATGCGGGCGGAGCGTACCGCGGCGAGCAGTTGTATCGCGTCGACAACCGTGTCGAGCAGTATCTTGAAGTTCAATTGCCCGAGGGATCGCGGCTCTGGACGGCGCACGTCGCGGGGGAGCCAGTCAAGCCGGCTGCCGGCAACTCGGCCGATTTGGTCCGTATTCCGCTGGTGAAGACTGCCCCCGGGGATGCCGACTACGCGGTCGTGCTCAAGTACGGCGGCGAGTTGGGCGCGCTGGGGTCGCTCGACCAGGTCGATTTTCCGCTGATTCGCACGGTCAACATTCACGTCGAGCTCAGCCAGGTCGAGCTGCACGTGCCGCCAACGCACCGCTGGTTCAACTTCGGCGGCAACATGCGATTGGTGCAAGACGAGGGCGATTTGGCCGCGGATTGGTTGGCCTACAATACCAAGCAGATCAGTTTGGCGCTCCGGTCAATCAAGAGTAGCGACGAGTATTCGCGGGCCCGCGCGGCGAACAACTTGAAGGCGCTGCAAGCCGAGTCGGAGCAACTCAAGAGGACTGCGCAATCGTATCGGTACAACGAGCAACTCTCCGAGCAATTGGAGAGCAATGAGGCGATTCAGAAGGGACTGGAGCAGGAGTTGCAAGCGAAGCCCGGCGGAAAAAGCGAGGCGATCGACAACCGGGCGACGCTCCGCGGGCGATTCGACCAGCAAATGAACTCGCGCTCAAGCGATGTGGTGAATCGGGCGGGCGACAATTTCTTCGCGCAGCCTGTCCCCCAGTCTGCGCCGCCGGAAATGCCAGGCGGTGGTCCGCAGCAAGGCCAATCGATCAGTGGCAAATGGCTGGCCAAGAACAAGCTCGGCAAAGACGCCATCGTGCCGTCGGAACCGGCTCAGAAACGCCTCGCCGGGGCAAAGCGGGCCGAGCCCAACGAAGCGATCGCGGATCAGCAGTCGCCGAACGCGCCGGCTGCGAACATGCCGAACCAACAAGCGGCCCAACCGGCAAGTCCGCAGTTGTTCGGCAAGCTCCAGGGGGTTGACGGCGATGGCAAAAAAGCAGACCAGGCCGCGAAAGTTCTCCCCGATTTGGACCGCGGCCAGCGCCAATTGGAACGTTATAAAGAGCGGCTCTCTCAGCAACTGCCGGAGTTTGAGACGAAGTCCGCACCGCAATCGGCGGACAAGCCGAACGCGCCGCCAGCCCGCGGCGGCGGGGATCGTTTCGGCGGAGGTTTCGGTGGAGGACGTCCCGGCTTGCTCGCTCAGGGCGGGATCGCCGGCGAAGGACAGCGTGAAGGGACTGACTTCGGCGATGCACGCGTTGTGGACGGTTCGACACCCGTATTCGAGCCAGAAAAGGCCGCCGCGCTGGCAAGTCTCGATGTCGAGCTGCACCCGCGGGGCGTCAAGTACGCCTTTACCACGCCGCGCGGTGATGTGGATATCACGGCCCGGGCCGTCTCCCGCCCGCTACTTGGGCGAGGCACTCGATTGGCGCTATTGGCCGTCGGGGTGGTAGTGATTATCGCCGTTTCCCGAAGGGTCAGCCGGATGTCGACCCGCCACTCGACGACGTCTGCCGCGCCAACATCGATCGGAACAACGTAGCTCATTGAATCAATTCAACGGTGTGCCATGCTTTCACGACGCCCAACGTCGGGTAAGCATGCCTGCATTTCGCTGCTACGCTGCATGCCTACCCGGGCTAGCGCCCGTGAAGGCATGGCACCCCCGATGTAACATTCGGCAAATTGGCAATTGATTCACACGCTCGTTGCACGCGGACGGACGGCAGGCTAGTAAGCCGCAGCGTGGCGGCCTGCCTTGGGGTCGCCGGCGGCTTTGATCAGGCCGGCCGGATCAATCGATAACATGGTCGGCTCCCAGAGCGGTACCTTCACCACATTCACCTTGTGACCGCGCGCGGTGAGCTCGTCGATCGTGCTTTGCGGCGTGCCTTCGTAAACCATCAGGCTGCCCAGTTGCGGCGGCGTTTGACGGAAGGAGCCCACGAAATGGTCCGTGCCAAAACGCATGGCGGTGACGGCTTCGGCAGGGTTCATGCCGAAATCGATGGCGTTGAGGACTAGTTGCAAGGACGCCTGATCCTGCCCGTCGCCACCGGCGACGCTGACGGCCAAGACCGGCTTCTTGTCCTTGAGGATCAGCGTGGGCGTGAGCGTGATCCGCGGTCGTTTGCCGGGTTCGATGCAGTTCGGATGATCCTTCCAAAGGTTGAAGCTCTGCAATCGGCTGCCGAGCCAAACGCCAGAGTTTCCAGCGACGACTCCGCTCCAGCCGCTAGGAGTCGCGGCGATGACCATGCCATCGGCGTCGGCCACTAGGCATGTCGTCGTGTCGTGTGCCGGCCCCCCAAGGCCGCGGCGAGCGGCCGTGGCGTCTAGCAGCGGCTTGCTGCCGCGTGGGTCTCCAGGACGCTGTTCGAGCGAGGCCCGCTTCATGTCCACAAGTGGCCGGCGAATCGATGCATACTCGTTCGACAGAAGCTGCGGCAGCGGCACATCGACAAATAGAGGGTCTGCATAATAAACGTCGCGATCCGCCAGAGGCAATTTCATGGTTTCGAGCGTGACGTGGATTGCATCGGGACGATTGTGTCCCATCGACTTCAGGTCAAAGCCTTCGAGCAGCCGCAGCGCTTCGAGCAAGTAGGGACCTTGTGTCCAAGCACCACATTTGCAGACGGTGAGCCCTCGATAGTCGACTGAGACCGGATCCTCGATGCGCGTCACATGAGTTGCCAGATCGGTGTAGCGAATCAAGCCGCCGTTGGCCTCGCACCAATCGGCAATCTCATGTGCTACCGGCCCGCGGTAGAAGTAATCGGCCACCAGGCGCAGCCCACGCCGCCGATCGCCGTCCGCGCCGCGTTCGGCATCAATCAGTCGCCGCAGTGTCCGCGCCAGGTCAGCGTGCCAGGGCGCTTTGCCGCGATCGAGCAATTCGAGCGTGGGGCCGGCGACGGCGGAAAATGTCTTGACGCCATATCGATCGAGCACAGTCAGGCAGACATCGAGCGCGGCGGGAACCGCCGCCGGTGTGAGTCCCTGGCCGGGGATGCCGCCTATGCCGAGAAAGTATTCGCGCGTAGCCAGTCGTGGCGCCGAGCCCTGACCGCTGAGAACTTCGACAACGCCGCGTTTGGGGTCATAGACGATAATCGGAACTTCACCGCCAAAGCAAAACAAGCTCGAATCGGTGACGCTCAAAGCCAAGATCGTGGCGACGGCGCCGTCGGCGGCGTTTCCACCCTCCTTGAGGATCGCGAGCCCTGCGTCCACGGTGCCTTGTCCTCCGGCCACGACAGCGCCCTGCGTGCCGCTGGCTTGCCAATTGTTTGCCTATTTACCTGTTGGCTCAGCGGCTTGGGCCGCTTGCGCACCTGCGATTACAAGCGAAAAAACGAGCGTTGAAAACGATTGGATAGGCGTTCGATTCATGATAGGTGTCCTAGGAATGAAGAGGCACAGCGGGTTCGCGCGTTCTGGTGGTCGAGGACTCAGAGGTTGTAAAAGAATCCATTTGACCGTGTGGCATGCTTTCACGACGCCCGCGTTGGGTAAGCATACCGGCATTTCGCCACTACGCGGCATGCCTACCCGGGCTTGCGCCCGTGAAGGCATGGCACCTAGATCGATGATCATATTGTGTATATAGGCAATCGATTCGCACGCTCGCGGCAATCGCTCGGCGAGCGTGGTGAAAGGTAGACCCGCGCGGGGCGCCCGCCTATCGACGAGCCTAACCCGCTCAATCGTTCCCGTCCGGACATCCGCTCCCGACCGTAGTTTATACAGCGATCCTTGCCAAGGCGATCCATGCAACGGCGCGCAGTAGACTTACAAAGCCGCAAGCTCGGTCGTTTCTTGCCTCGCGGCGATACCCTCTGGCCACGACTCGCACCGAGGAACTTCCGCGTGATTCAAGTCGAGGGTTTCCATAAGGCGTTTGCCGACCATGTCGCCGTGCGGGGCATCAGCTTTCGGGTCGAACCGGGCGAGATCCTGGGGATCATTGGCCCCAACGGCGCCGGAAAAACGACCACCATGCGGGCGATCGCGGGAATCATTCCCGCCAGCCGCGGGCGGTTGTCGGTCGCCGGCTATGACGTCGCTACCGGCGCGATCGAAGCCAAATCGCGGCTCGCGTTCGTGCCCGACGAACCGCCCCTGTTTCACGATCTGACCGTCGAAGAACACTTGTCGTTTTACGCGAGCATCTATTGCGTGAGCGACGCGCCGGCAAAGGCCCGCGCGTTGCTCGACGTGTTCGAGCTGACGGCCAAGCTGCGCACGCCCGCCAGCGATCTGTCGCGTGGCATGCGACAAAAGCTGGCTATTTGTTGCGCCTACTTGCACGATCCCTCGGCTATTTTGCTCGACGAACCCCTCACGGGACTCGATCCGCAGGGAATCCGAGTCCTCAAGCGGACGTTGCAAGAGCGGGCCGCGCAGGGAGCAGCAGTGATGATCAGCTCGCATTTGTTGGCGATGGTCGAGGACCTGTGTACGCGCGTGCTGATTCTGGCGCACGGAGAGCAGCGATTCTGCGGGCCTCTCGACGAGTTGCGGATGAGCTTTGATCTGGTTGACACGTCCGCGAGGCTGGAGGACATGTTCTTCGCAGCCACCAGCCCATGACACCGATGTACTTCCACCCGGCTACGATTCAACTGTTGCATTTGCAAAGCCGCGGACGCCGCCGCCGCATCTGGCGCAGGTTCTGCCAGCCGCGTCGGTTGATTCTCTCGGCGGTGGCCTGCGTGTTGGCGGTTGTGTGGCTGGGCAACGCCGCCATGACTGTCTGGCTGCGCGAAGCGGCCACGCCGGAAACGCTGCGCGCGCTCTTGTCGTTGGGTCTGGTGCTCTACGCCGGCTGGCATATGGCCAAGGCCGCGTTCTTCCGCCCCGAAAGTCCGATTGACTGGACGCCTGGCGATCGCGAGATCATGGCCACGTTGCCGCTGCGATCGCGCGATTTAGTGGCGTATCAGCTTGCTTCGGTCACGGTCACCACGATCGTCAAAGCCGGACTGTTCACGCTGCTACTGTTGCCCGACTTGCGTTGTGTCCCGCTCGGGTTCGTGGGCGTACTGCTGGCGATGATGATGTTGGAAATGGTCCGCATGGCGATCGACATCGTCGCCTGGGGTATGAGCCGCCGGGGGATGCACGATTGGCGCGACGGTCATTCGCGCAGGCTTGCTCGAAGGTCGAATCAATGTTGGCGAGGGACTGCTCTCGCGTATGTTGGAGATCCTTGTGACTCCGAGCTCGTCGGTGATCGGCGTTGTCGTCGCACCATTTTGGCCGGTCGTCGATTTGATTGTGGCCGAGAGGATAACTTCGGCAAATCTTTGCTTGGCCGCCGCGGCATTGGCCATCGTGGTCGTGTTAGCCGCGGCAGTGATGAATCTCTACACGGCAACCTGCCGACGCGTTGCCAATCAAGAAAGGCAGAACTACCAACCTCGGCAAGACGGTTCACGCGAGCTAATGGCCGGCGCCGCACAAGGCGGATTCGCGTCGACAACGAGCAGCGAGCCCAACCTGCGCTTGCGGCGAATCCCGCGCTGGGGCGGCGCGGGCGCGCTGGCCTGGCGGCAACTTCTGGGCGCGCGGCGTCACTGGGGGAGCCTGGTGACGGCCCTGATCGCTACGGCAGTGCTTGCCTGTGCCCCGTGCTTCGTTATCGAGGATTCCAACATTGCCTTTCCGGCCACCGCGGGCACGCTGGCGTTCTATACGTTCCTGCTCTTGCCGACGGCGCTGCGCTTCGACTTCCGCCGCGATCTCGATCGTTTGGTAACGCTCAAGGGCCTGCCCATCACGCCCGCCGCGGCGGCCATCGGCCAGACTCTAGCCCCGGTGCTGATTGCAACAGCGTTTCAAGGCGGCGTGTTGACGTTTGCCGTCGTCGCGCGGTCGCTGCCGCCGCAACACCTATTCATGACAATGCTGGTCATGATCCCACTCAACGTGCTGGTATTCGGCCTCGATAATCTCATCTTCCTGCTCTACCCGTATCGCATTCACCAAGAGGGGCTCGAAATTCTATTGCGAACGATGCTTACGTTCACAGCCAAGGGCCTGCTGTTTGCGGTCGGCCTGGCCGCGATGTCGACGTGGGGCTATGCCGCGGCGGTTCTCACCCAGGGCGTATCGCACTGGACAGGCGGCTCGGCCAATGCGTATGCCGTGTTCGCGGGCGGCATGATCGTCGGCCCCACCGTGGCGGCGGCACTGGTGCTCTACGGATTGTGTGGGACCTACCGCAACATCGATCCGGTGGAAGACGTGCCGCGATGAGGGGTGCGGCGATTCAGCATGTCTCAGAAGTCCGCGCGATATCCCGGTTCCGCTCCGCATAGTGAATCACAATCACGGCTGTGATCGCAAACAGCAGCAGATAGTAAATGCTGAAGGCGACTTCGTTCCACTGGCGATGCGGGCCGGTGACGAGCTGGGCAATTACATTCTGCACAATCAGCACCAGCCACATCAGCCCCTGGGCGTGGGGAAAGACGTCGCCGCGGAAGCTTCGCGGCAGCGGTCGGAACAGGACCCAGCCGCAAATCGTCAGTAGGCAGACCAGAAAAAGCGGGCCGAAGACCTGCCATAGGACCGCGCTCCAGTAGTCTTCGTTGCCGCGGTAGATGTTGAACCAGCCCTTGAGCCCATTGCGCAGCGACGCGCCCAGGCCGTACAGTAGACCGACGTAAAGGCCGAATCGCTCCAGATTCGGGTCGCCGTAGACGTCGCTTGCGAGCAGTTTTGTCGACGACCCTGTTGCCGGTGGCGCAAGATCGTTGGCATACTCGTGGCGTCGCAGCACGTAGTAGACGACGCCGAAAACCAAGCCGACGCCGAGGTAAATACGTGTCCAGGTATTCCCGACGGCAAGCGTCATCGCCCCAATCAGACCTGTCAGTCCCAGGAATACAACGAGCCACTCCAGGTTCGGTCCGGCAATTGATCTGCGGGAACGGAATGTGGCGCGTTCTTGCTCGGACATGGGACGGTTCACCAGAAAGTAAGCCACGCCCAGGGCGATGCCAATGCTGATGCCGCCGGACGACTCCCAGCAGCGCCACCAATTGAAGTTCGCATTTGGCCAAACGCCCGCCGCCCACTTCCAGTTTTGGCAGACGGCCCACCCGGCGCCGTTCAAGATGCCCACAGTGGAAATCAGCACGACGTTTTTCCAGTCTCGGCGGACTACCTCATAGGCAAGCAGGCCGAGATAGAACCCCATGTGCAGGATTGCCAGTCCGCTGTCGTTGATCAGGCGGCGCAGGTTCGGATTGTGCTCGAGATCCTGGTAGCGCTCCGCGAGCGATTCGTACATTGGTAGAAAGTATTGCGGGCACTCGTGGTACAAATATCTTGCCAACAACGCTCCCCCGAAACCACACGCCAGGCGAATCGCCCAATGCCAGACGCGCGTTTCGCGGAGCGACCCGCACCAGGCTAAAAAGCAGGCGGCTACGCCGGCCCAGGGCATGCCCGCGATGAACAACCATACGAACCCATAGACGCGCGAGATGGGCACGAACTCGCTGGCGGCGTAGTTGGTTTGCATCTTGCCCTCGAAGAAGCTCGGCCATTGCATCCAACCGCGATTTCCGGAGAGGCCAAAGCCCACGGTCATGGCCAGCACGATCCAGGCCGAGGTGTAGCGCCGCGTGGGCTCTTGTCCCGGATCGCGCGAGATGAACCACCAAGCGGCGCCCCACATTACGCCGGCGAAGATGCAGCCGGCCGACGCGCCAAAGCCCGAGCAGCCGCGTACGGCCCAAGTCATGCCGCCCAGCGCCGCGAACAAGAGTGTTGGCAAAACGAGATCGTGTACGAGGTCGAGCTTCTTGCCGGCGTTCACGATCGGTTGCTCCTGGCTTGCATGCGCGCGGCAAAGACGAGCGTACGTTATCCATCAGTATGCAGGCTGGGTCGCGCGTGGCAAAGCCCCGGCGCAAATCCGGATTGTCGGTGGTGGAATTCGACAGCTGGACCGGACCGACATAAAGAGTGCGCAGCTTGACGCCACCGTGGTCAGGTCTTGGCGTTTGCAGAAACGTCCATTGCGCTCTAAACAAGCGCAATGGACGGAGAATCGACTTCCGTGGGAGTACGCTCCGCCCCGGCTGTCCCTTCAAGCTGAGTATAATGGTCGATCAACGCACAAAGTGCATCGACGTCGACCGGCTTGGTGGCGTAGTCGGTGCAGCCGGCTTGGATACATTTGTCGCGCACGTCGACCATGGCATGGGCGGTTAGCGCGATGATCGGACCCGTATATCCGAGGGCGCGTATGCGCCGAGTCGCTTCGTAGCCGTCGAGCACTGGCATTTGGATGTCCATCAAGACCAGGTCGAAGCGCGACCGCGCATCGGTCGAGTCATCGGCGCTGCTCGATCGTTCCAACTGCTCGACGGCTTGTTCGCCATTCTCGGCTTCCGTAATCTGGGCGCCAGCTTGCCGAAGAACAAATGACAGCAGTCGTCGCACATCCGCGGCGTCGTCGGCTAGCAGAACTCGCAGCCCGCGACGCTGGAGCGACCATCGACTTGAATGCGTTCCAGTGCCGGACGACCCTTCGGCCGGCGAAGTCACATTCACGGAGATGGGCGTGACGCAGGTCGCTGGAACCAACAGGCGGAATACGCTGCCGGCGCCGGGCGTACTCTCTGCAAACAAGCGTCCGCCAAGTTTCTCGGCCAACCCCGCGCTAATGCTCAAACCCAAGCCAGTGCCGCCGTAGCGGCGGGTGCTCGAGCTGTCGGCCTGGGCGAAGGGTTGGAACAGCCGCGCCAGTTGCTCCGCGGACATGCCAATGCCCGTGTCCGTGACGGAGACTTCGACCATTGCCGCACCGGCCGCGTCGGTCACGCAGCGCGTGGCGATCGACACTTCGCCGCGATCCGTGAATTTAACCGCGTTTGACGCAAGGTTCAGCAAGATCTGACGTAGGCGCGTCGGATCGGATTGAATCAAATCGGGCACGGAGTCTCCGCACGTAGCGGTTAGCGCAATGCCTTTGTCCAAGGCCCGCGCGTTGAGATACGAATGCACTTCGCTCACCAACCGCCTCGGACTGCACGGAATGGACTCGACTTGCACTTTACCGGCCGAGAGCTTCGACAGATCGAGGATGTCGTTGATCAATTGCAGCAAGTGTTGCCCGTTGCGCGTGATCATCTCGATGGGTTCGGCGTTCTCGGGGATGTGCGCCGAGCGACGCAATACGTCGGCATAGCCCAAGATGACCGTCATCGGCGTGCGGATTTCGTGACTCATATTGGCTAAAAAAGTCGACTTGCAGCGATTGGCCTCTTCGGCCGCCTCGATCGCCTGGTGCAGATATTCCTCCGTTTGTTTGGGTTGGCTGATGTCGCGGATGAACGCGCTGAATGAGACTTCACCGCTAAAGCGGCCTACCGAGATCGCGATCTCGACAGGAAACTCATTTCCATTGCGATGGACGGCCATTTGCTCGACGCGTTGATTCACGACGTTCCCGTCACCGCTGGTGAGGAACTGCCGTAGTCCCTGCTCGAAGGCGTTGCGATTGGGCTCAGGAATGATCGCCGCGCTAAGATACCGGCCGATTGCTTCGTCGCGAGGCCAACCGAAGATCAACTCGGCCTGCGCATTCCAGCCCGTGATGACGCCGCGAGAGTCGGCGCTCACCACGGCGTCGAGCGCGGTCTCGATCGTCAGACGATGACGCTCCTCGCTCTCGCGCAGCGAGACTTCAATGGCCTTGCGAGCGCTGATGTCTCGGACAATGCCCACGAAGGCACGTCCCTTGACCAGGTTGAGACGACTGGCCGTGACTTCGACCGAGACCATGGCGCCCGATTTGTGCGCGCCAAGGAACTCGTGGGGACCGAAGGGGGCGCCTCCCGCTTCGGCAAGCTGACGCCGCAACCGCACCTCGGACTGTCGACGCTCTGCCTTGGGCATCAGGATCGAGACGCGTTGGCCAACCAGCTCTGCCTGTGTGTAGCCAAAGATGTTCTCGATCGCGGAATTCACGGAGCCGATCAGGCCATGATCGTCGACGGTGATGATGCCGTCGGCTGCGCTGTTGACGATGGCCTGGTAACGGGCCTGGCTATCGCGCAGCGCATCCTCGACGCGCCGACGTTCGGCGATCTCCGCTTGCAATGCCAACTGGCTGGGCGCACCGAGAACAATCGTCGTATGGCCGCTCTGGGAAAAGCATCCCAGCCGAAACAAGAGATCGCCAAAGTAGATCAAGTCGCCGGAGTTGAGCGGCGCCGTCTGCTTGACGCGGACGCCATTGACCGTGGTGCCGTTGGTGCTGTTCAAGTCGCGAATGTACAACCGGTCACAGTCCTCGAACAGCTCGGCATGCTCCTTCGAGATCGTGACGTCGGGCAGGAAGAGGTCGAGCCCCGGGCGGCGCCCGATCCGAAAGGGAAAGGCCCCGATCGTGACGTGCTTGTTCGTGTCGCCCGTGTCCATCAGGCCTTCTAGATACCAGATCGCGTTGGCCCCTGATGCGTTCATCGCTTGGGCCTCCTTCTGCAAGGTGTCTCGTTGGTTTTATGCGGCATGAAAGCGATCGAGCCGCTCGGCACTAATGGCCTCACGAAGCGGAAAACAACATCGTCGAGATGGCCATTGAGCCTAGCGTGTTGCTCGTCCGGCGCGGCGCTGGCCGCCGGCAAGAGAGTCAAATTGAGGGAATGTTGGGTACACGAAGGCTCGCAGTAATATACGTCAGAACCATCGGGCCAAATCGGCCGCCACGGAATCGCGCCGGTGTCCGAGCCTGGCAGTCCAGCGACATGCGAGCGGGGCGTGCCAGATCGTCCGAATGAATGGATTGGTCTGGCTGAAATGCCGCGGACGTCCGAAAAACTGAGCTTCGTCGGCCGGTTGGTAGCTCAGATCGGAGGTCGAAGGGGATAGTCGGGCCGCGTTGAGAAGTAGCGCTCCAGTTCCGCCATAATCGCCAGGGCGACATCCTCGCGCCAATGCCGGGCCACAACCTGCACGCCCACGGGCAGGCCCGTGCTCCCTTGTTCGACGAGGCGAGCCGCTCGCAGCACGACGTCGGACGAAGGCGGTCGATCGCTTTCTTCACCGGAACGAATTCGACTTGCCGCCACGACCCCCGCGGGCATACCCAGCACGTTGTATAAAGCCGATGCAAGGCCTTGAAAGGTGGCGTATTCGTTGCCGTGCGTGGTCGCCGGCAAGGGGCTCGCGGGGCAAACGATCGCGTCCAATTGCTGAGCATCGATTGCCGCTTTGAATCGGTCGCGATAGGCCTGCTCGGCGTCGAGCAGCTCAAAGTAGCGAGCTGCCGACAATGACTTGCGGGACACGGAATTAAACGCGTTGGCCAAATAGTTCTGCCGAAAAGCGCGCAACAGCCAATCCAAGCCAGGCCGGAACGCCGTGGGAATCTCGGCGAAGGCAAACAGCCGCCCGATGCGCCAGTCTCGACGAGAGCCCTTCAGCAGCCGTTGCAGAAAGGTCATACCGTCGGCATACGAGAGGCCCATGTATAAGCGCCAAGCTTCCTCGACGTCGGGGGGAGAAAACTCTTCGACCTGAGCGCCAGTCGCTCGCAGTGCCTGCGCGGCTTCCCGCACGACACGACGGACCGCGGGCGTGGCCGGCAGGTGCGAGTCCGTTTCGTAGACTCCGATCCTAAGACCGGCAATCTGCACGCTCGCGGGATCACGCACGACCACGGGGCCGACGCTTGGATCGGCACTCCCATCAGTTTCATACTCCACAGGACATGCCATGACTCGAAACGCAAGCGCCAGATCGGCGACGCTCCGTGCCATCGGCCCCGGCTGCACCCACGCGCGAGGAAAGCCGGGAAACATCCAATGGCCCTTGACGGAGAGCCGGCCCGAGGTGGGCTTCAGCCCATGAATGCCGCACGCATGGCTCGGCTCGCGAATGCTGCCGGCCGCGTCGCTACCAAGTCCCAGCGGCGACCCGCCCACGGCAATGATCGCAGCCTCGCCGCCGCTCGATCCACCGGGGGCCCGTTCGAGATTCCAAGGATTGTTGGAACGACCGTAAACGGGGTTGTCCGTCTCGTACATGATGCCCAATTGCGGGACGTTCGTTTTCCCCAGCACGATGGCGCCGGCTTGCCGCAGCCTTTTGACGCACACGGCGTCCGACGACGCATTCACGGCCCGGTTCGCGCTCACTCCGGCCGTAGTTGGCGTGCCGATGAGATCGAACATTTCCTTGATCGTAATCGGCACTCCGTGCAGCGGACCCAAGCCGCCCGAACGCGATCGCGCAGTGTCGGCCGCCCGCGCTTCGGACAACGCCTGTGCGAACAAAGGCACGACGACCGCGTTCAACCGTGGATTGACCTGCTGGATGCGAGCAATGCGGGCTTCGACCGCCTCGGTTGCAGACAGGTCTCCTCGGGCGATCAGGTCGGCCGTTTCGGTCGCGCTGAGCCAGATCAATTCCGAGTCATCGCGCACAACTTGGCCTTTTGATCGTGAAGATGGGGCCTCGGTGGAACTCTGTTCGAGGCAAAGGGCCTTGCAGAAAGGCGCCGAACGCTAGTGCTGTGTCAAACCTTCGTTTGCGGGTAGCGGAACTTGTGAGAGTTCCGTATTACCCTGATTCTGTCGCGAACATCAGAAGTCTCACGACTTCTGCTACCCAAAAGACTTCTGCTACCCAAAATCTGAGCATTGACAAAGCACTAGATCGTAAGCGATGCCGCACGCGGGTCATAGTGAGTCAGTCGCCGCGCGGCAGGAAAAGTCCGCAGAATCGCGGTAGCCGTTGGCGGTGTGCGTTCGTCTCTGGCTTGCCCGCGCGAGCGTCGCAAGCACCGTTGCGAGAATCGATCTCGTGGCATTTGTTCGACAGATGCACGTTGCGAAAACGCACCCTTGGGCATTGAATCTACGTTCTCGATGCCGTGGAGCGTCCGATCGCATCGTTAAGGCGAAGTTGCACTTGCGCCTCGGACCGGACTAGGGCCGGGACGTGCAAGACCCACCGGCGCAACGATTGCTTTAGGAACGGAGACACGCTCGTTCCCGTCACACCCAAAGAGCCTGCCGCCGTGCCGAACATCATCAATCGTGTTGTGGCTGCCCTCGAGAGCTGGTTGACCCAGGGGCCGCACGCGTCGCATTATTCGCGGGACAAGTCTTCCGCCGCGCGGAGCCTTGATTACGACGCTTACATCCGGGCGAACGTACACGACGCTAAGTTGAGCGACCGCAACCCTTAGAACTCGTCCTCGTCCGGTCGCAACGATGCTGCGGCTTGTGGCCTTCGAGCCCTTCTTCGCTCTCCGCACGGCTAATCGTCGCCATTTGCATAACGGCCATCGCGGGCCATCCCACCGAAGTTGTCGCCGCTGCTGAAGCTTCCGGATGTGCCTACCCTCATTCGGCCTCACACGCAGACCACGTAATTCTTTCAGTACGTTGGCTGCATTCTTGGACTCGGATAGTGCAAGCGCGTTCGCATGCTAGGGTTGCGTAGCCTCGGATTGGGCTGCGAATCCGCTTCTACACTTGCCAATCGGCACTCTAGCCAGATCGCGTCATCCATGATCTCGACGAAACTGCTGAGTCGACGCGAGTTCGGCGGCACCGTGGCAGCCTGCGGCGGCGCCACGTTCTTGTGCTCTTGGTACGTTCCGCGATCCGACGATCGGCCGTTCAAAGTGCCGCAGCGTGCAATTCGAGGCGGTGTGTCGTTAGCCGGGGCCGAATTCGGCGTCGACAATCCAAGATTTTCCAACGCGAATCCGGGCGCCTACGGCGAGGACTACAAATATCCCGAACGCCGAACCATCGAGTATTTCGCTGCGTGTGGGTTGGGCTTGTTACGAATCCCATTTCGGTGGGAGCGGTTGCAGCCGAATCTGGGTCAGCCGTTGAACTCAAAGGAGCTCAATCGAATTCAGCAGGTGGTCGCCTGGGCCGGAGAGTGTGGGGCCCAGATTGTCCTCGATACGCACAACTATGGCCGCTATCAGCTTTCGCTTGCGGGTCGCCCTCGGAGCGTCGTGATCGACGAGAAGATCGACGGCGAAGTCGCCGTTTCACGCGACGACTTTGCCGACTATTGGCGCCGCATCGGTGCGGAATTCAACGGCAATAAGACAGTCCTGGGCCTAGGGCTGATGAACGAACCGCACGATATGGGGCATTCCGACTGGAAGGCGATTTCGCAGACGGCCGTCGATGCCATTCGAACGGTCAATCGCGAGGCCTATGTGATCGTCGCGGGCAACGGCTGGTCGAGCGCCCAACGGTTTCCCGAAATTAACGGTTCGAGCCCGTGGATATCCGACCCCGCCCAGCGCGTCGTGTACGAAGCGCATTGCTACTTCGATGCCGATGCCAGTGGTAAGTATAGCCACAGCTTTGCGGAAGAGCTGCTCAGAGATCCACAATTGCCGCAACGTGGCGCGAAGCGGATCGCCGTGTTTCTCGACTGGTGCCGCCGCAATCGAGTCGCCGGCTTTCTGGGCGAATTTGGCATCCCCGGCGCGAGCGAAGGCTGGCGCTCAGTTCTCAGCAACGCGCTCAAATCGATCCAGAACACCGACACCCTTGCTTGCTACTGGGCAGGCGGCGAGTGGTGGAGCGATTATCCCCTCTCGGTCCAACCGCGCGACGACATGCGGCAGGCCGCCCCCCAACTCGACGTCCTACGACGCTGGCTTGCGCCACGCGCGTGATCGTCATCTTCCGCGCACCTTGGCGGAAGTTCTCAGAAAGCCCTCAGCCATGATCGGGTCACCGCCAAGTCAATTCAAGCGACGTTTGGCGATGTGCATCGCCGCGGTCATGACGATCGCTTATCTGAGCTTCCGTGGACTGTTCACGTTGAACCTCGCCAGTCCCGCCGGCGTGGCCATGTCGCTGATGCTGTACGTCGCGGAATGCTACGGCGGCTTTTTGTTGTTTCTATTTTTCTTCCAGATCTGGGACGTGCGGAACCCCGCGCCGGTGCCTGCCCGACCGGGGCGCACCGTGGACGTCTTGATTCCGACGTACAACGAAGACCCTCAACTGTTACGCGGCACAATCTCGGCGGCGTTAAAGATCTCCTATCCGCATCGCACCTATGTGCTCGATGACGGCAAACGCCCAGAAGTGCAGGCCCTGTGCGCGGAATTGGGGGCCGACTACATCACACGTCCCGATCATCTCCATGCTAAGGCCGGCAATCTCAATCATGCTTTGAAGATGACCGATGGCGAGCTCGTGGTCATCTTTGATGCCGACCATGTCGCCGAACGGCATTTCATCGATCGGCTGGTTGGCTACTTTGACGACGACCGCATGGGGTTCGTGCAAACGCCGCACGCCTTCTACAACTTCGATGCTTTCCAGGGCGTGCTGAACTACGAGCGCGGCGAGTATTGGGAAGAGGGCATGCTGTTCTACAACGTCACGCAGCCCGGCAAGAACCGCTGGAACGGCGTGTCGTTTTGCGGCAGCTCGGCAATGTTCAGTCGCCAGGCCCTGGAGGACGTGGGACTGGTCGCGACCGAATCGATCACCGAGGACATGCTGACCGGCCTGCGCATGCATGCCAAAGGCTGGAAGAGCCTGTTTGTCAATGAGCGACTCGTCGCGGCGATGGCGGCCGATGACATCACCAGCTTCAATACGCAACGATTGCGCTGGGGCGAGGGCAACCTAGGCATCTTCGCGATCGCAAACCCGCTGACGATCCAAGGACTCACCTGGGCGCAACGACTTTGCTATTTGGGTTCCATGTTGTCGTGGACCACGGGCGTACAGAAACTTCTGATCTACTGCACGCCCATGCTGATGCTGCTCAGCGACGTCGCGCCGGTCAATAAGATGACCTGGCAGCTCGGCCTGATCATGAGCGTGTACCTGGCCGCGATTTGGACGGGCGTCAAGGTTGCCAGCAACGGCTACGGCTGGCTGCTGGCGATCGAACTGACGCAAATGACTTGCTTCTGGTTGCAAGTCAAGGCAACCTGGCGCGCGATCTTCAAACGTAGAAAGGCCACGTTTGTCGTTACGTCGAAGCGGGGTCGGCAATCGAACAGCATCCTCAAGCACCTTGCGCCCCAGATCACTTATATCGCTGCTAGCGCGATTGCGATCACCTGGGCGCTGACTCGATATCGCCTCAATCTTTCCAGTGACGTGATCGGTCTGGTCGTCGGATCGGCGTTGTTGATCATCAATTCGTGCCTGGCATGGGTCGTGATTCAGCGTGCGCTTCGATCTAAGGACCGTCGTTCGTCGTGGCGACACCCGGTGGCGCTCCACGTCGATTACTGCGCCTACCCGGCGCAGGGTGGCGCCGTCCGAGGGCAATGTGTTACCCGCGATATCAACGAAACGGGACTCGGCATGGTTGCGTTCGACCAACTGCAGAAAGGCACCGAGCTGGACTTGACCATTTCGGCCGCGGGCCAGTCCGTGACGTGCCGGGGTGTTGTTCGATCTCAGGTTGCAGCGATACACGTTCACGCAAAGTCTGGGCCCGCTGCGCAGGCTTTTGTGTACGGCGTCGAGTTTCTCAAGCCGGATATGTACCAATTGGACGTGCTGTGGTGGATGGGTGCGCAGTTCGCCGTCGGCCTGAATTACGAGCGGTTTGCCGGGGGCCAGTTTGGGCTGGGGGCGATTGAATCTCGGAAGTTGCCGACGTGCAAGGATGAGTTCGCTTTCGAGCTGCCCGTCAGGCTCAATTTCGGCGGAGGCGAAACCATCGACGCGGTGACCGAGACCATTGGGCCAGAATCGATGACGGTGCTGTTGCCCGAATGCGATTCGGCGGCGAAGCCGTTGCGGATCGAGATGGCGACACCTTATGGCGCCGTCGAAGCCGTGGCCGAGGCCGTGGAGTCCAAGACGCGAGCGCTGGCCGGTTGCCAGGTGCGAGACACGCGCTACCAGTTTCAACGATTATCGGCCGACGCGTGCGCCACGCTCCAAGCGACCTTGGGCCAACATCGCTCGAAGGAATTGGCAGCGGTGATTCGCTCGACGCCCCAGCGGCGGCCGCCCGAATCGTTGCGGCCCGCGGCGCTCGTGATGAGCACTACAGGAATAGCAGCCGCGGTCGTGCTGAGTTGCGTATTGCTCTTTGAGCAGGATGATGTCGTGCTGGCCCGTGCCGAGGCCGGTCGCCGTATCTCGGCAAGCCAGATGGTTCGACTGGACGAAATGGTCGTGCGAGCTTGCGGCGGCCCGGAGCTGAACGAGTCTCTGGCCTTGCGACTGCGCAACGTCATGAGCGCACTTGGCCAGACAGACGAAGTGACCGAGATCGACGACGCCTTTGCGAACGGAAACCCAAGAACGATTGAAGGCCAGACGCTCAAGGCCGAGAGCTTGCAGAACCTCGACCGGCCCAAGGCGGCCGAGGCAATCTATCGCGTGCTGCTGGCAAAGCTCGATCGGTACTACGACGATCGCAGTCGATGGAACGTCATCTTGGCCGCGGCCCGCAATGCTTCGAATCTCGGCGATCTCCCCGAGGCCATACACCGCTACAAGAGCTTGAGCAAGTACGGCATGTTGACCGACGCCGCGCGACTCGAGTACGCCGGCGTGCTGTCGAAGGCGGGTGACACCGACGAGGCCGAAACAATTCTCGAACAAGGCGCACCCATGGCGCAGGACCTGCGCCTCTTGGCGTCGATTTACTCATCGAATAAGAAGTTCTCCAAGGCCATCGGTGTGTACCGCGAGCTGCTGAAACTGCAACCCGACGATCTGCTGGCGTTGCGTGGGGTGGCCGACAACTATTTCTGGGAGCAGAATTTCTCGAACGCCGCCACGATATATCGCGAGATCCTAAATCGCACACCCGATAGCGAGGCCGTCCAACAATTGCTGGCCGAATCGCTGCTTTACGACCGGAGCTACCCGGCCGCGGTCGACGAATACGCCAGCCTGATTGAGCGTTTCCCCAAACGTATCGACCTTTGGGACGGCTTTCTGATGGCGGCCAGCGGAAGTCCTTCGCTATCCGGGGCCGATCGGAACACTCTCGAACAGATCTACCGCGAGCGCGAATGTCACCCAAGCAGCGAAGCGTTCATGACGGACCTGGCAAACGCGATTGCCAAACACGGCAAGCCGACCGAGGCCGTGCCGCTGCTGCAAACGCTGGTGGAGCGCGCACCGGACGATGCCGCCTTAAGACTGCGACTCGCCGATACGCTCCACAATCTGGGGCGATACAAGGAGGCGGATACCCAGTTTCGCTGGCTGCTCGACAATCCTTCGTCGTATGCGACGGCGAAGTCACCGTGATTTGCGCCGAAGGCGAATAGACATTGCGTTAGAACTTCTAACTTGAATACCCGGACGTCATTCCCGCGCAGGCGGGAATCCAGGGACTCGAGGAGGGGAGTGGCAGAGGAGACTCGTGCGGGGCGGTTGTAATACTTGTGGTGCAGGACCGACTTGTGGTTCACTGGATTCCCGCCTGCGCGGGAATGACGTGGTCTTGGGGAGGTTGAGTTAGCAGTTCTTATCCTGTTGTGTGCATTCATGGCTCCGCAATCTACCAAAGACGCAACACTCCATACGTGGTCGCGCCCACGGCGTTATAAACCTGGTTCGGACTGCGGATGAGATTCGCATCCACGGTCCAAGTGAGTCGGGGCGTGATGTCCTTCTGCCAGCGACACGTGGCGAGAAAGAAGCCCACGCCGTTGGAGTCGACGGCCGCGCCGCCGAACAGTGTGCAGAAATGCTCGTTAGCGCCCTTGAAGGTATCGCAGCTCAGCCATTGCTTGAGCTCCAAGCCCGCGCTGGTGTACGAATAGCCCGAGGGCGACCAATACGGATGGATCGTGCCGACGAGCGAGCCGGGAATCGGTCCAAAGACGGTCTGCTGGGCGAAGCTGTAAAAATTGTAGTCGATCAACCCCCGAACTTGCGTGCGACCTTGCCAGAGTAGGTGCGCTGAATTGACGTTGAACCAATTGACCCAGTTGTCGTCGGAAAAATTAGCGATGCGATAGTAGCCGCTCAACGTCCACAGTCGACCCGGACGGCACACGCCGTCGATCTGGATGCCGGTGGTGTAAATGTCCTGGCGAATTGCCTCGCCGCAAACGTAGTAGTTCTTGAGAAATCCAGAGACCCGAACTTCTGAGTCGTTCGTGGTCAGCACATCGAGACCGGCGTTGAAGGTCGGCCGCGTCGCGAGTCCGTACTGGTATTGCTCCACGGCAACCTCGGCGAACAACAGAGAATCCGTCGAGTATTTCCGTTGCCAGCGCATGAAAGGAATCTCGCCGAAGTCGACTCGATCGTCCGACGGCTGCAAGGCCCGTTGCTTGTATCCCAATTCGAGGAACTCATTCTCATCGCCCAGTGGTCGCCGGGCCGAGGCGCTGAAGTCGTACCAGGTGATATTTGCCAGCCCCTGACGCCCTCGCTGGTCCTCGAAGTCGAACGAGCTCAAAAGCTTGGGCTGCATTTCAAGTCGCGTGCGCCATAGTGCGACCGCTGCGTCGTGATTGCAAGGGTCCGCTTCCAAGAGGCGCTGGTAGGTGTCGGCGGCGCATCGAGTTCGGTTGAGCGAGCTCTGACTCTGCGCCAGGTCGAACATCGCCGCCTCATTTGAAGGCTCCATGTCGATCAGACGCTCGTAGGCCGCGATGGCCCGGTGTAACCGCCACGTACGCAGACACCTGGCACGATACTCGGCGGCCAGCAGTTGCTCGGATGTCGGCGGCGCGCAACTTTGCCATCCCGGGGCGATCGGCTCGCCGCCCACAATTTCGAGACTGGGTGCAGTCGCGCCGCTGGCCGCTCTGTCGCTTTGTATCCCGCTTGGGACGTATTCAACCGTGCCACTGCTTCCAGGAAAAGTGTCCTGTATTGCTGCGGACATCCCTTCGGCGTAGACGCAACCGGCGCGTTCGAAGCCTTGCCAGCCGTCGATCATGCGGGCCGTCTCGCGCACCAGATTCACGTCGCCGGGCATGAGCCTTAGCAAAGACTGATACTCGGCGCAAGCACATTCGTAGGCCAGGTGATTGCTATAAGAGCGCGCGCATCCCAATCGAGCGCGAATGTTGGTTGGCGACGCTTGCATGGCCCTGCGGAACCAGCCGCGATCGCAGGCGGCGCTCTCGCAATTGCAATCGCATTGCTGGGCCGCCTCGCCCCGCATGTTGAGCAGAACGAGATTGTTTGGCGAGCTTCGCAGGGCGTCGTCGAGCGTCGCCGCGGCCGTGCGGCAGTCGCAATAGGACATCGCCCGACCGGCAAAGATCACGCCCCACATGGCCGAGGGCGCCAGCGGCGACGGTCCCAGGCGGTAGGCATTGTGGGCCATTTCGAGCTGGCCTAGCATTTGCGAGCTCCGGTAAAGCCCGTAAGCCACGTCCGGCAAGGCCGCGCTTGCATCGGAGGCCAACATGCGAAACTGCTCGGCAGCTTCCGCGGCGCGACCTTGCTTCAAGTACACGTATCCCAATTCCGTCTGCAATGCGATGCGTCGTCGGGGATCCTCGACATCCGCGTCGGGCAGAACCAGTGCGGCGGCCGCGTCGTAACACCTCATTTCCGTGAGTGTTTCAATTAGAAGAATGCGACTGCCGAAGTCCGACGGTTGCTCTTCGAGTAGGGCACGCAGTATGGCAATCGATGGGCCGAACCTGCGACTCAGCAGGTAGTTCTTCGCTTGCAGGCGAAGGATTTCCCGGCGCTGCTCCTCGTCGGTTGCGGCTCGATTTGAGAGTGCGGTCGCGTAGGCCGCATCCGCAAGCGTGAACTGCCGCGAGGCATGATAGGCATCGCCGAGAAGTATGACGGCTTGCAAATCGCTGGGGTTTGCATCCAAGCGTGCCTTGGCAATGGCAATCGCCTCGACGTATTCGCCGACCAGCGTGTGATAGTCGGCCAAGACAGTTGTATAGTCGCTGCTTGCCGGATCGCCTCGATAGGCGTCGAGGATCTCTTTGGCACGGTCCACCTCGAATAGCCGCAAGTGCGTGCGAGCCATTCCAAGAAACGCCCGCGTCTGATCCGGACTTCGCCGCGCCACCTGTCGATACAGAGCCAAGGCTTCCGGAAATGCCTGGTCCTGGTACAACTGCCCCGCCAGCTCGAGCCACGGTCCCGCATCCTTCTGAGGCTGCTGGTCGAGTTCATCAATCAGCGCGAGCGCGTCCAACCGCGAGTTCATCCGCACCAGGGCCAGGACTAAGGTCGTGGAAATGGTCGCATTGGCACGATCGGCTGCGTGCAGGGGCGCGAGCAGCTTGACGGCCTCCGCCGGCCGGTCCATGTCGATCAGCAACTGTGCGAGCGCTGTGCTTGTCTTTGTGTCGAGGTTGTTCAGCTTGCTCAGGTGCTGATCGAAGAACCGCCTTGCTTCGGGCACGCGATGATCCAGAACGAGCGACCTCGCGACGGCGATCGCCGCGCGCGATCCATACTTCGGGTTGGTCAGGAGACCCTGCACTTGCTCGCGAACCGCGCGATAGTCCTTGAGCCGCAGCAACAAGTCGGCCAGCGCCAGTCGATACTCTCCGACGTGCCCTTGCTCCGCCACGAGCCGCTCCAATTGTCGGCGGCCGTCGGCCAGGCGGTCGGCTTGCAAGAGCAAGCCCGCGTACTCAAAACGCGCCTGATAATTGTCCGGCGTGAGCTGCAAGAGCTTTTCGAACCGCGAAAGCGCCTCGGGGATATCCCCCAAGGCAAGGGAGTTTCGCGCTGCGCGCAGCAGAATCTCTGCTCGCAGGTTCGGGGCAGCCTCGATGTCTTTGACGGACGTCCGAGGCCCGTCGATCCCCGGGTTCGCGCCCGCGTGACGTTTTGGAGAAAGGTCCGCGGCCGGCTGTGCGGTAGCGGTAGTCGACGCTCTCGTTGGGAGAAGGTGCGACGGGGGCGTCGAAGCATTCGACGGCAATACGTCCGAGAACGCTTGGGCCTCTCCACGACAAAGCAAAGAGAGAGCCGCGGACAATAGGACCACGGCGATCGATCGCGCAACGACCGTTGAATGCACGGATGCACGCTTCATTCGATTGGCATCTTGCAATTCAACGGAGGCAATCAACGTTCGACCGATTGCCCCGCGTCACGGTCGGATTCCGGAGGTGCGCTCGCAATAGTTAAGGCTTTAGTTGACGGCCCGATGCGTTGCGAGATTGTCGCAATATCCTAGTTATTCGGGCTTTAGCTCCCGCACAATTGATTCGCTTGTCTTCGCTAGACGCTGCCGGCGCATCCGTTACCACCCGATCCGACCGCCAAAACTGCACTGTCCAACTGCCATTTTCCGCAACGTGCCGGTCGCGGTCGGGTGTCACTGCAATCGACCGCCAAAGGGGGGCGAAATGGACCGCGGCGGGCAGCAGAAATCGCGGTCTCGGCGTTACCAATTACCCAGGCTCGCGTCACCAACAAAGCCGCGCGAACAGCCAGAAAGGACCGTGTCTATGGGAAGCGGTCCTGGCGGCGACACGCGGATTCGAGCAGGCCCCGGGAAAGTTGACCCTGGCCGCGGATTGCAAATCGCTTTGCAAACGCAGGAGCGTTTTACGAGAAGGCTTCGCCACGCGGATCATTTGAAAATAGAGATCGCTTGGCTGCGCACGGAATCGGTCGGATGCTCGACCAGCTTCCGCACCCTTGCCGCGCCCAGTTGGCTCGCCGGCAAGCGTCCGGCGGCAACGTACTCCAATAGCAGTATCGCCCGGCCGTCATCGCGCAGCAGTGCATCGAGCGCGAGCTGCTTATTGTCGTCCGAAAGTTCGTGCAGGCGACGAAGCAACGCGTTGCTCGCTTCCGCATGCTGCATATCCGACAGCGCCGCGACGGCGCCCATTTGTAGCGATTCGTCGACGCCTTTCTTCAGATACTGCACGACGGTTTGATTGCGTCGTTCCCAAGTATCGGCTCCAAGAATGCGCAAGGCGTCGTAACGCGTGCCTGGCGATACTTTCTCGTCGTCGGCCATCCGCACGGAAAGCTCCAACGTTTGTTCCCAACGAGTCGTGAGGTCCTTGTCGTCCTTGATCACCTCGAGGATGCACTCTCGGGGCCAGCCGCCGACTTGGGTGATGCCGTTGATAACGCCCCCTCCGACAATCACCGCCTGCCAGTCGCGCAGCGGTTTGCCTTGAGCAGGCAATGCGATTGCCAATACTTCGCGCATCTCGGCGACTTTGTTTCGTCGCCCGGCGGCAAGCGACAGCTTCCACAGCCAAGGAATGCGGCGGTACTCTTCCGCGTGGTCCCAAGGCGTTGCGGAGTCGTCGCGCGTCATCTCACTTAAGATCTTCGCTGCGCGGTCCGCATGCTTTTGCACTAGCTGGTTGCGCAGCTTCTGGTCTTGGGCCTCGTCCAAGATCAGCCGGGCCAACTGCGCCGGTTCGGCCTTGTCCTTTGCCGCCTGAGGGTCTACGACCGGCGTCAGTCTCACCTCGCGCAGATCAAACAGCACTCCCGTGAAGGGGCCCGCGGGCCGCATAACGACTCGATGACGTCCGCTAGGAAGTCGAATCGTGCCGATCTCGACGTTTCGGAAAGTCGCCCACCCGCCGGTGCCGTCCACGCGACCGCGAATGCCGCCGCCGTTCTCACCTTGGCTTATGAGCTGAAAGACGAACGGATTGCCCGCGGTGTTGTCTTCACAGGAGTATTCCAAATGGGCCGTGTACTCCAACGTTTCTGGAACCTCGACGGTCCATACGACGTGCTCCATTTCGTGGTGCCAGTATCCGACGTTCGACAGTTCTTGTTCGTACCGGATCGAGTCGCCGTAAATCTCGCCATTGGATGCCAGCAGACGCAGCACGCCCGCATCCGTGGGCTTGACGAGATCGGGCTTGTTGCCGGGAAATGTCTTAGGCTTCTCTGACGTATCCGCGAGAAATGCAATCACGTCGGCCAGGTCCTGACGCGAAAGATCCTTTTCAAGCCCCTCGGGCATAAACGATCGACCGGCCGATTGGAACTGTTCTAGATCCGAACGTAAGACAACCTGCCGCGCGTTCTCCTGTCCCGCGAGTGTGATGCTGGTGGCGGTTTCCTCGGCCAGCACTCCGGTGTACGTCAGGCCTTGAGATGTCTGGGCTACATAGGCCACGAATTTGGCCTCGATCGTGCGATTAGGATCGAGAATCGCGACGAGCAGCGCCGCGGGCGACTTGTCGGTGAGGGCCGCGAGATTCGGTCCGAGGGCATGTCCTTCTTCTCCCATCCGATGGCACGCGGCGCACTTCTGCCGAAACACTACGGCGCCGTGAACTCCATCGGGCGTAAGCGATAGTATGTTCTGATGGCTTGCGAGAACCTCTTTGCGGTTAGAATCCGCGACGGCGGCGAAGACCTTCTCTGAACGCTGCTTGATGTCCGGATTGCGATGTGTCGTCAGTCCAATTCGATGAGCGGCATCGACCTCCGCCGCGGCGATCGTGCCAGTTTCGACTCGGTCCAAGAGGGTCTTACTCCAGGCAGTCCGCGTCGCCAGTACATCCAGAACGCGCCCACGGATCGTGGGGCCATAGCTGGCCCAGCCCGCCAGCAACACGTCCGCGGCGGGATCTGCTTTCGATCGAGTAACCGCGTCGATGGCGGCCGATTGAATGGCCGCGGGTGTCTGCGGAGAAAGTAGCGGAGATAGTGTTTCGAGGTCGTCGCCGCGACGCACTTCGTTGCGACCCAACAGCCCGATAGCCGCCAAACGCAACGTCTCGTCGGCCGCGGAATCCTTGGCGGCGATTCGGGCGAATGAATGGACTTTTGAGAAGCCTCCCTTGCCGGAGGGTACTTTCGACGCGTTACCAAAAGCCTTTTCGGCCGAAACTCCGCGGCGCTCGAGGGCATCGAACGCAGCGCCGAATGTTGTAAGTTGGCCCAAGGAATAGCTGCCGTCCGACCGAGGTGTATCGATCATCGCCAGGGCCGCTTGCAATGTCGGCAGGTCGTCAAATCCGGCCGCGAGCGCGAGCAACCGAGAAAGCATGCCACTTCCGTCGGGTTGCGAGCCTTGCAAGGAAAGCACCGTTTGCAGCACAGTCGGCAGAGTCTTCGGCGTGATACTGCTGAGCACCGCCGCCGTTTGATAGGGATCGTCCTCGGCCGCGAGCGCGAGTTTGCCCAACGCGGAAGCGGCGCGGGGGTCCGCC